>JACXTT010003745.1_pt1 | contig 23130 bp, 26 predicted proteins | sample 9270951 | NCBI WGS metagenome assembly JACXTT01 (sample SAMN15532306, study PRJNA645909) | rock metagenome | isolation source: weathered quartz diorite | place: Puerto Rico | collected 2017-06-21
GGGTTATCTGTGGCAAAGTCGGGCGGTCGCGACGCGGGGGCCGCACGAGCACTTGCAACAGACGGATGCGTTTTGCTCTTTCGGGCCGGCGGCGTGGCGGTTATAGCTTTGGGCCCATCGGCCCCAATCGGCTACGTATCTGTGCCATGAGATCGCGATTCTCGATCGGCCGATGTCCGTCGTGATTCCGCCGGGAGTCGTTCATGCGTATCGCAATGTCGGCAAGGTCGCGGGACTGGTGGTGAATTGCCCGAATCGGCTGTATGCCGGCGAAGGGCGCGGCGATCCGATCGATGAGGTTCGGCACGAGGACGACCCGCGCAGTATCTTTCAACTCTTGAGATGAAATCAGCGTCTGCCGGTGCGTCGGCATCCCTCCGCGCCGCACGGCGGCAGGCTGAAGTCGCCGCACCCCGTGTCCGCTTTCACTTGCGGCATGCCCGGCATCGACGGCTGCTTTGTGAGCTTCTTGCTTCGGCACTTCGGACATTCGACCTTCTCGCCCTTGTTGACGAGCAACTCGAAGTCGCTGTCGCAATGGTTACAGGTGTATTGATAGAGGGGCATGGTCTTCAACTCCTTACCCGTGCAGGTTCGCTGCGCTCACCTGCGGGTTTGATGGGCTCACGTGCGGCGGCGCTTGTACATCTCGGCGGCTTGCCGTAGAATCTCTTGCTCCTTCGGCGTCAAACTTTCCTTGCCTGTCTTGGCGATCTTTTCGAGGACGGCGTCGAGCTTGGCCTCGAGATGCTCGTCCATCGCGACCGCCGGCGCCGAGTTGGCCGACACCGCGACCGGCTCTTCCTTGTCCGGATCGGGGTTGAAGAGCTTCAAGCGGGTGCGCGAGCGCGTGTTCTTCCACCACAGGAGGCCGCGCAGAACTTCGACGATGCTGCGCTGCCATTGGTAATAGGCGACCGCGAAGCCCGCGCCGGCCAGATGGACGCAGAACGCGACCCCCTTGTCGCCAACGCCGAGCATGCCGACGGCGTCGCGCAAGACGTTGAAGACCGCGAACAGCCAGATCGGCATCGGCGCGAACGCGAACAGGTAGATGATTCGTTTGGGATAATGCAGGGCGCAAAGCACGAGCATCGTCGTCACCGCGCCCGAGGCGCCGAGGCAGCGATGCGGGCCAGCCTGCGTCAGGCCCCACGCTTCAAAGGCGACGCCCCCCAGGAACGCCGACATCAGGTAGATGGCCAGGAATTCCTTGCGGCCATACAGATGCTCGACGTCGCTGCCGAACCACCAGAGGAAGAGCATATTGAAGACGATGTGCAGAAAGAACCCGTCGGTCGAATGCAGGAAGGCGTAAGTCACTAGCCGCCAGACCTGGCCGTGCATGACGGCATCGACGTCGAGGATGAGCCAATCGGTGACCCAGCCGCTGCTGGGTCGGCCCATATCCTCGGGATTCATCTGGACCGCGGACGGGGACACGATCTGCAAAAAGAAAACGACGACGTTGATGCCGATCAGCCAGCGGCAAACCAGCCCCCTGGGCATCATCGTGTCGAAGATGCTCGGCCCTTCATTCCGGTAGTAGTCGCGATCCTGAATCCCCATCGAAGGCTAGACCCCACGAAGGTGCGGCACAATTCGTCTCTATTCTTTTACCACATTCTCCCATGAGTGGAACAGTCCCGGAGGTGAAAATATTTCAAATTGCAGATTCTTCGTTTGGCGTTCGCATGTCGTCGCGTGGGCGCTCAACGAAGAGTCACGGATTGGGCGGCGGCACGCGAAACAGCGTGGCGTCGTGTTTGCGGATCAACATGCCGCCGGCGCCGTCGAGGCGCGGGGCCATGGTGTAGATGCCGAAGCGGCCCGTGTTGATCTCGGTGAGGTAGAGCGCCGTGTTCCCCGCGATGGGGGTGCCGGTGGTCATCATGAAATGGACGTTTTGCTTCGGGGGGATGTTGAATTCCTTGACGAGATCGACCTCGGCCCAGCCGACGATCTTGCCGAGGTTCTTGTCCACGATGGTGCCGAGCAGCTTGCCGGCGCGGTAGTCGAGCAGCCAGATGCCGTCGCAGGTGACGTTGACGCCGAGCGAAATCGGCCCGGTGGCCATGATGTAGTCCTCATGGCGATCGTTGCCCGCCCAGACCGCTTGCGGCGCCGGACGTAGATAGATGGTCATGGCAATGCCGAGCGCGACGCCAAAGGTCAGCCAGAACGCGCGTCCCATGTTTTGCATGGCGAATCCTCCGTTTGCCGCTGGCGGCTTAGAGTGTCTAAAAGTTTGAACCACGGATCACACGGATGGCACGGATAAGAGTAAAGAATGTGTCATTGTCACGGCATTTCGCCAGCCACGAGAATTCAGTTGACTTACTATCCGTGACATCCGTGTGATCCGTGGTTTTATTTTTAGGCGCTCTTAGTGTTCGCAAGAGCACCGCACGAACGCTAAGCCGCAAGCCGCAGAAACCGACGGCGAACTATAGCCATCGCCGCGAATCGACACAATCCGGATTGTGGCGGCGCGGGGGACTTCGTATGATGGGCATTCCTCCAACCTCTGCTGAAAGGATTCTCCATGAAACGTCACGGCATCCTGTCCATCATCGTCGCCCTGTTTCTCGTCGCCGCCCAGGGCTGCCAGCCTGCCCTGCCTACCAACTCGCTGAAGACGGCCCAGACCGAGTTCGTCTTCTGCCACTGGAATGTCGAGAACTTCTTCGACGATCACAACGACGGCCGCACCGGCCCCGGCGACAAGGAATACGACAGCCTGTTCGCCGACAATCCCGAGTTGCTCAAGCTGAAGCTCGCCAAACTCACCGAGGCGATCCTGAAGATGAACGGCGGCAAAGGGCCCGACATCCTGGCCCTCGTCGAGGTCGAAAGCGTCAAGGCCGCCGAGCTGTTGCAAAAGGCCCTCAACGACAAGCTCGGCGACAAGGCCCCGCACTACGAGAACGTGCTGATGAAGGAAGTCTCCGCCGGCCGGCATATCGCCCCCGCCATCCTTACCCGGCTGCCCGTCATCAAGGACCGCACCAAGTCGCTCGATCGCAATCACCGCATCCTCGTCGGCCATATCATGGTCAACGACCACGAGCTGATCGTCATCGCCTCGCACTGGACGTCGCGCCTGCAAGAAACCGGCAAGAAGGGGCGCGCCGACTATGCCGACAAGATCTACGGCGCTGCCAACGCCATGTACAAGAGCAATCCCGATGTCGATTTCCTCGTCAGCGGCGACTTCAACGACGACCCCGACGACGACAGCGTCGCCAATCATCTGCACGGCACCGCCGACACGCAAGCCGTCCGCAGCGGCGCTTCCCTGAAGCTGCTCAACGTCTTCGCAGCCAAGGACGCCAAGGAGTTCGGCACCCACTACTACAAGCAATGGCACATCTTCGATCAGATTCTCCTCTCCCCCGGCATGCTCGACGACAAAGGCTGGACCAGCGACCCCAAGAGCGTGCAGGTCTTCAACGAGCTGCACCGGGCCAACGACAAGCAAAGACGCCCCTGGCGCTTCGGCGGCGCCAACGAGAAGAAGGAACGCGGCTACAGCGATCACTTCCCAGTGCTGGTGAAGTTGCGCCTCGGTAATTAGCCGTCTTCGTTCAGCGCCCGCCCGGCGCCATGCGGGCGCTAAACGAAGGCCCGCATTTTCCGATTTCACAATCGTTTTTCGCTCGTCATTCGTCTTATTTGTTGAGAGAATGCAAATATCACGAACCGTAGTGTTCACTCCGAAGGGAGGTTCGACGTGAAAGCGTACCTGAAGCTAGTGGCTCTCGGCCTGATCGCGGCCGGGCTTTGCTCACCGAGTTTGGCGGGCGGGCTTAAAAAAGGCGGCCCCGGCGGACCGGGCATCGTCCCCGAAACGTGCGGCGATCACGGCACAAGTGTTCACTTCGAAAAGAACGTCAAGGACGCCGCCGACAAGGCGCTCAAGGAAGAAAAGCTTGTCCTGGCCATCCACATCTCCGGCTACTTCGAAGAACCGGACTACACCTGAAACAACGCTGAAGCGCTCCGTGTGAACGCTCTGGCGGACAAAAAAGTCGGCGAGTACGTTGACAAGTACTTCGTCGCCGCGTTCCAACGCGTCGGCACCTTCCGTATCGTCGGCAAGCAAAAGCAAGGCGGCAACGTCGCCTGCTACTTCTGCGCTCCCGATGGCCGAGTGCTGCACGCGGTCGCCGGCCCCGTGAATGCGCAGCAGTTCCTCGCCGAAGCGAAATGGGTCGTCGAGACCACCGAGAAAGCTATTGCCGATGCCAAGGGGGACGGTGGCAAGTTCAAGGTCGCCATGCGCATCGCCCATGCCGAGAAACTCAAGCGCGAGCACGGCTTGGCCGTCGAGCCGATCACCTTCGATCCGCCGGAAAAACAAGACCCGAACGACGCCCTGACCTATCGCGATCCGACCGGCCAGCCGTTGGCCCCGATCCTGCGGCCGGCGCCGATCGACGGGCCGGACGTCACCTTCCGGGCGAAGTTCGACGCCATGCAAGAAAGCGCCAAGAACGCGCCCGGCGCCAAAAACGTACAGGACCGCGCGGGCCGGCAGTGGGTGCTTGGCACGCAAGGCCGGGTCCATGTCCTGATGGCCGCCCATTCGATGGCGAAGATCGACAAGGTCTACGCGTCGGTGTTCGAGGGCATCCTCGGCGAACGCATCTCGACGCTGCCGGTCGAAGTAATCGATCCGTTCCCGTGGAACAATCGGCCCAAGGGCGCTCCCAAGAAGCCGGACCTCCGGTGAGCTCTCTCGCCCACCTCCTGAAACCTGCGGTCGCAAGGCTGCGGGTTTTCTATTTGCCGCTTGCGGTTTCGCGCTCGCGTGGAGCCATGCGAGCGCGAAGCCGCAAACGACCACTATTTGACGCTTTTGATCGAAACCTGCTTGCTCTGCACCGCGCCGGTGCTGGAGCGAACGCGAATTTCGTAATCGCCGGGCCGTAGCACGCGCGCCTTCCACAGTACCATGCTGCTGCCTTGCTCCGGCGCATGGGCGATCGGCTGCACTTCGCGCCCCTCGACGCGTTCCATGCCGGCGGGCAGTTCGAGGGCCAGCGCTTGCTCGGGGAGCGGGTCCTCGACCTGGGCCGCGATGGTGAAGAGCTTGCCGGGCTCGAAGGAGCCGGAGAGGCCGAGGCGGACGAGTCCTTCATTTTCGGGGCTGGTGGAGATGCCGCCGCCGTAACCCCAGACGAGTTCGCGCTTCTTGCCTGGCTCGATGACCTTTTCTTCCCAGAAGAGGGCGCAGGCGGAATCGCCAGCGGGTTGGGGCGGCGGGTCCCAGATCTGGAAGTTGCCGGCGACGATGCCGAGATTCGACAGCGAGATCTTGTAGGGATTTTCGCCCTTGCTGTGCTTGAGGGTCATGGTCGCGATGAAGCCGGGATTCTGCAAGTCAGGGCGTTCAAGCACCCAGAGCCAATCGGGGAGATCCTTGCCTTGCAGGGCGACGCCGTTGAGGACCTTGCCCGGGTGTGTCGTCGGCGACGCGTAGAGAGCGCCGTCGTTACCGACGATGAGGATATCAATGCTCGCCTTGAGGGCGACCTTGTGCGCGATCTTGTCCTTGTTCTCAACGATGTAGGTCACCCGGCACGTATCGAGCAGCCGTTTCTGCCCGGCCGGCGCCTTGGTGGAGGGTTTGCTCGGCACGATCTCGATGACCTGCGTGACGAGGATGTTCTGATGCGTCCAGGTCGAATGCGTGCCGAGCCGTTTCTTGCCGGCGGCGGTCGGCGGGAGCGGCTTGGGCACGTGGGGCTGCGCGCCGCCCATGAAATCGTTGAACGGGTCGCTGGGGTTGCCGTCCACCATGAGCGAGCCCCAGACGCTGCCTTGCGGCGAGCAGGTGATGCGCTTGCCTTCGACGGTCAAGCCGAAGCTATTCGGCCCGCTGAAGTTCGGAATGATGCGCCGCGTCGAATCGACGGGCGCGGTCGCCTCGCCGACAACGGCCCGGCCGTCCTTGATCGTCACCTTGAACGCGGGGCGCATTTCCTGGGCGGACGCGAAGGCAAGGAAGAATGCCAGACCGCAAGGACCGAGAATGCGAGGTTTCATGATCGGGTTTGCTCCTATGAATTGGTCCATCTATTAGACGATGAAAGCCCCCTGTTTGTCCACAGGAATTAGTGCTGGCAAGGCGTTCGCGGACCGCGTATACTTCTTTACTCGGAGGCTCATTAGAATGATTGATTCTCGTCGTTCATCGCGCGCGGCGCCATGCGATCGCTAGACGAAGCAGACGAATTCACCTTGGACAAAGGAGCCCTGCCCATGAACCGCATCGTATTCGCATCGATATTGTGCATCGGCTTGGCCACATCGGTTCATGCCGATGTCGTCCTCGAAAAAACACCCGAGCGCGGCATTCAGCCGCAAGCCGTCGTTGACGCCAAGGGGAATCTGCACCTGCTCTACTACAACGGCGATCCGAAAGGCGGCAATCTCGTTTACGTCCGCCGCGATGCCGGCAAGGCCACGTTCACACAACCGATCCAGGTCAACAGCCAGGACGGCAGCGCCATCGCCATGGGCACCATCCGCGGCGGGCATCTCGCGCTCGGCAAGAATGGCCGGGTCCACGTCGCCTGGAACGGGTCGGGCAAAGCGGAGCCGAAGAACCCGATCCAGGGCATGCCGATGATGTACGCCCGGGCCAACGACAAGGGGACCGCGTTCGAGCCGCAGCGCAATCTCATGACCAAGTCGGCCATCCTCGATGGCGGCGGCACGCTGGCGGCGGACGCGCAAGGCAACGTCTACGTCGCCTGGCACGGGCTCGGCGCCAGTCTCGACAAAGGCGAAAACAATCGCAAGGTCTGGGTCAGCATCTCGAGCGACGACGGCAAGACCTTCGCCGCCGAGAAACCAGCATGGAGCGAAAACACCGGCGCCTGCGGCTGTTGCGGCATGCGCGGCTTCGCCGATCTGCAAGGCAACACGTACTTCGTCTATCGAGCCGCGGCCGAGAAAATTAATCGCGGCATGTATGTGCTCAAGTCGTCGGATCAAGGCAAAGCCTTCGCCGGCCAACAACTCGACAACTGGAAAATCGACCACTGCCCGATGAGTTCCGAAGCGTTTGCCGAGGGGCCAAACGGCGTCGTTGCCGCCTGGGACACCGACGGGCAGATTTACTTCACCGACCGCCTCTTCTCGAAGCGGGCCGATGCAAGATTGCCGACGCCAGCGCCCGGCAAAGGGGGAGACCGCAAACATCCGTCGCTGGCGTTCAACAAGAACGGCGACATGATCCTCGTCTGGACCGAAGGCGCCGGCTGGAACCGCGGCGGCGCCCTGGCGTGGCAGGTCTACGGCAAGAACGGCGACCTGCTGGAGTCGGGCCGGCGTGCGAGCGCGGTGCCGGTGTGGGGATTGCCGAGCGTGGTTGCGGAGGCGAATGGGCGGTTCACGATTTTTCATTGATGCGGTTTACGTTCAGCGCTCGCGCGGCGCCGTGCAGGGGTAAACGAAGAAACTCGGGTCACGCTGCCCGCAGGATCAAGCACGTGTTGCTGCCGCCGAAGCCGAACGAGTTGGATGCCGTCACGCGCACCTGGTGTTCCTCGGCTTGATTGGGGACATGCCGCAGCCGGCATTCGGGGTCGGGATGGTGCAAATTGACCGTCGGCGGCACGACTTGCCGATCCATGGCGATGATGCACGCCAGCGCCTCGACAGCGGCGGCGGCGGTGAGGAGATGGCCCGTCATGCTCTTGGTCGAGCTGACCGGCATTTTCGCGGTGTGGGCGCCGAAAACCGTCTCGAGCACTTTCGCTTCGGCCTGATCGCCGACCGGAGTGCTGGTGGCATGGGCATTGACGTAATCGACGTCGCTGGGCTCAAGGCGGGCGTCGGCAAGTGCCTTGCGCATGGCAGCGATGGCGGGTTCCGGGTGCGGACTCGGGATGACCATGTGATACGCGTCGCTGGAAGCGCCGCAGCCGGCGACCTCGGCGTAGGCGCGGGCGCCGCGGCGGCGGGCAGAGTCGGCGCGTTCCATGACGAACATCGTCCCCCCTTCGCCCATCACAAAGCCGTCGCGGTCGCGATCAAACGGGCGCGAGGCGGACTGCGGATCATCGTTGCGGCGCGACAGGGCGCGCAGGTTGCCGAAGCCAGCCAGGTTGATTGGAGTGATGGCGAGATCGCAAGCACCGGCGAGACAGACATCGACCCAGCCCATTTGCAGCCAGCGCCGCGCCAGCGCGACGGCGTAGTTGCCGCTGGCGCAGGCCGCCGTCAGGGTGGCCGCCGGGCCGCTCAAGGCGAGTTGTCGGCACACACGCTGGGTCAGCGGTTCGCGCTGGCACTGCGGCTCGTAGGCGCGTGTGCCCCCTTCCAGGCAATCGTATTCCCAGAAGCAGTTCCAGTCGGCGGCGTTCCCCAGGACAATACCGATGCGCGTCGCGCCGCGGCCGGTCCACCAGCCGGCGTCCTGCAAGGCGCCGATACAGCACCACATCGTCGCCTGATCGATACGCGGGGAGTCGGCAAAGGCACGCTCGTCCCAGTCAGCCGGACACGGAATGTGAGCGATGGTGGCGGCAATTTGCGACGGGTGGTCGGTAACCGGAAACGCGGCGACGCGGCCAACACCGGATACGCCGCCGAGCAGGCGCTCGGCAATGTCGGCATAGCGGTGTCCGAGCGGCGTGATGGCGCCGACGCCGGTGATCCAGACTGGATCGAGCTTCATGGCCGGCCCTCCGGCTCCGCGAGCGCCGCTTCCAGCTCGAGCCAATACGATTCAGCCAGGCGCCATTTGCCTTCCGCGGCCCTGCCGGCTGATAGCTCTTCCGCAAACGGCGCCAAGGAGAAATCCGGCAGCAACTTGAAGCCGAGATCGTCGCCCGCAGCGTGAGACTGACCAAACGACAGGTAAGGTCCGCCGACATCCGGCGTCGCTGCGGTCAAGGCCAGCGCCACGGCCTGGCCCAGCGGCGCCGGCGGATGGTTGCCGTCGGCCGCGGGAACCCACTCGGCGTCGTAGCCGGTCAACAAGACCCACAGGCCAGGAAGCGAGCGGTCCATCAACAGCGCCGCGGCGAGCAGCAGCGCTTCAGGACCGGCGTTGTTGCCGCTGCTGATCCCGAAGTTCGGCCCGTGCATCTTCAGCGCCTGACTGATCGTCCCCGACACCGCGTGCGGCGATTGATGCGGGATCAAGTTCGGCGACACTCCCCAGGGACCTTCCTGCTGGAAACGCTGAACCGTTTGATTGGCCATGATTCGGCCAAACAGGGTCGGCGCCGCGATCACCCCCCACTCCGCGAATGAATGTGCCTGCCAGTCTTGCTGCTCCAGCGCGGCGCGGACAGCCATCAACGCCAGTACCGTTTGATTTTCAGAGTGCTTCAGAAAGGAAACCGGCAGCTTGTCCTGGCCCATCACGATCGGCTGCTTTCGCCACAGCGCAATTTCCGCGGCGGAACCGCGCAGCGACGCACAGGCGCCGACCCGGCAGCGTACCGTCGTTTTCAAAGCGGGAAGCGATCGCAATGCATTCAAAGGAGGAAATCCTTTCGGTTCAACCGGGTCGCCGATCCTTGGCACCTTTTGCGGATGACGGCATCTTTCTCATTTTTGCCGACAATGTCAATGCAACCTTTCAGCCCTATATATCGGCAAAAGCCCTGCGAAAGCACAGTTGGCGCTCGCCGCGAGTATGAGGCACTGTGACGAGTGTCGCAATGGAGGAGACAATTAAGCCATAACTCCCAGATCCTCCAAACTCAGTAGTTCCAAAAACTCAAGACCACGCAACTCATTCTGGTGTGGCGCGCAAACCGGCATCTAGCCGTTCGACCCTCACAGAACATTGAAAAAAGCCGGCTTTCTAGGTAATCGACTTGCTTTTTGCCTAGCCGGCACCTTGGCATCTGGCCCTCAGCTTTGCAAAGATAGCTGGTATTTGGAACTACTGAGTTTGCCAAATTCGGGAGGCGCGTCTCGACCGATTCGCCTTGAATCCGCGACCTCTTTTTGGTCTATACCATCGCCCTTGGAACTGGGCACGCATTGTTCTCGAGCCTTACTTTGCCTGAAAGTTTGAGAAGAGGCACGCCATGTCCGACTCGCCGATGCAGAATCTAGCCCTCGCGCTCCGCCAGCACGGCCTGGTGCGCTTCATGGAGCACTACGCCCGCGAATTTCCCGACGCCCATCTCAAGGACCTCGTCGTCGATCATCTCGGATCGCATCGCGAGATGGAAGTCGGCGGGCGCCGCGTGCTCAATTTCGGCTCCGACAGCTTTCTCGGCCTCGATCAAGATCCGCGTGTGCAAGCAGCGATCGTGAGCGGCGTGCAGCGCTGGGGAGCCCACAACGGCGCGTCGCGCATGTTCGCCTCGGTGCGCTCCAACGAGGTCGCCGAGGAAAAGCTGGCAAGCTGGCTTGGCACGGAGGCAGCCCTCATCTATCCGTCGGTCACCCTCGCGAACATGGGGGCGATACCCGGTCTGGTGAGCAAGCGCGATCTCCTGGTTGTTGATGAACACGCGCACAATTCGATGCAAGAAGGGGCGAAGATTGCCCAGGCCAACGGTGTCCGCGTCGCGTCATTTAGCCATTGCGATCCGGACGATCTTCAGCGCGTTCTCGGCGCGGCCGGCGCCTACCGCGTCGCCGTCGTCGCTATCGACGGCGTCTACAGTATGTCCGGCGCCCTGCCTCCGCTCGCCCGACTTAACGAAGTCTGCTTGAGGAACAATGCCGTGCTGTACGTCGATGACGCCCACGCCACGGCCGTTCTCGGCAGCCATGGTCGCGGCACCGTATTCGACGCCCTGGGCAACTACGACAACACGCTCGTCGTCGGTTCACTGTCCAAGGGTTTTTCCTGCTTCGGCGGGTTCATCGGCTGCAAACGCGACTTCAAGGTCTTGCTAAAAATTCGCTCCAACACGTTCATCTTCGGCGGCCCCGCACCCCCGCCGTACCTCGACGCGATTTGCACCGTTTGCGACATCCTGAGTTCGGAGGAATATGCGGAAATCCATCGCCGGTTGCAGAACAATCTTGACGATCTGGTTCAGGGAGCGAACAAACTTGGCCTGGTCGTGCTCGGCGGCGAGACGCCGATCGTTTCCATTCTGATCGGCGACGAGGATATCACGCTGCAAGCGGGCCGATTTTTGTTCGAGAAGGGTTTTTACGTGCAATCGGTGACGTTTCCGGCGGTGCCGTATCACGCGGGAGTGCTGCGTATCCAGGTGAACGCCAATCACCAGCCCGTTGCCGTCGCCGGCTTGATCGCGGCCCTAGCGGCATTACAGCGCCACTTCGCCGTGCCGACCACACAAGAACCTGGCCTTCGCAAGGCGGCATAACCCGTGTCTGGTTGGCGTTCGCGTGACATTCCGCGCGCGCTTAGCCGCGAGCGGCACTGAGATCACGCCGCTTTCGGCGCCGCCTTCGCCTCACCAAGCTTCTGTTGAAGCAAGTCCAGAACATCGCCGACGGTGACCAACTTTTCCAGATCCTGCTGACTCAGGCGCAGGTGGAAGCGCCGCTCCACCTGCGACACGATGCTGACGACATCAACCGAGTCCAGGCCCAGGTCCGCGCGCAAATTCTTGCCGTCGTCGATATCCGCATAGGTCTCGCCCGTTTCGGCTTCCATCAGCTCGATCAGCGTATGCCGAATGGCGTCGCGGTCTTGCATGGCGTGTTCCCTCCCTTGGCAGTAACTCGGCTTAACGTCGCACGTTCACCAATTGCACGATAGTCTTGTGTCCCGATTCCGTGAATTCCTGCCGCACCAGTCGGTGGTACTTGTCGAACCACAGATCGACCGGCCCAGGCGCCGCGGCCACGAGAAAGCGGTAGCAGTCCTGTAGCTTGCCGCCGACCGGGATTTTTTCCATGCCGACGTACTTCAGGTCGGTGTTGAATTCCTTGCCGGTATCGACTTCGACGATCGGAACCTGCTTGTTATGGAAGCGAGCGTCGGCGAGCTTCCAGTAGCTGTTGGTCCACACGTCGGATTTCAGCATGCTTTCCTTGCCGTTGGCGCGCATGCGGAGTTCTTTGTTGTTGTTGAGGGCGACGCTGACCTCGCTTTTCTTGCCGTTCTCGATGCTCGTGGATTTCATGCCGACAAGCCGGCCCTCTTTCCACGTTTCCTGTAGTTCGGCTTTGATGACGTAATCGATGACAACGAGATGGCGAAACTTCACATCAACCGTCGCGGTCATGTTGGTGGTTCCGTCGTCCTGCTGGACCAGGGTCATGCGCGACGAACCCGCCTCCTTGCCGTCAACGAAGACCGAAAACTCGCGCGTTTCCGTGTCATCAGCCCACGCCGGGGCAAGTGGGGCAAGAAGAAGGGCAAGATAGGCAAGTAGAACTCGGCATCCTGCGCGCATGATAACCTACTCCTGGCGATTTTCTCGCCCGCAAATCCATTCATCGGCTCAAAACACACCGCAACTGTACCAAAATCATCATGGGCAGGCCAAGACGAAGTCAAGAGTCAGGAATCAGGAGTCATGAGTCAGGGTCAGGGGGCGAAAAGGCAATTTAGCGGATTTCTGATTCTTGACTCCTGACCCCTGCCCCCTGACGCGTGTGCCTTTCGAATTTGGCAGGAGTCGTGGTCGGCGAAGTCAAGGTCGGTTGAGATACCCCCCGCGCCAGTTGGCAAACTGCAAACACCCTCCCCGCAAGTGGCTGATTCTAATAGAGTTGGGGAATGGATCCAGTTTGCCAACTCACTTACTCATTGCTGGTTGGCAGACTGCAAGTGCGCTGATGCCAAAATCGAAAGGTACCCCCCTGACTCCTGACTTGATTCGCGACTCCCGGCATGGTATCACCGCTTCGCTGCACGGACTGACACACTATTTTCACGGAAGCGAGGCCATCATGAACGCTAACTACTACGTTCATCCGTCGTCCTACGTCGATATCCCGTGTGAAATCGGCGAAGGTACGAAGATCTGGCACTTCTGCCACGTCATGCCCCACGCCAAGATTGGCGCCGGCTGCAATCTGGGCCAGAATGTGCTGGTTTCAAGTCACGTCGAGATCGGCAACAACGTCAAGATCCAGAACAACGTCGCGCTCTACACCGGCGCCATCATCGAGGACGACGTCTTCCTCGGCCCATCTTGCGTGCTGACCAACATCGTCAATCCGCGCAGCGAGATCATCCGCCGGCATATGTACGAGAAAACCATCATTCGCAAAGGCGCCAGCGTCGGCGCTAACGCGACCATCGTCTGCGGCTCGACCATCGGCCGATATGCGTTTATCGCCGCCGGCGCCGTCGTGACCAAGGACGTGCCCGAATACGCATTGATGATGGGCGTGCCGGCACGTCGCGCCGCCTGGATGAGCCGGCATGGCTATCGGCTCGGCGCGCCGGACGCGCACGGCGTCATGACCTGCCCGTACAGCGGCTTGCGCTATCGCGAGGCGGCGGCGGATGTGTTGAAGTGCTTGGACCTGGACGAAGCGGCGCCGCTGCCAAAGGCTGCGTGATGACTCCATCCTGGCCCACGGCGCCAGCAAGGGACGCCCCTTGCTGGCGCCGCCGGTTAGTAACAAACGGATGAAGGAACTCTCTTCATGACCACCGTCGGCATGATCGGCGCCGGCCGCTGGGGAAGCAACTGGATTCGCACCCTCGCCGCCCTGCCCGGCACGCAACTGCGCTGGGTGTGCGATGTCAGTCCCGCCTCGCTGGACCGCATCCGTCAGCAAGTCCCGCGGGTTCAGACCACCACACGCCTGGACGACTTGCTCGAGGACGCCACGCTCGACGGCATCGTCATCGCCACCATCGCGCCAACTCATTTCGATGTCGCCCGCCGGGCGCTCCTGGCCGGCAAGCACGTCATGGTCGAGAAGCCAATGACTTTGACCACGGTGGATGCGGTCGCGCTGACCGACCTCGCGCGCCGCTGCCAGCGCGTGCTGATGGTCGGGCATTTGCTCGAGTATCATCCGATCATTCGCCACATTCGCGGCATGATTGAAAGTGGCGATCTGGGCGAAGTGTACTGCCTGTATCAACAAAGACTCAATCTCGGCACCGTTCGTGCCGATGAAAATGCCTGGTGGTCCCTGGCGCCGCACGACATTTCCGTGGCCAATCGCCTGCTGGGAGCCGCCCCGATCTCCGTGCAATGCCGTGGGCAGAACATCATCAATGCCAACATCGCTGACGTCGTCTTCGCTGTCCTCGAATATCCCGGCGGCAAGCTGGCCCATGTCCACGTGAGCTGGCTCGATCCGCACAAGAGCCGCAAGCTGATCGTGATCGGCTCACGCAAGATGGTGATCTTCGACGACACCGCCGCGGAAAAGCTGCTCGTCCTCGACAAGGGCTTCGAGAAGAGAAACGACATCGTCACGCTGCGGCAAGGAGAAGCGACGGCGCCGAAGCTGGACAACGCGGAGCCGTTGGCGTTGGAGGCGCAGCACTTCGTGGCTTGCATCCGCACCGGCAGCCGGCCGATCTCGGATGGCGAAGCGGGAACGCAGGTCGTGTCGGTACTGGAGTATGGCCAACGCTCGCTCGATCAAGGCGGCGCAATCGTGACGATCCCGCCTTCGCGTTTGCCGCTTGCGGCATAGCGCTTGCATGGCGTCCTACGGGCGCAAAACGACAAAACACGGAACCGAACCCCATTCCTCATGGAGGAGGCCATGGACAACAGCGCGATCCCGATGCTGGACCTGAGGGCTCAGTATCTCACGCTCAAAAGCGAACTCGATGCCGCCGTCTTGCGCGTCATCGATTCCACCCAGTTCATCAATGGCCCCGACGTCGAGGCCATGGAGCAGGAAGTCGCCCAGTATTGCCGGGCGAATCACTGCATCGGCGTCTCCTCCGGTTCCGATGCCCTGCTCGTCTGTCTGATGGCGCTCGACATCGGCCAAGGCGATGAAGTGATCACGACGCCGTACACATTCTTCGCGACCGCCGGCGCCATCGTCCGCATGGGGGCGAAGCCGGTGTTCGTCGATATCGATCCGGTGACATTCAACATCGACACCAAGCAAATCGCCGCCAGGGTCACCAAGCGAACCCGGGCGATCATGCCGGTCCACCTGTTCGGCCAATGTGCCGAGATGGACCCGATCCTCGATATCGCCAACAAGCACAAGCTCGCCGTCATCGAGGACGCTGCCCAGGCGATCGGCTCCGAGTACAAGGGTAGACGGGCCGGCTCGATGGGTACGGTCGGCTGCTACTCGTTCTTCCCGTCGAAGAACCTCGGCTGTTTCGGCGATGGCGGCGCCGTCGTCACGCAGGATCGCGCTCTCGCCGACAAGATTCGTCTCTTGCGCGGGCATGGCTCGCATCCGAAATACTATCATAAGGTCGTCGGCGGCAACTTCCGCCTCGACTCGATTCACGCCGCTGTCCTGCGCATCAAGCTCAAGCACCTCGACAGCTGGTCGCAAGCCCGCCAGCAAGGCGCTGCCTACTACAACACGTGTCTCATGAAGTACGGCCTGGGACGGCTCGTCGAAGCCCCCAGGATCGTGCAATCCCGGCACATCTTCAACCAGTTCGTGGTACGCTGCGACGATCGCGAAGGCGTGCGCGAGTTTCTGAAGAAGGACAAGATCACCACCGAGGTCTACTACCCGCAACCGATGCACCTGCAGGAATGCTTCGCCAACCTCGGCCATAAGAAGGGCGAATTCCCGGAAAGCGAACGCGCCGCCGTCACGAGCCTGGCCTTGCCGATGTATCCCGAATTGCCCAACGCCCAGCGTGATCGCGTGGTCCGAAGCATCGCCGCGTGCTATGAAGCCGCCGGCAAGATGTCGCGCCGGGCAGCGGCATGATATCGACCGCTTGCGACTTAGCGTGCGCACGGCGCCGCGCGAACGCTAAGCCGCAATCGCATGGCGATGGTAGACCCAATGAACACCAAGAAAAACATCCTGATCCTCTACGATCACCACGAAATCCACGTCAAGACCATCGCCGATCATTTGGAGAGCTTCCAGCGCTTTTCACGGCACAACGTCGCCTATGTCTCGTCCTTTGCGAAGTGCCATTTCGATCTCGATTACTTCGACGCCGTCGTGCTGCATTATTCCGTGCGCGTGTGCCATGCCGGGCCGTTGTCGGGCTCTTTTGCTCAGGCGTTGAAGAAATACCGCGGCTTGAAAGTGCTCTTTATTCAGGACGAATACGACAATCCGAACGTGACCCAGCAGGCCATCCTCGACCTGGGCATCGGCCTCGTCTTCAACACCGTGCCGCCCGATTCGATCGCCAAAGTCTATCCGCCCGAGCGCTTCGCCGACGTCAAGTTCGTCAACGTCCTGACCGGCTATATCCCGATCGAGCTGAGCCAGCTGAAAGCATACGCGCCGCTGCGCCAGCGCTCCGTCCTCATCGGCTACCGCGGCCGCAATCTCCCCTACTGGTACGGCGATCTCGGCCAGGAGAAGGTCTTCATCGGCGCCCGGATGAAGGAGATCTGCACGCAGCGCGGCCTGAAGACCGACGTTGCCTGGAATGAAGAGGACCGCATTTACGGCAACGGCTGGTTCGACTTCCTCGGCAAATGCAAGGCGACCCTCGGCACTGAGAGCGGCAGCAACGTCTTCGATTTCGACGGCACGCTTCGGCCAGCCATCCAGGCGGAGCTGCGCCGCAATCCGCACATCACCTATGACGAAGTGCGCCAAAAATACCTTGCCGACCGCGAAGGCACCATCGTGATGAATCAGATTTCGCCCAAGGTGTTTGAAGCGATCGCGTGCCGAACCGCGCTGGTCTTGTTCGAGGGGCGCTATTCCGACGTGCTGGAGCCGGGCAAGCACTTCATTGCCCTGAAGAAGGATTTCAGCAACGTGGATGACGTGCTGGCCAAGCTGCACGACGACGCGAATCTCGAAGCGCTGACCGAGCGGGCCTACGCCGACATCATCGGCAGCGGGCGCTACACGTATCAGGCGTTTATCCAACTCGTCGATGAGGGGCTGGAAAAGAATTGGCGCACGATCGAGCGCGAGGCGCCGGCGTGGCTACCCTTGCCGCCGTGCGACGCGCTGCCGGCGTTTCGCGACACCTACGGCAAGAACTTTCAGCCGCCGGCGCTCAAACGCGCCTGGCAGTGTCTGCCGGGTTTCGTCAAGGCGATGCTGAATCGCGATCGGCTTCAGCGCATCTGGTCGGCGTTTCCGTCGCCGGTCCGCTCCGTGTGCCGGCCGATCTTGCACTGCCTTCGCGCCGTGCTGAAGCCTGGTCACTAACCCCTGATTCAATCCATGAATACGAACGAACGAAACTCGTTGATGGTCGCGTCCGCAGTCAATTCGTTGAGTGACACCGGCTCCATGTGGCAGTCAAGACAAGTGCGATAAATCCGCATGACATCCAGGACTCGCTGCATGGCTTCCTGCCGCTCGTTGGCCTCGAGGTAGGGAGCGTGCGTCGAAAGATAAACCACCGGCTTGTGCTCGGCCAGGTAGTCGCCCAGCGCCGGCAGCAACGCGAACTCGCCGCCTTCCGTGTCGATCTTCATGAAATCGATCGGCGTCGGCCGGGCGAAATCGAGCCAGGTCTGCCATTTCATGCACGTCACCGTCGTCGTGCCTTCAGTCTCGTCCGCATCCAGTAAGCTCGACATGCTGTCGCCGAGCCCCTCGCCGAAGCTCGCCATCTTGGCGATGCCGTCGCGATCGGTCAGAGCGATATTGAACGGTGTCACATTGCGAAACTGGTTGAGCCGAAGGTTGGACAGAAGGTATTCGTAGGCGAACGGATCAGGCTCAAAGCAAAAGACCTGCTTGCACTTGCGGGCCGCATGAAGCACGGCCGGGCCGATCCAGGCGCCGATATCGGAGTAGACCGATGCGGGCTTGAGAAAGCGCGACAAAATCCGAAACGTCTCCGGCTCCCAGCCCCCCTTGGACAAATCGCGCCAGAACCGGGCATGACACGGATCGCAGCGGTACTTCGATCCCTGAATGGTCACGGGATAGTAGCCGAGCATGCGGTAACTGGCTTTGTAGGCTTCCTTCAGAATTCGGATCATGGTCTTTTCCCCTCGCTACGAGGTTCAGGTGTGGCCGCGCGGCTCGTTTGCCCTTGAGGCAGATTGCGTGTTTTCTTATAACTCGGTTGTTGATTGCGATGCCATGCCAAAAAAGCGCGCGCGTGCTTTGCGGGGCTTGGCGTGACCGGGAAAGCCACGGAAGGTGAGAGGATTGGCCGATGAACTCGATGACAGCCATCGCTCGAAGGGTCAAAAGGGCCACCGGTAGAGTCTTCCGGATCATCTCCGGCGCCAACAACGAAACCTTCTGGACTGGCTGGAACGTCACACACCACCAGACGTTTGCCACCCCTCAACAATCGCTCGACTGGTTCGACTGGCGCAACGACCAGTACATCGGCTACATCGATTTAATGCCCGTCGCCGGCCAGGACGGCAAGGTGGTGCTCGATTACGGCTGCGGGCCAGGCAACGATCTCGTCGGCTTCGGGCATTACTCCAAGCCAAAGCGCCTGATCGGCGCCGACATCTCGCAGAGTTCGCTCGGCGAGGCCAAGAAACGCCTCGCGGTTCATGGCATTCCCGCCGACCTGCTCAAGATCACCGAAGCGGGCAATCATCTGCCTCTCGACGACGGCTCCGTCGATTACCTGCACTCCTCCGGCGTCGTCCATCATGCGGAAGACCCCAGCGTCGTCTTGCGCGAGTTTCGCCGGGTGCTGAGTCCGCAAGGCCGGTGCCGAATCATGGTGTACAACTACCCGAGCGTCTGGGTCCACCTCTTCGTTGCCTACATTCGCCAGATCGTGGAACGGCGCGACCAGGGCTTCGACATTCGCGCCGCGTTCGCGACCAGCACCGACGGCGGCTACATCCCGATCGCGCGCGTCTACAAGCCGGAGGAGTTCTCGGCCCTCGCGGAAAACTGCGGCTTTCGCTGCCGCTTCCTCGGCGCCGCGGTGTCGGTTCACGAGATGATCCTGCTCGAGCATCGCTTTCGCGCCATCGAGCATCCGGAGCTGCCGGCGGAGCACCGCAAGTTCCTGCTCAATTTGACCTTCGACGCCCGCGGCCTGCCTTACCACGACGGCCAGGCCGCGGGAGTGGACGGTTGTTACGAATTGACGCCGCTTCAGTGAAAGATCAAGCTTGCCCCGTTTGGCCTTGAGGCAAACCGGGTGTTCACTTATAAACCGTAAGCCACCCGTCACGCGGAGCGTGACGATTCGATTCCACGGAAGGAGACCCCGATGTCGCATTCGACGCATCGTCGCACCACCACTACCGACCTTGGCGCTCGCCTCGGCCACAAGTATCTCGGCGGCCCACATCTGCGCATTCTCGCCGAGCATTCCGAGGCCGACGTCCAGAAGCGCATCGGCGATCTCCTCAGCAAGATCCAGAACAAAACGGCCGTCGTCGGCGTCGTCGGCATGGGCTACGTCGGGCTCCCCTTCGCCGTCGAGAAAGGCAAGGTCGGCTTCAACGTCATCGGCATCGAGCAGAACCCCACCCGCGCCGCCACCATCAATCGCGGCGAGAATTACATCCCCGATGTCAAGGACGAGGAATTGCGCGACCTGGTCAAGAGCGGGCACCTGCGCATCGTCTGCGACTATCGCGAGGTGACGCAGATGGACGTCATCGTCATCTGCGTGCCGACGCCGCTTACCAAGAACCTCAATCCCGACCTGCAATTCGTCGAGAGTGTGACGCGCGAACTCGCCCAGCACCTGCGCCCCGGCCAGCTCATCAGCCTCGAATCGACCACCTATCCCGGCACCACCCAGGAAATCATGCTGCCGATCCTCGAAGCGAGCGGCCTCAAGGTCGAAGTCGATTTCTTCCTGTCGCACTCGCCGGAACGAGTCGATCCGGGCAACTCGCGCTACACCACCAAGAACACGAACAAGGTCGTCGGCGGCATCGGGCCAAATTCCCAAACGATCGCCGTCGCCTTCTATGCCCAGACCATCGACCATGTCGTCCCCGTCTCCAGCGCCAACGCAGCCGAGATGGTCAAGGTCTTCGAGAACACGTTTCGAGCCGTCAATATCGCCCTGGTCAACGAGCTGGCACTGCTGTGCGACAAGATGAACCTCAACGTGTGGGAGGTCCTCGACGCCGCGTTCACGAAGCCGTTCGGCATCATGCCGTTCTATCCGGGGCCGGGCGTCGGCGGGCACTGCATCCCGCTCGACCCGCACTACCTCGAGTGGAAGGCGCGCGAGTATAACTTCAACACGCGCTTCATCGCCCTCGCCGGCGAGATCAATCGCCGCATGCCGGAGTTCGTGCGTGAGAAGACGCACCGCGTCCTCAACATGCTTGGCGTGTCGCCGTCGAAGTCGACGATCCTCCTCCTGGGCGTCTCCTACAAGCGCGACCTGGGCGACTGGCGCGAATCGCCGTCGATCGAGGTCATCAAGCTCTTGCAGGAGGACGGCGCCGAGGTCGTCTATCACGACCCCTATGTGCCGAACTTCGACGAGCACGGCATCGCCATGGAAAACATGCCGCTGACCGATGAGTTGCTGGAGAGCGTCACGATGTGCATCATCGCGACCGACCATCAGGCGGTCGATTACGATCGCGTGGTGTCAAAGGTGCCGCACACGCTTGATACGCGAAATGCAACGAAACGGCTGAAGGCCGGGCACGATAAGGTGACGTTGCTGTAGGATTTACTCTTTCATGGTCGAGTCATGAAAATCTACCTCGACGTGTCTTGCTTGAATCGGCCATTCGATGATCAGGGGCAAGAACGGGTGCGGTTCGAGGCTTATGCGACATCGCTTATCATTGAGCGATGTGAGCAAGGCGATTGGCAGCACGTTTCATCGGACATGGCGACAATTGAACTCAATGCCATGGCGGACACGAAACGCCGAGCTCGTGTCAGACAGCTTTTGCCCACAAAGGCTCTGACGCTAGAATTGACGGAAGACGTATATTCACGGGCAGAGGTGCTTCAGGAGTTGGGTTTCAAGGCAGCCGACGCGGTCCATGTTGCTGCTGCCGAAGCCATTCAAGCCGATGTGTTCCTCAGTTGCGATGACCGGCTTGTCCGACTCGCCAAACGCTGTGAGGATAAGCTGATGGTAAGAGTAGCCAACCCGCTCACCTGGGTGAAGGAGGTAGACCGTGAACCTAACGCTTGAGCAAATTCGCACCAAAGGCTTGGCTGCGCTTCGCCGAGAACTTGGGAAAGCCGGGATGATCCGATTCCTACAGATCTTCGGTAACGGCCAGGGCGACTATGCGCGCGAGCGGCATGCATGGGTTGACGCGACCTCTCTGGAAGACATCCGAGCGGCTTCGACGCGCAAGCGCGGCAAGAAGAAGTAAGAGCTATGTTGCGTGGAAGCTCGCAACGCACAACAAAGCGGTAGGAACACGACGGACTATCGGGCGGTCGATTACGATCGCGTGGTATCGAAGGTGCCGCACATGCTGCACATGAAGATCCAAGTCACTCTGGATCGTCCCGGCAAATCGCGTTAACAATTGCCAACGCAGCAGTCAGGAGGACTTCGTGACAAGAGCCAGGCTTGCAATCGCTGCCATCGCCGCCATCATGGTGGCGCTCACGTTCCGAGTCGTCGGCTTCTCGACACAGCCCGAGCAACCGCCTCGGCCGCCAATGGAGCAGAAGCCGAACACGCCCGCCAAGGAGCTGATCGAACCTGCCGCCGAACCTGACGAAAAGATGTTCCCTGACGGCGTCAGTCACGACTTCGGCTTCACAGCCCGCGGCGTACAACTTTATCACGCCTTTCGTATTGTCAACACGACGGACAAGCCGCTTCGAATCTTGTCTGTCCGAGTTTCCATGAACCGAACGCTAAGCGTGTCATCGAACAAGGATGTGCTTCAACCTAACGAAGAGGGAAAGATCGAGCTTATTTGCTACACAAATATGTTTGTTGGTACGAAATACAGCACGGTGTATGTCCAGACAGAGGGGACCAAGCTCCTGGAACATCGGTTTTGGACTGCGGCGATAAGCCGGGATGATGTGGCGTACTCTCCAGACAAGCTCGACTTTGGCAAGATCACGCGCGGCAAGACCCCGACGGCGCACGTGACCGTGACCGTTTCGGGGCAGCCCAAGCTGCAAGTGACGAAGGCGAGCAGCAACAGCAAGTTCATTGAGGTGCAAGTGAAGGAACTGGATCGCGACAAGTCACAAGCAATCTTCCAGGTAAGTGCCGTGGTCCGGAATGACATTCCCGCCGGCGAACTCCGCACCGACGTGGAGATAACGACGAACAACCCCGCGATGCCGAAGCTGCTGGTACCCCTGAGCGTCAGCGTCGAATTGCCAAAATAGTCCATTTCGGACGCGAGCACCATTCGTTATAATAGCAACATGAAAACCGAGACCATCGAAATCGTCGATCGTGGCCGCGGGCCGCAGCTCTCCACGAGCCGGATCACGGTGCAGGATCTGTTGCCCTATTACCGCGAAGGCGTCTCCAACGAGGAGATCCGCAAGTGGATTACTTCGTTGACGGATGAGGAAATCGCGGTTCTCAAGCAATACATCGTCGAGCACTACGAGGAGGTCCTTGAGACCGAGAAGCGGATCAAGGCCTATCACGACCGCACGCGCGCAGCCCAGCCGGCCTGGACGCGGGCGAACGATCACCTTTCCATTGAAGAACGGCGAGCCATCTTGCGGAAGAAAATTGCCCAACGTCAGGCGGAGAAAAACGGTGCCGACGATTCTTCTGGATGAGAACCTTGAAGGCTACGCCGAGTATCTGTCGCGGTTCGTTTTGTCATTGGCATGGGTCGAGATCAGTTCTTTTCTCGGCGTTCGCGTCATCACATTCGAAGACATCGGACTTGCCAAGGGAACGCCGGATGAGGAGATTTGGGAATTGTGCCAGGCGCAGAATCTCTACCTACTCACCGACAATCGCAACGACGACAAGCCCGACTCGCTGGAAGCGACAATCCGCGCACGAAATCAGCCGACCAGCCTGCCAGTGTTAACGATTTCCAACATCGACTCCTTTCGGTCGGAACGCGACTACGCACACGAATTTTATTAACTGTCGCATTTGGCGGAATTGGCACGATAGTTCCATACGGGAAGGACCTCATCGAAGCGGATTTTCATGGTTTCGGGATATTCTTCTGGGTATCCCTCTTT
>JACXTT010003746.1_pt1 | contig 23124 bp, 23 predicted proteins | sample 9270951 | NCBI WGS metagenome assembly JACXTT01 (sample SAMN15532306, study PRJNA645909) | rock metagenome | isolation source: weathered quartz diorite | place: Puerto Rico | collected 2017-06-21
CGTCGCCCGTGGGATACCTGTTCGTCATCGTGATGGCAACGCCCTCGACGGTGACCGACGAGCCCGCGGCCAGGTTCGACGCGAGCTGCAGCGCATTCGTCAGGGTCGCAGCAGAGCTCACCGCTGCCCGCAATCCCTTCAGAGACGCCGCGCGAGCCTGGGAGGTGACGTCGATGAACTTAGGTGCGGCGATGGCCGCGAGAATGCCGAGAATCAGGATCACCACGATCAGCTCGATCAAAGTGAAGCCGTCGGATTGTTGAGTCACTTTGTTTCCTCCAAGAATTTTGAGATCTTATGATTTCAGTCTGAGACTCTATAGCCAACTCCCTCGAACCGGTTGAAATCACCGAGTAAAGGCAATTCTCACACCTACTGCGTGTAAAACCAAGTATAGGGCATCACCGGCTCGACTCGCATTCCCGTCATTCGCTTGCGCTCGGCATCCGATTCCGCCGGCTCGTCAAGCCGCACCCGAAATCGAAGCCGCTTGCTTCCGTCCGCCAGGCGCTCAAGGTGCGCGTCGAGATCGGGAACGTACACCAGTTCCTTCCGGGTCGCATCAAAATACCAGCTCCCTCGCGGCACATCGGGTTGCGGCGCGCGGAACTCGCCGCGGTAGCCCGGCGGCGGCTCCATCAGCCACTCGACCGGATTGGCACGCGCAAGCGATCCGATATTTCCTCCTTCCCCCCGCAGGAGCATGGCCGCGACCCGTAACTGCAGCGCGCTTTTCACGACGGCGACGGTATATTCCATGGCCGCCTTTTCGGCGGCCTCCTGGTAAAAGCGCAGCCGCTCGAACAGAAGCGTGGCGCACAGCGCGATGATGCATACGACAATGATCAGCTCGATCAGGGTGAGTCCCGAGGCGGCGCGCGGCCGCGCACGAGTCCCTGAATCGAGCACCAGACCTTTAGCGTTTCCCGCTCGCAAAAGCAGCTTGCCCCAGGTCCCACATGGGGAGGAATACGCCCAGCGCGAGTATCAGCACCAGCACGCCGAGCAGCACGATCAGGATGGGCTCGATCTGCGACGACAGCGTCTTCAGCTCGTATTCGACTTCCCGCTGATACATTTCGGCCACTTCGCGCAGCAGATCGTCCAGCTCTCCTGCTTCCTCACCCACCGAGATCATCTGCAGCACCACGGGGGTGAACACTCCGGTGGTCACCGCGGTCCGCAGCAGGCTTTCGCCGCGTTCGACCCCGTCGCGGATTTGCCCGATTCGCTGCCCCACGTACGCGTTGTCCACGACCTGCTCCACCACCGACAGGGCCTGCACGATGGGCACGCCGCTCTTCAGAGCGATCGACAGCGAGCGCGCAAACCGGGCCAGCGTCGCCTTGAGGACGATTTTGCCCGCGATCGGTATGCGAAACTTCATCCGGTCCCAACTGTAGCGGCCCGCGGGAGTGCCGACCCATACGCGGAACATTACATAGGCGCCGGCGACAACACCCAGCAGCGCCGGCCAATAACTCACCATGAAATCCGAAAAGCCGAGCAGCGCCCGCGTGATCAGCGGCAATTCGGCCCTGAAGGACGCAAAAATCCGGGCAAAAGCGGGAATGACGAAAATATTGACGATGACGACGGCAGCGCCCATCACGGCGATGACGAAAATCGGATAGCGCAGAGCCTGGGCGACCTGGTTCTTGATCTCCCTTTCGAACTCGAGGTGGTTGAAGAGCTTGAGGAAGACCTCCTCGAGCGCGCCGGTCAGCTCGCCCACGCGCACCATGCTGATGTAGAACGGCCCGAAGGCCTTGGGGTGTCTGCGCATCGCGGTCGAGAGGTCCCTGCCGCTGTCCAGGCTCGTGCGCAGGTCCTGCAGCATGCTCGCAAATCCGACTCGGGCCGCGGATTCCTGCAACGCGGCCAGGGATTTGAGTATGGGAACCCCGGCCTTGAGGAGCGTGTACATCTGCCGGCTGAAAAGCACCAGGTCCTCGAGCGTCACCTTCTCCGTGCTGAGCCAACGCAGCCATCCTTCTCCGGCGAGCGCCTTCGGGCCGGACGTGGCACTGATGTCTATCGGGGATACACCACTGGTGAGGAGCTGATCAGCGACCGCTCCCGAATCGGAGTTCTCGAGCACGCCGCGCACCAGTTCTCCTCTTGCGTTGCGACCGGTGTATGCAAAGAACGGCACGCGCCCGCTCAGTCTTCGAGCTGCGCGGTGACGCGCATGGCTTCGGCAACCGTGGTTTTTCCCGCAAGCGCAAGCTGGGCCGCGCTATCCCTCAAGAGGTGGCCCGCCATCCGCCGCTCGGCTGCCGCGATGAAGCGGCCGGGGTCGTCCGAGTTGGCGAGGGCCGCGAGTTCGTTGTCCATTTCGAGCATTTCGTAGATCCCGGTTCGCCCCGCGTAGCCGCTGCCGTTGCAGTGCTGGCAGCCGCTCCCGGCCATGATCCGGCCGGAGGCCGGGTCGCAGCCGACGGTGCGCAGCCACTGGACTTCCTGCGGGTCGGGTTGGTGCGGCTTTCGGCAGGATTCGCAGTTGACGCGCAGCAGCCGCTGCGCCACGACGGCCTGGAGCGAATACGCGACCATGTAACGCGGCACGCCCATGTCGACCAGGCGCAACGGAGCGCTCGCCGCGTCGCGAGTGTGCAGCGTCGACAGCACCATGTGGCCCGTGATTGCGGCGCGCAGCCCGATCTGCGCCGTCTCGACATCGCGCATTTCCCCGATCAGGATCACGTCCGGATCCTGGCGCAGAGCCGAGCGCAGCACGCGGCTGAAGGTCAGCTCGATCTTCTCGTTGACCTGGACCTGGTTGACGCCGTCGAGACGGTATTCAACCGGATCCTCCACGGTGATGATCTTGCAGTCCGGCTTGTTCAGTTCGTTCAGCGCCGCGTACAAGGTGGTTGTCTTTCCGCTGCCGGTGGGCCCGGTGACGAGCACCATGCCCGTGTAACGATGGATCGCGCCGCTGAAGCGCTGGAGCAATTCCGGCGACATGCCGAGATCGGCCAGTTGATGCACGCCCCCTGCGCGGTGGAGCAGGCGCATGACGACTGTTTCGCCGTACTGCGTCGGCATGGAGGAGATGCGCACGTCTATCGGATGGTCCCTGACCTTGACGTTGAAGCGGCCGTCCTGAGGCAGGCGCCGCTCGGATATATCGAGCCCCGACATCAGCTTGAGGCGCTGGGCTACGGCCGAGGATATCTTGGCGTCGGTCTCGGTCTGCGGTTGCAAGAGGCCGTCGATCCGGAAGCGGATGTGCAGTCCCTTCTCGTGCGGTTCGATGTGAATATCGGATGCGCGTGCCTGGACCGCGTCCTCGAACATCGTCTGAAGCAGCTTGACGACCGGGGCATCCTCGGCTCCGAGGGTGAGGGCTCCGAAGTCCACGACATCGCCCAGATCCTCGCCCAGCTCCCTGGCGAGCGAACTGATCTGGTCGGTGCGCCTGTAGATGCGATCGATGGTCTGCAGCAGAGTCGTTTCGGACACCACCGCGATGTTGACTTCCTTGCGCGTAAGCCGCGAGATCTCGTCGAATGCGAACAAGTCCGTGGGATCGACCATCGCAACCAGCACCATGTCGTCCTGCTCTTCGAGCAAGAGCGCGCGGAAGCGCCGTGCCTGGGCTTCCGGCAGTTTGCGGGTCACTGCGGAATTGAAGTTGTAGTATTTCAGGTTGATGAACGGAACGCTGAGCTGGCGGGCGAGTGCCTCGCCGATCTGGTCTTCCGAAAGGTACCCGCTTTCGATCAGCACCTTTCCCAGCTTTCGGCCCGAGCGGCCCTGATCTTCCAGGGCCGCCTTGAGCTGTTCTTGCGAGATGAGCTTCTGTTGCAGGAGGAGATCGCCGAGCCGGATCCGCTCGGGACGTTTGTGTCTGATTGCCTCGGCCACGTTCCTTCGCTCCCGTCACCGTCAGGGCGACTTCAGGTTGTCGTCGCGGGCAACGTTACCGCGTTCCCGGCAACTGCGCAAACGTTTCTCAGGACCGGCCGTTGCCGAGTCGGGCGCGCGCCAGGTCCAGTAATCCTGAAAATCGGGCGGGCCGGTCGCCCGCCAGCTTCTCAAGCGTCGGCAGCCATTCCCGGGTCCACCGCGGATACACCGTCGTCGCCGCCCGCAGGGTGCGGGCGGCATCGGCGTCGCGCCCGGAGAGCGCGAGCAGCGCGACTTGCCGCAAAACCACCGAGGGCATCGGGTAGGCGCGCATCACCTGCGTATTGAGAGCGAGTTTGTCGCCGAGGTCCTCCTCGTCGATCGCGATCCCCTCGCTAGCGATCCGCTCGAAATACGGGGCGAAGAGCGAGCCCTCGCGCAACTTCATGAGATCTTCCAAATCGCCGCTGCCGGGAGTACCGCCGCGGGCGAGCTTCGTCTCGACGGCCAGATACCAACGCTCGAATGAACCGTAGTCGGACCACACTCCGCGCGCCGTCCAACCCCCGGCCAAAACGACGACGAGGACCAGCGCTCGTCGCAGGCGGGTCGGTGCGACGGCTGCGCCCCCGGGGGACGCCGCGCCGAAGAGCAGCGCGAACATCCCCAGAAAATTGGCGTGCCAAAGCGGAAATTCGACCATGCTGTGCAATCCGATGACGGCGAGGACGCCGATCATCCAGCATCGGTCCGGGGTCAGACTGCGCCACGGCATCCGCCAAAACCAGGAGACCAGGGGAATCGCGACGCACGACAGGCCCAGGATCCCGGTCTCGGCGAGCAGCTGCAGGAACAGGTTATGGCTGTGACGGTCCAGACCCGGAGGCAAAGCGCCCGCCAACCCGGCCGACAACTCAAACGCGCGCCAGGCATACTCGCCGAACCCGACGCCGAGAAGGGGGCTCGAAACGAACATCAGCCACGCATACAGGAAAAGCTGGAACCGTATCGGTCGTTCTCCCGCGCCCCCGATCTCCAGGTAGCGGATCAGGCGCTCCCCGGAGGAACTCGGCCTGCCTTCGGGCCCGACGAAGATCCCCGTGTACAGATTCAGGATCTGAACCAGCAGAAACACCGCCAGCGCAAAGCACGCTAACTTGAGGATTCGCTTCGCCTCTCGCGGATGACCGCCGAGGCCAAGAAGCGGAACCAGGGCGAGCGCGATGGCGAAATAACCCCAGGAGGCGCGCGAGCCGGACAGCGCCATGCCCGCCCCCAGAGGGAGCGCGATCAACAGCGCGGGAAGGAGGCCCAGCGCATTCCGCGCATGGAGAAAAGCGACCGAAATCACCGCGCAGCCGAGGTAATCCGCGAAATTGTTGGGCTGGTTCACCGTGCCGAACATCGCGTTGAGCGGTTGTACCGCTACGTAAGCGCCGGCGGCCGGCAGCGGAACGTGATAGTACTGAACGAATCCGCTTGCAGCGGCGAGCAGGCCCGCTGCACCGATCCACCACTGCAGCGCGCGCGAAACAGCGGCTTCTCCGAGCTCGCTGCGCAGCCAGGCACCCAGCATGGCGAGCAGGCCCGCCCAAATCGCATAGAGCGCTCCGGTCGCGCTGCGCAGCGGGTACGCCACCTGTCCGAGGGCCGCTTGCAGGACGAGCAAGGCCGTCAGCAGGAAAAGCCCGACGCAGATCCCCGGCAACGGAACCGCGGCGCCCGAAGGAGCGATTGCGATCGCTGCGAGCGCAGCGAGCCCGATCGCGAAGGCCAGCCACTCCGTATGGAAAGTGAGCAAGGGATAGCCGTGGTAGGGGTTCAGAAAAGGAGCCGAAACCAGCAGCCCGCACAACGCGAGGCAGAAGCGCAGAGACAAGGAAGCGCGCGGGCCGTTTTTCACGGCGGGCCTAGCGCCCGTATCCGCGTCTGGCCTCGCCGGCAAACGCGGCGAACGCGGCGGGATCGTCGCGCGCCATCTGCTCGAGGCGCCGCAGATGATCGCGCAGCGTGTTCGGATACATCGTCGCGAGCCGGGAGAGCGCCCTCCCCGCCCCTTCGCGGTCGCCCTTCAAGCTCAGCAGAACCGCCTGCCGGAACACGGCATCGGGAATCGGGGCGAAGCGCACCGCATAGGTGTTCAGCCCGACCTTCGCATCCAGATCCTCGCGGTCCAGGACAAGCAGCTCGGAGGCGAGGAGATCGTAGTAGCCCGCGAATAGCGAGGTGGCGCGCTGGTCCGCGAAGTCCTTCAGCTGCGCTTCGGAAAGCGGCTCATTTCTCTGCTGCGAGGCCTCCGCCCGCCGGGTCCAGCGCTCGAAGTTTCGGTAGTCGGCAAACACCGTGGCCAGCGCCGCGACGCCCGCCGCGAGCACCAGCCCGAGTGCGCCTTGCCGCAAGCGGCTCAAGCGCGGGGCGACGAGCGGCTGGGGAGCCGCGCCCAGCAGGAGCGCCGCGAGCCCGAGAAAATTGGCGTGCCAGAGCGGGTATTCCACCATGCTGTGCGCCGCCTGAATCGCGATGAGCGTCAGCATCCAGCCGGTGTCCAGGTCCGGCCTGGACCACGAAACCGACCTCAACCACAGCGCGAGCGGCACGATCACGCAGAGCGCGCCGATCAGCCCGGTTTCAGAGAGCAGATCGAGCAAGGCATTGTGCGCATGGTTTGTCATCGCCGAATTGCTTCCATCGAAGGCCGCGCCGTGCTCGAGGAGGTTCCATGCGAACTCGCCGAATCCGACCCCGAGAAAGGGTTGTTCCGCGAACATCGCCCATGCTTCCTTGAGAAGGTAGATCCGGACCTGGACGCCCAGCTGGGTTGAATCGGGTGCGAAAGTCTCCATCCAGCGACCGCCGAGGGTCGGCGTCTGCGCGCCCGCTGCCGCAAGCCACGGCGCGTAGACGAGGACGAGGTTCAGGCCGGCGAACAGAACCAGCACGCCCAACGAAAAGACAAGCAGAGGCTTGAGCCGTCTGCGATCGCCGCGCCAGAACGTCCAGGAGGCCGAGATCGATACGAGCAAAACGTAGATCCAGGCGCTGCGCGAAATCGAAAGTACCAGGCCCAGCACGAGCGTAGCAGCCAACAGCGTCGCGAGCGGCAGACTCAGCCGGCGGCGTCCGAAGAGGAAAACCGCCGATGCGAGCGCGCAGCCCAGATAGTTGGCGAAGTGGTTGCGTTGCGCGAGGGATCCGACCATCCCCTCCGATCCGTCTCCGGAAACCAGCCGGACGCCGAACCAATCAATCTGGTAGTGCTGGACGAAACCGGCCACAGCCGCCAGGAATCCGCCGAATGCGACGAATATCTGCAACACGGCTGCGACGCGCTCGGGCCCGCAGCGCTCGCGCAGATGCGCTCCGAGCCAGACGAGCAAAGCCGCCCACAGCGCGTAAAGCGCGCCCACAAGGCTGCGCTCGGCGTAGGCGACCATGCCGAGCCCGACTTGAATCAGCAGGACGACCGTCAGACCGATCAATCCGAGCGAAACAAGCGGGAGCCCGGTCTGTTTTCCCCGAGCGAGTGCGAGCGGTAGCAGCGCCGCGGTCCCGAGGGCAAACGCCATCCACTCGGTATAGAAAGTGGGCAGCGGAAGACTGTGGTGGAAATTCAGGAACGGAAGCGAAAGCATCAGCCCCGACAGCGCCAGGCCGATTCGCGAGGCAAGTGTGATCTCCGACGGAGGAAAGCCCGCTGTCATCGTGACGGCGTGGGGCGGTTGCACGGGCGCGAGTATACTCGGGTCGTCTCCCCGTTTCTCCGGAGGAATCCTTGCCGCCCCTGCGCGCGATCGTTTTCGACGCCTACGGCACGCTCTTCGACGTGCATTCGGTGATCGCGCTATGCGAGCAGTTGTGGCCGGGAAAAGGCGCGGCCTTGAGTCAGCTCTGGCGCTCCAAGCAGCTCGAATACACCTGGCAGCGCAGCCTCATGCGGCGCTACGAGGATTTTGCCCGGGTCACCGAAGCCGCTCTGCGCTACGCCTGCGCCGCGCTCGGCCTGCAGGTCGACGAGGAGCGCCTCAACAGGCTGATGGACGCCTACCGCACTCTGGCGACCTTCCCCGAGGTCGGCAACGCGCTCGCCGAGCTGAGGGCGATGAAGCTCAGGCTCGCGATTCTCTCGAATGGATCGCCCGCGATGCTGCGCCCGCTGATATCGAGCACCGGCTTGCGCGGACTGATCGGAGCGGTCATCAGCGTCGATCAGCGGAAGATCTACAAGCCCTCGCCCGGCGTATACCGACTCGCCGTCGAAAGGCTGGGCACGCCGAAGACGGCGATCGGCTTCGTCTCGAGCAACTGCTGGGATGCATGCGGAGCGAAGTCCTTCGGTTTCCGCTCGTTCTGGATCAACCGTACCGGCGCGCCCGTCGATGAGCTGGGCGCGACGCCCGACCATGTCATGGGGAACCTTGCCGAGCTGCCGGCCCTGATCCTGCGTCGGCTATCATAGCCGGCGTGCCTTTCCCTCCGATGAATTTCTGCTCGAAGTGCGGCGCCAAGCTGGCGCTGCGCGTGCCGCCCGGCGATTCCCTTCCGCGCCACGTATGCGAAACCTGCGGGACCATCCATTATCGCAATCCGCTCGTGGTAGTCGGCACGATACCCGAATGGGAAGACCGGATCCTGCTGTGCAAGCGTGCGATCGAACCGCGCTACGGCCTGTGGACGCTCCCTGCGGGATTCATGGAGCTAGGCGAGACCACGGCGCAGGCCGCGCTGCGCGAAACCCTGGAGGAAGCGAAGGCGCGGGTCGAGCTGGGCGAGGTGTTTGCGCTTCTGTCGGTGCCGCACGTGGACCAGGTCCACGTCTTCTACCGCGCCCGGCTTCTCGACGGCGACTTCGGCCCGGGCGAGGAGACCCTGGAAGTCGGCCTGTTTCGCGAGGGCGAAATTCCCTGGAAGGAAATCGCCTTCCGCACGATCTCCAAGACGCTGCGCCATTTCTACGCCGACCGCAAGGCGGGCGCTTTCTCTTTCCACGCGGGCGAAATACTGCCTCCGAAGTAACTCGCTTGACACGCGCAACCGGCACCCCTTAGCGTTGCAACACACTTTGCCATGCAACGACGAGATTTCATGTTCGTCTGCGCCGCCTCGGCGCTTGGCGTTCCGATGCCCGCGACGCCCGCCGACGCGAGCCCGCGCTTCTATGCGCGCGCCCGGCTCATCGATCCGTCGGGCCGGCCGCTCGCCGCGCACGCGCTCCCCGCAAACCGGAATTTCATCTTTCACTACCCGTTCGCCGGAACACCCTGCTTTCTGTTGAACCTCGGCAGGCCGACCAAGGTATCGGCGCAGCTGAAAACCGCAAACGAGCAGACCTACGAGTGGCGGGGCGGCGTGGGCGCGGACCACAGCATCGTCGCCTATTCGGCGATCTGCGCGCATCGGCTCACCTACCCCACCCGCGAGATCAGCTTCATCAGCTACCGCGACGAGACGTCGCCCGGAAGCAAGTTCGCTCACGTCATCCATTGCTGCTCCGAGCACAGCCAGTACGATCCCGCCGAGGGCGCGAAGGTATTGGCAGGGCCCGCACCTCAACCGCTTGCGGCGATCGTTCTCGAGTACGACCGGAAGAACGACGGCCTGTACGCCGTCGGAACCCTGGGTGGGGAGCTTTTCAACGAGTTTTTCAGCAAGTACGAATTCCGCCTCGCCCTCGATCACGGCGGGCATGCCCGCACGGTCGTCGGGAGCCGCTGCATAGTGAGCGAACTGGCGCGGTACTGCAGGCAGCAGGTGAAGTGCTGAAAGCAGGATGATTCCCTGGCTGGAGCGCGACACGCCCTTCCCGCCGGTCCAGTCAGCGCTCAAGGATCCGAACGGGCTGCTTGCCGCAGGCGCCGACCTGTCCACCGAGCGCCTTCTCGAGGCCTATCGCCACGGCATCTTTCCGTGGTTTTCCGAAGGCGATCCGATCCTGTGGTGGAGCCCGGACCCGCGCATGATCCTGTTTCCCGAAGAACTCAAGATTTCGCGCTCCTTCGGGAAAACCCTTCGCAATCGTTCCTATGAAGCGCGCTTCGATTCAGCCTTCGAGGAAGTCCTTGCCGGCTGCGCCGCGCCCCGCAAGGGCGAGCCCGGCACCTGGATCAGCGGCGCGATGATCGCCGCCTACCGGAGCATGCACCGGCTCGGATACGCGCATTCGGTCGAAACCTGGATCGACGGGGATCTCGCCGGGGGACTCTACGGCGTGGCGATCGGCCGGGTGTTTTTCGGCGAGTCGATGTTCTCCCGCTCGCGCGATGCCTCGAAGATTGCGCTCGCCGCGCTGGTTGCATATCTCAAGTCGGCGGGCTTCGGGCTCATCGACTGCCAGATGCGCACGCGGCACCTGGAGACGCTGGGCGCGCGCGAGATACCCCGGCGCCGGTTTTCCAGGTTGCTCGAAGAGTTGATACACTATCCGCAATCGCCGGGGAGCTGGTCCGGCGCATCTGTCGCGCAGGTGCAATGTCGAAGCTGAACGATCTGCCGCATGCCGTTCTGCAGTTCTATGTGACTGCGCCCTACCCCTGCAGCTATCTGCCGGGCCGGATGGCGCGCTCGCAGGTGGCGACTCCCAGCCATCTGATCGGTACCGAGCTCTACGCGGACCTCGTGCGGCTCGGCTTTCGCCGCAGCGGTATCTTCACCTACCGGCCCTACTGCGATCACTGCCGCGCCTGCGTTCCGGTGCGAGTCCCCGTCGAGGAGTTTCGCGCTTCGCGCAGCCAGCGGCGGGCCCTGGCAAAGCACGAGGGGCTGCAGCACGCGGTGACGGGACTGCGCTTTCGCGTCGAGCACTATTCCCTCTATCTTCGTTATCAGGCGAGCCGGCATTCCGGCGGCGGCATGGACCAGGACAGCCGCGACCAGTATTCGCACTTCTTGCTGCAGAGCCGGGTGAGCACGCGGCTGGTGGAATTCCGCGACAAGGGCAAGCTCATGATGGTATCGATCGTAGACCAGCTGGGCGACGGTCTTTCCTCGGTCTACACTTTTTACGATCCCGACGCCGCCGGCGCGAGCTTCGGCACCTACAACATACTGTGGCAGATCGAGCAGTGCCGCCGCGCCTCCCTGCCCTATCTGTATCTCGGTTACTGGATCAAGGACAGCCGCAAGATGTCCTACAAGGCGCATTTTCAGCCGATCGAAGGCTTCGTCGACGGAACCTGGCGGCGACTCGCGCCCGAAGAGATCCATTCGTAATCCTGGCGCCCAGTCGCGCCGCGGTAAGATGGCGCATGCTTTATCGCGCCGCCCGGCCGCTGCTCTTCGCGCTCGACGCGGAGAGGGCGCACGGTCTAAGCCTGAAATCCCTCGATGTCCTCGCGCGGCTCGGCGCCGCATCGCTCGCGGCTTCTCCCGCGCCGCGCGTGCCGGTACGCGCGATGGGACTGGATTTTCCGAATCCCGTGGGGCTTGCGGCGGGGCTGGACAAGGACGGAAGACACATCGACGGCCTCGGTGCTCTCGGGTTCGGGTTCCTCGAGATCGGAGCAGTGACCCCGCGTGCCCAGCCGGGCAACCCCAAACCGCGGCTGTTTCGCCTGCCCGAAGCCGATGCGCTCATCAACCGCCTCGGCTTCAACAGTCGGGGGGTCGACGCGCTCGTGGAAAACATTCGCCGCTCGCGCTACCGCGGCATTCTCGGCATCAACGTCGGCAAGAATTTCGATACGCCGAACGAGCGCGCGGCCGACGACTACGTCGCCTGTCTGCGCAGGGTCTACCCCCACGCGAGCTTCGTCACCGCAAACGTCTCCTCGCCCAACACCACAGACCTGCGGGCGCTGCAGGGTCCGGATAATTTCGACGACCTCATCGCCGCGCTCGCGACGGAGCGCGACGCGCTGGCGAAACGCTACGGCAACCGCGTTCCGCTGGCCGTAAAGATCGCTCCCGACATGAACGACGCCGGAATCGAAATGATCGCGGACCGCGTCGCCGCTCGCGGCATCGACGCCGTCATCGCGACCAACACCACCGTGTCGCGCGAAGGGGTCGGGCATCTCCGCGCGAGCCGCGAGCCAGGCGGCCTTTCCGGTGCGCCGCTCAAGGCGCTCGCCACCGCAGCAGTGCTGAAACTGCGGCGCGCCCTGCCTGCGAGCGTCGCGGTCATCGGGGTAGGCGGAATCGCGAGCGCGGCCGACGCACGCGAAAAGCTCGATGCCGGCGCGAACCTCGTCCAGCTCTACACTGCTCTCGTCTACCGGGGGCCGGGGCTCGTCGGCGAAATCGTGCGCGGCCTCGCGTCCGAGGGGCGGGCTCGATGAGTGGGCTGGTGCGGCGAATCGATGCGCTGCTGCCGCAGACGCAGTGCACCAAGTGCGGCTACCCTGCGTGCCGGCCGTACGCGGAAGCGATCGCGACGGGCCAGGCCGAAATCAACCAGTGCCCGCCGGGAGGCGAGGCCGTCATCCGCGGGCTGGCGGCCCTGCTCGGTCGCGAAGTCCAGCCACTCAATCCCCGGAACGGCGTCGAGCAGCCGCGCCGCGTCGCGCTGATCGACGAGGCGCGCTGCATCGGATGCACTCTGTGCATCCAGGCCTGCCCGGTCGATGCCATCGTCGGAGCGCCGCAGATGATGCACACGGTCGTGACGGAGCTTTGTTCCGGTTGCGACCTGTGCGTTCCGCCCTGCCCCGTGGACTGCATCGAGATGCTTCCCGCGAGCGGCGAGGACGCAGTCTGGGACCGGGCCCGGGCGGATGCCGCGCGCGAACGTTTCGAGCGGCGCGGGTCGCGGCACGAGCGCGAGCGCAGGGAGCGCGCCGAGCGCCTGGCGGCGCAGGCGCTCAAGGCGAAAGAAGATCCCGGCGCGGAGAGGAAGCGAGCGATCATCCAGGCCGCGATCGAGCGCGCGCGGGCGCGAAGGCAGCGGACGTGAATCCGGAAAAGCGCCGGAAGATCTTCGAGCGGCTGCGCTCGGCAAACCCGAATCCAACGACCGAGCTCGCGCATCGAACGCCTTTCGAGCTGCTGGTGTCGGTGGTCCTCTCCGCGCAAGCCACCGACAAGAGCGTGAATCTGGCGACGGAGAAGCTCTATCGCGTGGCCGACACTCCGCAGGCCATGCTCGCCTTGGGCATGCAGGGATTGATCGAACATATCCGCACGATCGGCCTGTATCGCTCCAAGGCGAAGCACATCCTGGAGACCTGCCGGCTGCTCGTCGAGCGCCACGGCGGGAAGGTGCCCGAATCGCGCGAGGCGCTCGAAGCGCTTCCCGGAGTCGGCAGGAAAACCGCCAACGTGATCCTCAACACCGCCTTCGGGCATCCGACCATCGCGGTGGACACGCACATTTTTCGGGTCGCGAACCGCACCGGCCTCGCGCCGGGCAAGGACGTGCGAGAGGTCGAGGACAAGCTCCTCAAGTTCGCGCCCGAGGGCTTCCGCCAGAACGCGCACCACTGGCTGATCCTGCACGGGCGCTACGTGTGCAAGGCGCGAAAACCCGAGTGCCCGGCCTGCATCATCCGGGACCTGTGCGAATTCAAACAAAAGACCAAGGCCTGATGTTCGATCATCCCTGCCGTTCACACCATGACTGCCACATGGATCGAAACGCGCGTTCCAAGCTTCGAGTGAACTCTGGGACGTCCATGAGCGGCGATGCGAGCATTCTCGCGCGCAAGCCGGCGCGCAGCTTTCTCAAGCTCGCCGCATCGTTGGCGAGGTTTTCGGCGATCTCGAGATAGCGTTCCGGGCTGTCCGCCACGAGGTCCGGCAGGCCGATGGTGTTGAGCAGGCTCGCCCCTCCGCGGGAAGTGGATGTCTCGCCCGTCAGAGTGACGAGCGGCACCCCCATCCACAACGCATGGCAGCTCGTGGTTCCGCCCGTGTAGGGGAAGGTGTCAAGCATGATGTCGACCTCGCCGTGTAGAGCCAGATATTCCGGGAAGGGCTTTTGGCCGTGAAACCCGATCCGCTCGGCCGCGATGCCGTGGCGCGCAAAATGCGCTCGAAATTCCCCAGCGATCGAAACCAGGCCCTGTCCCACAAGGAGAAGGTTCGCGTCCGGCACGCGAGCGAGAAGGGTGCTCCACAATCCGATCAGCTCGCGCGTGATTTTCGAAGGATTTGTGAACGCGGAGAAAACGACGCGGCCGGGAGCCGTCAAGGGCCTCTCGGTGACGCCCGGAGCTCCTTCGGGCGCACGGTAGCACCACTGGCAATGCGGAAGCCGCATGAGCCGCTCGGTGTGATAGGCCTCCAGCAAACCCACGGGCGCTGCGTACGGGTCGCTGATACGCCAATCGATGGTCGGCACGCCGGTGGTATTGAGATAACCGAGCCAGGTCGCCTGGACCGGGGCGGGCTTGCGCGCGAACACGAACAGGCGGTTAAAGGCGGTATGTCCCGATAAGTCGACCAGTATGTCGATACCGTCGGCGCGAACCCTATCCGCTAAAGCGTCGTCCGAGAGCGCATGCACCTCGCGCCAGCAGTCCGCGTGCCGCCTGAATCGTTCCGTCGCGGCGTCGCCACGATTGAGCGTGTAGTAACAAAAGATTTCGACCGATTTTCGGTCGTGGCGCTCGAGGACCGGCTCGACGAACTGCGCCACGGCGTGCGTGCGAAAATCCCCCGACACGTACCCCACTCGCAGGCGGCGCTGAGGGTCGGGTGCATTGGCATGATCGCTTTGAACACCCGTCGGCATGAAGCGTCGTCCGAATTCGACGTGTGCAGCGTAGATATCGGACGGAGCGATGCCGTCCGCGTAATTCAGCGCAAATAGGAGGGCGGTCCAGTTTTGCACGGAGTCCGGCGCCAAATCCACCGCGCGGCGCAGGTTCGCGATGGCTTCGTGGTGATCGCCGACAAAACGCTGCAAACTTCCCAGCCGCATATGGCTCTCAGCCAAGCCCGGCGTCAGGTCAAGCGCTCGGAGGTAACACTCCTTCGCTTCGGGCAAGCGGCCCAGCTGTTCAAGCGTGCGCCCGCGCTCAAGAAGCGCGCTGACGTCTTTCGGCGAACCGGCGATATATCGATCCAGTTCGATCAATCCTTCTTCGAAGCGGTCGAGCTCGATCAGTGCAGAGACAAGATTGAGCCGTGCCTTCGCGAACTCCGGCTGCAACGCGAGCGCCCGGGAAATGCACTCCACAGCCTCTTCCGCGCGCCCTCGCCTGCGCAACAGAGAGCCCAGAGTGTTTTGGGCGAGGGCAAGGTCCGGCGCCAACTCAAGCGCCTTGCGATAGCCCGCTTCGGCCTCATCGAAGCGGCCGAGCGTATCGAGCACGGCGGCGCGGTTGAAGTGAAGCCCAGGGTGGGCGGGAGCAAGGGCAAGCGCACGTGCGTAGTGCTCGATCGCCTCCTCCGCGCGACCTAGAATCTGGAGGGCCACCGCGGCATTGTTATGGGCATCGACGAAATCCGGATTGACCGATAGTGCCTTTTCGTGAGCGGCGAGCGATTCCTCGTCCCGCCCCAGTCGATGCAGCACCACGCCGAGGCCGTTGTGCGCCTCGCCGTGCGAAGGAAGCGCGGCAATCGCCTCACGGTAGGCTGCCTCCGCCTCGCCGAGCCGTTCTTGCATTTGCAGCAGGATTCCCAGCTGGAAATGCACTTCGGCCCGCGGCGATTCGGCGAGCGCGGTCCGCAGCTCCGACTCCGCCTCGGGGAACCGCCCGGAGTCCCGAAGCGCCTGGGCGCGCCGCAGTCTTTCATCCGTGGAAACCGCGCCGGATCGTCCGGGCGGCGTGCCGGCGATCGGCGGAGGCCTGCTGCGAAACCACCCGGGCATCGGGTTCAGATCTGGGTGAGTTGCTGGGTGAGGCTCATGGTGACTTCTTTGACGAAGTCGTCCGGATAGCCCAGCGATTTGATCTCGTCCTGGAAGGTCTTGGAGAACCGCGCGCGCTTGAGAAGCCCGACTTTGCGCTCGCGGCAGTAGTTCTGTGCGGCGAGAAACACGTGGTGAAGCGCATTGGCAAGCGTGGCCTTGAACCTGGGATCGGACGCCCGTTCGGGACTGAGCGCCGAGGCAGGCATGCGGACATTCAGTTGCCTCGCCAGATCGGCTGCGAAATCCTCCAATTCCTTGTCGCGGAGCAGTCCGAACACGGAGAAACTACCTGATCACGCCGAGCGAGCCCTTCCGGCTCGAGTAATACGCCGCGAGGTCTCCCATGTCCTGCGCGCTGAGGCCGCCGACCTGAGCGCCCATGATCGGGTTCTTGCGCGCGCCCGACTTGTAGTCGCGCAGCGCCTTCAGCAGGTAGTCGTAGTGCTGCCCGGCGAGGCGCGGAAAATCCAGAGCCGTGGGGCTGTTTCCGTCCGGCCCGTGGCAGGCGGCACAGGCCTGGGACTTGAGCTTTCCGGAATCCGCATCGCCTGCCGCGAAGGCTTGCGCGCTGAAACACGCGAGCGCGAGGATCAGGGACCTGTTCACTTGAGCGCCTTGCCCGCGCCGCCGTAGTACGCGGCGAGGTCGGCCATGTCCTGGTCGGAGAGGCTCTTCGCAACGCCCTGCATACTCGGATGGCTGCGGTCGCCCGCCCGGTAGGCTTGCAGCGCCTTGACGATGTAGTCGGGAGTCTGTCCCGCGATCATGGGCACCGAGTAGACCTCGGGGAACGCGGTCTTGTACATCGGGATGCCGTGGCAGCCGATGCACATCGAGTTCTTTCCCTTCGCCGCCTCGGCGTTTCCCTGCGCATGAGCGGGCAGAGGCGCGAGGCAGGCGAGGAGCGTGAGCGCGAGGGATATTCTCATTGCGCGTACTCTGCGAAAGCGCCGGCCCATTCTATACGCTGCCCTCGACCAGGGTCAAAGACACCGCTGCAGTCCATCGGCCACCGCGGCGGCGATTCGCTTGCGCACCTCCTCCGATTGCACCCTGAGCTCCTCGTCGCGGTTGACGATCACGCCCGCTTCCAGGAGCACGGCGGGAGTTCTCGCAGTATTGAGCACGATGAGGTTGTCGTAGTAGTGCACGCCGTTCCTGCGGTCGGCAAACGGCTTGTTTTCCCCCGGAATCGGATCGGCGTGATAGAGCGAAGGCGAGAAACCGGCGCCGCGCAGCGCCTCCCCCATCGCGGAGGCACAGGCGAGACTGCGCGCGAGCGAGCGGTTCTTGCGCGAAACGAACAGGGAAAACCCGGAATAGCGGTCGCTGAACGGACGCTCCACGCGGTCGAATTCCCAGGTTTCGAGAAATTGCGGCTGCACCGAGTCGTGGTGAACGGCCAGGAAAAAGTTCGCGTTCCGCGCCGCCGCCGTGCGCGCCGTGAGCTGGGACATGAAACCGTCGTAGCCGATGAGCACGGTCTTCAATCCGTGGCCGCGCGCGGCGGATTCGATCTCTGCTGCGAGATCGCGGTTGAAGTCGAGCTCGGGGCGCCCGCGCGCGCTGGTCGCCCCCGGCTCCTCGATGAAATGTCCCACGTCGATGGCGACGGTCGCCGCTCCGGCGGAGACGGCGACGCACAACAGCAGCGAAAACAATGCACGCACCGTACGATTGTATACAATGAGGCGCAACCCGCTTCGAAGGCAGACTGATGCGATTCAAAGGCTCTGAAGCTTACGTCTCCACCGACGACCTCACGCTCGCGGTCAACGCGGCGATCACGCTGCAACGCCCCTTGCTGGTGAAAGGCGAGCCGGGCACCGGCAAGACCATGCTCGCCGTGGAGGTGGCGAGGGCGCTCGGGCTGCCGCTCCTCGAATGGCACATCAAGTCCACGACCAAGGCGCAGCAGGGCCTGTACGAATACGACGCCGTGAGCCGCCTGCGCGATTCCCAGCTCGGCGACCCCCGAGTGCACGAGATCCGCAACTACATCGTCCGCGGAATGCTGTGGCAGGCGTTCACTTCAGAGACGCCGGTCGTGCTCCTCATCGACGAGATCGACAAGGCCGACATCGAGTTTCCCAACGACCTCCTGCGCGAGCTCGACCGCATGGAGTTCCTCGTTTACGAAACTCGGGAGCTGGTGAAGGCGACGCAGCGGCCCATCGTCTTCATCACCTCGAACAACGAGAAGGAGCTGCCCGACGCTTTTCTGCGGCGCTGTTTTTTCCACTACATCCGCTTCCCCGACAAGGAAACGATGGAGAAAATCGTCGACGTGCACTTTCCGGGGCTCAAGAAATCGCTCCTTCGCGAGGCGCTCGAGGTGTTCTTCGAGGTGCGCGAAGTGCCGGGCCTCAAGAAAAAGCCCTCGACCTCCGAGCTGCTCGACTGGCTGAAGCTCCTGCTCGCGGAGGACATCCCGCCCGACGCCCTGAGGGCCAAGGACCGCAAGACCATCATCCCGCCCCTCCATGGGGCACTGCTGAAAAACGAACAGGACGTCCACCTGTTCGAACGCCTCATCTTCATGTCGCGGCAGAGCCGCTGAAGGACGCCCGCCACCGAGCCGCCTCGATTCGCATGCTAAGCAAACTTCTCGTCGACCTGTTCCGCCGGCCCGCGCACGAAAAAGCGGCGTTCGCGGGCGAAACCGCGTCCACGGAAAAAGACAACCCGTTCGAGGAATACTTTTACCGCAATCCCGGCCGCACGATTGAAAAGTGGGTTCATTACTTCGAGATCTATCATAGGCATTTCGCCGGCTTCCGCCGGCGCTCGCCGGTGGTGGTCGAAATCGGCGTAGGGGACGGAGGATCGCTGCCGATGTGGCACGAGTATTTTGGCCCCGGGACGCTCGTTATCGGCATCGACGTCGATCCGCAAACCCTGGAATTTCAGGACGAGGTGACCGAAATCCTTATCGGCGACCAAGCCGACCGGAATTTCCTCGCCGGCGTGCGCGAGCACGTGCCGCATATCGATATCCTCATCGACGACGGCGGGCATACCATGACGCAGCAGATCACCGCCTTCGAGGAGCTCTACCCTCACATTCAGCCGAACGGCATCTACCTGTGCGAGGACATACACACCTCGCTCTGGCCGGAGTACGGCGGCGGCTATCGACGCGAAGGCACTTTCCTCGAATACGGCAAGGCGCTGGTGGACCGGCTGTACGCTTGGCACTCGCGCGACCCGGAGGCCCTGGCGATAGATAAGCTTACGACGAGCACTCATTCGCTTCATTTCTACGACAGCGTGCTTGTGCTCGAAAGGCGCCCCATGGAACCGCCGCGCTACCTCCGCAGCGAACCCTCGGGCTGAGAATCGCCGATGCTGTCCGGCTTTTTCCTCAAGCTCAAGGACCGCAAGATCCCGGTCTCGATCAAGGAGTGGCTGACGCTCCTGGAAGCGATGCAGAAGGACGTGATCTCGCCCTCGATCGACGAGTTCTACTATCTGTCGCGCACGACGCTCGTGAAGGACGAGCAGAATTTCGACAAGTTCGACCGCGCCTTCGGCGAATACTTCAAGGGGATCGAGTCGGTCGCCGGGGTCGAGTTCGACGTGCCGCTCGAATGGCTGCTCAAGCAGGCCGAGCTGAAGCTTTCGCCCGAAGAGAAAGCGATGATCGAAGCGATGGGCGGCTGGGAAAAGCTCATGGAGGCGCTGAAAAAACGGTTGGAAGAGCAAAAAGGCCGGCATCAGGGCGGGAACAAATGGATCGGCACCGCGGGCACCTCCCCTTTCGGCGCCTATGGCTACAACCCGGAGGGCGTGCGCATCGGCCAGGACCAGTCGCGCAACCGCAGCGCGGTGAAGGTGTGGGATGCGCGCGAGTACCGCAACCTCGACGACTCGGTGGAGCTGGGCACGCGCAACATCAAGGTGGCGCTCCGAAGGCTGCGCAAGTTCGCGCGCGAAGGCGCGCCGGAGGAGCTCGACCTCGACACCACCATCGACAAGACCGCGCGCAACGCCGGGGTTCTCGACCTCAGCATGCGCCCGGAGCGCCACAACGCCGTCAAGGTGCTGATGTTCCTCGACATCGGCGGCTCGATGGACGACCACGTGAAGCTGTGCGAGGAGCTCTTCTCGGCGGCGAAGACCGAGTTCAAGCATCTGGAATATTTCTACTTCCACAATTGCCTCTACGACTACGTGTGGAAGGACAACCGCCGCAGGCACTCCGAGCGCACCCGGACCTTCGATATCATGCACAAGTACGGGCATGACTATAAGCTCGTCTTCGTCGGGGACGCGACCATGAGCCCCTACGAGATCCTCCAGCCGGGGGGCTCGATCGAATACTCCAACGACGAAGCGGGCGCGTTGTGGCTGAAGCGCATGCTCGAGCTCTACCCCAGGGCGGTCTGGCTCAATCCCGAACCGGAGGAGATCTGGCCCTACCGCCAGTCGATCGGCATAATCAGGGAGATCATGGGAGGGCGCATGTACGCCACCACCATCCAGGGACTGGAGCGCGCGATGCGCGCCCTGGTCAAATAGGTCGACCCATGCAACGGATCGCCGTCGTCGGACTGCTCGTCACCCTCGCCTTCTTCTCGATTGACGCCTCCGCCGCGCGCCAGGGCAAGCGGCAGCTTTGGGGCTCTATCGCTTACAGCTCCAAGTCGGGCTCCTACGGATACGCCGTCGACCGGAAGACTAAGCGCGAAGCCGAGACGGAAGCCTTCCGCCAGTGCGGCTCGAACTGCGAACTGATCCGCACCTTTCGGGACGCGTGCGCGGCGGTCGCGGCCAAGCCGACCCGCACGTCTTCCGACACTGGCGCGTCCCGGCAGATCGCCGAGATGAAGGCGCTCAAGAAGTGCGGCGGCGATTGCGCGATCAAAGTGTGGGCGTGCACCAGCGAGAAATAACCGTTTCAGCGCGTAACGCCCTGCGCGCGAACCAGGGCCAGCTCCTCCCGGGTCGCCAGCTTCTCGTCCCAGCGACGCAGCGCCCGCGCCATCACCCGGATCCAGACCGGCGGCACCATCGCGAGCAGGATCGCAGCCATGTAGCCGGACTTGAGCGCCAAGGCGCCGGAATCGGGCCTGAGGTCCCAGAACGGATCGCCCGCGCGCAGATGATGATAGGCGTGCCTCGGCAAATTGAAGAGGAAGCAGCTGCTGAACAGGTTGACGCAATCCCAGGAGTGGCGTGACTCGATCGGCGCACCCTCTGAGCGCACCAGCCCGTAGTGTTGAATGTAATTGACCGCTTCGAAGAGGAACTTCGAGTACGCGGCGCACACGAGAAAGAGACCGACGCCTGTCCAGCCCGCCGCCAGAAAAAAGAGCACAACGACCGCCAGGGTCATCGCCAGGCCGGTGAGAAACCGGTTGCCGGCCGACCAGAACGCCAGCCCCGATTGCCTCAAGCGGCTCCCCTCGATCTCGCAGGAGCTGCGCAACTGCCCGAGCACCGAGCGGATGACGAAGGAGTAAAGGACTTCGCCGCGGCGCGCCGTCGCCGCATCCCGCGCCGTGCCGACCCAGCGATGATGGACCTGGACATGCGAAATCGAGAACTGGGCGTCGCCCACCATCGCCAGCAGCCAGCGTCCGGCGATCATCGACGGAAGGCTGCGCGGGCGGTGAACGAACTCGTGGGCTACTACCGTATTGGTGCTCAACAGGAACCCCGTGGACCACGCCGCGCCCAGCTTGTTCAAAGCCGAGAGCTCGGAATGCCGCTGGAGCAGCGGCCAGTCCGTCCATCTCTGCAGGAATGCGCCCAAGCCGCCCAGATCTCCGGGTGCGGCGCTCCACGCGAGCAGGAAGAGCGCGGCGCAGGATAAGGGCACCTGGCCGAAGAGAAACAGATCGAACGGCCACGTCCGCGGCGAATCGGGAACGGAGAGATCGTTCCGCCAGAGAAGATCACCCAGGAGCAATACCGCCATGATCGCGATCGGGGCGCTCCAGACCCAGTACCCTCCGAGGACGATTCCGAGAAAGGTGAGCGGCGCCGAAAACAGCAGGAGCGGCGCGAATCGGAGGCTGGCTGCCATTTCGCGTCCCTCGGGCTTCAGGCCTTTCCGGGCGGCGGCGCGACCTTGAGAACCTCTTCCAGCGTCGTCAGTCCCATCGCGACTTTCATCGCGCCGCTGATGCGCAGCGGCTTCATGCCTTCCTTGTACGCCTGGTCCCTGATCTTCGCGACGTCCGCCTCCGAATTGACCAGCCGCCTCACCTCCGGGGAGAGCAGCAGGATCTCGTAGAGGCCGATGCGGCCGCTGTAGCCGGTGTTGCGGCATTCGAGGCAGCCCACCGGCCGGTAGACGTGCGCGGGACGCTTCGCCTTCCAGGGCGCGACGAACTCCTCCCAGCTGGGGTCGCCTTCGCGCCCCGGTTCGTAGGCGACTTTTTCCTTGCAATGCTTGCACAAGGTGCGCACCAGGCGCTGCGCCATGACCCCGAGTATGGTCGAGTTGAGGAGGTAGGCCGGCACGCCGAGCTCGAGCAGCCGCGTGATCGCGCTGGCGGAATCGTTGGTGTGCAGCGTGGAGAGAACGAGATGCCCGGTGAGCGCGGCCTGGACCGCCATCTCCGCGGTCTGGACGTCGCGGATCTCGCCGACCATGATGATGTCCGGGTCCTGGCGCATGAGCGCGCGCACGCCTTCGGCGAAGCCGAGCTCGATCGACTGCTGCACCTGCATCTGGTTGAAGGCGGGCTCGATCATCTCGATCGGGTCCTCGATCGTGCAGACGTTCACCTCGGGAGTGGCGAGCGTCTTCAGGGTGGAATAGAGCGTGGTGGTCTTGCCCGAGCCGGTCGGACCCGTCACCAGGACGATGCCGTTCGGCTGGCCGGTCATCTGCTTCCAGCGGCTCTTGTCGTCTTCGGAAAAGCCGAGCTCGGCGAAATCCTTGACGATCACGTCCGGGTCGAAAATGCGCATCACGAGCTTTTCGCCGAACGCGGTCGGCAAGGTCGAGAGGCGCAGCTCCACGTCCTGGCCGTCGGCGGTGCGCGTCTTGATGCGGCCGTCCTGCGGACGGCGCTTCTCCACCACGTCCATGCGCCCGAGGATCTTGATGCGCGAGGTCATCGCCGCCATCACCGCCATCGGAATCTGGTACACCGGGTGCAGCACGCCGTCGATGCGGAAACGCACCTCGCCCGCGTCGCGCCGCGGCTCCATATGGATGTCGCTCGCGCGCTGATCGAAGGCGTACTGCCACAGCCAGTCGACGACGTGGACGATGTGCTGGTCGTTCGCGTCGAGCTGCTTGTTCGTCTGGCCGATCTCGACCAGCTGCTCGAAATTGCCTATGCCGGTGCGCTGCTCGCCTTTCTGGGTCGCGCCTTTCACGGATTTCGCCAGGTTGTAGAACTCGACCTGGTAGCGGCTGATATCCAGGGGATTGGCGATCACGCGGCGGATCTCTAGCCGCAGTATCTGCTTCAACTCCTTTTCCCAGTCCTTGACGTAGGGCTCGCAGGTCGCGA
>JACXTT010003747.1_pt1 | contig 23121 bp, 10 predicted proteins | sample 9270951 | NCBI WGS metagenome assembly JACXTT01 (sample SAMN15532306, study PRJNA645909) | rock metagenome | isolation source: weathered quartz diorite | place: Puerto Rico | collected 2017-06-21
TCGAACTATCTGCTGACGCGTGGCCGTCTTGAAGAAGCAATCGCCGCCGCGCGCGAAGCCGTCGAAATTGATCCGCTCTCGCTGCGCGTGAATCACAACCTTGCGTTTACGTATTACCTCAGCCATCGCTACAACGAATCCGTTAAGCAGTATCGGCAAGCGCTGGAACTCGACGAGCACAATCCGATGGTTCATGAGGGACTCGCTGACGCACTCGAACAGGCCGAAGATTTTCCCCAGGCGATTACGCACCGATGCGCTGCCTTGCAATTAGCCGGCAAAGCTGATGCAGCCAAATTAGTCCAGAGCGTGTTTGCAGAGAAAGGTTTTGCCGGCGCGATGCAGGCACTCGCCGAGAAAGAACTCCAAGGAATCGAGGCCGCATCAATCGCGGGCCAGCACATTCCCGCGATAAAGTTCGCGAGGCTTTACGTGCGGCTCGGTGATGTCGATGAAGCTTTACAGTGGTTAGAGAAAGCCTGCGCCGAGCGTAATGTCTTTGCCCTGATAATTCACACGGATCCTTTTTACGATCCGTTGCGACCAGACCCGCGTTTTGGCGAGTTGTTGAATCGTTTTAAGCTCGCGGGACAGGATCGGATTCCCACGATACCGACGAATCATGAGCACTCGAAAGCCGACGACGGACAGCCAAATTCGCCGCCTCAATCGAATTATCCGAAGGAGAAACGATGGACCAACTTTCACAAAGCGTTAGCGTCCCTGCTGCTGCTGGTTGTTCTGGGCGGTATTGGATGGTGGATTTATCGAAGCGTCGCGACAAGTCGTGCCGCGCAATTCGAATCTATTGCGGTGCTGCCGTTTAAGAACGAGAGCGGCAATAACGATCTTGAGTACTTGTCGGACGGCATGACGGAATCGCTCATCAATAGTCTTTCGCAGCTGCCCAACCTGTCGGTTAAAGCACGCAGTTCTGTGTTTCGCTACAAGGACAAAGACGTGGATCCGCAAAGAGTGGGCGCCGAATTAAACGTGCGGGCCATCTTGAATGGGCGAGTGGTGCAGCAAGGTGATGATTTGACGTTGTACTTATCATTAATTGACGCGAGCACCGGAAATCAGATTTGGGGCGACCGCTATGATCGCAAGCGCGCTGACCTGGTGGCCTTGCAGAGTGTCATCGCACGCGACGTATCACAGAAATTGCGAGTGCGACTTACCGGCGCAGACCAGCAGAAGTTGGCAAAGAAGTACACGGAAAACGTCGAAGCCTATCAACTTTATCTCAAAGGACAGTATCAGGTTTACAAATTAATACCTTCGGAAACTCAGAAAGCGATCTCATATTTCCAACAAGCGATCGACATCGATCCAGGTTACGCTCTTTCCTACGTCGGGATGGCGAACGCCTATCGATCGCTTGGACTGGCCGGTGAAATGCCTTCAACGGAAGTTTTTCCGAAAGCCAAGCGGGCCGCGCAAAAGGCAGTCGAACTTGACGATAATCTCGCCGAAGCTCATGCCATCCTTGGTTTCAGCATTTTCTGGTATGACTGGGATTGGAATGCAGCCGAAGCTCAGTGCAAACGGGCTCTGGAACTTAACCCGAACGCCGCGGAGGCTCATTTTGCTTATGCGCATCTACTTTCAAACCTGGGACGGCACGCGGAAGCGCTCGCCGAAATCAAGCGCGCCAGAGAACTCGACCCACTTAACCTGGTCATCAACGGGAGCGAAGGACTATATCTCAATTCGGCGGGCAAACCAGACGAAGCATTAGCCAAATTGCAGAAGGCCCTCGAACTGAACCCGAACTTTTGGTTTACTCATATGTGGATAGCCAGTTCTTATATCGACAAGGGAATGTATCCGGAAGCCGTTGTCGAAGCGCAAAAGGCGAAGGCGCTCACAAGTATTTCCCAACCAACTTCGTTTGAGGGTTACGCGTTAGCCAAAGCGGGCAAACAAGCAGAAGCACGAGCTCGAGTCCAGGAGCTGTTGACATTATCCACTCAGCGTTACGTTTCACCTTACAGCATAGCTCTGATTTATAACGGGCTGGGCGAGCGCGATAAGACGCTCGAATGGCTGGAGCGCGCTTACAAAGACCGCGATGTGCATTTAGTTTTTCTGAAAGTCGAACCCAAGTGGAACAACTTGCGTGACGATCCGCGTTTTCAAGAGTTGCTGCGACGCGTCGGGTTTTAGCCGCAATGGGATTTTTTAAGATTTGCCGCTCCCGATCTTCTCGAACGAGTCAGATTTGAGGTAACTCCTCCAGTACGTTAGAATCCTCGCCAGTTAATTTTTACCACCATTAACTATACCGTGTTAGCTCTACTCGCCGCCGCCGTTATCGATCCCGTTCAGTGCCTGGAAAAGGGGTGGTTTTGTCCCACGCCGATCACCGGAAATCTATGCATCGACTCACCGGGTTTTTGCGATCCGATATATAAAACCGATCTCAATATCAGCCCGCTTTACCATATCGACGCGTTCGATTGGACGGTGCTGATCATCTACTTCGGGATTCTTTTCGTGTTGGCGATCTACGGCGTCTACCGAGTGAAGCAAGTGATCGAGTTCTGGCGCTACTCACGCTTTCCACCGAAGGCCAAAGGCGAATTCGCAGAGAATGAGCTGCCGCACATCACGGTGCAACTCCCGCTCTATAATGAGATGTACGTTATCGAGCGGTTAGTGAAGGCCGTCTCTGAGATCGATTACCCGCGCGGTCGTCTCGAGATTCAGGTGCTCGATGATTCAACCGATGAGACGGTGAAGATTGCAAGTGCCACGGTCGCAAAGTACGCGGCGCAAGGGTTCGATATAAGTTACACGCATCGCGACGATCGCACGGGCTTCAAAGCCGGCGCGTTGGAAAATGGAATGAAGACGGCGAAGGGTGAGTTGATTGCGATCTTTGACGCGGACTTTGTGCCAAAGCCTGACTTCCTGCGTAAGCTGGTGCATCACTTCACCGATCCCACCGTTGGCTGCGCGCAGATGCGTTGGGCGCACATCAACGGGTCATACAATTTGTTGACGCGTCTGCAGACAATCATGCTCGATGGTCACTTCGTGGTTGAGCAGACCACGCGCAATCGCACCGGCAATTTTTTCAACTTCAACGGTACTGCGGGCATCTGGCGGCGCGAAGCGATCGAATTGAGTGGCGGTTGGCAACATGACACGCTGACGGAAGATACCGACCTCAGTTTCCGCGCGCAGTTGATGGGCTGGCGATTTGTTTACCTTCTCGACGAAGAAGCGCCCGCCGAAATTCCCGTTGAGGTAAACGCTTTCAAAGCACAGCAGAGACGCTGGGCGAAGGGCGTGCTGCAAGTCTGGTTCAAGCTTTACAAGCGCATTTGGTACGCGCCGCTGCCTCTGCGCGTGAAGCTTGAAATGTTCTTTCGGCTGACCGGCAACATTAGTTATCCGCTGATGATCGTCGCCAGCTTTATGCAGTTTCCGCTGCTGCTGGTGCGCTACAACCAGGGCCTGTACCAGTTGATGGCGCTGGATGTGCCGCTACTGTTTTTCTCGACGGTGTCGGTCGTTCTATTCTATGGGACTGCGGTTTGGTATTTGGATAAGAAACGGGGCAGACGACTTCTGCATCTGCCGCTGGTGATGAGCCTCGGTATCGGTTTGGCTTTTTCTAATGCGCGCGCCGTCTTTGAAGCCTTGTTCGGCGTCAAGTCGGAATTCGTGCGCACGCCGAAATATCGCGTTGAGAACACTCACGACGAGTCGTGGAAACGCAAGAAGTACAAACGGAAGCATGGCTGGCTGCCACTGCTTGAATTAAGCTTTGCGGTCTACTTCGCATTTGCGATTGGTTACGCCATCCGCATGCACATGTGGGGGCCCATCTTTTTTCTGCTGCTGTTCTTCTTTGGATACGGCTATATGGGCACGCTCAGTCTTTTGCAAACCGCCGGCGGTAAACGTTTGCGGTCGGGATGGCGCGGCGCCCAGCCGCGACCTCAAAGTCCCGCCTAAATATTTTTGAATTCCCACGCGAGCTCGCGCGGCTTCGCTATTACTTGTCGCTCAATTGCTTAATGACGCCGCGAACTTGATCGGCGTCTTTCGCGTTCGGCGCGAGTTTCAAATATTTTTCCAGCGCGGCGATGGCCTTTTCCTTCTCACCTCGCTCTGAGTAGAGCGCGCCCAGATACCTATAGGCCGTTACGCTGGCGTTTCCGCCCAAAGTGACTGTGCGATTCAACTCCGCCTCCGCGTCATCGAACTTGCTCAAGCGAATTAAAGCGCGTCCGCGATAAAGATGTGCGGTGGCGAGGTCATTTCGCAACGTGATCGCTTTGAGCAGTTCCCGATCAGCATCGGCAAATCGTTCACGCAGCAACAGCACGTAGCCGTAATTCATTCGCAGAATCGCGTTATTCGGTTCGATTTCGAGCGCTTGATTCAATGCGTGCTCAGCATTCCCCAGATCGTGTTGGTTCACATAGAGCGCGCTGAGTTCATTCAGCGCCAGCACAAACCGTGGATAGATATTCAGCGCGGCCTTGTAATTCTCAACGGCGGCTTTGACATCGCCGGCTGCCGCTGCGGCCAGTCCCTTCTGATAAAGATCAACGGCGGGTTTCGGCACGTCGCTCAAAGCGGCATTAACCACCGCCGGTTTCGCATTAGCGGCCGGTCGCGGACGCAGCTCGATCTGCACGGTCGTGGTTTGCGCGCGATTGTCGTATAGATCGACCGTCTGCTGTGCGGGCAGGTAATCTCGACCTGCTTCGACGGTGATGAAATACGAACCTGCTATCAGTCGCCGGAACGTAAAAGTCCCGTTGTCGTCGGTCATGGTCGAGAATTCGCCGATGCGAACGCTGCTCAGTCTCACGGTAAAGCGCCGATTCGGCCGTTCGCTTTGGGGGAAGACAACCTGTCCAACAATCGTGTTTGCGCCCGAGCGCATCCCTGACGCGCGATCATCGTCGATTCCGGTGCCGCCGATTTGCGCTCTCGCGTTTACCGCGAACACCAGCGCTAACATGAGACACGCGAGCAAAAATGTGATGCGCGGGGTGCGCGCTTCAGTAATTAGCTTGCTTAACATACCTGGTGCTCCTTTGTAGCAGAGCAAAGAAGGGAACATCCGCTGACGTGGCGATGATTATATCGCAATGTGCGAATGCAAACAGCCCCAAGCACTAACGGAACTAACCGTACTTGTGGTGGGCTCCCTGGTTGATAATCGTGCTATTCTCCCGCTGCTTCCGCCCGACCAGTTTTGTTTTTGGAGGTCTCCATGAAACGTTCAATTCAGTTCTCCCTGCTCTGTCTTATCGGGTTGTTCGCCATCAACGCTGCCGCCCAGGACCAGAAACTTACCGGCGAACAAATCATCGAGAAGCACCTCGCCGCCGTGGGGGGCCGGGAAGCAATGGCAAAGTTCAAGACGCGGGTGGCGCTCGGTACGATCAAAAAGGAAGACGAGCCCGAAGCGCAAATGGCGATCATGTCCGAGGCTCCGAACAGGCTTTCAGTGTTTTATGGCTTTCGGGACTTTGAGCTGCAAATGATCTACGACGGCACGAAGGCTTTTTTCCGCCCCGTCCTGCGTCGGGATCTTGCGACCTTGTCCGATAAGTACCAGGACATGCTCTCCTCGGGATTCATGTTCAATAGCATCTCGCTCTATAACCTGATCGCGAGCAGTTCGGCTGACGAACTCAAGTTTGAAAGCAAAGGCACCAGGAAGGTTGCCGGAAAGGACGCTTACGTGGTCCAGGTGAAGGCCCGCAAGGGACCGCAAATCAAAGTGTACTTTGACACAGCGAGTTTCATGTGGGTGCGCACTGATTACGGCAGCACTTCAGTCGCCAGACAAATGGGCACCTTTACTAACGATGTTGTCAATCAAGGCGGCACCGAGGCGACGATGGATTTCTATATTGAGACATCTGATTTTCGCGACGTCGATGGCGTGAAGCTTCCCTTTAGATTTGAGCAAACCATCACTGCGCCGTTCCTTCGGCAAAAATCGGTCGGCACAGTTGTCGGCACGATTCGCGAGTACCGGCACAATGAAGGTATCGATCCAAAGATGTTCAAGTAGTTTCCTTGCGCGTCCTGAAAATAAGAAAGGGGAGCGGAATCCGCTCCCCTTTCGGTTAGGTTCGATCTCGCCCTAGAAAATAAACTTCGCGGCAAGTTGAACGTTGCGGCGTCCATCTTTGAAGCCCCTAATCAGGCCTTCATTAACTTCCGCCGAGGCTCCGTCGACGAACATGTTCGCGTGGTTGAAGACGTTGTAAAACTCGCCTCGAATCTGCAGACGCATGTTCTCACGGAGTCGGATATTCTTGAACAGACCGAAGTCGACGTTCCAGAAGCCGGGACCGCGGAAGGCATCCTTCCTGGTCATGCCCGACGGGAAGGGTCCGAATTCGCTGGTGCCTGACTTCGGATCGATGTAATTGCCCGGCGTCTGTCCGCTAAGATCGATCAGCTTGAATTCATTCGGCTGACCAGTAGAAGTCGGATTAGACGAGACTTTGAAGGGAATCGTTCCCGTAGGAACTAGGCGGGGACAAACCTCGAAGGCCGCGTTCGTGCAATCGAAAATGCTGAACGGCTGACCCGAACGAATGTTCACGATTCCGTTAACCGCCCAACCGCCGAGCGTGTGACGGACAAAGCCGTTGCTATTCTTGTTAAAGACCGGCAAGTCCCAATTGAAGCTCCCGACGAACCGATGACGAGTGTCGAAGTCCGAATAGCCATAGTCCAGATTCGGATTGAACGGATCCAACAACCCAAGATTGAAGTTGTTGCTTGAATCGCTGAAGGTAGAGCTCAAGTTGTCCTTCGTCACCGAGTACGTGTAGCGCGCCGTGAACTGCAATCCCAAATTGCGGAGATTGCTGCTTTCGAGCGAAGCAATCAGAGCGTTGTAGTTCGAAAAGCCCTTGTTGCCGCGGGTATTCAGCGGATAGTACTTGATGTTGAGCAGGGCATTCGGATTTGACGCTGTGAAACAGTCGGAAGCACCGATGTAAATACATGCGGACCCGGCGCGATTGTCATTCGTCAAGTCATAGAGCTTGCGACCTGCGGATCCGGAATATTCAACCGACGCAATCGTTCGACGGAAGACTTCATGTTCGAACGAAGCGCTCCAAAAATGCGCATAAGCATTTTGGATGTGTTCGTTGACGTGGCGTACATTCAGCCGACCCGGCAATGGCGCAGAGCCGCCCGAGCCACCCAGCGGCCCGAAATTGTTGCCCGGCGGCGGAGCCGGGATGGTCGCAAAGCCCGGATCACCTGAGTTAATCGTGATCACCGCATACGCCGGTGCGTTTTGGATCACGTTGAAGGTAACGTTTCCAAAATTGCGTTCGTACGCAAGGCCGTAGCCGCCGCGAATGGCAGTCCGCCCGTCACCTTTAACGTCCCAAGCAAATCCGAGACGCGGCGCGAAGTTGTTCTTATCGGACGCCCACAGGCCACCAACAGCGCTTTCACTTGACTTGAAGATTCCGCCGTTGCGGATTTGCTCCTGTATCGTCGAGCCGGATCCATAATTGAAGTTGGAGTCCAGATCGCGATTCTTGTTGTGCTGCACTCCGTAAAACTCGTAGCGCAGCCCCAGATTCAGCGTCAAACGCGACTTCGCGCGCCAAGAATCGTTGACGTAAGCAGCCCATTCGTTATAACGGTTGCTGCGGCTGAACTGTGGCGCTTTGACTGGCAGTGTGACAACGTCTCCCGGGTTGCGCTTGCCTTGTGGATCGATGGCGACCTGCAAGCGGCGAAGATTTCCGAGTACGAAGTTGTTGAAGCCGGTCGTGTAGCTGGTGGTGCCGAATGCAGCGACCGCATTTTGATACGCGCCGAACGAGCGGTTGTCTTGCATGTAAACGTAAGTACCGCCGAAGCGCCAGGTATGTTTACCCATGGTCTTGCTGAGGTCCTCATAAACCTGACCGACGTTCTGCGGACCACCGAACGGAATCGCACTGCCCGGACTGAATGGCAAGTAACCGGTGAGCGCAATGCGTCGGCCCTGGAACGTAGCGACCACGTTATTGCGCAGGAAGTAAGTCGGTTGCACCGGCGCGGTGGATAGACCCTGATTCTGGTTAAGCCGGTTATAAACAAGTTTTGTTTGCGACACGAACGTTGACGAAAACGTATGCGTCACGTTCAGAATCGCGTTCTGGTTGAACGTGTTGACGCCCGTATTAAAGCCGGCCCACGGACTGTTAGCATTCGAACCAGAGAAGAATAACTGGCTTTCGATCGCGTAGCGTCCATAAATCTGCGTCTTGTTGGTGAAGTTCCAATCAATACGCGTCGAGGTCTGATAGGTATTCTGCGGGTCGCCGCCGCCCGCGTCCGTAGGCAGGGTCTGCCTGACCTCGCGAAACGCCGGAGTACCTCCCGGCAAACTGCAAAAGGCACCAGCGCCAAGTCCGAGTCCGGCACAAACCTGAGCCACTGTAAAGACAGTTCCCGTTGGCGTCGCAGTCAGTGTCGCGCCCGAAAAGATGGCTCGGGTTCGCGGATCCGAAGCTGCGATTAATTCGGCGGCCGGCACTAGTCGGTTGACCGTTGTGGAACTTCGAACGCGCGTCCACTCAGTGCTGTTGAAGAAGAAAAGCTTGTCTTTGATCAGACGGCCACCGAGTGCATAGCCAAATTGATTTCGAGTGAAGTGTGGCTTCGGATTCCCGCGCGCGTTGATATCAAAGCCCGCGGACGCGAGCTTCGAAACGCGGTTAAACTCATACAGCGAACCATGAAACACATTGGTTCCCGGTCGAGTCGACACATTGACGATGCCGCCGGAAGCTCGGCCGTATTCTGCAGAGAAGTTACTCGTGATCACGCGAAACTCACCCACGGCATCCAGCGGAATACTCATGCCAACCGTCGCCGTAAAGTTGTCGACGTTCTCACCGCCATCGAGCAGAATGTTGGTGCTCGCCGACCGCTGACCGTTGATTGAAAAGCCAGTGCCGCGACCGGAAGCGTTGTCAGGGTTAACATTGCCTGAGATTGCCACCAGCGAATACGGGTTGCGCGTAATCGTTGGCAACTCACGAACCTGAGTACCGCTAACGACAGTCGATAACTCCTGCGTGCTTGTGTTAACGGCAACACCGCCTTCGGCCGTGACCGTCACCGTTCCCGAAACGGCTTGAATCCCCAGCGGCGTGTCCAACGACACGCGGGCTCCGGGCGTGATTTCAACTCGTTGAGTTGCCGGCGCGAAACTGCCACCCTTCGTGGTTACTTCATAAACCCCGGGTTGCAGGTTAGTAACGATATAAGAACCATCATCACCGGACGTTGCCGTGCGTTCTGCACCGGTGGCAACTGATTTGATGGTTACTGAAGCGCCGGGAACTACCGCGCCTTTCTCATCAGTCACCTTTCCGATAATTTGCCCAGTTTCTGTTTGTCCCTGGACCGCCATAGCAGCAAATACAAACAAACAAAACGTGGCAATCGTAAGAGCGATTCCTCTCATGTATTTTCTCCTTTAAGTATGTGTGGGGTCGGCCTGAATGCGGGCCTCAAATCCGTAATGCATAGGGCAAAGAAAAGAACAACTCCGATTAGGCAAGGTCGATGCCAGCAGTTCTAATTGACGGGTTGGCTAGAAATCAGAACAAGAACGCACCCAAGCGTCCAAAAAAATGGTTACTCGATCCAAAATTCTGTACGGCGCGCTCAAAGTCCCATTCGCAAACCCGCGGAAGCGCCTTATTTGGACTCAGTCAAAAGGGTTACATCTAAAGGCGGAGAGCGTTCGGAGAATTGTTTGAGTGAATCCTTCGTAGGCGTTAGAATGCCGGCCTGATAATCCATCCGATTAGCTTTCATCACACTTAAGTACAAGGAGTGTTATGAAGAAACTAATAGCCAGCGTGCTTTCCGTGGTGCTCACGTCCGGCATCTGCCTGAGCCAAAACCCGCAACCGAAACCTCCGCAAGAGATCGGACCTGACGACGTCATTCGGATCACCACAAATCTGGTGCAGACGGATGCCGTGGTCACCGACAAGAACGATCAGATCATCAAGGATCTAAAGCTCGAGGATTTTGAGCTCTATGACAACGGCAAGAAACAGGACATCAAGTTTCTCGAGTTTGTCGGCAGCGACAACACCAAACGAGTTGAAGGTGACGCGCCGAAATTGGCGAATGGGACAAAGCTCGACTTGCCTTCGAATGGAGTTTCGGGGGCTGACCTTAAACGCGTGGTCGCGTTTGTAGTTGATGACCTCACCATTGCGCCTGACGATCTTTCACGCGTGCGGGACCTGCTATCCAATTTCGTCAACAACGACATGAGAAGCGGCGACTTGGTCGCAATCATTCCGGTCGTCGGCGGTAGCGGGCTGCTACAACAATACACTGCAGATAAGGACTTGTTACGTCGGGGTATTAACCGGCTGACTCCAAAAGTTCATCCGCTGTCCGCGAATGCGCCCGGCTTCTCGCCGATAGATGCGCCGTTCACCGCTTCCGACACCACTGCGGCAGACTTTGGCCAAACACCTGATGAAGGCCTCACCGCCGAGACGCTGACGGACGACGCGAACAAAGAGTTTCGCGTGTTGATGGGTCTTAGCACGACCAACACTGTCATTAGCTCTATGGGTTCGCTGCCAGGTCGTAAGAGTGTCGTGTTGATTTCAGGTGGTTTGCCGCTTTTTGAATCGAACGAGCAGGGCGTGGTCATGGACAACACCACCCAGGAGAAATTGCCAGTCACCGAAGCCCGACCGCTGTTCTACGACATCTCTGCGGTGATTAATAAGATCGTCGACAATGCCAGTCGATCCGGAGTCGTGGTCAACACGATGGATGTGCGCGGTTTGCAGCCGCGACCTGGAGTTCGCGGTTTTCAGGACACGCCAGCCAAGAGCGGTTTAGGTATGAGCGTGGGCAGTGCTTCGATTGGTGGCGGAGGGATGGACCCGACGTTTGGGCGTGCGCCCATAGAATCTCTAATCGCCAGTGGTGATTCGTTAGCGGGAGCGCAGGGATTACGCACGCTGGCTAATGCTACTGGTGGAGTCGCGTCCGTCAACACCAACAACTTCAAAGAAGGTTTGCAGAAGGTCCTCGCGCGCAGTGAGGGCTACTATCTGCTCGGTTATTCGCCCTCCGAGAAATTCGACGAGAAGTTTCACAAGATTACGATCAAAGTGAAGCGAGAGGGCACCCGTACTTATACACGTGAGGGTTACTTCGCGCGCGAAGCCGCAGTGCGCACGCCAGAGTCCACCAAAGAAGACATGGTGATTAAGGCGGCGCTGTCGCCGCTGGTGAAAACGGAATTGGGCGTAGCGACTTTGGTGCAACACAAGTTTCTGCCAAACGATCGCGCCGCGCTCGATATCTATATTGCGATTGATCCAAAGACGCTGCACTTCAACCAATCGGCGGATGGGAACTATCACAATTCTTTCGACGTGGCGGGCTTTGTATTCGATCAATTGGGGCGGCCGAAGGGAGGGTTCAGCGAAACCGTCAACGCGAATCTCACGCCTGAAGAGTATCGGAAGCAGTTGCTCACGGGAATTTCAGACTCAGCGCACACTGAATTGCCGCCGGGCTTTTATCAGTTACGGCTGGTGGTCCGCGAAACCGAAACCGGTCGCGTCGGCACCACTTCGAAGTACCTTGAAGTACCCGACCTTTCCAAGCGCCGCATGACGGTAAGCAGCATGTTCCTCTTCTCGGTCGAGCCCGGCGCCACCGGAAACACCGGCGCGGCTCCGCTTCAGGCGCTGCGACAGATCTCGCGCAAAAAGGATCTGCGGTACGCCGCGATCATTTATAACGCGAAGGTGAACAATGGAAAACCGGTAGTGAACACTCAATTGGTGATCACGCAAGGAAGCAAGGTCCTGCTTCAAAATCCTGAAGAACCGCTGACCGGACCAGTGACAGGCATTCAAGCAGTCAAGATTGGGCAGTTAGGGTTATCAAGAGTTCCCCCAGGACATTACACTTTGTCGCTTGTTGCTACTGATCCGACTACGAAAGGGTCGCGGCCGGTAACCAGGAGCATCGATTTCACCGTGGTCGAATAAAAGCTGAAGGTCGGCGATGAAGCCGGAGTTTTCATTCATGTTAAAGGTTGTGCGGACAGCTCTGCTGATTCTGCTTGTCAATACCGTTACGGGCCGCGCGCAAGAAACTCAACCTCAGAAACCAACCAACGACCAGGACATTGACGTAATCAAAGTCAGTACTCATCTGGTAACTGTGCCCGTTAGCGTGATGGATCGAAACGGCCGATTCGTTGCTGACCTGACGCAAGAGCAATTCCATCTGTTCGAAGACGGCGTCGAGCAACATCTCGCCTTCTTCGATAACGCCGAGCAGCCCTTCACTATCGCCTTGATGCTGGACGTCAGCGACTCAACCAAAGAAAAGTTGACCCAGATCAAAGAGGCCGCGACTGCGTTCGCGAGCGAACTGAGGGAAAATGATCGAGTCATGGTGGTAGTCTTTGACAAGAACGTCACTGTGATGTGCGACCCAACTTCCGATCGCAGGTTGGTGAGCCTGGCGATCGACCGGTTGAGATCGGGCGGCGGCACCAGCCTTTACGACGCAGTTGACCTAATGGCGGCGCGCCAGCTCAAGAGAATTCGCGGCCGCAAGGCGATAGTCTTATTTACGGATGGCGTGGACACGACCAGCAACGCCGCGACCTTTGACAGCACCCTACGAGCCGCCGAAGAATTGGATGCGCTCGTCTACTCGATTCAATACAACACCCTTACTGATGTCGCACGGAGTCAGAGTACTTCAGTGCCGCCGGGCGAAATGGGAAATCAAGTCGTCACTTCTCGAGGCGAACCCCTCAGCGTCGCTTACAAACGAGGTGGTCTGTACCTGCAGACCCTCTCGGACAAGAGCGCGGGACGCTTTTACTATGCGGCTGCGTTGAACTATCTGAAAGGGATTTTCAGTCGCATCGCCGCCGAATTGCGCGAGCAGTACAGCCTCGGCTATTACCCAGCCAATAAATCTGAAACCCAAAAGAAGCGTGAAGTTAGGGTTCGTGTCAGCATTCCTAATCTTGCGCTGCGCTATCGTCGCACCTACATTTACGCGCCGCGCTGAAGGCGTGAGGAGGCAAATGTGATTAGAGTCCGTCTATGCCAACGCGTTGTTATGGCAGTAGTCCTTCTCTTGATTTGCTGCGGACTAGCACTGTCACAGGCGTCACGGGTTCCCGAAGTGGTCAATATTCAAACCAACTCGCCGGCGGAAACCGTAATACCGCGCGATAAAGTGGGAGCGCCGACCTTCCGCAAGAACGACCTGCCAGTCACGCAGATTGTGCGGGTACGCGCGTCCGCGGCAGACCTCAAGCGAAAGTGTGTTCAACTGCAGAAAGCCAACGCCGAACTGCAATCGACGCGCGGACAAACACCGAATGATTTGCGAAACATTCTGGCGCGCGCCGAAGAGATCTTTGAGCTGGCGTTTGGCCTGCACGATGAGATGGGTTTACCTCCAATTGAGGCGATCAAGATGCCCCAGGGAACATCTGCACCAAACGCTAACACGCTGCCGACCTATATGACGTTGCTCGATGCGTCAATAAATTCCTTCATCGCTGATCCGATCGTCAGCGATCCGCACAGTCTCGATGCCAGCCTAATAAGCGAGGTCGATGCGAAGCTGCGATCACTGATCGCCAACAGCTCAAGCGTGGCAGAGGCCGCGAAGACGGCTGCCGGGATCAAGTCATCCAAACGTCTCAAGCTTGTGGCGCGGCCTAACGATGAGCAGCGGGTGGGGTCGGCGGCACTACTACAACTGGACCTGGATTGTGATGTCTGGCGAACCGAAATGTTCACGACCGCAGCAGCGAAGGTGAAGTTGTGGCGAAAGTTGACGATCAACGGCGTCAAGCTTCAGGTGAATTATCACAAGCTCATGCAGGAGCAGGTGACACCGCTAAATGAGTGCGCGCCGCGAAGAGTCGTCGGCTTTCTCTCGCCCGAGACTTACGCCGTCGGGGTCAAAGAGTTCCTCTCTTACGAAGTTAATGGGAAGGTGCTCGCGTACCAGCCGACGTACTCAGTCTTGCGGACAAAGAAGGGCAAGACCAGTCGTATCGATCAGCCTCTGTATCTTTATTTCATTGATGAAAGCGGACGCGGAGCGTTTGAACTTTACACCGGCAACAAACCGCTCAGCGATTTGCCCGATTGGACGAAGGAAGCGTCAGCCAGCCCTAAGTAAGAAATCATTAGTTGACGTTGGCAAAAGAAAAGGGAGAGCCGGTTAGCCGGCTCTCCCTTTTTGCATCTTTGTCTGCTCGCGCAGACCGAGATGGTAACTAGAAGACGATGCGCAGTCCAAACTGAAGTCGTCGGAAGCTGTGCGTAATCTCCTGATTGTTCATGAACGTCGAACCCGCGCTGGTACCGGCATCTTCGATGACGTTATCCGGCAGGCTGGCTCCGGCGCCCGTGTTTCCATAACCCGAGTCCCCATGATTGAAGAGGTTGAAGACCTCCAAACGCAACTGCACGTTTAGATGCTCCCTCAGCTTCAGGTTCTTGAAGAGACCCGCGTTGATGTGGTTGAGCATCGGGCCTTGCTCGCCGTTGCGCGGCATATCGCCAAACACATTGTTGTAGAGCACGGCGGCTCCCGGTCCGTTGAAGATAAAGCGCACGTCGTTCTTACTTACCGGCAGTAACACACCGGCCGAGAGCAACGCGTTAAGCGAGTAAAGCTGAGTGTTTGCCAAAGGCGAGCACGGTTGCGCGCAAGCCGTCGGGAATGTAGCTCCGAAAACATAGCTGGCATCAACCGCAGTCACGCCAACCGTTCCCGGGGTCGCATTCCGGTTACCAATGAACGGACGGACCACATCGAAACCGGCAAAGCCACCCGCAAAGCCAACATCTTCGTACGCACGCAGGCCCTGAGCTTCAACGAAGAACTGCTCAGGCGTGTAGCGACGGCCATTAGCGCCGAGCCACGTGCCATTAATCTGCCAGCCTCCGAGGAGCTTGCCCTTCGCCCCCTTCTGATCCTTGAACAGGGGGATGTCGTAAATGATATTGGCTGAAGCTGCATGCCGCCGATCGAAACCGGAGTAGCTGCGTTCGGCACGACCATAGTTGAGCGGGTCAGCGGCCGTGAACGATTCGCCGAAAGAGAAGATTTCGCTGGCGTTGTCCAGCGTCTTGCTCCACGTGTAGGACCAGCCGTAGCTGAGGTCCTTCATGAACCTTCCGTTCATCCGCATCTGCAACGCGTGATAGCTCGAGTTGGCCGTATTCTCACGCGAACGAATCAAACCGGCGCCTTGCACGAGGCGACCCTGGCAAACGGCCGTGTTATTTTGCGCGCCATTCGGCAGAGCGGCGGCTGGAGCCGGGCAAGCGGCGGTGCTGAGCCCTGTCAATCCGTGAGCTGCATTGGGCATCGCCGGGAACAGGAACGCGGTTCCGCCCACACCCGCGCTACAGAATCCATTCGCCACTCCACCGTTGGTGAACTGACCGGCACAGACACCCGAAGCAGCCTTGGTATCAGCACCGAGGAATGGATTGCGATTGAGCGTTTGGAACAAGCCCACGCCGTGATTGCCAACGTAACGAGCTTCAATCACATGGTTGCGGCTTAACTGTCGTTGCACGCCAAACGACCACTGCTCGGAATACGGAGCGTGGAAGTCGGGCGACGTGATCGTGCGGGTCAGCAATCGCGGATCAAAAAAGTTCCTGACCAGATTGCCACCCAAAGCAGTCCGAACTGCATCGCCGGTTGGGTTGCTCGGCAGCCGAAACACTGGATTCGCAAGAATGTCATTCGTCGTACAGCTCGTCGCCGGAGTGACGTTGGTACAAGTGTTGGTGATCACGTTGTTGAAGACCATCGGCGCCGACGTCGAAACATTCAGCAGAATGTTATAGAACGCTGGATCGTAAGCCATGGAAAACGCGCCACGGAATACGCTGTCGCCGTTCTTGCCCAGCAGCGCCTTCATGACCCGGTTGCCTTCCCAGTTTGGACTGTAGGCAAAGCCGACGCGCGGTGCCCAATTGTTCTTATCGTTCGGAACGGCCGGTACGCTGCGCGCCGAAACCGGCAGGCTTTGCAGGAACAACGCCTGGGTGGGATCGCTTTCACGAGCCGTGCTGATCTTGTTCAGCAGGTTGATTGGCTGCCCTGTGTATTCGTAACGAACTCCCAGGTTCAGCGTCAGGTTGCTGCGAAGCTTAAAGTCGTCCTGGAAGTAGAAGAACTTGTCGTTCTCGGTATAGTCCAGGGTGTCTTTGCCACCGACGAGCGTGACACGTGTTGGCGCGTTGGCTGCAAGTGTGGCCCGCGACCCAAAGACGAATGCACCGTTCACATTGGGCAGGAACGGCACCGAACTCTTCAGGTGGCGAATGTCCGCCCCGAATCCAATTGAATGTCGGCCATGTGTCCAGTTGACGTTGTCCTGGAACTGCCAGACTTGAACTGAACGTCCTTGTGGCAGGTTAGTTGCCGGGCCAACGCTCCGAACACCCGAGCCGCCCGATGCGCCAAAGCCACTAAAGCCAATATTGGTAAAAGTAGTCTGGAGACCGGTGAATGGATCAAGGATGCAGCCCGTCAGCGTATCGGTACAACCACCGCCAAACAGCACGTTGAGTTTTTGCCAGGTCGCCCGGAATTCATTGCTAACATGGGACGAGACCTGACGGTTGTACGTACCAGCCAGGTTCTGTGACTTGAACGGCACACTGCTCAGGAACGTATTGCTGAACTGCGCCGCAAATTGGTCAGACTTCTGATACAGATAACGCACGTTGAAGTTGTCCTTCTTAGTAGCGTTCACATCACCGCGGATGCTGTATTCAGGCTGCACAAAATTGGCCTTCCAGGTAAAGAACGGCAATGCCACAAGAACCGGCAAATCGTTAGCCAGCGTTCCGCAGGCTGCGGCGGTGCTGACTGCCAAAACTGGATTTCTTGGCAAGCAAACTCGCTGTTGTGCCAGCGGCGTGTCCGTGCGCGGTTGCACCTTGACGCCGAAAGCCGTCACCGCGAATGCACCTTGGTTAACCCATGCCTTAATCGCATTATTGCCCGGATAAGCTGCCAGGAGAATGGGGAACTGCGAAGGCAAAGGCGCCAACGAAGTACCGTTCACGACGTTATTGAAAAACTGTCGGGTATCCTGGAACGCGCCAAAGAAGAATATTTTGTTCTTCTTAATCGGCCCTCCGAAAGTTCCACCGAACACGTTGCTGATGAATTTGTCCTTGCGCGAGCGGCCCGGGTCTCTGCGCTCAAGGTTAGTCAGCGCATCCGTGCGCGAATTGCGCATAAATTCAAAGCCACTGCCGTGAAATTCATTACCTCCAGATTTCAGAACAATGTTCACGACGGCGCCCTGATTGCGACCATACTGTGCCGAAAAGTTATTGGTAATGACCTGGTACTCCTGCACCGCGTCCTGGTTGTCCACAAAGAACGATGGACCGCCGATGGACAGGTCATTATTGTCCGTGCCGTCGATTGTAAAGTTATTCGCGCGGGCACGGTTGCCGTTAACGGACAAGGTTGTACCGTTGTTATTGACATTACCGAACCCGGGGACGACACCCGGGGCCAGCAGCGCCAAAGTATCAAGACCATTTCCGGCAGCGTTCGAGGGTAAATCTTGAACCTTGCGGTTCTCGAAGGTTGCGGAAACCTGCGAAGTGTCGGTTTGGATCGTCTTGGCCGTATCGGCGGTTACCGTAACGTTCGCCGTTGCGGTGCCGACAACCATGTCGATCTTCAGGCTGGTGACTTCACCGAGTCGGATGTCGACGCCGGTAACGGTTTTGCCGCTAAAACCTGAAGTTCCGGCGACGGTAACTGTATATTTGCCCGGAAGTAATTCTCCGATTGAATACAGACCGTCGTCTCCAGTAGTCGTCGTCTTCTCGATGCCGGTCGCGTCGCTCTTAGCGGCGACACTCGCGCCGGTAACGGCCTGACCATTTGGATCGACCACGGAACCCTTAAGAGTTCCGGTCGTGGCCTGACCCATTGCCGGCGACGAAAAGACGAAAACAAGCGTCATGAGAAGCAGCGAAAGCGAAACAAACGTCGCAAGCTGTCTCACGGGCGGGGTACGTTTCATGTTTATCCTCCTATTCGTAGCAATTAATGAATAACTCGGAAGAAGACTGCGCTTCTCCGAACTCGAAAGAAAAAACTACTTCAGCAATGCGACCAGTTTGCGAACCTGGTCGGCATTTGCTGCCTGAGGAGACTCGTGCAGGTACTCTTCGAAAGCCCGAAGAGCCTGTTCACGTTCGCCTTGGCTCATGTAGATCTGGCCCAGATGAAAAAGAGCCACTGCATAAGAACTACCACCCACGTTATAGGCGGTCTTGAATTGCTTCGCGGCTTCTGCCGGTTCGCTTAGCGCCAGGTGGGCCAAGCCGTCATATAAATGCGCCGCCGGCGAATCGGAACTTAAAGATAGCGCTTGATCGAGGACCGTGGCGGCTTCGGTGAAGTCATGACGCTCAACCAGCACGATGCCCAGATTAAGTCGTGGGTTAAATGCCTTAGGATCCGTTTTGATAGCCGCTTCCAGTTCCGTTGCCGCTTCGTCCAAACGGCCCACCGCCAACAGTTGCACGCCCAGATTATTTCGGGCCATGACAAAGCTCGGATAAAAACTAATGGCTTTGCGCAAATGGGCAATCGCTTCCTCGGATTTTCCTGAATCGGCAGCTTTCGTCGCGGCCTCGAACTCTTTCCGGGCCGGTTTGGGAACATCGGCCCCCAGCTCGGAGATTGAAATGCTTCCCTTCGCGGAATTGCTGTTCGCGGTGCTGCGGTCGTTCAGCGGAATTGAGATGACGGATGGCGTGCCTTTGAAAACCTGGACGGCCTGGCTGACGACTTGATATTCGGCGCCGATGGTTTCGACCTGAACCTCATAATTGCCGGGTGTCAATTCCGTGAATTCGAAACTGCCTTGCGTGCCGGTGAAGGCGACGGATTGAACTCCTCTAACGGTCAGCAGCGTGACCTTCAAATTTTCAAGTACGAACCGTCCGCCCGGGGTGACTACTCGACCGCGGATGCTTCCATGGCTGGTGGGATCGTCTCCACGCCTAACTTCGACGCCGGTGCGACCACCATTAATTTCTTGAGCCGCAGCCACACCAATAGCCACAAATGTAAATGTCAATGCCTTGCTGATGGTGCTTATGGCCCGCGCGGTGAACATGATTTCCGTGTAAGGATCTGTCGTTGAAGCAAAGGGTATGCCCGCTTATGCGAATGAATGAGGCAGTCTTTTCCCGCAGTTTTTACGAAGGTCTACTACGAACCTCAATAGTTTCGCCAGAATTTTGGAGATTAGTTCAATTTCCTGAAGCAATTGCCAAGTTGGGAAGCCGACGAGAAACCTGTCTGAGGTCGTGACGCGAAATCGCGGGAAGGTAACTATCCTTTGAGCTTTCGGATCAGTTCGCGAATCTGCGGAGCATCTTCGCTCTTGGGATCCAGTCGTAAGTAAGTTTCCAGTTCAGCGATGGCGTGGTCTCGATCGCCGAGGGCATTGTAAACTCCCGCGAGGTAGCGATGAGCCTCTTTCATTTCATCGCGGCCCAGATCGATTGCGAAGATCAGCTCTTTCCTCGCTTCTTCGAACTTTCCGGTATAGGCGAGTGCGCGTCCGAGATAGAAGTGGGCCACAGCAGATTGATCCTTTTGTTTGAGAGCGAGACGAAGCGGAGGCTCAGCTTCAGCGAACCGCTTTTGACGAACCAGAACAATTCCATAGTTAATCAGCGCTGCAAACGCGTTCGGCGTAATCTGCAGCGCAGACTTCAAAGACTGCTCAGCTCTGTCGAGTTGATCGAGTCGCTGATACTGAACACCTAATTCGGTTAAGGCAAGGGCGAATTCAGGATATTCGGCGATTGCTTTCTTAAGTTGTTCGACTGCCTCGCCGTTTTTGCCCGCCTGAGACTTCTCAAGTGCCTTCTGATAAAACGCCACCGCTGCCGGGGGCACATTTGCCAAATCCGCATTGAGAACTTCCGGCTTGCGGGTCGCTTCTCCCTTCAAGTCCAGCCGAATGTTTAGGGTGTAAACCTGTGGCGGAGTGCCCGGGAATTGCCTGATATCAACGGATTGGCGATAGGGCTCGAAATCTTTTTCTTTGTCGATGACAATGGTGTACGAACCGTTCGGCAGCCCACGAAATGCGAATGTTCCGTTGTCATCAGTCATGGCCACGCGGTCGCCCTTAGTCATTGTTTGCAGACGCACTGAAAGCCGTCGTTCAAGGCGTCCGTTTGAAGTAATAATCATTCCACTGATTGCGTTACCGCCTCCCAAACCAGTATCGGTTGCGCCGGGCGGTAGAAAGACCTGCGCCTTCACGCTGAAGCAGACAAGGCAAAAGATGAGGGAGGGCAGCGCAATTCTTAGTTTGTACGGCATAGGCGACACCTCAATCGCGCCTGCGGCGGAAAATAAAAGGTTAAAGTTTTTGGTATTTTAGCACGCAGGTAAGCAGGGGTTCACCGAGAATAAAAGGGCGTTGTCAATGACTCTGACAACGCCCGAAAAAGGGGATCGGACTTATGAGTCAGATCCTGAAAATGCTGTTTGGTCGGATCAGAACCTTATTTGACCGATAAAGTTCATAGTCCGAACGTTACCACGCTGTGTGGTGACTAAACCAAACGTGGTTGAATCGAACGCCGTGTTACCGTAAACGAAGTTGGGATGGTTCAGAACGTTGATGGCCGTGGCCTTGATCTCAAGACGAACCCTACCGTCCGAGGTGAGCGGAATTCGCTTCGTCAGACTGAGGTCGAAGTTAAAGTATCTGGGACCGCTCAAGCTGTTTACCGGGAAATTGCCAAAGGTGCCCGGAGCCGGTGCCGACATTAAGCCTGACTTGAGCTTCGACGTGGCTACCTTGCCTTGCGCGTTGAGGGTGATGTCGAGAATCGCCGGATTGACGAACATTACACCTGCCGGCGTCTTGAACAGGCCGACATTGTTCTTGAAATCCTGGAAAGTCATCCCAACCAGTTGCGCCCCAATACCCGCGGTGTTGGTGTTGAAAGTTGATCGTCCTGAAGTGACATACCACGGAGCCCCTGATGACCAGGTGACAATAGCGCCGGTCGTCCACCCACCAACGATCCGATCCACCATGCCATTGGCGGAACCCAAAAACCTTTTCCCGTGCCCGACCGGCAGCTCATAGATCGCGTTGGACACAAACCGCCACGTCTGATCCTGTGATGATCTCCGATGATCCAGTTTCAAGTTGCGGAACGTCAGAGGCTGGGCCAGATCGTTCTGGTTATTTCCCTGCGCGTCGCCATCAATCATGGCTTTGCTAAAGGTGAAGTCCGCCTGGAACTGCAGCCCGTTCGAAAATCGACGGCGAATTTCCAATTCCATCGCGTGATAATTGGATTTGCCGGTATTCCTTAGAACCCTGGCAAACGACGCGTTCGGATTCGCCACGAAGAGGTTGGCGGGAATGCCGAGCGCCGCATTCTCGCGATTGGTGCGATATGCCGAGTTGAACGCGAGCGTACTGGCCATCGCGCCGACGTTGTTATTGTTCAAGTTTGAGATAAATGTCGTGCTGGCATACCCGCTGGTGCTGGTGCTTGAAAGCCCCGTAAATAACTTGTCGAGCAGCGGAGTTGCGACGCAAGTCGCGCATCCAGCCACGACGGACGACGCGAAGTTTGTGCCCCCGCGAGCGGCTAGATTGATTTGCGCATTGAGGAATTCCTTTAAGAACCCGCTCTCGAAGATGTTCACCTCGTTTATATCCCACGCGCGCCAGGCATTCGGAACCATATTGCCCTGATATCGGATCTCAAAGGCAGTGTTCTTGAAGATCTCGCGTTCGAAACCGACGTTCCACTGGTGCACATAGGCGCTCCGGAGATTTGGATCGGCTGTCCAGAGACCGTTACTGAAATTCGCCAGGAAATTCTCTCGGTCAGTGATGGGAATCTTAAACGCCGGGAAGACCAACGGCACGCCGGCGGCCGTAATCACACCCGGCAGGTTTGAGCTAGGCGGACTTGCGAGTGTCGTCTGATTGGCCGTGGCGATGAGGCCGGGGTTGGTGGTTCCGGTTCCCAAGAGGTTAGTGAAAGTCGTGACTCCGTCATGCAGGAAACTCATGGAATAACCGCCGCGGATTGAACTGGTGCCTGGCCCGCCAAACAAAAAGTGAAGTGGGCCGGAAGAGAATTCTGGTGAATACGCAACCCCCACAAATGGCGCAAAGTTGTTCCAATCGTTCTTGAATAGGCCGATGCCGGTCTTACCACTCACGAACTGCTGAGTCGCGAATGCCTGGGTTTGGCTGCCTGGAGCTGCCGTGGGTTGAAAGAGATTCCCGAATCCGGAAATGCCGTAAATGTCACTGTACTTCGGCTGGATCGCGAGTCCGTTCGGAACAGTGGGAACGCCCATATAATCCCAACGAACACCGAAATTCAACGTGAAGTTGCTCTTCATTCGCCATTGATCCTGAGCGAACAGCGCCAGGTCCTTTTCCTGAACCGTTCTATATCTCGTCGCCCCCGGCACGAACCCGGAATCGGGACTTGTAACATTCAGCGTCTGACTCGACGAACCGAGCAGCCCGACGATGGCGGCATACACCGTGCCCGCGTTTCCCACGATGGCATTTCCCGCGGCATTTGCGGTGATGCCCGGGAAGTTAGCCACGGCGAAGCCTACTCCATTTGCGGTATTGCTGCCGAAGTTAATCGTCTGATTGATTCCAGCATCGTTGTTGCTGATGCCCAAAACGTTCTGCCAGTCCATTCCAAACTTCCAAAGGTGATTACCCTTTGTCCATGCGACCGTATCAGTTGCCTGGTTCACGATGGTGTTACGTGGCTGAGGCATGAACGTGTTGTCATAGTTCGTCAGCGAACCCGGAAGCGCAAAGAATGCCGCCGTCGGCTTGCTCTCTCGATTGAAATCTAACGGCGCCCACTGTCGCCCGAAGCGGAAAACATTTGTCCATCGGTTTCCAAAAGTTGCAACCAGCGCCGGCGTCCCCAGAATTCTGGTGGATTCCTTAAATACAATAACCCCGCCGGGGAACAGGGGATCGAA
>JACXTT010003748.1_pt1 | contig 23110 bp, 18 predicted proteins | sample 9270951 | NCBI WGS metagenome assembly JACXTT01 (sample SAMN15532306, study PRJNA645909) | rock metagenome | isolation source: weathered quartz diorite | place: Puerto Rico | collected 2017-06-21
CGGTCGATTCGCAGTCGGTCAGCTTGCCGGGCAGCACGGCCACGCCGGAGCCCTTCTTCTTTTCCACCTTCTGCGCCGCGCGCGTGCGCGCCTGCGCCTGGCGGATCACCAGCTCGGCCAGCTTCTTGCCGTACTCGACATGGTGGTTCAGCCACAGCTCCAGCGCCGGGCGGCTGAAGGTGGAAACAAGGCGCACCGCGTCGCGGCTGTTCAGGCGCTCCTTGATCTGGCCCTGGAACTGCGGGTCGAGCACCTTGGCCGACAGCACGAACGAGGCGCGCGCAAAGACGTCTTCGCTCATCAGCTTGACACCCTTGGGCTGCAGCGCGTGCATCTCGATGAAGCTCTTGACCGCCTGGAACAGCCCTTCGCGCAGGCCGGACTCGTGCGTGCCGCCGGCCGGCGTGGGAATCAGGTTGACGTAGGACTCGCGCACCGGGGCGCCGTCCTCGGTCCATGCCACCACCCACGAGGCACCTTCGCCATCGGCAAAACCTTCCTCGGCGGGATTGGCGTCCGGATCGGCAAAGTGTTCGCCCTCGAACATCGGGATCACCAGCTCGGCGCCGCTGCCTTGCGCCAACGCCTCGATCAGGTAGCCCTTCAGGCCCTGGTCATATTGCCAGGTCTGGCTCTCGCCGGTCTTCTCGATCTGCAGCGTGACCTTGACGCCGGGCAGCAGCACGGCCTTGCTGCGCAAGAGGCGCTGCAGCTCGGCCTGCGGGATGGCGGCGGAGTCGAAGTATTTGGCGTCGGGCCAGACCTGGACGCGCGTGCCGCTCTTTTTCTCGCCGCGCTCGAGCTTGCGCGAAGACAGCGGCACAGTCACGTCGCCGCCGGAGAACGTCAGCGTGGACGTCATGCCGTCGCGCCAGACCGTGACGTCCAGGCGCGTGGACAGCGCGTTGGTGACGGACACGCCCACGCCGTGCAGGCCGCCCGAGAAGGCGTAGGCGCCGCCCTTGCCCTTGTCGAACTTGCCGCCGGCGTGCAGGCGGGTGAACACGATCTCAACGACCGGCACCTGCTCTTCGGGGTGGATGCCGACCGGGATGCCGCGGCCGTCGTCCTCGACGCTGACGCTGCCGTCGCGATGCAGGGTGACCAGGATTTCGGAGCCGAAGCCGCCCAGGGCTTCGTCGGACGCGTTGTCGATCACCTCCTGCACGATATGCAGGGGGTTGTCGGTACGGGTGTACATGCCGGGGCGCTGCTTGACCGGCTCCAGGCCCTTCAGGACCCGGATGGAAGATTCGCTGTACTGACTCGTTTTGCTCGCCATGAAATCGCTAGAAAGTGGAGGTCTCGGCCACCGGGGCGCCGCGCGCGCCGCATGTGGCGCGCCCGCCCGGGTGCCGGGCTCTGCATTGTAATGGATGCGCGTCACGGCAATGTTGCCCAGCGCTTGCCTCGGCGCCGGCCGGGCCACGACGTGGCGGGACCGCCACCCATACCCCTACGTGGAGCGCGGCGCACGCGTTTTCGCGGGCCGGAGTACACTCCCCCGACCGGAACCTGGCAGGCTCCCGAGCCGGTTCCGCAGCCATCACAACAATAACGACACGCGGCCCTCCTCCGCGGCACCCCTCGCACACGAGCCACTATGTCAGACAGAAAACTCTCCCTCACCACGGTCCTGATCTGCGGCGGCCTGCTGGTCACGCTCTCCATGGGCATCCGGCACGGCTTCGGCCTCTTCAACCTGCCGATCACCCAGGCACACGGCTGGAACCGCGAAACCTTCGCCTTCGCGCTGGCCCTGCAGAACCTGATGTGGGGCGCCAGCCAACCGTTCGCCGGCGCGCTGGCCGACAAATTCGGCGCGCTGCGCATCATGCTGATCGGGGTGGTGCTGTACGTCGGCGGCCTCATCGTCATGGCGCTGGCCTCTAGCGGCACCGCGTTCGCGTCGGGCGCCGGCGTGATGATCGGCATCGCGCAGGCCGGCACCACCTACAGCATCGTGTATGGCGTGATTGGCCGGGTGGCGAGCGCCGAGAAGCGCGTGTGGGCAATGGGCATCGCCGCCGCTGCCGGTTCGTTCGGGCAGTTCCTGATGATTCCCGTCGAGCAGACGCTGATTTCCACCACCGGCTGGCAGAACGCGCTGTTCGTGATGGCGGTGATGGCGTGCTTGATGCTGCCGCTGGCATTCGCACTGCGCGAGCCGAAGGAGTTTGCCAGCACGGGCGGCCACCACCAGACCATCGGCCAAGCGGTGCGCGAGGCCTTCGGCAACCGCAATTTCCAGTTGCTGACGCTAGGCTATTTCGTGTGCGGCTTCCAGGTCGTGTTCATCGGCGTGCACCTGGCCCCCTACCTCAAGGACCGTGGGCTGACCGACCCCAAGATCGCCACCGTGGCGCTGGCGCTGATCGGCCTGTTCAACGTGTTTGGCACCTACACGGCCGGTTCGCTGGGGCAGCGCATGCCCAAGCGCCACCTGCTGTCGTTTATTTACCTGACGCGCTCGGTCATCATCGCCGGCTACCTGCTGCTGCCGCTGACAACGGCCAGCACCTGGGTTTTTGCCGCGCTGATGGGCCTGTTGTGGTTGTCGACGGTGCCGCTGACCAACGGCATCATCGCGCAGGTGTTCGGCGTGAAGTATCTGTCGATGCTGTCCGGCGTGGTGTTCTTCTCGCACCAGATCGGCAGCTTCCTGGGCGCTTGGCTGGGTGGGTTCCTGTATGACCGCACCGGCGGCTACAACACGGTCTGGCTGATCGCGATGGCCCTGGGCGTGGTGGCCGCGCTCGTCAACCTGCCGATCCGCGAGCACGCGCTGGTCCGCCCGCAAGCGACCGCCGCATGAGCACCATCCTGCGCCACGCCTTGCTCAAGGCCACCGGTCTCGCCGCGCTGGCGGCGGCGCTGGTGGCCGGATTCCTGGCCTACCTGCGCCCGGCGTTCATGGTCGACCTGACCAATATGGTGCTGGCGTGGTGCGGGTGAACTAAGGCGCAGTGCCTACTGCGCCTCGCCCCGGCTCTTCGCCTCCAGGATTTCCCAGCGCTCCAGCGCCTCCAGCAGTTCCATCTCGATCTCGTCGTGGCGCGCGGCCAGTTGCGCCGCCTTCGGCGGGTCGTTCGCGTAGAGCGATCCGTCCGCCAGCTGGCCAGTGATCGACGTCTGCTCGGTCTCCAGCGCCGCGATCCGCTCCGGCAGGCCGTCCAGCTCGCGTTGTTCCTTGTACGACAGCTTGACTGTGCGGTTGGCGCCGCGCGCCTCGCGCGTGTCGCGGGACTTGGTAGCCTCAGCCGTTTTCGGCTCCGTCTGTGTGGCCTGCAGCGCCGCGCTGCGGGCCGACTGCGCGAGCCAGTCCGAATAGCCGCCGACCGACTCGCGCCAGCGTCCTTCGCCCTCGGCGGCGATCGTCGATGTCACCACGTTGTCCAGGAACGCGCGGTCGTGCGAGACCAGGAACACGGTGCCGCTGTAGTCCTGCAGCAGTTCTTCCAACAGTTCGAGCGTGTCGATGTCCAGGTCGTTGGTCGGCTCGTCCAGCACCAGTGCGTTGGCCGGCCGCGCGAACAGGCGCGCGAGCAGCAGCCGGTTGCGTTCGCCGCCGGAGAGCGACTTGACGGGCGAACGCGCGCGCTCGGGCGCGAACAGGAAGTCGCCCAGGTAGCTCATCACGTGCTTGCGCTGCCCGTTGACCTCGACCCAGTCGCTGCCCGGGCTAATGGTATCGGCCAGCGACTTCTCCAGATCGAGCTGGCTGCGCATCTGGTCGAAGTAGGCGACCTGCAGGTTGCTGCCGTTCTTGACGGTGCCGGCGTCGGGCGCCAGGTCGCCGAGGATCAGGCGCAGCAGCGTGGTCTTGCCCGCGCCGTTGGGGCCGATCAGGCCGACCTTGTCGCCGCGCATGATGGTGGCCGTGAAATCGCGCACGACCGCCTTGTCGCCATAAGCCTTGGAGACGTCGGTCAGTTCCGCCACGATCTTGCCGGAGCGATCGGCCTGCGAGACCTCCAGCTTGACGTTGCCCTGCACCTCGCGGCGCTCGGCGCGCTCCGAACGCATCGCCACCAGCCGCTGAATGCGCGCCACGCTGCGCGTGCGGCGGGCCTCCACGCCCTTGCGGATCCACACTTCCTCCTGCGCGAGCAGCTTGTCGAACTTGGCCTGCTCGACCTGCTCGGCCGCCAGCAGCTCGACCTTGCGCGCCTGGTAAGCGGCGAAGTTGCCGGGGAAGGACAGCAGCCGGCCGCGATCCAGCTCGACGATGCGCGTGGCCACGCGGTCCAGGAAGGCGCGGTCGTGGGTAATCAACAGCACGCTGCCGCGGAAGGTCAGCAGCAGGTCTTCCAGCCAGCGGATCGCCTCGACGTCCAGGTGGTTGGTCGGTTCATCCAGCAGCAGGATGTCCGGTTCCGCCACCAGTCCCTGCGCCAGCGCCACGCGCTTCTGCAGGCCGCCGGAGAGCGCGTCGACGCGCGTATGCGGGTCCAGGGCGAGCTTGGCCAGCGTGGTTTCCACGCGCGTGCGCAGTTGCCAGGCGCCGGCGGCGTCCAATTCGGACTGCAACCGGTGCAGTTCGGCCAGCGCTTCCTCGTCGTGGCTGTCGGCCAGCCGCGCCGCCGCCGCCTCGTAGGCGACCAGCAGGTCGTGCGCGCGCCCCATGCCGAGCGACACGGCGTCGAACACCGTCAGCCCCGGCTCGAATTGCGGCTCCTGCGCCACATAGGCCGTCGTGACGCCGCTCTGGCGGGCGATCAGGCCGTCGTCCGGCGCGGTCATCCCCGCCACGATCCGTAGCAGCGAAGACTTGCCGGAGCCGTTGCGGCCGATCAGGCCGACGCGCTCGCCGGCTTCAAGGGAAAAATCGGTGTGGTCGAGCAGCGCCACGTGCCCGAAGGCAAGCTGGGCGTCGGAGATGGAGAACAGGGCCATGGAAAGCGGGCGAAAGACAGCGGGGGCGCACCGGGAACGTCGCCGACTCCTGCCTGCATGGCTGGAGATGGGCGGCGGGCGCGCAAAGGTAGGCCGCATTGTAGACGACGGCCGCCGTCGCAGGCGGGCGCGGTCGTCGCTGCGGATGGCGGCCCAAAAAAGAAGGGCCCGTTCGCCAACGGGCCCAAGAGTCTCTCCTCGGTGCCCTGCTCGCAAGGCACGGTTGAAGCATAGCAACCGGCGCCCCCCGCCCACAGTCGGAAAAATCCTTAAGGGAAAGCCCCGTCAACCCTTGGCTCCCGTTGCCGTTGCATGCCGAGTACGGCTACTAGCGCGGCGGTTGTCGTTTGCCGCACCGCCATGAAACAATGGCCGGCGTCAGTTCCCTCCAAGCACGGCAGCACCAGATACCGGAGCCGGACACATCCGGCCGGGGCGGCATCGGGCACGAGAATCAGGGCGCGCCCCGCCGCAGGTTTTCCTGACAATTTCTAGACGGGTGTCTCATGAACAATCCGGGTCTGTCGCGCCGCGCCTCCCGCCGGAGGCTGGCGCCTGTCTTGTTGCTGCTTGCCTGCACCGGGCTGACGGGAACCTTCCCGCCGCCGGCCAATGCCGGGCCGGTGCTGCAGCGCATCCAGCAATCGGGAACGCTGCGCATCGCCCACCGCGAAAGCTCCGTGCCCTTCTCCTTCGTGGCCGACGGCAAACCCGTCGGCTATGCCGTGGACCTCTGCCTGCGGGTGGCCGACGCGCTGCGCACGGGGCTGAAACTGCCGCAACTGAAGGTGGAATGGGTGCCGGTCTCGCCGGCCGGCCGCATTCCCGCCATCGTGGAAGGCAAGGCCGACCTCGAATGCGGCTCGACCACCAACAACCGCGAACGACGCGAGCAGGTGGCCTTCACCATCCCGCATTACATCGCCGGCAGCCGCATGATCGTCAAGGCCGACTCGGGCATCCGCAAGTGGTCGGACCTGCGCGGCAAGACCGTGGTGTCTTCCACCGGCACCACGCCGCTGACGGTGCTGCACAAGCTGAACGAATCGGCCGTGCTGCAACTGCGCATCGTCGAGGCCAAGGACCATGCCGAGGCGTTCTCCATGGTGGAGGCCGGCCGCGCCGACGCCTTTGTCATGGACGACGTGCTGCTCTACGGGCTGCGCGCAAACGCCGGCAATCCCGGCGCCTACCTGGTGACGGGCGACCTGCTGACGATCGAGCCCTACGCCATCATGTTGTCCAGGCAAGACCCCGACTTCAAAAAGCTGGTGGACAAGGCGCTGGTGACGTCGATCTACGACCAGGACACGCAGAAGCTCTATAAGAAGTGGTTCCTGTCGCCGATCCCGCCGCACGGCATCACGCTGGACATCCCCATGAGCTACCTGCTGCGCGATTCGTTCAAGTTCCCGAGCGACAAGGTGGCGGACTGAGCCTGCGCGCCGGGGACCGCCCCGGCGCGGAATTCGACGGCCGGCGGGCGAGCCGTGCGATGATGTCGGGCGTGCCGATTACGCCCCACCCTTGCGTCCCGCCATGACCACCGCCTCCCTGAAACTGTCCGATCTCTCCGTCTCCGCGCTTGTTGCCGGGCTGGTCGCCATGCTGACCGGCTACACCAGCTCGCTGGTGCTGATGGTGCAGGCCGGCCAGGCGGCGCACCTGACCGACGCGCAGATTTCGTCGTGGATCTGGGCGCTGTCGATCGGCATGGGCGTCACCACCATCGGGCTGTCGCTCGCGATGCGCGTGCCGGTCGTGGTCGCCTGGTCCACACCCGGCGCCGCGCTGCTGATCGCCAGCCTGCCCGGCGTGCCCTATGCCGAGGCCATCGGCGCCTTCGTCATGGCGGCGTTGCTGATGACGGCGGCCGGACTGACCGGGTGGTTCGACAAGCTGATGCGCGCGTTGCCGGCAAGCATCGCGTCGGCGCTGCTCGCCGGCATCCTGTTCCGGATCAGCGTGGATGTGTTCGTGCAGGCGCAGGACCAGACCGTGCTGCTGCTGGCGATGTTCGCGGCCTACCTGGCCGGGCGGCGCTGGTGGCCGCGCTACGCGGTGCCGGGCGTGCTGGTGGTAGGCGTGGCGCTGGCCGGGGCATTGGGCCAGCTGCATTTCGAGCAATTCCGCTTCGCCATGGCGACGCCGGTCTGGACCACGCCGGCATTCTCGCTGTCGGCCTTTGTCAGCATCGCGGTGCCGCTGTTCATCGTGGCGCTGGCGTCGCAGAACATTCCCGGACTGGCCGTGCTGCGCGCGGACGGTTATCGCGTGCCGGCCTCGCCGCTGATCACCGTCACCGGCATCGCGTCCGCCGTGCTGGCACCGTTCGGCTCGCATGGCATCAACCTCGCCGCCATCACCGCCGCGATCTGCACCGGCCCGCAGGCCGACCCGGATCGCGAGCGGCGCTACACGGCGGCAGTGGTTTGCGGCGTGGGCTACCTGGTGGCAGGCGTGATGGCCGCGAGCATCGCGGCACTGTTCGCCGCGTTCCCGAAAGCGATGGTCGTGGCGCTGGCCGCCTTCGCGCTGCTCGGCTCGATCGCCAACGGCCTGACCGTGGCAATGCAGGAGCCCGGCGAACGCGAGCCCGCGCTGCTGACCTTCATGATCACGGCATCGGGCATGACGCTGGCGGGCGTGGGTTCGGCCTTCTGGGGCGTGGTGGGCGGCATGCTGGCGCTGCTGGTGCTGCGCCCAAGACACACCACCTGAACCAGACGGAATCGGCCTTAGAGCAGCAGGAAGGCGATGTCCGCAGCGCGGATCTCGGCCAGCGACTGGCCCTTGCGGCGCTGGAACAGCACATGCTGCAACACGCGGTCCCGATGCTCGGCGAACGTCGCGGCCTCGAAGCGCAACGCTGTCAGCGCGTAGTGCTCGGCCAGCAGCTTGTGCACGCGATGGCGCACCAGCAGCGCATCGTTCTCGGCCTGCAGCCTGCCCATTTCACCGGCATTGCCCTCCTCCAACTGGCGCATGCCAACCACCACGCGCGCATGCATGCCGCGATAGCGATCCAGTTCATCCTGCGCACGGCGCAACTGCTCGCGCAACGTGCGGACTTCCTGCATCAGCTTCAGGTTTTGCTGCACCCCGCGCTGGATCCGGCTCGCCTCTTCCAGCGCGTAGTCCGCCGCGGCGATCGTGTGCTCCAGTGTGCCGTCGCCCACCGGCTCCCCGCCGGCAGGGCCCGACAGCGGCCAGGCCGTCGGTGCGTCGACATCGATGTTCATAACACCCCTTGAATCCATCCCCCGCCGCCGGTTTGTTCTGAACAGCTTCCGGCACGCTCGGGGCCTCCGCGACATCCTTGGCAATGTGCCGGCATTATCACGCCACGCCCATACGCCAAGGAGCCATTGAAGATGACATCGCGCGACCGCGCAACCCCACCGGCGCGGCAGCCTCGACAAAGTGCTTAATTACGCACTAGAACGAATATGATGTCCGCTGGTCTACCCTCCTCGCCCCGGAGCCGGCACCAGGCCGCTCCCCGGAACAAGCAGAAAGAACATGAACGGTTACCTCCTCCTCGCCCTCGCCATCGTCGCCGAAGTCATCGCCACCAGTAGTCTCAAGGCCTCGGAGAGCTTCACAAAACTGTGGCCGAGCGTGCTCGTCGTCGGCGGTTACGCGGCCGCGTTCTATCTGCTGATGCTGGTGATGCGCACCGTGCCCGTTGGCGTCGCCTACGCCGTCTGGAGCGGCGCCGGCATCGTGCTGGTCACGATGATCGCCGTGGTGCTCTACCGGCAGATCCCGGACCTGGCGGCCTGCCTGGGCATCGGCCTGATCATCGCCGGGGTGGCGGTGATCCAGTTGTTTTCGCGAACGAGCGGGCATTGAGAATGCCGCCGCCCGGCGGATCAGAGTCCCGTCCTGGTGTTCTCCACGCAGGCCTTCGCGTAGGCGATGGCCTCGCTCATGGCTTCCTCGCGGCTGCCAAATTCCCCATCGAGCTTGTGCCGCAGGCCAGGGATGAACTTGTTGGTGTGGTCGATCTTGCGCTCGAACAGCACCGATGCCTGCCACGCTCCCGGACGAGACTCCCGCACCGAGCAATGGCAGTAGTACTCCCCTTCTTCAACGAGGACATGACTCGACATGGCGGCCTCCGCATGGATGAGGGGATCGTAGCACGGGCTGGTGCGTGGATTGGTGGCGACGGAAAACAGCCATGGCGAACGGGGAGACGGCCCCGCCAGCGGAAACCATATTTCCGCTCAACTCGGTCGGTGAGTCCGCCGTGGCGTGTTTGCGGAAATTTCTGTCACTCAAACCGCCCGGGCTCAGGTTTCCGATAGGGACCAACGCAGACAATCACCCAGTCTTCCATCGACTTCACCGACCCGTTCGCGGGCCACGTCTTGTTAGCTGCACAATACGCCGTGGCCATGGCGAGCGCCGCTTCGCTTTGCACATATCCGAGTTTCGAGCCATTGACCTCGTTGTAAAGCGCCGCCAGATACCCTGGCCACCACACAGAGAAAACCGACAGCGTGGTGCCATAGTTATACCAGCCAACGGAGAAATCGGACCCCGTCCGGAGATTCTTCAGAGACGAGGTATTGGTTCCGACAAAAGCTATCGCCTTGAAACGGGCAAAGCCCGGAAGCTTCTCGATGTCGGCGCTGATACGACCCATCAGTGCAATGTCACGACGATTCGCCCGCTGTTGATCGCTCAGGATTTCGCCACTCATGCCCGCGAATCCAAAAAGCACAAGACAAACCAGAACGACCACGACCTTCCTGGACCAGGTCGCACCCAACGCATAGGCAAGCACAGCGACAGCAGCCCAGATCAGGTTCGCCGACATCATATTGCGGTAGGCCGGCATCCATGCGGATGGCACCACCGTCAGTGCGACCACGCAAAGAAAAGCAACCGCGAGGCTGGCGACGAAGCAGAGCAACAGGAGCCATCTTGACCCCATGGACATACGGGGACCCAACAGGATCCCCATGCAGCCGGCCAGGAACAACACGGCAAGGATGACTCGCGCGAGCCAGCCAGTCAGTGGATCACGCAGAACAAACATCTCCGCCAGTTCCTGCACGCGCGCAACAACCAGCGTTGGGTTGGAAAGGATGATCAATTTGTCCCGCCCAACGCTCTCGAAATGGGCGGTGTAGTAAATGGTGAGCTTGGCGACTATCACATACACGATGGTGGCCAGGATCAGCGCTGCCGACATCTTCAGCCAGGTATGCAAGGCAAGGTTTCCCCTGGCCAATCCGATAGGCACCGCCAGGGCAAGGGTTGCGGCGGCAAACTCCAGCGGGATCTGGTGAACGCCAAATGACAGCACGATCAGCACGACCGCCGCGGAAAAATGCCAGATACCGCGGGACGCGATCGACAGCGCCCACATCGTCACCAGGAATGGCGGGCCACCACTGAGCATAGCGACCTTCCAGGTATATAGATCAGTCTGATACGGATGAAGCGTCAGGACCGCAATGGCCAGTGCCGAGGCAATCCAATTGTCCTCAATCTTCCACATGCGAAGCACGAGGATATAACTGGCGGCGAGACAAGCCGCCAATACCGCGGCGGAAAGCGCGAAGGCGCGAGGCGCATTGACCCCCAGCGCATACTGCAACTCGTAAAGCAATGGGCCAAAAAAACGCCCCTCCCTGAACGCAACCTGGCCGGTACTGAAATCGTAGTTGTTTGCCCAGTACCAAACGTCGTCGACATTGAAGGTTGGACTGACAAACGCCGAAGCCCTGGCCACTAACGTCAGCACTATTGCCAAGGCAAACAGCTTGTACTCTTGCTTATCCAGTACGTGCATCGCTACCCGCTGGTCAATGGGTCAATCCCGACGGTGCCTTATTGGCGAGCATGAAACCCGCTCCGCACCACCCCCGGCGTAAATCCAGAACCCTCCGGTCTTATCCGGAACGGTATCTTCCTCGCTCGGGTCGTGATCGGCGTTGCAGCGAACTGGCAATTTCCTCGCACGCATCCATGTGCTCATGCATCTTGTCATGTCCCCGACATTCGTAACCTGTGACCATCGCCACGGTGCTCAACGCAGCGTCGCAGTTCTTATAACACAAGGCCTGCGCGACAAAAATCGGGACTCACGAGTAGGCGGAAAGCTTCACGACACGGAAAATCGAGCGCCAACTCCGCGCATGGCGTTGATGTACTTGGGATGGGAGAACTTCAGAGAACCACAGCGAACCATTCTGTGGTCCCGCCGACAGGAATCGAACCTGTATCTAGCGCTTAGGAGGCGCTCGTTCTATCCATTGAACTACGGCGAGAGGATAGGGAATTTCCGAGGCGTCGGGAACGGTGGCGAAGGCATTGCCGCGTCGTCGCGTCGGGTGGTCCGGCGGGCAGGATAAACGCTGACGCAGCGTGTCCCGCGAACCGGGGCGGAGTATATCAAACTCCGCACTGCGCGGGATCGTTCGCGGCGCGCGGCGGGGCTGCGAAAGCCGACGCCAGACAATAGAAAGCCCGCCAATCTCTTGGCGGGCTGGTTGCGGACGGGCCCGGGCTTTCTGGGTCAACGCAGGCAGCAGTTCGGTCCTGTGGATCGCATGCAGGTTTCCTATGATTCCGCCCATGACGCGGACGCCCCTCCGGACCACCCGGAGAGCCGAGGGAAACCTCGCCGTTGCGGCAAGGACTGCCATGCTGTCTGCGAGCAGCACGGCCTGTGCTGGAGAATGTCAGCGGGAACTTTATTGTCCGCCCCGTACGGGCATCCATGTGCCCGCGTTCTCAGTATAGGCCCATGATTTGGCGATGCAATCGGGCGCAAGCCCGTTAGCCGCGTTTCGCCGGACCGCGGCGTCCGGACCACGTTTGACGCACTGCGACAGCGCCCGGAGGTGCCGGATACGGCGCCCAAGCAGCGGATACATCACGTTACTTTTTCGCACCGCAACAAAGTCTGGACATTCTGCTATACTGCGCGCCGTGAGTTTCGCACTGTGAGTTCCGCCCAGCGCCCTGCACGACGTGCAACGGCGAAGCCGCCAACCTCCCAAGCTCTGCCCCTGCCACCGTCGAGTCGCAATCCGCGTGATGACGAGCCGGCCAGAACGCACCGCTCACCAGACGTTGCCTCGTCTCCGATCCTGTTGAACAGCCTGGTCTTCCTGCGCTGTTTGCCTGCCAGGGACAACGCAGCCGGCCTAGCGCCTGTTGCCACCCTGCCTGCTGCCGTACCGCCAGCTGAGTCTGTCGTACCGGCCATCCGATTGGCGCCGAAGCCTTTTTAAGACTTTGCACTGCGCCCACCCCTTTTGGCGCCAAGCCAGGGGTGCCATGCATTTTTGATCATTACGACATGACCCAGCACGACCTTCGTGCGGAGCAGCCTTTTGCCTCCGCCACCGACGCATCGACCACGCCTGCCGCCACGATGAGCCCGCTCGACAAGCTCGACGCCATGCTCAACCCGTCGCAAGACGTGCCCGCCGAGGCTTCGGCCGAAAACGGCTTTGCCGCCCTCGGCCTGGACACCGCGATCCTGCGCGCGCTCACCGAACTCAACTACAACTCGCCGACGCCGGTGCAGGCACAGGCCATTCCGGCCTTCCTGGCTGGCCGCGACCTGCTGGTGTCGAGCCAGACCGGCTCGGGCAAGACCGCCGCGTTCATGCTGCCGGCCATTCAGCGCATCAGCGAAAAGCCCGCGCCGAACCGTCCGACGGAGCCCGCCAAGCGCATGAAGGGCAAGCGTCCCCGCCCCGCCCCGGCCCAGCCGGCGCTGCTGGTGCTGACGCCCACGCGCGAACTGGCCCTGCAGGTGACCGAAGCGGCCGCCAAGTACGGCCGCAACCTGCGCCGCATCGTCTGCGCGTCGATCCTGGGTGGCATGCCTTATCCGAAGCAACTGGCGATGCTGGCCAAGATGCCGGACATCCTGGTCGCCACGCCGGGCCGCCTGCTCGATCACATCGACGCCGGCCGCATCGATCTGTCGGCACTCGACATGCTGGTGTTCGACGAAGCCGACCGGATGCTCGATATGGGCTTTGCGGATGACATCGACGCCATCGTCGCCGCCACGCCGGCCTCGCGCCAGACGCTGATGTTCTCGGCCACGCTGGACGCCCGCATTGCGCAACTCGCCTCGCGTCAGCTGCGCGATCCGCAGCGCATCGAGATCGCCGCCGCGCGCGCCGACCAGAGCCATATCGAGCAGCGCCTGCACTTCACCGACGACATGTCGCACAAGGAACGCCTGCTCGACCACCTGCTGCGCGACGCCGGCCTCAAGCAAGCGATTGTTTTCACGGCCACCAAGCGCGATGCCGATTCGCTGGCTGAGCGCCTGTCGGACACCGGCTTCGCCGCCGGCGCCCTGCACGGCGACATGACCCAGGGCGCGCGCAACCGCACCCTGACTGCGCTGCGCCGCGGCAATCTGCGCGTGCTGGTGGCCACCGACGTGGCTGCCCGTGGCATCGACGTGCCCGACATCACCCACGTGGTCAACTTCGACCTGCCCAAGCAGGCCGAAGACTACGTGCACCGTATCGGCCGTACCGGCCGCGCGGGCCGCTCGGGCATCGCCATCAACCTGGTGAACCACAACGATATGTTCCAGTGGAAGCGCATCGAGCGCTTCACCAACCATCGCATCGACGCGTCGGTGATCGAAGGTCTGGAGCCGCGCCGCTCGCCGAAGCCGCGCACGGGCTTCGGCGGCAAGCCGGGCGGCCGTGGCGACTTCCGCGGTAATGGCGGCAATGGCGGCGGCTACCGTGGCAACAGCGGTGGCGGCTATCGCGGCAACAACGGTGGCGAACGCAGCTTCGGTGACCGCAGCTTTGGCGACCGCAATTTCGGTGACCGCAACACCGGCGAACGCAAGTTCGGCGACGAAAACCGCGGCAACGGCCAACGCGAAGGCGGCCGCAGCTTTGGCGGTGACAACCGTGGCTTTGGCGACCGTGGCGGCTTCGGCTACCGCGGTCAGAGTCAAGGTCAAGGCCAGGGTCAGTCGCGCGGCAACGATGGCGGCAATGGCTACCGCGGCGGCAACGGCGAAGGCCGCAGCTTTGGCAACAGCGAGGGCCGCAGCTTCGGCAACCGCGAGGGTGGCAACCGCGAAGGCTTCAACCGTGACGGCGGCCGTGGTTTCGGCAACCGTGAGGGCTTCAATCGCGAAGGCAACCGCGGCGGCTTCGGCGGCCAGCGCAATGGCAATGGCAATGGCAATGGCCGTTCGCGCTACGAGCGGTAAGCCGTAGCCCCTCCCCGGCCGACAGGCCGGCGGCAAAAAGAAAAAGGCACCTTCGGGTGCCTTTTTCTTTGGCGGAGACCGTTTGGAGACGGCCGATCAGATCGCGCAACTGCGAAAGCCCACGAACGACAGATCGTCGTCCGGCAGCAGCGCCGTCCGCGCCCGCGTGTGACGCTGCCGCGTCGGGCTGGCGAACGACACGCCGCGCACCGCCTGGTGCGTGCCGAAGCGGCTCGCCAGGTCGGCATCCGACGTCCCCGCCGCGAAGCCCGCGTAGGGCTCATATGGCGTTGCCGTCCATTCGCGCAGCGCCCCCCATTGCAGGCCTCGGTTCTGCGTCGCGGCCAGCTCCCACTCCACCTCCACGGGCAAGCGGCGACCGGCCCAGAGGCACCACGCCTGCGCCTCGAACAGCGTGACATGGCGCACGGCCTCGTCGGGATTGAGCGTGCGCAGCGAGCCGAAGCGCGACACCATCCACGCGCGCGTGTCCGGGTGGCGCGACCAGTAGCGCGGCGCGGAACGCTCCTGCGTCATCAGCCACTGTCGCCCGGAGGCCGACCACCAGGCCGGATGCTCGTAGCCGCCGTCCTCGACAAACTCCAGGAACTGCGCATTGCTGACGAGCGCCGCATCCATCTCGAAGGCCGGCACGTAGGTCTGTTGTGGCGGCAGCTCGTCCGGTAGCGCGAAGCCGCCGGCATCGCTCCAGCCCTGCGTGAATCGCCCGCCCGGAAAATGCAGCGTGCCGGCGTAAGGCACGGACAGCGCCGGCCCGATGGCGACCGGCTCCGACGGCACTACGCCCAGCGCCTGCAGCAGCGCCGCGATGGACTCGCCCCGGGCGTCTTCGTGAAAGAGCGCGCGGCGGAACGGGTACAGCGTGTCGTCGGCATCGTCGGACAGGATCGCCAGCCTGCGCAGCAGTCCGTCCAACACCTCGTTGGCATAACGCTTGACGACCGCCACGTCGGGCAATGCGACTTCCCACCGGTCATCCGGCCCGATCCGGTCGGGGTCGAACCACTCGTCGGCGCCGTCGAGCCGCGACGGCTCGCTGGCCACCGGCAGCCACACACCACCGTGATCGACATCGTGCACGCCACGCAGGCACCACCACTCGGCGTGCCAGGCAATATGGCCAAGCGTCCACAGCGGCGGATCGGCGTCATACTGCCGTGGCACTTCCCAGCCGCGCCGGGTCTGGCCGAAGGCAGCCAGCCAGGCCAGCGTGCGGTTGCGCGTCTCGACCAGCGCCTGCGCCAGGCCCTCGCGCGGCAGCCGGCGCGCATCGGCCCACATGGCCTTGCCACCAGAGAAATGAAGATCGGGAAGCATGGGGAAGCCGCTCATCGGGAAGCCTGCGCAACGCGGTTAGGAGACATCCCTGCCCTGGCGGGACAGGCGTGACGAACACGCCCCGCGCCGCCCGGCGGCGCGGGGTTGCAGGCATTATGACACCGGCGCGGCCTCGCTTCCGGCGGCCGGTCCTGCCGGCCGCCGCGGCAGTCACGCGCGCGCGTGAAACACCGCGAACCAGCCGTGCGGGTCCGTCCAGTGCACCGGATCGTGGAACCCGGCCGACTCCAGCAACTGCGCGAACGCGTCGGGCCGGTATTTGTACGAGTCCTCGGTATGAATGCGCTCGCCCGCCGCGAAAGTGCGCGCGCCGTCCGGCCACTGCACGGTCACGTCGCGCGTGGCGGCCAGATGCATTTGGATACGCGAGGCTGCGTCATCGAAGCTCGCCACATGGCGCCAGTCCGCGACGGCGAAGTCGCTGCCGACGATGCGGTTGACGTTGCGCAGCACATTGCGATTGAACGCAGCGGTGACGCCGAGCGGATCGTCGTAGGCGGCCACCAGCGTCGTCTCGTCCTTGTACAGATCCACGCCGATCAGCACGCCGTCGCCCGGCCCCGCCGCCGCGCGCAGGCGCCGCAGCAACGCAAGCGCATCGGCCGGTGCGAAATTGCCGATGCTGGAGCCAGGATAGAAGAAAAGCCGCCGCCCGCGCCGCACATCGGCGGGCAGATCGAGCACCGCGCACAGGTCCGCGCCAAGCCCCAGCATCGGGATTCGCGGATGCTGCTGTTGCAGGCATGTCAGCGTGCCGCGCAGGAATTCCACCGAGATATCGAGTGCCACGTACTGCGCCGGCTGCAGGCTGGCAAAGAGCCGCGCGGCCTTCTGGCAATTGCCGGCGCCCAGGTCGATCAGCACGCATCCGCTGCCCGCTCGCGCGGCCATGGCTGGCGCGGCGGCGGCGAAGATGGCGGCCTCGGTGCGGGTCGGGTAGTACTCCGGGAGGTCGGTGATGGCCTCGAACAGGCGCGAGCCCAGCACATCGTAAAAGAACTTGGGGCTGATACTGGCCGCCTGGCGGCGCAGCCCGGCCACGATCTCGGCGCGCAGCGCGCCGCTGTCCTCGTGGTACTGCTGCACGAACGCCGGTTGCGGCGTGGGCCTGCCATCGGCATGGTCATGAACGAGGCTGACCCGAGGGGCGGATGTCGGCGATTCGTGCGGGGCAGGCTGGAGTTTGCGTGGGGTCTGGGAGCGTGACTGGGGGTGGGGGTTCAACGGGGTCGGGACTGCCGGCATGGCGTTTCCTTGTTGTCGTTGGCATGGTCGTATTTCCCGCGAGCGTGCGCCCCGCAGCCTGCAAGCGGGCGGACGGCCCCGGGAAGCGCCCCTGTGTTGTCCGGGGCCCGTCGGCCGGAGCCGACTCACCAAGCATAGGAGCCAGCGGGCCGTCGCGCTGGCCGGATTGCCGCCCCGCCGCCATCATGTGGATTATTCGCCGCATTGGTGAATACCCCGATCCGCGCAGTGCACCAATTTGCCTTGCTTCGTTTATAATCGCGCCCAACGCGTCCGCGCCCTGCTTGTTGCGGCCGCGTCCCTCAAAGGGGAGTAGCTCCGGGGCCCAAGCCCTTAGCACAATCGTCATTCCGAGACCCACGTCTCCGGTTGTGCTGACACCAGCGCGCAGTCCGCGCCGGCCGTCGAGCAAGACCTTTGCAACCTGGTTTCATGGTTTGCAAAGGCGGCCCCGCCCTCCCGTGCTTCATGACTCCAGGCGTTATCAACGCGTCGCGGCGCTCCCAGCCAATGCCCGCGACAGATTGTCCCTGAGGAGAGTTCATGGAGTGGTTCACCGATCTGTTCACGATGCAGTTCCTGACAGCGCTGCTGTCGATCGTCGTCATTGACCTGGTTCTGGCCGGCGACAACGCCATCGTGATTGCGCTCGCCGCGCGCAACCTGCCCCCGCATCTGCAAAAGAAAGCCATCGTCTGGGGCACGGTCGGCGCCGTGGTGGTCCGCTCCGCCATGACCATCGGCGTGGTGTGGCTGCTGAAGATTCCGGGCCTGCTGCTGGTCGGCGGCCTGGCGCTGGTCTGGATCGCCTACAAGCTGCTTGCCGATGACGGCGACGGCGATGAGCACGGCGCCGGTGCCTCCACGCTGGTGGGCGCGATGAAGACCATCATCATCGCCGACGCGGTGATGGGCGTGGACAACGTGCTGGCCGTGGCCGGCGCCGCCCACGGCAGCTTCCTGCTGGTGGTGCTGGGCCTGATCATCAGCATCCCCATCGTGGTGTGGGGCTCGAGCCTGGTGCTCAAGCTGATGGCGCGCTTCCCCGCCATCATCTACGTGGGCGCCGGCGTGTTGGCCTTCACGGCCGTCAAGATGATCGTCAGCGAGCCGCTCGTGAAGGCATTCTTCGCCGCCAACCCGGTTCTTTACTGGGGCCTGTATGTCGTCATCGTCGGCGGCGTGCTGGGCGCGGGCTATCTCACGCAGAAGAAGAGCCGCGCGGCAGTGGTCGAGAGCCACTGACCGTTGTCGCCGTCGGTCTCCCGACGGCGACGTTCCCGCAACGGGCTGCCGGCCGCAGGGCCGGCGGCCCGTTTTGCTTCCGGGCGGCCCGGCCGCATTGGGATAAAATGCGAGCCTTCCGGGGCAGTTCGCCCCCGTCACTTTTCCGCACCGCCTGCGCCGATGAAACAGTATCTCGACTTCATGCGCCATGTGTACGAGCATGGCACCGAAAAGGCCGACCGCACCGGCACCGGCACGCGCTCGGTGTTCGGCTACCAGATGCGCTTCGACCTGCGCGAGGGCTTCCCGGTGGTCACCACCAAGAAGCTGCACCTGAAGTCGATCATCCACGAACTGCTGTGGTTCCTGCAGGGTTCGACCAACGTCAAGTACCTGCAGGACAACGGCGTCACGATCTGGGACGAATGGGCCGACGCCAACGGTGAGCTGGGCCCGGTCTACGGCTTCCAGTGGCGTTCGTGGCCGGCGCCCAACGGCGGCCACATCGACCAGATCGCCGATCTCATCGCACAGATCCGCGCCAACCCGGACTCGCGGCGGCTGATCGTCTCCGCCTGGAACGTGGGCGACATCCCGCGCATGAAGCTGCCGCCCTGTCACGCGTTCTTCCAGTTCTACGTGGCGGACGGGCGCCTCTCGTGCCAGTTGTACCAGCGCAGCGCCGACATCTTCCTCGGCGTGCCGTTCAACATCGCCAGCTATGCGCTGCTCACGCACATGATCGCGCAGCAGACCGGCCTGGACGTGGGCGACTTTGTCTGGACCGGCGGCGACTGCCACATCTACAGCAACCACTTCGAGCAGGTAGAGACGCAGTTGGCCCGCGCGCCGCTGCCGCTGCCGCAACTGAAGATTGCCCGCCAGCCGGACAGCATCTTCGACTACCGCTACGAAGATTTTGAACTGGCAGGCTATCAGTCGCACCCCGCGATCAAGGCGCCGGTGGCCGTATGACGCTGCTGACACTGATCGTCGCCCGCGCGCGCAATCTGACCATCGGCCGCGACAACACGCTGCCTTGGCGCCTGCCGGAAGACCTGGCCCACTTCAAGCGCACCACGATGGGCGCGCCGGTCATCATGGGTCGCAAGACTTGGGATTCGATCGGGCGTCCGCTGCCGGGGCGGCGCAACATCGTGGTCAGCCGCAATCCGGCGCTGGTGATTGCGGGCGCGGAAGTGGCCGCCTCGCTGGAAGACGCGCAGCGGCTGTGCGTGGGCGTGCCGGAGGTCTTCCTGATCGGCGGCGCGCAACTCTACGCGGAGGCATTGCCGAGCGCCGATCGCCTGGTCGTGACGGAGATCGACACAGACGTGGAGGGCGACGCGTTCTTCCCGGCCATCGACCCCGCGCAGTGGATCGAAACCTCGCGCGAAGCGCATCATTCGGCGGCCAACGGCTTCGACTACGCGTTCGTCACCTACGAACGACCGCCTTCGGGCGAGCAATAAAAAAAAACGGCAGGTGCCTGGCACCTGCCGTTTTTTCTTGGGGAGGCTGGAAGCCTCAGGCCCCGGCGATCGTCATCTGCTCGAGCAGGATCGAGCCGGTTTCCTTGGTGCCGCGCACCAGCGCATCGGCGCCCACGGCGACGATCTGGTGGAACATCTCCGCCATGTTGCCGGCAATCGTGATTTCCTCGACCGGATACTGGATCACACCGTTCTCCACCCAGTAGCCCGACGCGCCGCGCGAGTAGTCGCCGGTCACGTAGTTGACGCCCTGCCCCATCAGTTCGGTCACCAGGAGGCCGGTGCCCAGCTTCTTCAGCATCGCCGGGAAGTTGTCGCCCTTGCGGGTCAGCTTGCTGGAGAGCGTCAGGTTGTGCGAGCCGCCGGCGTTGCCGGTGGTGCGCATGCCCAGCTTGCGCGCGGAGTAGGTCGACAGGAAGTAGCCCTCCACCACGCCGTCGCGGACCACGTCGCGGTCGTTCGTGCGCACGCCTTCTTCATCGAATGGCGCGCTGCCCATGGCGCCCGGCACGTGCGGCCGCTCGTGGATCTGCACGTGCGGCGCGAATACGGCCTTGCCCAGCGTGTCATACAGGAAGGTCGACTTGCGGTACAGCGCGCCGCCCGACACCGCCTGCACGAACGCGCCGAGCAAACCAGCCGCCAGCGGCGCCTCGAACAGCACCGGGCAGCGGCGCGTGGACAGCTTGCGCGCGCCGAGCCGCGCCAGCGCGCGCTCGGCGGCGTAGCGGCCGATGTCCTCGGGCGCTGCCAGCGCGAGCGGGGAGCGCTTGGACGAATACCAGTCGTCGCGCTGCATGCCGCCGCCGCTGCCGGCGATCGGCGCGCACGAAATGAAGTGGCGCGAGTACGGATAGCCGCCCAGGAAGCCTCGGGACGTGGCCAGCACGAACTGCGAATGCTGGGCCGACACGCTGGCGCCGTCGCTGTTGCGGATGCGCGGCGACACTGCGAACGCTGCGGCCTCCGAGCGCCGGGCGATGTCGATGGCCGTCTCGGCGTCGATGGTCCACGGATGGAACAGGTCCAGGTCGCGCGGATCGCGCTCCAGCAGCGCTTCCTCGGCCAGGCCCGCGCAGTCGTCCTCGGCCGTGAAGCGCGCGATGTTGTAGGCGGCCTCGGCCGTCGCCCGCAGCGCCGCCGGGGAGAAGTCCGAGGTGCTGGCATTGCCGCGCCGCTTGCCGATCATGACCGTGACGCCAACCACCTTGTCGCGGTTCTGCTCGATCGTCTCCACCTGCCCCTTGCGCACCGAGACCGACAGGCCGCTGCCCTCCGAGATCTCGGTGGCAGCGTCGGTCGCCCCGAGTTCACGTGCCACACGCAGCACATCGGCGGCCATTTCGCCGAGCTGAGCCTGGGTGTAGGTGAAATGGGCGGTTTTGTCGGCGGGTTGATCCACGGTTCGGTCCACGGTTTGATTCATCAGGGCGGCAATCTCAAAAGTCCAAGCGGGAATCATAGCAAGATAAAATGCTGCCCATGAGCCGAAATTCCCGTCATTCCCCCAACGCCCGCTTTCCGGGCGAGTTTGCCCCCGAGCCGGACGACGCCGGGCCGAAGAGCAAGTCGCAGAAGAAGCGCGACATGACCGCCCTGCAAGACCTGGGCGCGGAGCTCGAAGCCCTGGCCAAGGACCGCCTGGCGCGCGTGCCGATGCCCGAGGCGCTGGCCGATGCCATTCGCGAGGCCCGCCGCACCACCAGCCATGAAGGCAAGCGCCGCCAGATGCAGTTCGTCGGCAAGGTCATGCGTGGCCTGGACGACGACGAGGTCGACGTCATCCGCCGCGCGCTGGAAGGCTTCAAGGGCACCAGCAAGGCCGAAACGGCGAAAATGCACCTGATCGAGCGCTGGCGCGAGTTGCTGCTGGCCGAAGACGAGGCGCTGACCCGCTTTCTTGGCGAGCATCCCAGCGTGGACGTGCAGGCGCTGCGCAACATCATCCGCAACGCACGCAAGGAACATCAGTTGGGCAAGCCGCCCAAGTACTTCCGCGAATTGTTCCAGGCCGTGAAGGCCGCGCTGGACGCCGACAGCGCCGCCAACGAATCCGCTGCCCCCAACCCGGAGCCCGAGGCATGACCCAGGCCGCAACCCACCCCATCGCCCGCAACCACCCCGACGAGCTTATCGTCGGCTTCGTGTCGATCTCGGACCGCGCGTCGTCCGGCACCTACCAGGACGAGGGCATTCCCGCCCTGCGCGACTGGTTCGGCCGCACGCTGACCTCGCCGTGGCAAGGCGTGGAACGCCTGATTCCGGACGAAGCAGCGCTGATCTCGCGCACGCTGATCGAACTGGTCGATGTGGCCGGCTGCGATCTGGTGCTGACCACCGGCGGCACCGGCCCGGCGCGCCGCGACGTGACGCCCGAGGCCACGCTGGCCGTCGGCACCAAGGAGATGCCGGGCTTTGGCGAGCAGATGCGCCAGGTCAGCCTGCACTTCGTGCCGACCGCGATCCTGTCGCGCCAGGTGGCGGTGATCCGCGAGACCGCCAGCCGCGCCGCGCTGATCATCAACCTGCCCGGGCAGCCGCGCGCGATCCGCGAAACGCTGGAAGGCCTGCGCGGCGAGGACGGCAAGTCCGTCGTTCAGGGCATATTCGCGGCGGTGCCGTACTGCGTGGACCTGATCGGCGGGCCGTACATGGAGACCAACGAAGCCATCGTCAAGGCCTGGCGCCCCAAGCACGCCGTGCGCGCGAAGCCCGCGGCGTGAGCAGTGGACCGGCCTGCGCCCTCAGCGCAGGCCGAGATACAAGCCCACCGGCACGAACGCCACCGCGGCGATGTTGCCGAGCAGCACGATCGACGCCACCTGGTCCGGTTCCTGCCGGAAATGGTCGGCCACCAGGAAGTTGAGCACCGCCGGCGGCAGCGCCGCGAACACGAACAGCAGGCCGCGCTGCAGGTCCGAGAGCGGCACCCAGTTGGCGATCGCCAACGCAACGGCAATGCCCGTCAGCGGGCAGGCCACCGCGCCGATCACCCCCATCCCCCAGTTGCGCAGGCTCACGTCCTTCATGCGCACGCCGAGCGCGAACAGCATCAACGGCACCGTGGCATCACCGAGCAGCTTGATGGACTGGTAGAGCGGCTCGGGCAGCGCGAACCACGGCTTGGCCAGCGACAGCGCCACGCCGGCCGCGGTGGCCAGCACCATCGGGTTGCGCGCGATCTGCGCCATCGACGCATGCCGGTTGACGATCTTCATACCGATCGTGAAATGCATCAGGTTCGATGCCGCGAACAGCGCGACAGCCGGCGCCAGCCCGGCGGGCCCGAACGCGAACACCGACAGCGGCAAGCCCATGTTGCCGCAGTTGTTGAACATCATCGGCGGCACGAAGGTGCGCGGATCGGCGCCCAGCATCCGGGCGATGCCCCATGCCAGCAGGCCGGAGCCGATCACCACCGCCACCGCGCAGGCCAGCAGCACGAGCTGGTCGGCCAGCACGAAGTCCTTGCTGATGAACGCCGACACCACCAGTAGCGGCGCGATCACTTCCAGCGTCGCCCGATTGATGCCCGTCATGTCCGGATGGGCGCGCCGCCCGTACAGCCAGCCGATCAGGATGATCAGGATGACCGGGGTGATGATCGAGACGATGCGCGTGAACATGGGCGGGGGCGACAGGGTGACCCGGCGGGAGCCGT
>JACXTT010003749.1_pt1 | contig 23110 bp, 27 predicted proteins | sample 9270951 | NCBI WGS metagenome assembly JACXTT01 (sample SAMN15532306, study PRJNA645909) | rock metagenome | isolation source: weathered quartz diorite | place: Puerto Rico | collected 2017-06-21
GGAAGGGAGAGCGAAGAGCGCGGGTGCTGGGAGCGCGGTCGGGCCCGCTGGCCGGCGAGCGCGATGCCCACACCGCCACGGTCACCGATCTCGACCGCCAGATCACTGCCGCGCGCGAGCGCATGATCGCGAAGAACCAGGCCCGTGAAGACCTGCAAGCCCAACTGCGCGGCCAGGAAGCTGCCATCGAAGAGGGCCGCATGGCCGTGCTGCGCCTGCTGGGCGAAACCTCCACGCTGCAGAACCAGCTCGCGCAAATCGACGAATATCTCGCCGGGATCGAGCGCGAGAGTGCGCGCGCCCACAAGGAAGACGAGTCGGCGTCGGCCGAGACCGAGCGGCTGGCGCGAGGGCGCAGGGAACTTTCCGAATCCATGGCGCGGCGCCAGATGGAGCTCGAAGCTGTTTCGGGCGAGCGCCAGCGCACCGAAGAAGAGCTGGGCACGCAAAAATCCGCCGCCGCCGAACTGCGCGGCCAGATCGACGCTCTGCGCGCCGATTGCTCCTATCTCGAAGCCCGCAAAACTTCGCTCGAAGATATTCTGTCGCACCGCGCGTATTCCACCGAATCGGTGAAGCGGCTGTTCGGCGCGCTCGAGAACGACGGTTTCCGCCCCAAGGGTTTGCTGGCCGATTTCGTGGAGGTGGATGCGTCTTACGAGCGCGCGGCCGAAGAGTTCCTGCACGATGAGCTGGAGTACGTCGTGGTGGAAGATTGGGAACAAGCGGAGCGCGGCATGGGCCTGCTGCGCGCCGGCTCCGAAGGCCGCGCGACATTCCTGGTGCATAGTGGAGCGGGCCTTCAGCCTGACGCGGCAGAACCCGCGCCGAGTTTGCCGCGCCTCACGGATTACTTGCGTCTCACCAACGGTTTCAGCGGCCGCGCGCTCGACCTGCTGCCGCGCCTGGCCAACTGCCGCATCGCCCAGGACCGCGCCGAGGCACAGCGCCTGGCCGAAGAGAATCCCGACTTTTATTTTCTGCTGCCCGATGGCCTCTGCTACCACGGCCGCACACTCACCGGCGGCAAGAAGACCGCGAGCGGCCCGCTGGCCATGAAACGCGAGCTGCGGGAAGTTGCCGGAACGCTCGCCGCGCGGCAAGGCGAGCTGGAAGCCGGCGTGGCACGCGCCGATGCCCTGGACCGTGAAATTTCCGTGCTCGAAAATGAGCTCGAGCGGCTGCGCGCGCTGCAACAGGCGGGGGAGAAGGATACGCTCGCCCTGGATCACGAAATGCGCAAGCTCACCGAGGAGACCTCGCGCGCCAATACGCGGATTTCGGTGGCGCGCCTCGAACTCGAGCGTCTGGGCCGTGAGAGGGAGCGCTCGCTCGAACAGCGCGACCGCAACCGCGAGGCCGTGAACGAAAAGGAAAGCCTGCGCGTCGGACGCGAACAGCAACTCGCCGCGCAGCGGGAAGAAATGGAACGCCTCGAAGCGGACGCCGCTCGAATTGGCGAAGAGCATGCCGCGCTGCGCGTCGAACTGGCCGGCCTCGAGGAACGGCACCGCGCCGAGCGTGCGGCGTTGGCGCGCGTGGAAGCGCAGTGGAACGAAATCACAGGCCGCCGCGACGAGCTGACGCGCGAAGTCGAGCGCCTGGGCATTGAGCGTGCGCGTCTGCTTGCCGATAATATCGAGCTGGACCGCAAGTCGGCGGAACTGGCCGGGCAGATCACCGCCGCCGAATCCGAAGTCAATCGCTTAGCGTTCGAAGAGACGCAGCTTCGCGAGATGCTGGCCGAGGCCGAAGAGAAGCTGAAAGGATTGCGCGCCGAAGTCGAAACCGCGCACCAGAAGCGCTCGGAGATCGAAGTCGATCTGGTGAAGAAACAGGCCGAGCTGAAATATCTCGACGAGACCAGCCGCAAGGAGCTGAATTGCGGCGTCGAAGAGTTGGTTCCCGCCGACGAACAGTTGCCCGATGGCGACGCCTTGGCCGACGCCGAGCGGCAATATGACGAGCTGCGCGCGCGCATCGAGGCGCTCGGGCCCATCAACCCGCAGGCGCTCGAGGAATTTCAGGAGTGCCAGCAGCGGCACGATTTCCTGAGCACGCAGCGCCAGGACCTGATCGATTCCATCCGCGACACCGAACGCGCCATCCAGGAGATCGACGAAGTTTCGCACCAGAAATTCGCCGAGGCATTCGAAGCCATCAATGCCAACTTCCGCGAATCGTTCCAGACGCTGTTCGGCGGCGGCATGGGCGAGATGCGCCTGACGGATGAAACCAACGTGGCCGAATCGGGCATCGACATCATCGCGTCGCCTCCCGGCAAGAAGCTGCAAAACGTGCTGCTGCTCTCGGGCGGCGAGAAGGCGCTGGCCGCGCTGGCGCTGCTGATGGCCATCTTCCGCTACCAGCCGAGCCCCTTCTGCATCCTCGATGAAGTTGACGCCCCGCTCGACGAAGCCAACATCGGCCGCCTCATGCGCCTGCTGCGCGAGATGAGCACGACCACGCAGTTCATCATCATCACCCACTCGAAGAAAACCATGGAATCCGCGCAGGTCATGTACGGCGTGACCATGCAGGAGCCTGGGGTTTCGCGATTGGTGTCAGTGAAGTTCGATGGCATTGCGGCAAGTGTGTCGGCGTCGGCGGCGTAGGGGGGCATCGAGTTTGCCCGGCCCGATTAAAGTGGTTCCGAACACGACCGCTTCAATCGCCTCGCAAACGAGAGAACCTCATGAATCTGATAATCATCGGCACCGAGCACACGTTGCAGGGGTCCGATGTGTGCCTAAAGGATTTTATTGCAAGGATCACAGAATCTGAACAGGCCAAGTTAATTGGCGAAGAATATGCTCCGAATAGTGTTGCTCATCGGGTAGCAGACTCCAAAGGAATCACGTGGATTGGAATCGATATGAACCCTGAGCAACGAAGAAAGGCCGGTATCGACGAAAAACTAATAAACCGAATGCAGATTCGTTATGAAGCGGATGGCACAGTAGTACAGCGCCTCAGATATGCGCCGAAAGAGGATGGCATACGAGAGGAATTCTGGCTTGATCGGATTGCGGAAGAGCAAACGGAAGGAACTGCTCTGCTAGTTTGCGGAGCGTTACATGCGCGAAAAGTATCTGAGAAGGCCAAGCAAAAAGGGCTATCACACCAAATTGTTTTTCCACCCCGAAATTCCGGGATCGCAGTTTTGGGTATCAATAATACCTGAATTGTTTTGAGTCTCTGTGATGGCGTACGAGAGGTTGGTACCAAGGCGCCGGCGACGTAGAACGCTTTACCCCAGGGGCGACGCTTGCCTTACGCTGCCCCTCTCAGCGCCCGATCCACCGCTTTCGGCTCCCGCGCTATCACCAGCAGATATGCGCGCGCGGCGCTCTCGGGCTTGCGGCGGCCCTGCTCCCAATCCTGAACGGCACCCGGACCTAACCCGACGCCCCGCGCGACGCCTACCTGGGAAAGTCCGAGACGCTTTCGGATGGCAGTTACGTCAACCTGCGGTGGAATCTTGACCTCGTATATGTCAAGCTTCACTTCGCCTTTGGCGTGCGCGACCATTTCCTTCGCCGAGGCGATCAACCGTTTGCCGAGGGCAGAATGCTTCTTGTTCGCCACCTTGTTCACCTCAATTGCGGCCTTCAGTTATCTACTGTACGGCAATGCCGTATGGGTATCAAATGGTGCGTTCAGTTAAGCTGTCCCGGCGATCTCGAAACTGCCGCGAACAAGGCGAAGCCTGCTTCGCCCCTACGAAGCATCGCGGGGACATATGTGTGATTTAGCGCACTTCGTGTCTCCGCGTCTAGTATAACTGTGTTACCGTAGTCGTCAGGTTGATCGACGGGAATGCTGTCTGAACGATCAGCTGAAGTGGTCTCCCACCAGCCACGCTCTGCCTTCCGGCGCTTTTGAGGTCGGCAATAAGCATCGCTGCACCTCAAACAGCCGCCCTCCACGAAGTTCAACCGAACGAAAAGGAAAAAACGCATGGGAAACATTCTTGCAAAGCTGTTCATCGGCGCAACTGTCACTGTCATTGGAGCATTTGGAGCCGACAACTCCCTCGGCAACTGGAAACTGAACTTGGAGAAATCGACTTACAACCCCGGACCGCCGGCGGTCAAGAGCCTTACGGCGGCGCGGCAGGCATCGGAGCAGGGAGTCAGCTCGGTGAGTACGGGAGAACTCGCTAACGGCGATTCAATCAACTCCAGTTACACCGCCAAGTACGATGGGAAGGACTATCCTGTGACCGGAGCACCGTGGGATACCGTCGCCATCAAACAGGTGGATGCGAACACCTTCACCAGTGCGTCCAAGAAGACTGGCGGAACTTACAACGCGACGAGCCGAACTGAAATCTCGAAGGACGGCAATCTCATGACCGTAGCTTCTAAAGGCACCAACACCGAAGGCAAGCCGTTCGATAACATTTTGGTTTACGACAAGCAGTGATTGGAGGCTTAGGGGGCAGTCCACTGGGGGTTGCCCCTTGTTCTACTTCAGTTTCTCTTCCCGACAATGATTTGCGGACTATTGGCGGCAACCGCTGTACCACCAGCGAGGCCCCAGACGTTTTTGCCGCGGCACACGAACGTATCCCAGCCAGGGGGCGCGTCGGTCTTGCGGAAAACATCCCCCACCGAGCAAATGAACGGCAGTTTTCTTCCGCTTTGCAGAAGTGGCTTGCTGCGGGAACGACGTCCGGTCAACCTCGCCCGCTTGCCCCGCGCACTCGTGTTTGACTTGGCGGCAATGGGGATCGCGGCCGGCGCATTTTCCCCGGCTGCCGTCAGCACCAGAACGGATTCGCTCGTCTTCGTGTCGTCGGGAGCCGTTATTTCGAGCCGGAACTGAACGGTCGAGTTGACACGGCTGTACACAATGTTGCCGGTGCGGAGTTCTTCCCGGCCGAGATGCAATTCCTGCCGCGAGTTGCCGTCGTGAATGGAAAGTACAGCTTCCCTGGCGTGATCGACCATGGGAGTGTTGCGGTTCCAGTTGAGGCGGAGATCGTTTTCGTGCCGCTCTACCTCCAAGGCGAGCCGGGCTGTCCGGGGAACCACGGATACCGGCGTCCGCCAGGCTGCCCGCTTTTGCAACGCAGTATAGCCTAATGCAGCCAGTGCCACGACGAGCGCCGCCACGCGCCAACGAAGCACGGGAGCCAGGCGCTGCTCTTTGCCTTCAGGCGAGGAGTCGGGGATTGGTTCTGCCGGCGCGATCATCCCGAGCGCCGCGGCATAGATTGCCCGGAGTTTCGTTGAAAGCCAGCGGCTCGCGGCACCCATAACACGCCAATATGTGACTAGCGCGTGCTTGAGCGGATGCATCACCTCTCCATGGCGCTCCAGGCCCGTGTCGGACGTCCGCACTGGGCCTGAAGCAATATTACGCCTGACTCATCCAACCGCGGCCTCGTCTTTGCCCACGCCTGGATTCACTCACCCTTCTCGATCCGGGTGCTCGTGGCGCCACTTCCAATATTCCCTCTGCTCTTTGGCTTTGAGTTTAGCAAACTCCCGTTTCGCGTGATGCTTCTCTTTCAACCACTTATCGTAGGCGCGGTTTTCACGGTCATTCCACTCGTGATCGTCATTGTGTTCTTTATCGCGGTATCGTCTGGGCTGGTCGTCAGCAGCCTTCAGGGGCGTCGGGACAGTCGCAACCGGCGCCAACAGGGCCGTGCCTAGCAGGGCCACTTGCAGAAAACGATGCATGTTGGTGTTCTCCTAATAGAACAGACTCAGTAGATTAGATATGCCTTTTCTGCCCTTGCTGTCTGGTCAATATTGCTCACATTGCGCACGCACCCCACAGTCGCGCGCCGCCGAAATGCGGGGTATAGGTCGCCGGGCGCTGCATAACCGGTCCAACTAACCATCGAGCGTGAACTATAGCACCCAGCCCTCTCCAAGACTCTTACATATTGGCGCCGTGGTAATGCGCGTGCAGCAACGAACTTTGAAAAGGTGGCTTATGAAAAAGACGCAACGCATAGCATTCGCATTTTTGCTGCTGTGTTCGTTGTCTGCGATTGGCGCATTCGGCCAAGCGACAGACGCGACCGGTGCGAAACCAGACAACACGAAGGTAAACAAGCGAGACCGGAAAGCTGGCGAGGTTACCGCCGATCAGCAAAAAATGAACAAGGCCGACCGGCAGTTGACGCAAAAGATTCGGCGCGCCATTAACGACGACAAGTCGCTATCCACATACGCCCGCAATGTCAAAATCATTAGCCAGGATGGGATGGTGACGCTAAAAGGACCAGTCCGCACTGACGATGAAAGGGCATCCATCGAAGCAAAAGCAACCGGCATCGCTGGCAGCGGCAAGGTCACTAACGAGCTATCGGTAGCAGCAAAAAGCGAGAAAAATTAAAGGAGAGATCTATGGCAAACACGGCGGTTTACGGCATCTATAAGAATCGGGTTAACGTCGAGCAGGCGGTTGACACTCTGCGCGAGCAGGGCTTCCGGAACACGGATATTTCCGTGTTATTTCCGGAGAATAAAGGCTCCAAGGACTTTGCTGTCGAGAAGAATACGAAGGCCCCGGAAGGTGCAGCGACGGGTGCAGGTTCGGGCGCGGTCGTTGGGGGTGCGCTCGGATGGCTTGCCGGAATTGGCTTATTGGCGATTCCGGGAGTGGGGCCTTTCATCGCGGCCGGCCCGATCATGGGGTTGCTCGCAGGAGCTGGCGTCGGCGGTGCAGTGGGTACCATCGTTGGCGCCCTCATCGGTATGGGCATACCGGAATACGAAGCCAAGCGGTATGAGGGCCGCATCAAGGAAGGCGGTATTCTGCTCTCCGTTCACTGCGACAGTTCGGACTGGGTGAAGCGCGCCAAGGATCTCTTGAGACAAACTGGCGCGGAGGATATCTCGTCAGCCGGTGAAGCTGCGGCGGATTACGAGAAGACTGACAGACCCGTGCGGCGGGCTGGCGTTTAGACGTTTGCATATCGTTTTTGCGATGGCGAGCCGGCTTTCGAGCCGGCCGCCTCGTTAGCGGATACCAGTAACTAAAACTAAAAGGAGAGCTTATGTCATTTCTGGCTTGGGTGGTTCTCGGTCTGATTGCCGGGTTCATCGGCAGTAAGATCGTAAATAAGACCGGTGAAGGTTTTTTTCTCGACATCGTGTTGGGTATTGTCGGCGCGGTTGTGGGAGGCTGGTTGTTCCACTTTTTTGGTGCCGCTGGAGTAACCGGTCTCAACCTCTACAGTCTCTTTGTAGCGGTTATGGGTTCGGTAGTTTTCTTAGTTGTCTATCACGCTCTGTTTAGACGGGGAGTGGCCTAGGGTCGAAGGGCAGCCGGTTCCGAAGCATGCACGCCGATCGCAGAACGTGGTTTTCTTGAGCCGCGACGCAATTGAGGTGTCCGGCTATTAACTATAACAGGTTAAGATCATTTACTTTTCAACGAAAGTATGCGATATTTGGCGTGCTGCTTAATCCTATTGAGTTAAGCAGGAAGGGCTGCGGCGAAAATGGACGTTGCTCTGGTGATCAGCCGGCGCTTGAAACAATTGGGACTGGACCAGAAGGACTTGGCGGCCGCCGCGCAAGTGACGGAATCCTACATTTCACAGTTGTTGGCCCGAAAAAAGGACCCGCCCGCGCCTGACCGAACCGATATCTACGACAAGATCGGAAAATTCCTCAAGCTTCGGAGCGGTGAACTTGCGAAGCTGGCGGACGTTCAGCGCAAAGAAGCGCTGAGGAAAAGTGGCCGAACCGCCGGCGCCGTTGTTTCATGAATTTCGCGAACTGATTCTCCGCAAATGTGCGCCGGCCGAACGCAAGCGGGTACGCGCCATCTTTGAGAAAGCACCCTTCGGCGAGCTCGAACGCCTGGTCACACAGAAGCTTTTGGATGTGGCCAAGAAAGTCGCCAAAGAAGAACTGGAAAGTGAAAACTGGCTCCGCCTGGTGGCCCGGCTCAGCAAGCTGAGCTATGAGGAAATGCGGGTCATGATTCTCGAATTTCTGGATACGGATGTCTTCCATGTATCTGTCGAGAACTGCGTCTCGTTTCTCGATCCGCTGATCGAGTCGTGGGACATCGACCTCGAAACCTTTGGCGTGGAGGTCGTACTGAACCGCCGGCTGGCCATCGAGCGAGTCAAAAGATTTGAGTTTGTAGAAAAGAAGCCAGATCCGGTTGTCCACCGCGAGCCGGGTCTGGAAGAGTTCCTCAAGGATGCCTCCCTCAGCGGCGACGCCACGAAAGACGAAATCGAGTTTCTCAAGAGGCTGAAGTTCAACGGACGGCGGCCCGCGCCGCTTTATTATTACCGCGAGCTGCAAAACCTCAGGGACCCGCTTCATTTCCACTAGTTTCCGGACGGAATAGACAGGAGAGTGTTCCATGATTACCGCACCGAGCGGCGCTGACATGATGCTGGCCGGTCGTAAGCGCTCATCTCTTGTGCGCTGGGGCCTGTTGGTGTTGGCTTTCGTCTTGGTCATCTTGGGCGGTATGGCCTTCCTGCTCGTCCGGAACTGGCCGTTTACGCGGCAGGCCGTTACGGTCGCACTGCAGGATCGGTTCGCCAGAACGGTCGAAATGCGCAGTTTTCGCGGCACCTACTTTCCGCCAGGATGTGTAGTGGAAGGACTCAGCTTCATGCATCGGAAGCACAAGAATCTTCCGCCGCTGATCACCGTTCGAACGCTGATTGTCCAGGGCAGCTACGGCGGCATGTTCCGTTTTCAAAAGCGCGTCGGTCACGTTCAAGTGATCGGGTTGCATGTATTGGTGCCCTCAAAGAGTCCGAACGGCCAAGGGGGCGGCGTGATGCCGTTGACGGATAGTAATTCGAAAAACTCTCTGGCAATTGGCGAGATACGAGCCGATGGCGCAGTACTGGAGTTCATGTCCAGCCGGGGAGACAAAGAACCGTTCAAGCTGGAGATTCATCAACTCACACTCGACCATGTGGGCGAAAAGGGGCCAATTCTCTATCGCGCCACGCTGCTAAACACAGAGCCGCCGGGCGAAATCCGCTCCACCGGTCAATTCGGCCTCTGGAACTCGGATGCGCCTGGCACTACGCCGGTTTCGGGTTCCTACACTTTTGACAACGCGAATCTGGGCGTGTTCGAAGGCATCGGCGGAACGCTCTCCTCTCATGGCAAGTTCAACGGAACGCTCGAGCATATCGAATCCGATGGCGGCGCCGACGTACCGAACTTCCACGTTTCCAGCAGTGCCCACATCGTTCACCTGACCACCGAGTTCCAGGCGGCGGTTGACGCGACGAACGGGGACACTCAATTTCTCAACGTCCGATCGCATTTTCAGCGAACTACGGTGCTATCGAGCGGCGACGTCACCGGCCAGCCCGGCCACCCGGGAAAAGCAGTGGCCCTGGAGATGACCGTGAAGGATGGCCGCATCGATGATCTGTTGCGCCTTATTATGGAGGATAAAAATCCCTCGATGACGGGTAGCGTCAGCTTGCATGCGAAGGTAAGAGTGCCGCCCGGGCCACCGGGATTTCTCAAAAAGCTGAATCTTGAAGGTGACTTCGGCATCGGCAACGAACGCTTCACGAACGCGGAGGTACAGGTGCCGCTTAATAAGTTGAGCGAAAGTGCCCGCGGCGAGAACAAGCAACAGCAAGCAGACGATCCGGAAACCGTGCTCTCGAATCTCAAGGGGCACGTCTCCGTTAAGAATGGGATTGCGACTCTCTCTAATGTCTCGTTCAGCGCCCCGGGCACGCTGGCCGAGATTCGTGGCACATACAACCTGCTCGACAAAAGCGTCAACCTACAGGGAGTCTTGCACACGAATGGAAAGTTGTCCGACACCACGTCCGGCTTCAAAGCACTCGTGCTGAAAGCGGTCGGTCCGTTCCTGAAGAAGAAAACCGTAACGGTCGTGCCATTCACGGTCACTGGCACGTCTACCAAGCCATCATTCGCGCTGGATTTCGACGCGAAACGGACGCTCTAACCCAATCTCCTATTCAGCCGGTCCACGCTGGCCGTGAATCAAGGCCAGTGCTGCCGGTTGGGGCAATTGGTAATCCGAATAAGTAAGAATTCTGTTGATGTCGTAACTCTTTACGAAAAGGATCTTGGTGCTCGCCCGCAACTCGATACGCTTCGGCAGCCAGATCCCGTCATCGAAGCTGCTCTGTTCCATGGTGATGTGCGAGCCGCGCAACACGCGCGCCAGGAATAACCCCAGCGAGAACGGCTGCGTCACTTCTCCTTCTATTTTGACCCACCCGAAGTCCTGCTTGTCCACCCAGACCTTGCCCTGCACCTTGGACATCAGCTTGCCGTACTTGCCGTTCGCGCGATAGCCGGCTCGCGGCGTCGCCCGCAGCACATAGGCCGGCCGGCCGTTAATTACCTCTTCGCCGATGAGCTGGAAGTCAAAACCTTCGGGTACCTCCCGGATAAACGACCTGTTCTCCCGCTGCTCGCGCAGTCGCGCAGCACGTTCCTGCGGAGTCTCGCGTTTTAGACTGGCGAGCTTCTCATCCTGCTTCCTTTGTTCGTCGGCTGATGGCGGCCGCCCGTTGCGTTTCACAAGCTGTTCGAACGGGGCTTCGCCGACAAGAATGATGATCGAATCATCGACATCTTGCGACCTGACCCGTCCGTCCGGATCCAGGCGCCGGTCCTCATCACGCTCTTTATATACGTAATGATCTCGCGCCTCCCAACTCCGCTGTGTCGCCGCGAGAGACCGCACCATGATCTGACGAGCGTCCACGACGCTTCCATGATTTTGAGCCTTCCCTGAAGTATAACTGTTACTTTGGGCGAAGAGCGCGGCTGAAACTGCGAGGATGATGGCAAGCGTTTTCATTCCGAAATTGACCTCACTCTTACACGGGAAGTTACTTCCAATTCGGGGACAGGCGACGAATTCCGCCGAAGCATGTCTCCGAATTGGACGCTGCCTTGCGCCAGCCGCTACACAATAGTTCTGCGTCCCTGAATGAGCTGGATCACCAGAACCACCACGGCCAACACGAGCAAAATGTGAACGATGCCGCCCATGGTATAGGAAGTGACCATTCCCAGCGCCCACAACACGAACAGAATCACACAAATCGTCCAAAGCATCTTCTTGCCTCTTTCGCGAAAGACCTTATTACTCTTTCCCAAGTAGTACCAGCAAGAGCGGGGCCAAACAGAACTTTTCGGCAGCCGAGCGGCTCCGATGTCCGATCCAGGCTCGCGTAGTCTGCATTCTTCCCGCGCGGAGATGTAATACCTGCACCCGCAAGTGCTAAATCTGCTCTGGCTCAGGTTTCTGGGTCAGCCGCAGGAAGAGTGAAATAGAACGTCGAGCCCTCCCCAGGTGTTGATTCGACCCAAATGCGCCCGCCATGCCACTCGATGGCCTTCTTGCAGAACGCGAGTCCCAGTCCGGTCCCGGGGGATTCCTTTCCGTGCAGCCGCTTAAATACGCCGAAGATGCGCTCACGGAACGCCGGATCTATCCCGGGACCATTGTCTTGGACCGAAAATACCCAGGCCAGATTTTCACGCCTGGCAGAAATGTGGACCCGCGGATGCGCTGTGCCATTGTATTTCACTGCATTTCCGATCAGGTGCTTCAGGACTCTTGTCAGGATCTCGGAATCTCCCATGACCGCCGGCAATGGATCATGAGTGATGGTTGCGGTCCCTTCTTTTGCCTGCTGGTCCATCGAGAGGAGCAGGACCGCCTCCATATCCGTTCGTGATGGCTGCCGGTTGCCGGTCTCGATACCCGCGTACTCGACAATGTCGGTCAGCAGCGATTGCATTCTGGCAACGCCCTCCTGGACGCGGCCGAGCCATAGATCGGCGTCAGAATCCAGACGGGCGGCATTCGTTTCGGCCATCAGTTGACTATTCGCCGCGACGTCGCGAAGAGACTCGCGCAGGTGGTGAGCGGCGATCGAGACGAACTCTTCGAAGTCGGCGTTCGCTCGCTCCAGTTGTTTCTCTGCCTGGAGGCGGCGCTCTGTTTCCGCGTCGAGGGCCTGGCGCAAACGTTTGATTTCGTCTTCAGGGACGTTCCGGTCGGAGGGATCCATGGCAGTACATGTATCGAGGGGAACAGCCTTCATTGGATTGTGCCGCCATGGCCCGGGATCCGGCTTGCCGCTACGCTCCGGGCGGGAATCGTAAATTTAAACGTAGCCCCCTTACCAGCCTCCGACTCCACCCAAATCCGTCCTCCATGGCGCTCGATCACCTTTTTGCATAACGCAAGTCCAATGCCCGCGCCGGGAATGTCCGGCCCATGCAAACGCTTGAACATGCCGAAAACGCGCTCGGCATCTGGCGGATCGATACCGATTCCGTTGTCCCGCACCGAGAAAAGCCACTCTTCTGCGTCTTTGTGGGCCGCGACATGGATTCTCGGCGCCTTTTCGCCTCTGTACTTGATCGAGTTCGCGATAAGGTTCTGGAAAACCTGCATGAGCATTACCTGTTCCGCCACCACGGTCGGCAGCGGTTCCGAGGAAACGTTAGCGCCACTCTTTGTAATGACGGCGTGGAGGTTGGTCAGCGTCTTGGCGAGAACCTCGTTGCAATCGACGGGGCCAAAGCTGTCCTGGCCCTGCTCGGTAGTCTCCCAATAGGTCAGCAGGGCTTTCAGCAGGGCTTCTATTCTCAGCGCCCCCTCCACTGAATACGCTATGAATTGATCCGAGGGTTGGCCCAGCTTTCCGTCATGCTCCCGCGCCAGCAACTGAGTGAAGTTCACCACCATCCGCACAGGCTCCTGCAGGTCGTGCGTGAGCGCATAGGCAAAATTCTGAAGTTCCGCATTGGTCGCCTTGAGCGCATCCTCGGTCCGTTTGCGGTCGGTCGTGTCCTCGATCGCCAGGAGAATGGTCCGCGCTTGTGCGTTGGCGTCGAAGACTTCGCGGGCATTCAGGAGCATCACTTTTCGCCCAACACGCGCAAATTCGTGCACCACTTCAAAGTCGCGGAACGTCGAGTGCGCCGGGAGAATGTTGTCCAGCAGTTCGCGCAGCGTCGGGATGTTCCATTGTCCCTCTCCCAGGTCGTAGATGAGGCGATCCTCGGTTTCCTTGGGGGTGGTCCGGAAGGTTTCATGAAACGCCCTGTTGGCGCTCACGACTCTCAGATTTTGATTCAGAATCACCAGAGGCTCCCGGACCGTATCCACGATTGCTTCGGCGAAGTCCAGACCGCGCTTGGCGGCATCAATATCGATCAGCATCACGACGGCCCCGTCGATTTTCCCGTTCGGCCCCACCGACGGCAGGATGCGGAGCGAATACCAATGCCCGTGCGCATCCCGGATATCATGGGGCTTCCGATTGCCTCCCTCCATGGCATCCAGCAGCAGCCGCCGCAGGTCGGGAAGCTCGATGTGAGGCTGAAGATCGGTGATCAATCGCCCGGCATCGGATGCAATCAGATTCAGCATGGGTTCGATGGCCCGGGTGAAGCGGCGAATGCGCAGATCCTTCCCCACCATGACCAGCGGGATGTTGATGCTTTCGAGAAGATTCGTCAGGTCCCGGTTGACCTGGCTCAATTCCGTGTTACTGGTCTTGAGCTCCTCATTCAGCGTGTTCAATTCTTCATTGGCGGATTCTAACTCTTCCTGGGCGGTTTCCAGTTCCTCATTACCGGCTTGCGCTTCTTCGCTCGCCGACTTGAGCTCTTCCAGAGCGCTTTCCTTTTCGTCGATGATCGATTGCAGATACTCCTTGGTGGCCGCAAGCTCCAGCCCCAGCCGGGCAGCCCCTCCGGCGCCGAGCTTCGCTGTCTTGCGCTTTCCCTCGGCAGCCTTCGTCGTTCCCGGCTCTGGTCCGGCGGCGGGCGCTGCGTCCTCGAACAGGATCAGGAAGTAGCGTTCTTTGGACGGGGATGATTCGCGGAACGGGATTACCTTGATCTTGACTTCGACGAACTGGCCGCTGCTCTCGATTCGCAAGCCCTCCTCTTTGGCTACGGCGTTACTTTGTCTGGCGGTTTGGATCGCCTTATTCAGGCCCGCTATCATGCCTTCCCGCACCATCTTTAGGATGTTATGGCTCAGCTCTCCCGGTGGCAGATCGAGATAGGGGCCGGTGCGTCCCCGGACGTGAACGATCTGCATGGCATCGTCGATAACGACGCCGGCCGGAGCGTATTCGGCTAAGGCCAGCCGGTCGGCTTCTTTCTGCACGGCTCGGACGTCCTTAGCCATACCGTCTTGGACGTCTACCTGGCGTCCAGCACGGCGGCCTTCGCCGTGATCGGGAACCGGCGCCCCCGCGGCCGGCAGCGGGCGATAGATCTTGTGTTTCTTGTCTACTTGATGAAATAAATCCGAACGCGTGCCGATGCCTTCCGAGGGACCCAGCACCAGGAAGCCCGCCGGCTTGAGGGCGTATTGAAGGACCGACAGCACCTTGCGCTGCAATACCGCTCCCAGGTAGATGAGCACGTTGCAGCAGCTGATGAGGTCCACCTTGGAGAAAGGCGGATCGTGCGCCAGGTCGTGCCTTGCAAAAACGCATATGTCACGGATGCTCTTGGCGATCTGGTAACCGCGCTCCGACCTCGTGAAGAACCGCGCCATCTGCTTCGGCGAGATCGGCGCCAGCGCAGCTTGCGTGTATATGCCCGCGCGCGCTTTTTCGATTGCCGTTTCGCTGATATCCGTGGCGAAAACCTGGAATGGAATGTTTAGTGCCGCCTCGTCCAGGAATTCCGTCATGCTCATGGCGATCGAATAAGCTTCCTCGCCTGTGGCGCACCCAGGCACCCAGATCCGAACCGGATCCTCGCGCACTCGATTCGCAACCAGAGCCGGGAAAACCTTCTTCCTCAATTCCCGGAAAACCGCGGGTTCCCGAAAGAATGCCGTGACGGTGATAAAAAAGTCTTCGCACAACGCCTTGGCTTCCCCGCGGTCCTGTTTGAGATCCTTAATGTAGTCTTTCAGACTCTCGAATCCGCGCAGGGCCATGCGCCGCCGGATGCGCCGGTTGATGGTGCTGGGTTTGTAGTGCGTGAAATCCACTCCGCTGGCGCTCCGCAACAGCTGGAATACCTTGCCCAGTTCGGTATCCGCCTCATTCGATGGCTCTTCCTCTTGCTCGGGATCGAGCCCGATATGAGAATGGGGCGCCAGGGTCGCGAGCTGCCGGGCAATCCCGGCGGGCGGCAGCACAAAATCCACCCCCCCGGCGGCGATGGCGCTTCCCGGCATGCCGTCGAACTTCGCGGATCGCTTCTCCTGGGCGAATGTGATGCCGCCTTCCGCCTTTATTGCCTGGAGGCCAAGGGTCCCATCCGATCCGGTTCCTGACAGCACCACGCCGAAGGCTTGCCTGCCCCGATCTCCGGCCAGGGTGCGCAGAAACGAGTCGATGGGCATGTTGCGGCCACTGTCCGAACGAGGTGGCGTATGCAAAACTCCACCGGAAATGTCTAAATTGCACTTCGGTGGCATGACGTAAACGTGATCGGCCTCGGCGCGAGTATCACCCTTTAATTCGCTCACGGGCATCTTGCTTGCCCTGGAAAGCAACTCGGTCAGATGACTCTCGTGCTTCGGATCCAGATGCTGAATCAGCACGAAGGCCATTCCGGTATTAGCCGGCAGATGGCTCAGCAGCTCCGTGAATGCCTCCAGGCCGCCGGCGGAGGCCCCTATGCCCACAATCGGGAACGAATCGCCTTGCCCGTTTTCTTTCGCGGTTCGAATGGTGTTACTCCCCGCTTGGGCGGTGCCGCGGAGTGTTGAGTGCGGCAGGCGTGCGACCTTGCGTGCCAGACGTCTGCCAGCAGTCTTTCTTGCCACACAGCACCTATACGTTTCCCGGATCAGCGACCAAGCGCTCCAGACTCGCAGCAAGCGTCGTGCCAGTCCAGCGCTTGAATTGTAACGCAGCCGGCAGTGCCCGGCAGAAGCTCGCTTCTGACCAACGCCGCTCCCGGCCGAAGTATAGTTGGAACCTGAGCAATATTGAACAGACACCAATTTCGGCCTGGCCCTATCCTGTAAGCTCCTAGTACGCAATATGGATATTCAGAAGATTCTGGCGGGCCTTCGCGAACAACGTGACCAGGTTTCCGCCGTAATCGAGGCGCTGGAAAAGATCTCCGACACGCAAACACCCAGAAGAGGGCGGCCTCCCAAGTGGCTGACCCTGAATCGGATCCAGGCGTCGAAGAATGGCGTCAATGGCTCAATGAATGGGTCGCTTCATTTGCCTGCTTCAAGCAAATCGGCCAGCGGCTCCAGGTTCGCGGCAACTAACCGGGGACCGGGGAACTAAGCACGCGTGCCTAATCCCGCCCAACAGAAGCCAGCATGCAGTCGCACGATTTTGGTAGTCGACGATGACTGCGCGATTCGGACCCTTGTAAAGACATTATTGGAAATTGAAGGTTATGCCGTGCTCATAGCCGACGATGGGGAGACAGCGATGAAGTTATACGACCAGTCTAAGGTCGCGCTGTTGTTAACCGACGTGGTTATGCCGAACATGAATGGGCTGGAATTAGCGGATCAGCTTCTACAACGGGAGCCGGAGCTGCGGATCCTCTTCATGTCGGGTACCGGGGACGCTAACCGTGGTTTTGGGTGCGTGGCGAAGCCATTTTCGGCAGCCGGACTGCTTCGCAGGGTCAGTGAAGTGCTGGAATCGCTGCCAGCTGGTCAGGTTGCTCGAACAACCGCGGCATAACGTCGGGGACGGCCTAAGCAGTACCGCAGCAGTTCGAATGGGCCCCCGCCAGCAGATCCTTGATGAGTTTGCCAATGTCCAGGAACTGATCGAGGCCCGTAGGCTTGTTGACGAATTGCGCCACCCCGAGATCCATCAGCCGGGTCCGGTCCCGCCGGGACTGTGAGGAGCTCCACGCGCATATTAGAGACCCGGCGAGATGCTTGGCATCGCGAATCTCGCGCAAGATATCTTCGCCGTTATACTTGGCCAGGTTCAAGTCCACCAGGATCAGGTCTGGAATTGGTGCATCCCGGTAAGGGCCTTCCCGGCGAATAAATGCCAGGGCTTGCTCTCCATCGGCGAGCTGCGTCAGTTCAAATAAGAAGTTTTGCTGATGCAGAGCCCGGTCGAGAAGGTAGACATCCGAACTGTTGTCTTCAATTACTAGTATCCGGGCCGCAGTCATGCTCCTACCTGCATTGTCTCATCTCTCTATACCCGCTGCCTCGCGCCGTGGCCTCTCTCAAAGAGACCGCGGCGAGTTGTACGTGCTCCCCTCTTAGGAGAGGCGGTTGGACGAATCCTGAGGACCACAAAAGCGGCCATGGACAGGATTCCAAGCAAGCCGAGCAGCGGCATGCCGCTGGCGGTATGCGGCAGCGTTTGCTCCGGCTCGACAGCCACCGTCGGCGCTGCTGCTGCGGTCTGAACGGGTTCAGGAAGTGGCGCCGGCTCAGCCACGGCCAGTTCGCTGGTCTTGCCGCCTTCGTCAACAACCACCAGGGGCGCTGTCTTCAGATCCTCTTCGGCTCTGGTGTCCACTTCGATTGCCGGCACGGGAGCCTTATCGAAAGTGGCAATCTGCACGGCCGTTTGTTTGTGATAGGCGAATTCCTGTCCGAAGTTGTCGCCCGGGTAGAACCATGCACGCATGGCTTTAGGCTGTCCTGCCGGAACTTCCCAGTATTGGAATACGGTCTTCCCGGTGGGTTGCAGCCGATAGTTCGGAATAGCCAGAATCGTGGTGATCACGTGCTGCTGATCTTTGTCAAAAACGCGAACAATATGCCGGTCTGAGAGTGAGTCCACCAGCACCATGACATATTCGCCCGGCTGAAGCGTTACGGTGTGGTCCGGGGTACAGCAGGACGGCATTTGAATCGTCTCATTCACCGTAAGGATGGTTTTCTTGTCCCATTGGTCTGCCTGAAGGCTTGGCAGCAGGGCAACGCCGACACATCCGGCGAAGGCTGCCAATGCGATATTCGATAGGTATTTCATTTCTTCTTGATCTCCTTGTCTCCGTTAACATAGGCAGATTGGGCACCAAAGCCTGAACCTCCCTGAAAGGCGGCCCTGACTAGTGAACTGACAACGAGTTATGCAATTCTTGCCGTCGAGAATGCAGGAACTGCCGCTGACCCGGAGTCACGAGGCCAGACGGGCAGCTACGGTGGCGATTGCCACCGCAGCCGCAATCACGCCTATATAAAGGAAATACCTCTTGCGCCATTGTCTTCCCTCGGCCTCGGTCTGCGCCTCATTGACTCGCGCCGCCTCGTCCAAGAGTTGTAACTTGCGTTCTGAGGAAATCTCCATGTAAGGGCAACGCTTCCAACGGCTTTAAATACGTCCCATTAATACCAGCGCGATGACCACTAATAGAACGGCGCCCAGCACCCCGCTGGGACGGTAGCCCCAGTTCCGGCTATGAGGCCATGCCGGAACCACTCCCAACAGTAATACGATCAACAAAACGACCAGCAGCATACTTCCTCTCTTTCAACACATCTAGGAACAATGCCTTAGCGGATTCCGCCAACTCCCATGGCACGTAAGGCTCCATTCGTCACTCTGCGTTGGAGGCATGGCGAACGACGTGCTTATTAGTCCCGGTAACAGTCAGAGGCTGTGTATGACACCTAGAGAACATCCATTCGATCCCAAGGTCTTCCTGGCCAAGGTTGGCAATGGAAGAAGCATGGCGGAATACCATAAAAAACAAGTGGTTTTCGCGCAAAGCGACCCGGCGGACGCCATTTTTTATATTCAAAAAGGCAAGGTCAAGCTCACGGTCGTCTCCGACAACGGCAAAGAAGCGGTCATCGCCATCTTGGGAATCGGTGACTTCCTTGGCGAGGGGTGCCTGGCGGGCCGCTCGTTGTACCTGTCGACCGCCACGGCAATGTCAGAGTGCTCGATTGTGCGGCTGCAGAAATCGGGCATGATCCGCCTGCTTCACGACGAACCGGCTTTTTCAGAGCTGTTCGTGTCCTATCTGCTGTCGCGTAACATCCGGATCGAGGAAGACCTGGTAGATCAGCTTTTCAATTCCAGTGAGAAGAGGTTAGCGCGGGTGCTTCTGCTGCTGGCTAATTTCGGGAAGGAAGGCAAACCGGAGCCGGTGATCGCCAGGATCAGCCAGGAGACACTGGCGGAGATGATTGGCACCACTCGCTCGAGAGTCAGCTTCTTCATGAACAAGTTCCGGAAGCTGGGGTTCATCGAGTATAACGGCGAAGTTAACGGCGGGCTACACGTTCACAGCTCGCTGCTGAACATCGTCCTGCACGATTGACGTGGCGATAGCGGGCCAAGGGGATGGCATGAAGACAGCACCGGCGGGGATGAGCGGATTTCAAGAGCTGGAACGAAAAGGGGCCGACTTGGCTCAAGGCCTCCGAAAACGGGATGACATCGCCATCGAGAAGAGCGCGGATCAAATGGATGAGATTCAATACGCGTCCGAACGATATCTGGCGATACGCAACGTGGACCGGGAGTCTCGCCTGCTGGGGCAGGTAAAGGCCGCAATACGAAGGATCCACGACGGCAGTTTTGGAACCTGCATCGACTGCGAATCGGCGATCAGCCCAAAACGGCTCGCCGCCGTGCCCTGGGCGCCGCGTTGTATCCAGTGCGAGGAGGCTGCCGATCGGGATGGGCAGGAGGAAACGGACTTTGTCAACGAGACTGCCGACCATGCCGCGTGAAGGAACGGTGCCCTCCGTTTATGCACCCAGGAACATCGGGTCGTGACGGCAGGCGTACGCCCGTGTGAACTCGGCGCCCAGATAAAACACCTGCGCCGAATAGTAGACCCAAACCAGCAAGATTACCAGCGAGCTCGCCGCTCCGTAGGTGTCCGTAAAACCCGCCTTGCCAAGATACAGTCCCAGCAATGATTTTCCCGCAGTGAACAAAAGCGAGGTGAGCACCGCGCCGACCGTCACATCTCCCCACTTCAGCGGCACATGGGGCAGAACCTTAAAAACGAAAGCGAACAGAACCGTGATGACCACAAAGGAAACCACCCAATTGGCGGCCTGAATCAGGGCGCGCGGCGGAACGGCAATCGAGCTCAGGTATTGGCCGGCGGCGGAAGTCCACACGCTCACAATCAGCGATGCCAACAGAAACAAGCCGGCGCCCAGCACAAGCGCGAATGAAAGAAGCCGCCCTTCCACCAGATTCCACATGCTGCGCGCCCGGGTGCAAGTGGTGTCTTCGGGAACCTTCCAGATCGTGTTCAGAGCATCCCGCAGTTCGCTAACCACCGCCGTGGCGCCGAAGAACAGAGTGATCAGCCCCAGCACGGTGGCCGCGATCCCGCTCGAAGGCCGGTGCGCCCCTTTGAGCAAGGTTTGAATTACCTTGGCGCCTTCGTATCCTACCAGTCCCTGGATCTCGGAAACCAGGCGGCCCTCCGCGGCCCTGGCGCCGAATGCGGAACTGGCGATAGCGAGGAGAATCACCAGAGTGGGGGCCAGCGACAGTGCGATGGAATAGGCCAGCGCCGCCCCCAGCCGTGGCGCTCTGTCGTTTTGCCAGTTCTGCACCGTAACTTGGATTAGAGATGCGATCTGTTGGTAGTGGTTCAGTTTGACGTCTCGTAGCCGATCCGAGCCGCTTCGAAGAGTTGCCGGCGAATCTCGGAGTAACGCGCATTAGCATTGTTTTCGCGAATGCGTTGCTCTGCTATATCTGAGCGAATCTGAATAGATGACGGTTCGGGGAGGCAGTGGCCGAACAACTCACACATCCTATCGGCCTCGTGCACATAGTGCTTAAGCGTCTCCCAACACTTCGCGTGTAATTCTGCAAATTGTTTCGGATCCATTCTTGCTTTCGTTACAGTGCAACTCGAACATCAGGAACGCTGGTTGACGGGTTTCTTTGCGCACGAGTGCGTGATGCGCCGGACGGCCGATCCGACAAAGAAGCCGATGGCGGTTGCGGCCACTAAAGATCCCGTCGGATACCGGCGAACGAGCTGCCGGCAGCCGGTAAGCATACCCTTCAAGTCGTGATCCTCGACATAGGATGCCGAGCCGTCCAGCTTATCCGCCGCGCTGGTTGCGAGGCCGTCGATCACATCCCGGCCATGACGCGCCGTGGAGCGAACCGACGAGGCCGCCGAACGAAGTGCGCCCGCCGTCTCCATGCGCGCCTCATCGAATTTTCTGCCGGCGGCCCGGCTTAGGTCTTCCGCTCGTCCCTGCGCCTCAGCTGCTTTTGCGCCGAGCTGCGACGCTGTTTCCGTCAAATCCGTCATAGTAGTCCTTTCGGTCTAAGACCCGGTAAGAATGTGTTTGTAGGCCTCTTGTGCGGCCGCGTACGCCAGCCGCGAGTGCTCCAGCGCCTGGCGCGAATGCTCGTGTCCGGTCTGATGCTCCCCTTTTTGGTAGTGCGCCGCGGCGGCGCGGTGCGCGTGCGCAGCCAGATCGTGGTGTTCGGCAGCTTTCTGGTGCGAATCTTTCATGGTTGATGCTTCTCCCGGCCACGCGGCAACAGATGCCCGTCTCAACCATACATCAATCACCAAAATAGCGATGAGCAAATTTGAGCAGATTACGAAAAATGTGTCTGTTATAGTTAGGCGCAATACACAATTGCGGCGCCTCCTGTGACGGCTCTGTAGGGGCGACGGCGTCGCTGGATACCCCGCAGGCCACAGATCCCGGTAGCGTCAAGTATGAAATTACCCAGGAGTCCGGATAGCGGCCGCGCCAGCGGGGGTGGGACGATGCACGCAATGGCATTGCGCGAGGGCGCGGGCCTGGTATGAGCGCGGTGCGCCAGACTAACGCGCCTTCCAATACCGGAACTATAGTCCTGGTGTTTGCAGTCGTCGCGGCGTTGTATTTTGCACGCGACATCCTGATTCCGCTGGCATTCGGCTTAACCCTTACATTTCTGTTGACGCCGGCGGTCACGTTCCTCGAAAAGTTACGAATGGGCCGCGTCCTGCCCGTTATCGTGACGGTCCTGGTGTCGATGACAGCTGCCGGATGGATTACATGGATTATTGCGGATCAACTCGTTGATGTCGCCAGTCAGTTGCCGACTTATCGCCAAAACATCCACGCCAAGATTGAAGCCCTTCGTAACCGCGGAAACGGTCCACTGGGCCGGGCAGCCGACAGTGCTAAAGAAATTGGACGGGAGCTCTCGGGGCCGGAGGTAGCGGCGGCCGTCCCTACACCTCCGGGACAGAGTCAGAAGCAGCGAAACGCGCCCAAGCCGCCCGGCTCCCCCGTGCCCGTACAGATATCGTACAGACCCGGACCAGCGGATTGGCCGATCTTCCCGATCTGCTGAAGCCATTCCTTGCGCCTCTGGGCCGGGCCGGCATGGTCCTTATTTTTACGATTTTCATGCTGGTTAAGCGAGAGGATTTAAGGAATCGTCTTCTCCGCCTGGTCGGACTCGGCCGGCTGAACATAATGACGCAAGCGCTCGACGACGCCGCGCAGCGCGTGAGCCGGTACCTGTTCATGCAATTCCTGGTCAACGCAGGTTTCGGGACGCTGTTTGCGATCGGCCTGTACTTTATTTGAGTGCCCCAGCCTCTGTTATGGGGAGCTCTGGCCGGGATCTTGCGGATCGTGCCTTACGTCGGAACACTCTTTGCCGCCGCGCTGCCGATCATACTCTCGATCGCGGTATTCGATGGATGGCTGACGCCGCTGCTCGTGTTCCTGTTGTTTGCCGGCCTCGAACTGATCATCGGCAACTTCGTCGAGCCCTGGTTATACGGCGCGCACACGGGAATCTCTTCGTTCGCGCTGCTCGTGACGGCCGTCTTTTGGACCGTCCTGTGGGGACCGGCGGGCCTCATCTTATCGACGCCCCTTGACGGTATGCGTGGTTGTGCTAGGCCGTTATTTTCCTCAACTCTCGTTTCTGCACATACTCCTGGGGGATGAGCAGGCGCTCGAAGCGGAAGCGCAGCTTTACCAGCGCTTGCTCGCCATGGATCAATCGGAAGCCCGGACCATTGTCGATTCTTTTCTAGAGGGAAGGCCGTTGATCGAGTTATACGATTCGGTCCTTATCCCGACTCTAAATCTGGCCGAGCAGGATCGGCACAATGGGACGATTGACGCTGCGCATGAAGAGTTTCTCTTTCTAAGCATCAACGAAATGATTGCCGAGTTTTCCGACGAGTACCATCCAGCGCCCGGC
>JACXTT010003750.1_pt1 | contig 23109 bp, 20 predicted proteins | sample 9270951 | NCBI WGS metagenome assembly JACXTT01 (sample SAMN15532306, study PRJNA645909) | rock metagenome | isolation source: weathered quartz diorite | place: Puerto Rico | collected 2017-06-21
CGGCGAGCCTTACGACTTTTTGAAGACGCCAATCGGGCAAAAGCCTCGATTTACATTCCCACCGCGGCGTTGTGGGAACTTGCGGAGTTGATCAACGTTGGAAGAGTGAAAGTACCGTTGCAGTTCGAAATGTGGTGCCGCGACATGGAAGCGAGCCTCGGATTTATTATCGAGCCGTTGACATGGGCCGACGTCAATGAAGCGCGCCGTTTACCATTTCCAGATCTCATGGATTGTTTGATTGCTGGTACGGCTCTTCGCCTGGATTTTCCATTGATCACCAAAGATCAGACCATCATCGATTCCGGTCTCGTTGAGACCGTCTGGTAAAACGACAGGGAAGAATACGGCGGTAAGGGAAACCAGATTTTGGGGTCTCCTTTTGCTGTGTTAACTTTGATAAGTAGGTTCAAGGCTGTCTGAAAAACGTAGCGTGACCGCTAGGAGGTTTAAATGACAAATGCGACTCTGAGTAACGGACGGTTCGTTTGGTATGAGCAGCTGGCCAAGGATCCGAAGAAGGCGATCGACTTCTATACAAATGTGGTTGGATGGAAGACGCAGCGATTCCAGGAAGGCGAAGATTACGTGATGTGGGTCGGCGAGCAGGGGCCGCTCGGCGGTGTGATGAAGCTCCCGGACGAGGCAGCTAAGATGGGAACGCCTCCGCATTGGATGGCGCATGTTCAGGTTGAAAACGTCGATGCGACGGCATCGCAGGTGAAAAAGCTCGGAGGAAAGGTTTATAAGGAACCGACCGACATTCCCTCGGTCGGGCGCTTCGCTGTGATCGGGGATCCCCAGGGCGCATTTCTGTCGATATTCACGCCAGGCAGCCCTATGACACTTCACGATTCGTCGAAGGCTGGAGAGTTCTGCTGGAACGAACTCCTGACGAGCGATTACGCAGCGGCATTCGACTTCTACTCGAAAATCTTCGGTTGGAAGATCATGCAGGACATGGACATGGGACCAATGGGAACCTACAGGGTTTTCGGAGTCGGAGATAAGCAAATGGGTGGCATGATGACGATACCCAAAGGCCAGCCAACGCCACCGATGTGGCTTTATTACACCGAAATACCCGATCTCGATGCCGCGCTCGACCGCGCGACAAAGAGTGGCGCCAAGGTCATGAACGGTCCAATGGACGTGCCGGGCGGCGGCCGCGTCGTGCAGTTGATGGATCCGCAGGGAGCAGCGTTCGCCTTGCACCAGGCTCCGAAGAAAGCAGCCTGATAATCAAGAGGATCTGCACTCCCTTCAGCGCGAGTGCAGATCCTCCAGCCCGCAATTCAAATCACACACCGCCTGCAGTGTCTTTAAAAGTTAAACCGGATACCGAGTTCGACACTACGCGGCGATTGCGCCGATGTCGATTGCCCGAAGAACGGAGAAGTCAGAACACCGCTTGGATTATTGAAGTTCCGGTGATTGAGCGCATTTTGCACGTTCACGAAAAACGTCGCTGTCGGTCCGCCGCCGGCTTGATTCGGGCGATTACCACCGCCGCCACGTCCACCTCCGCCACCGCCGCGTCCTGCAAAACCACCGCCGCCACCACCACCGCGACCGCCACGTCCGCCGCCACCGAATCCGCCTCGACCACCACCGCCGCCCTGGCGTCCTCCGCCCTGAGCGATTTCGATTGGGTTTGCTCGCTCGCTCTTCAACAGCGCGACCGTCTTGGAAATGTTGATGCTCGTATCAAACAGCCCAGGGCCTGTCGCAGCATTGCGAGCCAAACCAAGCGGACGGTCGTTCAACACCGTGTCGCCGTTATCGTCGAAACCGGTCATGATGTTGTACGGCCTTCCGGTATTCCATCGCAGCGTCGTATTGACATTAAGGTTTCCAGGCAAGCGGCCGTTAATCCCAGCCTGAAAATGATGCCGCTGGTTATCGGAAGAGCGGCCCCATTCCTGGTGCAGATCATAGTTATTCGCGGGCTGGCTGAACGCGCCGTCTGTGTCGTTGTAGCTCGACGATAACGTGTAGTTCGCAAACAGATTCGTCGAGCCGCGCAAGCGCGTGCGATAGCCGAGTGTCAGGCCTCCAAAGCTCGATAGCCCAGATGACTCGAGTTGCCAGATATTCCCTAGCGTTGGATCGGGCCTGAAGAATGATCCCGGAAGCGGCCCCGGCAGCGGTGCGTTGATGTTGCGGCTACGAAAGACGTGATTGCCGCGAATGAAGTCGTAGGCCACTGAAATGGTCGAGGCCGCATTCAATGCCTTTTCAACCGATACTGAAACGTTGTTCGTGTACGACGCGACAAGATTATCCGACTTCGACCGGAGCGAAGACGGAACCGTCTGCTCAGTGCCTCCGACGAACGGATCCGGGAACGAGGGATTCCGAATCACGATCTGCGTTTGATGCGTGCCATTGAGCTGCTGGAGCTGCAGGTAATTGCCGATCGAAAATGTCTGATGGAACGTGCCGGCGCCAAGGCGCAGTACCGTCGTCTTGTTGACTTGGTATGCCAGCGATACGCGCGGATCAAAATTGTTGTAGTCGCTCAAGTGTCCCTGCAGCTGGTATCGCATGCCGGGAGAAACCAGCAAGCGATTCGATATTTTGATGTCCGTCTGAATGAAGGCACCAAATTCCAATTGGCTTACCATGATGAGAGGATCGCCGCGATTCATGGAAAACGTCGTTGGCTTGCCTGTGAGATATGCATCGAGGCTCGAGAACGTGAACGTTCCTAAAAAGTTGTTCGTGTTATAGACGCGATCTCGATAGTAATCACCCTGGATTCCCGTTTTCAGGGTCAATCCTTTCCGGTTAAAGCTGAGCGTATCCCCGAATAGAAAGCTCTTGTTGGTGGTGTCGCTGACGTTTTGCGAACCGCCCGCTGAAAATGCATCGAGGACATTAATTGCTCGCGACTGCGTCAGCGGATTCGTCGTGTTGTGGTTCTGCGTGATCTCAAAGCGGGTTTCGTTGAGGAAACGCGTCGAGAAAATCTGCGTATCGCGAAACTGGAAGCCGAGCTGTTTTCCCGTTGAATTGGATGCTCGTTCGGGCAGGCTGAATTGTCCGACTCCCTGATTGGATCGGGTGTTCGATGCAACCTCTATGTTGAAATTCAGTGTGTTCTTGTCGCTTACCGCATATTGCCCGCGGCTATTGAAGTTCTCCCGCAGGTTCGGTTGTGTAATGGACGAGTTGAATGGGCCGTTGCCGGTAATCGCTTTGATGATCGTGGTATTGAACGAATCATTCCGCTGAGCCGAGAGAGTTATCGTCAACTTGTCGTGAACCAATGGGCCGCTCACATTACCTTGAAAATTCTGGCGGGAATACGGCAGCTTGACCGGTGCATTGAATTGAGTGGCATTCAACGCGTCATTTCGAAAATTGAAATTGAAGTTGCCCCGCATCCTGCCTGTACCGGGTTTTGTGATCACTTCGATGCGCCCGAAACCGGACCTGCTGTATTCGGTTGTGAACGGATTGTTGTTGATACGAATTTCACGGATCTGGTCCTTTGGTGGAAGGCGTCCTCCCAGGAAGCCATCGACGAGCAGCTGCACACCGCCGGCGGCCGCAGCGCGCGGACCTGCGAGTTCGGTCAGATATGCGAGTAATTCATCCTCATCGTCAGGCAGGCTCTGAAGATCTTCTTCCCTCAAAACCAGGGCCGTTTGGTTCTGTTCAGGATCGAGAGTAACGAGATTGGGATTTTCTTCGACATCGACTTGTTGCGTGATTTTTGCGAGCGACAACGTCACGACGATCGGTCGATTGTTTGCCCCGATAGAAATGCCTTGGATCGCCTTGTCAAAGCCGTCGGCAGAAATCTCCAGCGCGTAGGAACCTGGCGGCGCATCGATCACAAAAGTGCCGTCAGGTCCGGCTTTCGTTGTAGCAACTGTCGCATTGGCGGGTCCGATCAACCGGACGTCTGCACCGGCTACTAAGGCTCCCGATGGATCGACTGCTGTTCCCGAAAGCCGGGCGGTTTGGGCGCTGCCGGCGATTGTAAAAAGGAGAAATATAAAAACTGCGTAAGGTTTTCTCACCCGCTCCACCTTTATGCGTAATGCTTCCAAGATGTTTGCAATACGTTCTCGAGGCGCGGTGATGTTACGGCAGTTTACAGGTTTTTACATTCGATGAGGCGAAGTGGTGAAAGCGGGGCCGGTCCTCCATCCCCAGCGTCGCCCTCGCCCGAAGAAGAGAGCGCGAGCCGCCAATTACGCGAATTACGCGGATTGGGGCGCAAGAAATCGGGCTTGAATGGTCCCAATTCGCGTCATTGGCGTAATTGGCGGCTCGTTCTGTTCCCGTTGGGCAAAGCCGTGTCTGTCGGTAAAGCTACCTTCCTGCGCCCGAAAGTGAAACGGACTGCGGACTGGTATATTCCCCAGCCGTGTAGCGGCGCGACTTCTACCGTGCGCAGGATGAGAAGGTCAAGAATCCCTTTTGGAGCAGTTCCGCCTGCTCGCGCGTCGGTTTGTCAGGTATGCCTAGAGAATCGACAATATGTTGTCGATTGTCAAGGTATTATGCCGCTTGCCGCAAGGTGCAGATTCGAAGCTTAGTGGGCCAAGGCAGACGTGTCCCAGATTCTGAAATCGCCTTCGGCATAGGCCGCTGCCAGGCGACTGCCGTTCCCATCAAAGGCGACTCGCTCGATGACGCGGGGGAAAAGGGGATTGGGTGGGAGTGCCGGTTCAAAAGTATAGACAAGATCTCCTGTGGTCAGCTTGAAAAGTAACACGCGCTTGTCGGCATGAGCCGAGGCCAGAAATTGCCCGGATGGATGAAAATCAAGCGCCGTTACCGCAGATGTGGACAGCGCCATTCTTCGCGGTTCGCGATCCGCGCCAGTTTCGCTTAACAGTACGGAGCCGTCATCCAGGCCTGCAGCGAACTGACGGCCGTCCGCTGTCCAGGCTAGCGCCGCGACGGCACCGTGGCCGAAGCTCCGGTGCGGGACGGTCGAGTGGATTTCGTAGAGCCACACGGTATCGGAAGATTCTCCCGCGGCTTTGGCCAAGCCGATGGCGAGCCAATTTCCATCTGGCGAAAAGGCGAGGTTGAGGATGGGGCCTGGCACATCCAAATGCTGAGCTACGTTTCCTGTCGCGATCTCCCAAACGGTGACAGCTCCGTGCGCATCGCCTCCGGCTAGAGTTCGCCCGTCGGCCGTTATAGCCAGGGCCTGCTGAGCGCCGACTTTCTCAACAAACCTTCGGTTTTCCAGCATGGCGCCCTGCGGCTCCGGGCGGCTGACGGTGATTTCGCTGTCGTAAGAGTACGCCTGGATATTTGGCTCCGGCGCCACCGCCACTGCCAGAGCCTTACGCCGCTCGAGCAAAACAAATTGTCCATCGCGCGGCCGGAAATAAAATAGATCTCCCGCCCCGGTGCTATATTTCTGCACCAGTGGGAAAGCTGGTTCAGGCTTTCGCGAACAACCGGAAGCCGCTGAGACAAACAGAAGTAGAATTAACCCAACAGGGTTTTTCTTCGCGCGCATGGATGCACAGCTTACACTCTGCGCGTCGATGGATAAACCGCTGCGGCCAAGTCACACCCGCAGTTATCTTGGTTTTGCTCCTCGCCGCGTGTGGTGGCAATAAAGAATCGGAACAAACTTCCGGCCCGAGCCCGCTTTTTCCCGCACCCCTGGGAGCCGCTTGGGGCTATATCGATAACCGCGGAAAAACCGCAATCGCGCCGCGCTTCGAGTCTGCACTGCCCTATTCCGAAGGACTCGCGGCAGTCAAACGCGAAGGGCGTTGGGGCTACATTGATCGCACCGGATCGGAAGTCATTCCCATTCGCTACCGGAGGGCCGAGAGTTTCCACAATGGCGTTGCCGTCGTTGACACCGGGCTGCCCGATCACCCCGTCGGTCTCATCGACGCAAGCGGCTCTTGGGTCACGCAACCGGCCTTTCGCACCTTGACGCCCGCGGAAGATCCGGATGGTCCGTTCCTGGGACAGAGGGAGCCCGCCGGGGATCTCAACTATTATGATCGCTCCGGCAACCTTGTCTTGGGGCCTTACGTCCTCGCTTTTCCTTTCGCCCAGGGCCACGCTCGCGTCAGGACAGGCGCCCGCGCTGGAAGGGATGACTGGATCATCGATACGGCGGGCATGCTGTTGCCGAACAAACCAGTCGTTCTCGAGGCCACGCGATACGCCGAAGGGCTGATCGCCATCCGGAAGGACCGCAAGCTAGGTTACATGGATCTTGCAGGCAACATTGCCGTTGAGCCCCGATACGATCAGGGTGGTGCGTTTGCTGAAGGGCTTGCGCCAGTTCAATTGGAAGGACACTGGACCCTCATTGACAAGACAGGCGTGCAAACCGCCGAATTTCCGGGCGGCATCGCCTTTGCGGAGCCGCTCTCCGACGGACTCTCGCTGGTGACGGCGGATCGTGATCAGCCAGGACGCAAGCTCGGCTATGTCGACCGGAAGGGGCAGTGGGCGATCAAACCCATGTGGGATGATGCCGAGCCTTTTCACAATGGCTTGGCGTTCGTCGGCATTTGGAAGGGCGGCAAGGTGGCTTACATTGACCACAAGGGCAGGACCATTTGGGAGGGCAGAAATGCCCAACCCTAGGGCGGTGCCCGCTTTTCCCAACGAAAGAAGAACAGGCCACAAAAAGGCACACAAAACACAAGAGGAAGTGCAGAATCACCGGCGTTCCCGGTGAATGATTCTTTTCTCGTGCGCCTCTTCCAAAGCCTCCGCGAATTACGGCTTCCAGATTTTCGCTAGGCGCGAACGTCGAATTCGAGAGTCGTCTGTTGCAAGCTGGAGACCGTGTGCGCGGGCGGTTGCCACAATCAAGCGATCGGCGGGATCGCCGTGAAACGATTTCGGCAGAGAGCGTAAGGAAACGATTACATCCGCATCCAGGTTGACGATCCGGATCGTATCGGGGGCCGTCATTCGGCGTATCCACAAGTCGAACGGCTCCTTCGGTAAAAGGCGCCCCTTCGCAACAAGTATCTCCGCTTCCCAAATACTGATTGGGGAAATAAATGGTAACTGAAGCGCCGCCAGGCGATCCATCGCTTCACGCCTCCGGCGTTTCATCTGAGGCGCTCCGGTCAACCACCACAGCCACATGTGTGTGTCGAGCAGAACGCTCAACGCTGCGCCTCGAAGTCGTCATCCTGGAGCATTGATTCTCCCGGCTCGAAATGGCATTCGGCACTACCTCGCAGGCGCTCCCAGGGCTTAATGGTCGCTGCGGACTTGGTCTCTGCGGAAGGCTGAATACAAGCGACAACCTTGCCCCGGCGTGTGATGAAAACAGGCTTCCCGGTTCGTTCGATCTCGCGAACGATCTCAAGACATCGCTGTTTCAAGGTTGTTATTGAAATGGCCATATTGGAATTGTAAATGGCCATTTATGGGAATAGAAGATTGTCTCTCGCGCTTACGCCGCGCTCGATCAATTTCAGGCGAGATCCGCAAGTGTGAGCTTCACGAGTCCAGACCTCGACGGCCTGCATATGTCCTGGATTATTGTGGCGCGATGTGAAAGTCCCTGACGTTCGGAGGAATCACAGCGCGCTCTGTTGGATGGGGGAGCTGTGGGATCCAGTCGTACGGAACCCGGTAGGCCCGATAGACGCGGTTCGTGTTGCCGTTCTGCGTGAAGTAAGGGCTCACATATTCCCACACGATCTCGCCGCCCGTCGTGACCTCGAAGATGCGGCCGTCGGCGCCTTCTGTGATCATGGTGTTGCCGTTCGGCAGCCGTTGGGCGCCGCTGACGTAGTGACTGAAGAAGCGGTAGCTCTCCTGTCCTGCGATCGAGTATTCCCATTTCTTTTCGAAAGTCACCGGGTTCACCTCGATCACACGCGAGTTGCCGCGGCGTGCGGAACCCACACCGTCGGGCGCCGCGGGGTTGGCGAATCCGTAGCCGGCCGCTCCGCCGTTGTCGAACACCAGAAGATTGCCGGCGCCGGCCAGTCCTTTCGGGATAATGTGGGGATTGTGCTGGCCGATGACTTGGCCGAGTTTACGCAGCGCCTCGGATTCGCGATAGTCGGGTCCCATGCGCCAAACGATTTTTCCGGCGCGGTTCACAATCGCGACGATGTTCGCTTCACGGCTGCTAATGAGGACGTTCTCAGGCGCGAAGCGCTGGTCGCCCTCGTCGAACCAGTGGTTCGGCCCGACGTAGGACGCGGCGTTGATGTGCAGCCAGTCGAAGCTGTCGCGCGCGCTGTTGAAGCCGGACGCCTGGCGGATCACCGCACGGGCGTCGCCGGCGAAGCCGAGCTCGTCAACGTGATCGCTGGTTTTCCACTCCCACGACACTTTGCCGTCCCACGCAATCTCCAGAAGCCGATCGTCTTCGAGCCGGCGGTCAGTGATCTGAGGATTAACGACATTCGTGTGCGTCAGCACAAGCGTTGACCCACTCGAAACTGCGGGCTGCACTCCAGGCGCGAAGTAGCCGGCCGGAAAACTTGGGCGCTGCCAGTCGTGATGCTGTCTTGCCGACCACTCCGTCTTGCCGTCAGCTTGCTTCACTTGTTCAGCCCGGTCGAACCGCCACACTTCCTTGCCGGTGAAATCGAGTTCGACGAGCGCGGTTGCTTCCTGATGCGGAGCACCGTTGCCGCTGCCCGCGATCACGAACCCGCCGGGCAGGACCCGGGCCGGTCCGCCCGCGACGCCAACGAGTCCCGGCCACTTTTTGACTTCACGGCCGTTCATGTCGATCACGATGACGCCTTCGTTCTCCGGCGTGATAAACACCGTAAAGCCATTCCAGGTCTTCTCGGGATGGTAGATTGTCGTCCCGGTGGGATACACAGTCGGCGTTCCGGCGAGCGCCCCCGAAATCAAGCCGGCCACACCAATCATTCCCGCCAGCACCAACCCCGCGCTTGTCCGCATCGACCAACAATTCATGGACTCCCCTTCCTCTCAGTCGAGCTGAATATTCGTGCGTTCCCCGCTAGTTTATATACCGCAGTGCTTTTTAGCCAACGCCACGGTTCTCTCTTTTCGGTTGCGGGACGCTCGCCACACAGTTTTACGCCTTTGCGCACGGTTACCTGGTTCGGCTGATGGTCGCGGAGATAAGTCCGTAGGGCTCGTCCGTCGTAACGAAGATCTGATTGGTGTTCTCAAGTTTGAACGGCTCGAGATTGAACGGAATGCGGTGCTGATTGGGCATCGTTAAATTGATGGACTGCACGGAGCCGCAACGATTCAGTGCGGTCTGGCCGGCTTCATAGAGAGTTTGTTGAACGGACAGACTGTAGTTTGTCGCAAAGATCTCGATAATTGCGGAACGAATCTTCTCGTAACACAAATTGAAGTCATGGCCGGCGTTATCGAAGACCCAGGTCGACGCGATCGCGGTTCCGAAAATGCGATCGCGAACTTCAGGCAGTGTCGTGTATTCGTCACGAATGAAGCCCCAGAACTCCGATGCAGTCGTCTTCACCACACGCAGATCCCGGATTCCTGAGCTGACTGTTTCACTCTTCCGGTCTGTCCTGACTTCACACCAGCGCTTTTCTCCGCCGGCGCCGAAGAAGGCGTGTGGGTGAGCTTTTCCATCCACGACGACACGCTGCCAGAGGTCTTCCTCTATTTCAATCGTGACTGCGCTCACGTGTTTATACGCTTTTATAAAGTGCCCGGCGAGTATGCGGGCGAATTGTTCGATGCTGTCGAACTCGTTCTTGGCGGCCAGGACATAGACGGTGTTTTTCATGGAATCCGTGGCTATGATCTGACTGTTGTCGCCATTTAGAAAGGCGCGGTCGAACTCGCCTTGCATCTGGATATTGATGTTGAGCTCTTTGATGTCGTGGTTGTCGCCTCGCCTGATGATCTTCGTCAACCGCACCCTGGACTTTCCGTAGGAATTGCCTGTCATGGTCCCGGGTTGCGTACTCTTGTTCTCAAGGGGCATGATTGACGCTCCTCAGTGGTTGTTCGAATACCGAATTATAAGGTTCTATTTGTGAGTAAAGCCCAATTCGGCATAATGAGCCGCCGGGTGCTGACACCTGAAGGAATCAGACAAGCCGTTGTTCTCATCGAAAGCGGAAGGATTGCCGGCGTGATGAACACTCCGGCCGTGGGCATTCCGATTGAGGATGCCGGTGACAACGTCGTCATGCCGGGACTTGTCGATTGTCACGTACATGTTAACGAGCCGGGACGGACGGAATGGGAGGGGTTCGAAACAGCCACTCGAGGGGCCGCAGTCGGGGGGATAACGACGATCGTCGACATGCCGCTCAATTCGAACCCGGTCACCACCACACTTGCTGCTCTGGAAACTAAACTCGAAGCCACGCAAAAAAAGCTTTGGGTCGATACCGCGTTCTGGGGTGGAGTTGTTCCAGGCAATGCCGGCTCGCTTGAAAGCATGATCGATGCCGGGGTACGAGGCTTCAAGTGTTTCCTGATTCACTCGGGCATCGATGACTTTCCAAATGTGACTGAAAAGGACCTCCGGGTTGCCATGCCGATTCTTGCTCACCTGGGTGTGCCGCTGCTGGTGCACGCAGAGTTGGAGTGCGGAGAATCCTATGAGTGGGAAAACAGCGCGCGCTCATATAAAGCCTTTCTGAAGTCACGGCCCCGCCGCTGGGAAAACGAAGCCATAAAACTGATGGTCGATCTCGCACGTGAGTACGGCACGGCGGTTCACATCGTCCATCTTTCATCCTCTGATGCGATTCCGTTGGTTGCCGCGGCCAAGCGCTCAGGTATTTCACTCACTGCGGAGACCTGCCCGCATTACCTCACGTTTGCAGCAGAGGAAATCGCCGATGGCGATCCGCGATTCAAATGCGCGCCGCCGATAAGGGAACGGAAGAATCGAGAAGAACTGTGGTCTGCTGTAAAGGATGGAACGATTGATTTTGTCGTCTCCGATCACTCTCCCTGCACACCTGAACTCAAGTTCCTTTCCGAAGGCGATCTAAAGAGAGCCTGGGGCGGAATTTCTTCTTTGCAGTTCGGTTTGCCTGCGATGTGGACCGAAGCCAGGAGGCGCGGAGCATCGATACAAGATCTCTCCGCATGGATGTCCCGGAAGACGGCGGCGTTCGTGAAACTGGATGACCGAAAAGGACGGCTAGCTCCTGGATACGACGCAGACATCGTTGTGTGGAGCCCGGAACAGAGGCAGATGATCGAACAATCAATGATTCAGCACCGCCACAAAGTTACGCCTTACGATGGTCGTGAATTGTTCGGCGTGGTGAAGCAAACCTACGTTCGAGGCAACAAGATATTCGACAGGGGAGCATTTGCCACGGAACCCGTCGGGCAGAGAATTAAGGGTAGGCGGGCTGACAGCAGGAGATAAATGGAAAGATCGTTCAATCTCGATGCGGCAGCATTCACCGGGCTGGTGGATTTGGCCGCAGCCAGAATTGGCGGCGTGGCCGTGTACGCGACCGACGAGTTCTTTGCCGAAAAGGAACGTTTGTTGAAACCGGGCAGGGGAATCTACCTTCCGGACGAATACACCGACCGCGGCAAGTGGATGGACGGCTGGGAAACTCGACGCAAGCGGGTGCCCGGCCATGACTATTGCGTCGTCCAATTGGGTGCGCCCGGTGAAATCCGCGGAGTAGACATCGACACCAATCATTTCCTCGGCAATCACCCACCTTACGCTTCCTTGGATGCGTTGACTTGCGATGACAGAGTCCCGGCCGACGACTTGCAGAAACGAGAATGGACCGAGATTCTTCAGAAAGTAGCTTTGAAAGAGGGCTCACAGAATATCTTTGCGGTGAATAGTGATAAGCGCTGGACCCATGTTCGATTAAACATTTATCCCGATGGTGGCGTTGCAAGACTCAGAACCTACGGCGTTGTCCGCAAACGCTGGGACCTGCACAGCGCCGATGAGGCGGATTTGGCAGCGATAGAAAACGGCGGGCTGGTCGTTGCCGCCAGCGACGTGTTTTTCGGAAACAAGAACAATATAATCATGCCGGGCCGCGCCGCGAACATGGGAGATGGTTGGGAAACGAGAAGACGCCGAGATCCCGGTCACGACTGGTCGATTGTCCAGTTTGGGCACACCGGGACACTCAAGAAAATCGAAATTGACACCAACCACTACAAGGGCAACTTTCCCGATTCTTGCTGGGTTGAGGGATGCCTGGCCCCCGGCAAAGGAATAGACACCCTGAATCACGCGCAATTCGAATGGAAGCACGTTCTCGCTCAAACCAAATTGAAGCCGCATCACCGCCACTACTTCACGGATGAAATTGTCGGCCCTGGCCCCTGGAGTCACCTGCGACTGAATATCGTTCCCGATGGCGGAATCAGCCGATTCCGGGCCTGGGGGGCGCTAGCAAAGTGAGGTTATGATGACGCTCCAGTTCGCAGTTGAAACTCTGAACTCGCTGGACGACGATCACTTTCGCGAAGCGCTGCTGCAGTGCTCCGGCTCACCAGTATGGTGCGAGCACATGAGCCGGCTGCGGCCGTTTTCGAACGCAGAAGATCTCATTCAAAAGTCGAGCCGGTCCTGGAAGAAGCTCTCCACGCAAGACTGGCTGGACGCCTTCAACAGCCATCCAAAGATCGGCGCGGTTGAGAGTTTGCGGAAAAAGTTTGCCTCTACGGCAGCATCGGCTGCCGGTGAGCAATCCGCAGTCTACTCCGCCTCCGAAGAAACTCTGAAGAGTCTCGCTGAAGGCAATTCCAGGTACGAAGAAAGATTCGGCCACATTTTCATCGTATTCGCATCAGGAAAGACAGCCGAAGAAATGCTGTCCATTCTCAACCGACGGCTTTGCAACTCGCCCGCAGTCGAGCTTTCGGTTTGTAGTGAGGAGCACCAAAAGATTACCCAACTCAGGATTGAGAAATTACAACCATGAGCCGAATAACCACGCATGTACTCGATGTCTCCAGAGGAAGCCCGGCCGACGGCATCCCTGCCATACTGGAATTCAAAAGCGCTGAGGGTTGGAACGAATTGGCCCGAGGATTGACTAATAGCGATGGAAGAATTCCGGATTTGCTTCCCAAAGAGAGAAAGATTGACCCTGGTGTTTACCGGCTTACATTCGAAATCCGGTCGTACGTGGAACGCAACCACACGGCGGGTTTCTATCCCTACGTGCCCATCGTTTTTGAAATCAGAGACTCGGAGCAACAGTACCACATACCTCTTCTGCTCAGTCCTTTTGGGTACTCGACATACAGAGGCAGCTGAGACGCGTGACGTTTTGCAACCAGCCGTATGCGCGGGCCGTTTTGCGTTAGCCGCCAGTCGCAGTCGCCGAGATGCAGCCATCGCTCTTCGTGAGCCAAGGCTCACCGGATCAGTAGGAACAGCCGCACAGTTTGCATGAACGCCCTCAGTCTTTCGGTCAGGCGCTTCCTTCCTGCGGCGAAGCGATTCCCGTTCCTCCAAGATCCCGCGGAGTGCGGTTGCAATCAGGCGATGAAATCGCCTTCGGCGAAGTTCGATTACTTGTGGAAATCGGGCCGGATTAGGTCGCCCGATTGAAACCGTGCCTGACTACTTCTGGTTTGCAGCGTCGATGGGGGTGAGGTTGCGGAGCGGGACATCCGTCGCCAAAGTGAGTGGCTGCGTTCCAGGCAAAGCTCCGTTGGCTTGCAGGATGTAGGCGATCAAATTAAGCCGCGTCTCTTCACTGATGTTCCCAAACCGGTCCTGGAACTCTTTGCTGAGATCCTTCGTTGTTCGGGCGGCCCATCGCTTCAGGAACGCCGGACCGACAAGAGCCGGAACCTTGCCGCCATAGACACTGATGGTTTTCTGATAGTCCTCTCGTAAGGAACTGACGGAAGGGAGTTCGCCGGCGTCGCCGTTTCGACCAGTCAGCGTTGTAGTATGGCAATCCGTGCATGCGCCGAACGAATTTGTCTTTAGCGCCAATCGGCCCGCCTCGGCCTGCTCTGGCGTATAGACGGCTGGCCAATCCGTCGCTTGTCCAGCCCGTGTAGTCGAGATACTTGCGAAGACGGCCGCCAGGATCACAAGTAATGACGCAACACGCATGACTCCTCCCTCGATAAGATCGCTGTAACGATAGCTTGCAAAGGAGCGCCGATTTTCACGGGGATGCAAAGTTGGTGCAAAGTTTTTGTAAACCGGCACCGGAACGACGCGTTATCGCGTGGTCAAGGTTGCGTCAGCCCGCAGGCGCGCCAGTTGGGAATAGACGGCAATTGCAGGATCGCCGACACGTTCGATTTGTTCGAGCCAGGCGCGACGATCCGGAACTCCTGCGGCCGCAATCAGGCGGTTCAGTTGCAGCATCCACTCCGGCGGCGATTCATGCTTGGTTGGCGAGTTGGCGAGAAACTTGAGGTAGTTGTCGAGCAGACTTTGACGCAGTTTTCCCTCAGGCGCGGCATTCACCAATACGCCGAACCATTTTCCTTTTTGAAAAAACAATTCGCGATTGGACTGGCTGAATTCGTTCGACCAACCCTCGAGTTTGCTGAGGAACCGCAACGCCTCATCCGACCATTCCGGTGTGCTGCGCTCCTCGATCCGCAGGTAATCGTTGGATGCCTGTCGGGCTTCACTGCCAAACCGGAGATGTAAGTAATCGGCTTTGATTTCGCGGTTTCTGTCGTCATCGCCGGCGTAAGAAACGATCTTGGCCGTCTCGCCAAAGCTTTCTGCCGCGATGTCGACTGCGTCGATAACGGCGGTTTCAAAGCTTGACGTGGCCGCGGCAAACTTATTAATGGCTGCGCGCACCGCCTCTTCCTCAGCGGTCTTTGATCGAGACTCACCGCATCTCGTCGTGCGCGCGTGTCTTATGAGATACGCACGCAACGCGCGAACTGCGAGTGCCGTGGATACTCCGCGAAGCTCCGCGCGTTTGCTTCCGAAGAGAATTGGGTTCGCAAGATTTTCAATCGGTCGGCTGGAAAACAGACGGTCGGTAAAATGAGCTGCAGCCAGCGATTCAGACCATGAGGTCATGAGCCATTTCAATTCCTCATCCGTTCGCTGATCGCTCTGGACCAGGGGATATGACAATTCGAAGTCTTCCGGATTGCTGAGGGAGCGCAGTGCGTCGGCAAGGAATTTGAGCCTTTCGCCGTTTTTTGTCTCTTCCGCGGAAAAGGTCTGAGCGACGACCGTCAATGCCTCGAAGTATGGCCGGTGCGACGTGTATCGATCCGCTGAGCACCTCAGCGATTCAACGGCAGGCACCGAAATCTGCAGAAACATCTTCCGAGTTTCCGGCGCGTCGAGCTTCGCCATTTGCGAGATGATCCGCGCCTGAAGGCCGGCCGTGCTCAAGCCGGTGGCGAGGGCGGCCGAAAGCGAGCCGCTATCGGTATCCGAGGCCGCGGCCGAATCCAAAGCAGGCGCCATCTCGAATGTGTATGTCGCACGCGGCGCTAGACTCCAGGCCGTATCGAGCAGTTCGCGTTTCCATTTCTCATCCGTGATGTATCCGTGCTCGAGGAGCTTCAGGAGAACATCGGCTGCAAGTTCCGGCGGCGCTACGAGTGCCAGATCCACGAGGTCGCGAATGTTGCGGTCCGAGGACATTTGCCCCGGGGCGCGCGATGCTGCGGGTGAAGACGCGAGAGCCATTAAGATGAATAGAGCCAGGCTGATCATCTTCGAACAATGTGCCATCAGCGTAGATAAACGGTCAAGGTTGCGTTTCGCGCGGAGGGCACAGCGCCCTGCGTTCGAATTGCATCGATGCTTCCCTGAAGGAACTCCGTGACAGTCGAACCACGCTGCTGTGGAATCACCTTCGTAATTCCGATCGCGTTGACATGGACAGTTTTTTCGTTCGTGACTTCCTCGGCGCCGATGAGCAGGAAATTGTCATTGGGATTTGTATCGAAAGCAGCAGGATCGGTATACGTATTGTGATCGGTGATGGCCGCCAGAAACTGGTAACCGTTGCGCTTGTACCAAGCCATCACGTCGTACGGCGGAGAGTCACCGTCGGAATTGATCGTGTGAGTATGAAGGTTTCCCTTATACCAATTGGTTGCTGGCGGGTTTTGGGCTGCAGCCGTTCGAATCAAGAGGCCCAGGAATAAAAGAAGAAAGAAATGTCTCATACGTATAACGATTCCAGCGTTCGATGGTGTCTGCGTGCGAGCCGCATCGTCTGGCTATGCGCGTTGTTGGCGGTTGCCATTCCGGCAGCGGCTCAGGAGACTGCCGAACGTGAACGCAATGCGGCCGAGGAGAAGATCTTCCTCAGGACGATTGAGGAGCAAGGAGGGCGCTCGCACTCTTCTGGTGACCGGCCGGAACTTGGCCCACAGCAGCTGTATTTCTTCGCCAGAAGCGCGGTGACCACGATCCGAGTGGGCATCACGCCGACAATGTTTGCAGACAACGGCAGCGTCCTTCAGGAGTACTGGACAGCCGCGGCCCACAATCACAGCATCGTCGAGATCACGTCGACCGGCGGCATGGAAGTGGTGGACATCGCTTCAGGACGAATTGTCTTCCTTGGGGACGGCGAAGTGCTCACGTTAATGAAGACATCCGATGGCATGGCCATCGCGTTGAATGGACTCAGCGGTCCGATCGGCTCTTTCACAGGACCACTTGTGATACATCCTGCCGCAGGATCTATCCTCATCGCGAACTCGGTTCGCCGCATCAATCGACTTGTCAACGGTCAGCTCACCCCAGCTCCCTTTCGCGGCGATCTCGAGGTGCTGGCGAGCACAGCGGATTCCACGAAGCTTCGGCTCGTGAACGTTGTTCAGCTCGATCCGGATTACATCGCAGGCGTGGTCCCGAACGAGAGCCTAGCGACCTTCCACGTCGAGGCGCTCAAGGCCCAGGCGATCGCTGCTCGGGGTTACGCAGTGGCGAACGTCGGACGGTTTGCCTCGCGCGGATTCGATATCGACGACTCGACTCTGTCGCAGGTTTATCGCGGGCAGTCTTCGGAGATCGCTGTTTCCCTGGCAGCAGCGCGCGAAACGGAAGGTCTGGTCCTCACACGGCAAGGCCAGATTATCTCGACGCTCTACTCCTCTTCCATGGGCGGACACACGGAAAGCAACGAGTATGTCTTTCCCGTACCCGCCGGCACTTATCCCGGGACCAACGCAGATCCCGCGCTTCGCGCCAGGTACGACGGTAACGAACCGATTCCCGAGAATCTCTCCACCGAGCAAGGCGTTCTGAACTTCTATTCGACAACTTACACCTCCAGTAACGAGGTTCATCCCGTCACCGGCCAACCACTCACTTTGCTCCATCGCTGGACCCGAACGCGTACAGCCGTTGAGCTGCTCGCACGGCTGAAAGAAGGCTTCGGCGTTCCTGCATCCGCTACGACCATCCATGACATTCGTACGACGCTTCGAGGCGATTCGGGTCGAGTCATGCAGGTCGTTGTGAGCGGAGATTGGGGAAGCACCGAAATCAGCGGATGGTCCGACCTGCGCTTCGCGACACTGACCGGTGTGACGCCGGGCGGTACTGCGTCGAACAGCGCTCCGAACAGTCCGTCAACCTATACCATCACATACGATGGCAACGGCGACGTCGCCAGTGTGCTTTTCTACGGAGGTGGATTCGGACACAACGTCGGCATGAGTCAGTATGGCTCGCAAGGCAGAGCTCTCCGGGGTCAGACGGCCCTCGACATCTTGAACGCTTATTACTCCGAGGCCGAGACGACAACAATTCCCCTCCAACTGTCCCGCGATATAGTCGAGCAAAATTTTTTCTTACCGACAAGTCGGGCGACACTCGTTATCGACAACGACAACCTGGAGGGAATTTATCTGAATGTAAATCGCAAATGGTTCTTCGTGACGACGCCGCACCACAACCGTATCGACGTGAATCTCTCAGGTCTCCTGGCGCCGGGAGAAAACGTCCTCTATTTTTTCCCATTGTCCGAATCGGGTGGCCGCGCGATTACTCGTGTGCGCATGGACCGCTAGTCGAGTGATCGATCGCCCTGCACTCTCAGCGACAGCCAGCCCAAGACTGACGACGCCAAGCATTGCGTCGAATAGTGAAGAGACAGCCATGAAGCTGCGCCAGGCACAAGCTCTCGCACTTATTGGAGCAGCCGCGCAATTAGCACTTGGGCAGCCTCCCTTCTTCAACCAAACGCCACAGTTTTTGTATCAGCCGCCTCCCGTTTTACGTCAGCCATCGCCGATTTTGCACAAGCCGCCGCCCTTCTGGAACCATCCGCCGCAAAAATAGCTTCAACATGTTCCGGCTGAGCATCAGTGATTGCCGGACGTCATCGAGCCGCCTCCTATTTGCACGAAACGGCCGCTCATTTTGCAGAAACGTCATCCGAAAATATACAAAGCGTCTCCGAAGTAGCAGGACCGGCCGTGCGCCGCGCGCGTTCGTTCTCTCGAGAAACATGAAGCCTCACTGTTTTTCGGCGGTGCGCCGAGCAAATAGGGCGGCGGTTCCTGCAACTTCAGAGGCCGTTGCTGGAGAAAGGGTGACGGCTTCGGCAAAAAGAGTAAGCAATGCTGCACGGACGGCGTCCGTTGAATCGAAGACGGAGCATCACGGACCTTTTTCTTCCGGCTTTTATTGAAGATCAGAGGCGCCGCAGGACGGAAGCGCTGACCGCAAGACGGAGGGCGTTCATGCAAAGTGCGCCGCTGTTCCTTGCTAATCCGGCGAGCCTTGGTTCAAAAAGAGCGACGACTGCATCTCGGAGAGTCCCGGCTGACACAAAAATGGGCGACCATGCTGCTTGCTACCGCCCGGGCGCATTGCATTCAAGCGGCAACTCACAATCACGGCGCGCGAACACTCCTGCAAGACTTGACAGTGTTGCAACTCAAGACATAAATTTTGCGCAAAATTTGCAGGCAACGGAGGAAGTCTAATGCGACGGCTTTATCTAGTTTTAGGTGTGCTGCTCGGGGTCACCTTCTCCACTCACGGATTCGGACAGTCCACATTTGCGACGGTAAGTGGAACAGTCGCGGATCCGACGGGCGCCGTGCTTCCCGGCGTATCCGTGACTGGAACAAACAACGCCACGGGAGTTGTGACAGTGGTGATCAGCAATGAGGCCGGCGCTTATAACCTGCCCAGCCTTCTCCCCGGAGTGTACACGGTATCGGCCGAATTGCCCGGTTTTCAAAAAGCGACTTATACCAATGTCACGCTCGGAAACGCTCAACAGATCCGGTTGAATTTCACGCTGCAGGTCGCGACGGCAGCCCAATCGGTTGAAGTCACAGTGGCTGCGGACACGTTGCTGGCGACTTCGAGCTCCTCGATAGGTGAAGTGCTCTCGCAACAAAAAGTATCGGATCTTCCGATTGTCGGAAATAACTTGATGAGCTTCTTCTCGTTGATGCCTGGTGTTCGGATGAACGACGACGGCGTCAGTGGAACTTTTGCCGGACTGACCGCCGACAAAGTCAACGTGCAGCGGGACGGCATTGATGCCAGTGGATCAGCGCGCTATTCGCAGGCCGGCGCGCAAACCGCCACATTCCTCAATCCGGATCTGGTCGGCGAACTACGGATCATCGTCGCGCCAGTCGACGCCGAACTGGGGCGCGGCAACGGACAAGTGCAGTTTCTGACTCGATCGGGAACCAACCAATTTCATGGCGCCGGCGTGTGGTTCGGCCGCAACACAGCGCTCGACGCCAATACGTGGACCAATAACCTGCAAGTCGATCCGAGAACCGGCGCATGGAAACCGACACCTCCCAGTTGGAACAACACGCATCAATTTACCGGAAGCGCCGGCGGGCCGATTGTCAAAAACAAAACATTCTTCTTCACGTTATTCGACGACGTCATTGTCCGGGCGCGCACAACGCAAAACCCTATCGTGCTCACGCCGTGCGCGCGGAACGGCGTTTTCCGGTATTTCGATGGATGGAATAACGGAAACGCCATCGCGCCGCCTCAGGCCAGCGGCAGTACTCCGACAATCGCGGTAATGGATGGCACGGGCGCTCCGCTTACGCCGGCAATAAATCCGAATGGCACACCTTTCACGGGCGCACTGCGCTATGCGAGCGTGTTCGGCAGACTGTTGAACACGCCGACCAAGCCCGATTGCTCAGATGCTGTCGTTCAACCCGGCTCGAGTTGGGACCCATTTCGTACTGCGATCGATCCCACGGGGTACGTTACGAAGTTGATGGGCACAATGCCGCTGCCCAACAATTACATCGTAGGCGACGGCCTGAATACGGCGGGATACAACTGGCAGCGAAACGAGAACAATGGGACCGAGAGCGTTTTCGGGACCGGCGGAAATCTTGCGCGAAAGCAGATCAACACGAAGATCGATCACAATTTCAATTCGAGAAACAAGCTGGCAGTGTCCTATACGTACGAAAACTCCGCCGGCAACTTCAACTACTCGACTTGGCCGAACGGCTTTCAAGCCTCAGTTTTCAAGCACCCTCAGACTCTAGCGTTCAATTTCGTGTCGACGCTCTCGCCGTCGTTGGTCAACGAAGCCCGAGTGGGAATGCGGCGTATCGGTGAGAACACATTCAATGCGCTGAACGATCCCAACACGGGCAAGAAGGCGCAGGCTTTCGCTCCCAATTACAACGGGTACCCTGTGCTTCCCGCTTTGGGAGCAGGGGCTGTCAGCTTCGCAAGCAACCAGATCATCGGCGGGGGCAGCACGTCCACATATAAAGATACGACCGTTTTGTGGACCTACGGCGATTCGCTGAGTTGGACGAAAGGCAAACACGCATTCAAGTTCGGCGGTGAAATCCGTATAGGGCATTCGCTAGGAAACGACGCCGGTGTCAGCAACCCAACAACTCTCCCGCGCGCCAACGGTGGAGATGCCCCTGGGGCTCCGATCTCAACGAATGCGATCAGCACCACCAACATGCCTGGACTCGCGGGCACCAGCGCGAGCGGTAACAACGCGGCCATGCGCAACCTTCTAGATTTTCTCGCCGGTTCGCTAGCCAACCTCACGCAGCTGAAGTTCATGCAAGACCCGACGAACACGACTGCATTTGAAGATTACAAAACATTCCCGTGGCGGGTGCGCGATTTCCATGAAAATGAGGCCAGTGTGTACCTCAAAGACGATTGGAAGGTGAAAAAGAACCTCACGCTGAACCTCGGCTTGCGATGGGACTACTTCGGCGTGCCTTACGACAGCCATGGTTTGATGGCCCGCGCGGTCGGAGGGCCCGATGCGATTTGGGGCATCTCGGGATCAAGCTTCGCCGATTGGATGAAACCCGGAGTTCGCGGCAAGAACACAACCGTCGGCTACTTCGGCAAGAACTCTCCGAATCCCGGCTCGGGCTGGTACGAGGACGATTACAACAATTTCGGGCCCGCAGTTGGTTTTGCCTGGCAGCTTCCATGGTTTGGCGCGGGGAAGACGACCATCCGCGGCGGCTATCAAATCACCTATCAAATCGGTCAGGCGCCGAACAATATATTCCAGGAGAACGCCGTTCCAGGAAGCACCAATAACGTTACGTATTCGGGGGACAGCGTCAATCCGTACCTCGATTTGACGAAGGTGCCGTCGTTGATTCCCGTTCCATCTTCTCTTCTACCGATGCAGCCCGTGCCCATAACGGAGAGGACGCAACAGATCTATCAACCGGAAAAGGGAACCGCGACTCCGTATACGCAGAATCTGACCTTATCGCTGACGCGCAGCATCAGCTCGAATCTAACGCTGGACGTGCGCTACGTTGGAACGCTTTCGAGAAAGCAATGGAACCCGGTCTTCAATATCAACATTCCCGACTTTCTGTACAACGGATTGAAAGACGCGTTCGACACGGCGCGGTCCGGCGGCGAATCTGTATTGTTGAACCAGATTTTCAACGGAATCAATTTGGGAGCGGGAACGGTGGGACAGAACGGCTTTACAGGAGCCGCCGCTCTTCGTGCCGACAGCCGATTCAACTCGAACCTTGCGAATGGAAATTACTCGGCTCTCGCGGCGACCTTGAATACCTTGAACTATACGACCGCTTTGAATCCCACGCTGCCGGCCATTCCGGCCGGCGTCAATGGGGCGGTATTGAGAGTGAATCAATTTCCCGAGAACTTCATCGTTGCCAATCCACAGTTCGGCAACGTCAACCTCATTACCAACGACTACAGCACCAACTACCACTCGCTTGAAACGCAGGTCACGATGCGGACGGCGCACGGTCTCGGATTTCAGTCGACATACACTCTTAGCAAGAATCTAGGAACCGGCATTTGGGCCGCAAGCGCGAATACGCTCGGACCGACGTTCACGAATCCCGTGGAAAGGCATGCCGACTACGCCGTTCAACCGGATACTCGCGTTCATGATTTCAGGACCAACGGTACGTTTGCTTTGCCCGTCGGGCCGAACAAACGATTCTTCAATACAACATCGGGCATTGTCGGCCGCATCATCGAAAACTGGCAGACCGGCTTTGTCGTGAATCTCAACAGCGGCGCGCCCATAACGATCACCGGCAACACGTCGTTGTACAGCAATGCGAGGCCAGACATCGTCGGACCTTTCCCGGTCAAGGGCGGCAAAGTGACATTTACGGGAACTCCTTCGGCGACCGGCAGCTATTACGCGCCGAACAGTTTTACGACGGTCAAAGATCCGCAGTGCGCGGCAATCGCCGCGAGTTTGCAGTCGCTGTGTACACTCAACGCTATCGCCGACGCGCATTCCGGGCAGGTCCTACTCCAGAACGCTTGGCCCGGAACCGTGCCGACATTGGGTCTCGGCTCGATCATCGGGCCGGGCCGATGGCGTTTTGACGCAAACATCAGCAAAGCAATCCGGCTCACGGAGTCCAAGAGCCTGCAGTTCCGCTTGGACGCATCGGATGTCTTGAATCATCCTGAACCAATCGCGCCCAGTTTGAATATTACCGGCGCCAATGCAAGCAACTTTGGTTTGATACTCGGCAAGACCACCTTGCATCGGATGTTGCAGGCCCAACTCCGGTTTGCTTTTTAAGCGGACGGGGTGCCGGTGAGACTCGGGATGGTTCCCGACAATTTCCTAGAGCGGCTGGCGCTCCTGAGCGGTGTGTTGCCGCCTAGCATCATGGAGTGCTGGTTTGGCTTCATGCTGTCCCGGACGGTCATGGCTGCGACGAAGTTCGACGTCTTCGAAAGTCTGG
>JACXTT010003751.1_pt1 | contig 23108 bp, 21 predicted proteins | sample 9270951 | NCBI WGS metagenome assembly JACXTT01 (sample SAMN15532306, study PRJNA645909) | rock metagenome | isolation source: weathered quartz diorite | place: Puerto Rico | collected 2017-06-21
CGCTTCGACGACGCGGATGCGCGCGGTCGGCACGCCGTGCCCGTAGCGCGTGACCGCAATGCCCGAGAGCTCGTCCCGCCAGTGCGCCTCCACCGCGGCCGCCATGGCGGCGGCCGCCTTGCCGGCGGCCGCGACGAAGGTGCGTCCGCGCGCCGGCGCGGCTAGGTGCGGCGCGATGATCTGCAGCGGGTCGGCCGCTGCAACGGTGGCGCGGAAGCTCTCCTCGAGGAGCACTTGCACCTAACCTGACTTTCGCAACTGACGCACGTCGGCGACCTAAGTACTTAAGTTTTTCAATGTGCGGTGATTGAAAGTCTGTTCACTATTTGCGCTGGCGAGGTGATGGGCTTGCGGCGGCAAAGTGCAGCCACGCGAGTTCAGGGACGTGCGCCTTGAGCTGATTGCTTGAGACTGATGAAGACGCAATAGCCCAATACCTCGCGCCGCCTCGGCAGCCCAAATTCAGCGAAAATCGCTTCGAGTAGCGAACGTCAGGCTAGCAGGCAAGGATTCCCGATCTAAAACATGTGATTTGGCTGTGGACAGCCGGGTCTTCGACAGCTCGCAGCCAACGGCTTCACAATCGCTAAATGCTTCGAGCTTTGCTACTCGCACATGTGCGCTTTTGGCCTGTGGAAATGACAGGCACATGTTCACGATGCTTTCGCAAAGGGTCTCCTGCAGTGGTATATGTCCCTGTCGGATAATTGCTTTAACCCCTTCTCTTAGAATGTTGTAGTCAAGTACGTCGTCGATTGATTTAGGCATGCCTCCGTAGCCTGCCGTCAACTCAATATCAATACGCACGCGCTGCGGCTGCAGTTTCTCTTGGGGATAGACGCCGATTAGAGCGTCGCAAACAAAGTTAGTCAGGAAGATTTTGATCTTGTTGACTCGAGGCTTGAGAGTCCGGTTGGCCATATCGCTTTACCGAGGTTGACTTAGGTTAGAAGAGGCCCACTATCTTCCCGTCCACGAGGTCAATCTTCTCCGCGGAGGGCACCTTGGGCAATCCAGGCATGGTCATGATGTCGCCGCACACCATCACGACGAACTCCGCGCCCGCGGCGAGACGCACCTCGCGCACGTTGATGACGTGCCCCGAAGGCGCAGCGCGCAGCTGGGGGTCGGTGGAGAACGAATACTGCGTCTTCGCGACGCACACCGGGTAGTGCCCGTAGCCGTCTTCCTGCAGCTTCTTGATCTGGTTGCGCACCTTGCTGTCGGCCGTGACCTCCGCGGCCCCGTAGATCTTGGTGGCGATCGCCTTCATCTTGTCCCAGAGCGGCAGCTGCTCGTCGTACACGTACTTGAAGTTCGCCGGCACCTTGTCGATGAGCTCCACGACCGTGCGCGCGACCTCGGCGGCGCCTTTGCCGCCTTCGCCCCAGTGCGTGGCGAGGATCACCGGCGCCTCGTGGTGTCCCATCTTGCGCTTGAGGAGCTCGATCTCCGCCGGCGTATCGTGGTTGAAGCGGTTGATCGAGACCACGCACGGCAGGCCGTAGTGGTTGCGTACGTTGTTGACGTGCCGCTCGAGATTGGCGATGCCCTTCTCGAGCGCCGCCAGGTTCTCCTTGGTCACCTCCTTGAGGTCCACGCCGCCGTGGAACTTGAGCGCGCGGATCGTGGCGACGATCACGACGGCGTTCGGCCGCAGGCCGCTTTTGCGGCACTTGATGTCGATGAACTTCTCCGCGCCGAGGTCGGCACCAAAGCCCGCCTCGGTGACGACGTAGTCGGCGAGCTTGAGCGCGGTCTGCGTGGCGATCACGGAATTGCAGCCGTGCGCGATGTTGGCGAAGGGCCCGCCGTGGATGAAGGCCGGATTATTCTCGAGCGTCTGCACCAGGTTCGGGTTGAGCGCATCCTTGAGAAGGACGGTCATCGCGCCATCGACTTTGAGCTGGCGCGCGGTGACGGGCTTCCCCTCCCTGGTGTAGGCGCAGACGATGTTGCCCAGGCGCTTCTTCAGGTCCTCGAGCGAAGTGGCGAGGCAGAAGATCGCCATCACCTCGGAGGCGACGACGATGTCAAAGCCGTCCTGGCGCGGATAGCCGTTCCCCGGACCCCCGAGCGCAACCACGATGTCGCGCAGCGCCCGGTCGTTCATGTCGACGACCCGGCGCCAGGCGATGCGGCGCACGTCGATGCCGAGCTCGTTGCCGTGATGGATGTGATTGTCGATCGCCGCGGCTAGCAGGTTGTTGGCGAGGCCGACGGCATTGAAGTCCCCGGTGAAGTGGAGATTGATGTCCTCCATGGGCACGACCTGCGCGTGGCCGCCGCCCGCTGCGCCGCCCTTCATGCCGAACACCGGGCCGAGCGAAGGCTCCCGAATGCACAGCACGGCCTTCTTGCCGATGCGGTTCAATGCATCGCACAGCCCGACGGTGGTGGTCGTCTTGCCCTCTCCGGCCGGGGTCGGCGTCATCGCCGTGACGAGGATGAGCTTTCCATCCTTGCGGCCCTTCAGCGAGTCGATGTACTTCAGCGACACCTTCGCCTTGTAATGGCCGTAGGGCTCGAGCTGCTCTTCGGGGATGCCGAGCTTTTCGCGGGCGACGGTGGAGATGCGTTGAAGGCGCGCGGCCTGCGCGATTTCGATGTCGGAGGGCATGCGACTACTCATCCCTTCTGCTTTGTGATTGTGCGCGAAACTTCTGGCCACCCCGCCCAATGACCGACTGGTATTCACACTGCTCCGTGATTACCGAATCGATAGATACGTCGTGCTCACATACCGGAATCGCCTTGAGGATTTGTATCGAAAATGCGGGCCCGACGACCCATAATGCACGAGGCCGTTTCTGAAGAAGACGGTCGTAGAAGCCGCCGCCATATCCAAGGCGCGTACCCGTTGCTGTAAACGCGACGCCTGGGACAAGTGCTAGATCTATATCGTCGAGGTCTACTTGGCGTCTTTGATCTCCTCGAGGTTCGGAGGTACCGAACGGCCCAGGCACTAGCTCGACCTCAAGGTCTCGTACCTCGTATAGCTCCAACCACCCTTGTGCTCGATTCACTTTCGGCAGAACCAAGGTTTTTCCAATCGGCATCATCCTGTCGACGATAGATTTGATATTTACCTCGCTACCGATAGGTATATATGCCAACACCGTTTTTGCCGCATTGAAAATCGGCAGGGCCATCACTGTCCTGCAGATCATCGCGCTAAAGCGCGAGTGCTCTTTTTCGTTCAGAGCATCTCGCATACTACGTATCCAAGCTCGCAAGCCGGATTTAGCTGCCTCCGCTTGGTAATCCACCTTGACTCACTGCACCAGGTTCCTTGGATGCCCTTCAACAAATGCCTCGATGTTCTGAATGAGCTGGTCCGCCAGTTCTTGCATTGCCTCGATCGATGCCAACGCAATGTCACGCACGTTCACGATGGAACTGCCGTGGTGCCGGCAGTAGTCAACGTCAATTACGTCGTAGCCGGTGGTTGCCATTGCGATAAGCCGAAGGTTCGGGAGTTTTTCGAGCGCTAGAGCTATGAGGGGCACCTTGTTTGTTATCGCAATTGTTGCGCCTCGAAGGCGATCCACTACCTCATCAGAGGCGGTAGCAGCGTGTTCAATCCGGTCGTGTTCAAAGCTTGGCCACCTAACTTCGGCTTTTAATGTACCTCGATCGAGGAAAACGATTTTCTGCCGCATGGACTCTAGACTTCCAACGACCCCACGGCTTGAGATTGAGTCGTCTCGCAGGAGCGGTCAAAGGATTCCAGGGGAACATCTCTGTTCGCGCGCCAATACGCCGAAGCAGCTGCTGCGGCACTGCCGGGCACTACAGCTATACCTATATCAAGCATTGCCATCTCGGTTCCAGCAAGCGCGGCCATGAGCATCAGTTCGTTAAGGTCACCTAGGTGGCCGATACGAAATACTTTCCCAGCAACCTTGGACAGACCAGCGCCGAGAGCCAAGTTGTAACGACGGAATGCTGTATCAATAACATCTGCGCCGCTAAAGCTGTCGGGCACAACTACAGCGCTCACGGTATCGGAATACCACTTTGGCTCCTTGGCACAGAGCCGGAGTTTCCAGCCTTTGGTAACGGCAGTGCGAACACCTTCCGCGAGGCGTCGATGGCGGATGAAGATATTCTCTAATCCCTCCTCGAAAATGACGTTGAGGGCTTCGCGCATGCCGTACAACAGCGGCAATGACGGCGTGTAAGGAAAGTAACCCGAATCGTTGGCCTTAATCATATCGGCCAGATCAAAGTAGCAACGTCGTGATGCGGCGGTCGCTGTGGAACGAAGCGCCTTAGGGCTTACAGCTAGGATGCCTAATCCTGCGGGTAACATGAACCCCTTCTGAGAGCCCGAAATAGCAATATCGACGCCCCATTCGTCCATTCGGAAATCGATACATGCAATGGAACTAACGCCGTCGACCATTAGCAAGGCAGGGTGGTTGGCGGCGTCAAGTGCAGACCGAATGCCTGCTATATCACTCGTAACACCTGTCGCTGTCTCATTGTGACAGGCGAGGACCGCCTTGATTTTTTTTTGTTTATCGCTCTTTAGGACGGCTTCCATCCGCTCGACGGGAAAGCCCTCTCCCCATTCCACGTCCAAGACGTGGACGTCAAAGCCCAGCCGCTGGGCCATGTCAGTCCATAGATGACTGAACTGGCCAAACCTTGCCGTAAAGACCTTGTCCCCCGGGGAGAGCGTATTTGTGAGGGCGGCCTCCCATGCTCCAGTGCCTGACGATGGAAAAAGGAAAATCCTTCCATCTCCCGTCTTGAAGACCTTCTTAAGGTCGCGAAGTACGGTCAAAGCGAGTTCCGGGAATTTGACGGATCGGTGATCCTCCATGGCGATTACCATGGCCCGCTGAATGCGGTCCGGCACATTAGTCGGACCCGGCACAAAAAGGAAGTTACGACCTGCTGTACGGGTAGCAATACCAAGACTCATGAAGTGCTCCTTCTTGGATTCCATGCCGGAAAACTCCCCTAGCTCAGCGGTCTCGCAGCGAGGCAATCGGAAGCCGCCATATCGACAGCGGCCTGGTAAACGGGAAACTTATCTTTTATTGGCTCAACCTCATCCGACACATACCTAAGCGTAGAGATGTCTGATGGGCCGTCGAGCAGATCAGCAATCATGGCGGCGACCGTCTCGGCTTCGGCCTCCCTAAATCCGCGAGTTGTAATTGCTGGCGTGCCAATACGGATTCGATGTAATCGAAGGGGGATTGCACGTCGCTCTACAGTTATCCCAGAGCTATACACGTCGTCACTCTGACATGTTCATAACATGTTTATAACATGCTAGCATCCGGGAATGCGATCGGTCAACCGATCTTGCAGATAGCGATGATCTCTCCGATAAACAGCCGCAGGCTGGGAAGCTCTCATGAGCGCCAAGATTCTTGAAGGGAATGCACTAGCGGCTAAGGTGGCTTCCGGCGTCCACGCTGCCGTGATGTCGCGCGTTAACGGCGGTAAATCCCGCCCATGTTTGGCCGTGGTACTAATAGGCGAAAATCCGGCGTCACAGATCTACGTACGGAACAAACGGCGCACAACTGAAACGGCTGGTATCCAGTCGTTTTCGTTCGATCTACCAGCAACGACTGCGGAGCATGAATTGCTCGCCTTGGTGGACGAGCTGAATGCCAATCCGCAAGTAAATGGAATACTTGTCCAGCTACCCCTTCCACGCCATATCAATGCGGATCGGATTCTCGAAAAGATATCGCCTTTGAAAGATGTCGACGGTTTTCATCCCTACAACGTCGGCCGCCTTTCGCTAAAGATGCCGTTGCTTCGTCCTTGCACACCTCAAGGGTGTATGCACTTGCTCAACGAAACGCAAGTGGATCTTGCTGGTAAGCATGCGGTGGTCATTGGACAATCCAACATAGTAGGAAGGCCAATGGCCTTTGAACTCTTGATGTCGCGATGCACAGTTACTGTCTGCCACTCCGCCACTCGAGACCTACCTGGCCTGGTCCGTCAGGCCGACATCGTGGTCGCCGCTGTAGGTAAGCCGGAATTTGTGCGGGGCGACTGGCTAAAGCAGGGCGCAATCGTGGTTGATGTGGGAATCAACAGAACCGCAACCGGTCGCCTCTGTGGCGACGTGGATTTCGCATCGGCGCGCGAACGCGCAGAGTGGATTACACCCGTACCGGGCGGCGTAGGGCCGATGACCATCGCCATGTTGCTGGTGAACACTCTGAAGGCGTGCGAACTACAGGATGCTCCTCAGCTTCAGCCAAGCGCTTTGGGAGCTTACATGCCCGTCTAGTGCGATTCCAACTTATTAATCCGAACTGCGCGGATAGCAGCCAAACGATGCCCCTGGGTTCCGGTTTTGCGGTGCCGGTACCTCAGATAGCGGTAGATGCGGCGCCGGCGTGCGGTGTGGTTGGGGTCGTCGGTATTGGCCAATGTAAAACGCCTCATCGCTCCGAAGTGAGCCTCGATCAGGTTGAGCCAGGAGGCCTCTGTCGGAGTCCAGACGGGTTCGATCTTCAGGCGTCGCAACAACGCCAAGAACCGCGGATTGTCGTGAACGTTGCGCAGGTTATCCATGATGACCAAGAGCTTCTTGCCGGGGTAACAGCGACGCAGCCGCCGGAAGGCTTCGAAGAGCTCGGGCAGCCGCTTTCGCTTGCGAAACAGCCCGTCGAGGCAATCGGCGTGCACGTCGTAGAAGCCGAAGAATTGCTCGGTGCCATGGTGCCGGTGATAAGTAGCACGCATGCGCCGCGGCAATGTGCGCCGCGCCCAGGCGAGGCCGCCGATGGGCTTGATTTCGTGCGGCCCCCATTCGTCGAAGCACACTACCGCTGCCCCCGTTGGCCTTCTCTGGTAGAGCGCTCGGATGCGTTTTTTTTACGATCGAAGTGCGGATCATGCGAAGTCTTCCAGGTGCGGATGCGCTGGGCGCTCAAGCCTTCTCGGCGCAGGAGCCTGCGCACCCATTCGTCAGTCACCTCCGGCAGCAAGCGCCTTGCTCGACAGTACTCCGCGAGCTTGGCTATCGACCAAGTGGAAAAGGGCAAGCCTCGCTCCAACGGACTTGAAAGCGCCACATCGATGAGCTCGCGCAGCTGCTCGCCCTTGAGGATCGGCGGCCGGCCCTTCGGGTTGGGCACCTGCTCGAAGCTCGCAAACCCGCTCTGGTTGAACCGATGCACCCAGTCGTATGCGATGGTGAAATGGCAGCCCACTCGGTCGGCCGCATCCGCGGCGCTGTGGCGCTTGCGCACTTCCTCGATGATTCGATACCGCTGGTGCAGCCGCGCCGACAGCGACAAGTCCTTGAGCTTGCTCGCCAATATCCGTCGCTCGCCACGCGTCAGCGCCCGTAACCGCAGCGTCTTCTTCGCCATCCCGCACCTCCCTTCCGGGTGCAGGATAGCATTTACTAGGTCTATTAAGTTGGAAGTGCACTAGATGTGATTTCTCAATAGGTCGCGGTACCTCGAGGTCAAGCTGGTGTGCTCGCTTCGCTGTTTGACTTGACTCGGAAAACATGCTCAGGGCCGGGGAAGCGCTTCGCGCGCACGTCGTCTGCGAATGCCTTCGCCGCTTTAGCAATTTCCGGACTCAGATTCACGTAGCGCTTAACAAAGGGCGGAGTGAAGTCGCTGAACAGACCGCAAAGATCCTCCGTAACGAGTGTTTGTCCATCGCACGATAACGAAGCCCCAATGCCAATCGTTACCGCTGAGACCTGTTTTGTGATGTCGCGCGCAATTGGCTCGATGACCGATTCTATGACCATAGCAAACGCTCCCGCCTCATCCACAGCTTTGGCGTCGTTGAGCAGTCGCTCAACCTGATCTTTCGATTTCCCGCGGGCGCCATAACCGCCAGCTGTCTGAACAGATTGCGGCATCAGACCGATATGACCCATGACCGGCACGCCTCTCTCCGTGAGAAAGCGAATGGTATCTGCCATCTCAATTCCGCCCTCGATCTTTACGGCAGAACAACCTGTCTCAACCATGACCCGTGCCGCGTTTCTAAACGCGGCTTCCCGCGACTCCTGGTAGGTACCGAATGGCATATCGACGATGATGCAAGCATGCTCGGTCGCACGTACAACTGCAGAGCCATGCAGAATCATCGTATCCAAGGTTACAGGCATTGTGCTGTCAAATCCGTACAGCACCATACCGACAGAGTCGCCTACAACCATGAGCTCTACGTACGGATCCAATAGTCTCGCCATGGGCGCCGTGTATGCACTTAAGCAGACAATTGGCTCTCCGCCCTTCCTAGCCTTGATGGCTGGTGTGGAAATACGCTTACGCTTAATCGAAGCCACAGATTTCTCCTATCCTATTCGCGGTAGTTGAACTAGTCAGGCGGTGTCAACAGCATCCACCGCCACTTCCCAGATAGTCTGTTTTTCGATCATTAGCTTGGCTTTCATTAGGGCTTTGGGGGAGTTCATACCGAGTGCCCCAATAACGCGATTGCCGTCCTTGTAGAACGCGACAAACTTGTTCTCGTCAAATGATCCCTGAACTATAGAGGCCTCCCCTCTCGGGAGACCTACGAACTGAATTCGACTTCCATATTGATCGGACCAAAAGTAGCAGGAGCCAAGATACGGCTTGGCGTTGCCGCGACCAACCAAAAGATTTCGAGCTGCCGCTCGTCCCTGCTCAGCGCCGTTGGTCCAATGCTCACAGCGCATCCCCTTACCGAAGAGTCGATTCGGCCACCATACTAGGTCTCCTGCAGCGAAAACTGCCGGATGACCCGCATTGAGGGTTTCATCGCAAACGAGCCCGTTCGCCAAATTTAAACCAGAATCCGATAGCCAGCTGATATTCGGAATTGCGCCGACCCCTATGATTAGCAGATCGGCGTCAATACAGGTTCCATTCGCAAGACGTACGCGTTCAACGCGGCCATGGCCTTCGATTTTATGGACGCTCGCTGCGCAACGCAGATCGGTCCCATTGTCGTGATGTAACTTAGCGCACGCCTTCCCCATGTTCTCGCCAAGCGCTCGAACGAGCGGAACCGGTAGTAACTCCACTATGGTTACCTCAAGGCCAAGTGACCTAGCGCTGGCCGCGACCTCAGAGCCGATGAACCCGGCGCCCAGGATCACAACTCTCGGTTTCCTTTCAAACGCGGCCCGGATCTGCTGAGCGTCTTCAGTGCTCCGCATTACATAAACGCCTTCGCGGTCCTGTAGCTCGGGAATCGTCCGAGCCGACGCTCCCGTTGCAATGATCAAACCATCGAAAGGCAAGGTATCTCGGCCGACCTTTACAGTCTGGCGGCGCAGGTCCAGAGCAGTTGCTGGCTCCCCGGACCTGAGTTCAATTCCAAGAGTTCGGTAGTAGTCATCGTCGCGATGAACCACCTCCTCAAGAGAGGTTTTGCCTGTGAGGACCTCTTTTGACAGCGGAGGACGGTTATACGGAAGTGCCCTTTCCCCGTTTATTAGAGTGAGAGAACCATCAAAGCCTTCAGCACGCAGGGTTTCGGCAGCTCGAATACCAGCAACGTTGGCACCGACGACTACAACGCATTTAGGACCCGATGGCATGGATGCTATCTGGTCGGTTTTCAGCCGCCCATTTTTCGAAGTGAGATCGCTTCAACCGGACAGCACGCGGCCGCGTCCCTGACCGCGTCTGCATCCTCTCCTGTCACCGCGGACCTTGTGACAACGAGTGTGCCATTTTCGTCTAGCGTGAACACGCGGGGTGCAATGGTGGTACACATTCCCGAACCGACACACTTTTTCATGTCAACAATGACGATCGACATCACCTTAGTCTCAGTAGTCATCAATTCCCCTCGAGTTCTTTAGCCAGTGCCATTAACCGCTTCCTATACACAACAGACAGCGTGTCGACTCCTTTTAGGTGAAGTTCCTCTGAGAGATCCTCCGAAAGTTCATTGGGTCGCTGCGCTTCCACGACTGGCTTATCCTGGTGGCTGATGACTAATGAGAACTCGACCAGCTTATTCATCTGCGCTTCGTCTGTTAGATAGTTACGAGAAATGAACCAGAAGTCGAGCATTTTTTGAGGCGCGACTGGCGTCTGGTGAAAGAAGAGAAAAAAGAGGTGGTCCGGTCCTGGACCGCTTTCCTGCGCAATAACAGTAGTCGGCGGGAAAATCCGCCATTGGCGGTGAATATTTAGAACGTCGGATTTGATGTTGAGCGCCGCGTAACGAGGGTTATTTGGCATGAGGAAGCTACGACCTACGAGTTCCATCCTCAACGTATCTCCATCCTCCCAGATTCGGTGTTCTGGAACCTGTGGTTTATCGCGGAAGCCCAGGATTCCGTCGTGAAGAATGGGAAAATGACCAAGATCCACGATATTTTCCAGCCGGCGAGGCGCACTACAGTTCCACTCTTCAACGGGAATGAATCGGGTCACGAGGCCCAATGAGTGGTCGTCGTATTGTGGAAAGTCGGGTATGGGTAGCCGCGGATTGTCTACAAGACAGACCCACACCATTCCGTACTTCTCAGTGGTCAGGTAACTTTTGACGCACGCATGCATCCTCTCTGACAGCTCCGGTTTCTGTGGGATGAACCTGCACTGCCCCGATGAGTCGTATTGCCACCCATGGTATGCACAGCGAAGCTGACCGTTCTCGACCGTACCGAACGAAAGCGGCGTGCCACGGTGAGCACACCGATCATAGAAGGCGCAAACCTTGTTTCCAAGCCGGACCAGGGCAAGGGGTTCACCGCAAAGGGTTACAGATACTGGCTTTTCCTTGAGCTCGTGCGAAAAAATTACTGGATGCCAGAAGTGCCTGAATGAGCGGTAAAGGCGCGCTTCGCCCTCGTGATCGAATTCGTTCGTCCTTGAGGCGAGCTCACTGGCCGTTGTGATTCCCATAAAACCTCCTGCTCCTTGTATCCAGAATGAGAGTAGTAACAAGTATCACTTGGTGGACCAGTCGCTTAATGGACCCGCGTTGACTCCGGCGCTTTGACTACCTGAAGCGCTCTCTCGAAGCAAACCAGTGGCGCCCGTCCATAGCCGGCTCCGACCTGTCCGATCCCGGGGTCTCGATGGGCAATGCCGGAATTGAAAATCGGAGTCGTTCGCTTGTTCACAACCTTCTCGGCGTCGATACCAAACGGCGTACCGCGATATTCAAGCGCCGGGATTTTGTATCGCGGGTGCTCGGAAATGGTAATCTCGTACATCTCGACGGCTAAGCGCGTGGCCTCTTGGTATGTACCGCCAACGTATGGGGCAAGAGCTGGCGCGCCGGCCATGGCAAATGCGCCCAAGCCCATTGTTTCCGCTATCACGCTGTCGCCAATCATTGGCCCGGCGTCTAGCGCAGTGAAGCCTTTGAAGTAACGACCGTGAAGATCGGGAACTTGGCTTGTAAACCACCGGCCAGCAAGTCCGCTCACCTTAATACCGAAGCGGACACCATTGGTCGCCATGCATGTAACCAGAGTCGATCCCTTGACACCTTCGGCGGCGGAAAGCGAGGCCTTTGCGGCTGCTATAGCGATCGGAAGAAAAAAGAAATCGTTTGACGATATAAAGCGAATCGCAGCTGCTGCGTCTTGGGTATCAAAACGCGCATCAAAGAGCGGTGCTGCGATGAGGTTCAGGAAGAGGGCTGAAGCAGCTTTCTGCCGACTATGGCCATCATCTCCCATATGTAGCGCTTGCTCTTGAACGCTCGCTACATCGATTCCGCCGAGTTGGCCAATCGCAGCATTGAGCATTTCGCAGAAGTCTGTCTCGAGCCACTTCAGCCGACTGAGTGTCTCCTGAGCCGTCGAGCCGTAACGCAACGCCCGACCTCGCCCTTCGTTAATCGCTGCTCCGGCCGTGCGTCCGGTCGTCTTGTCAGCTACGACCAAGAGAGGTGTATGGCGGGTAATTACTCCGGCAAAAGTTCCAAGAACGTTGTAATCGTTGGCCGAATGGAAGCGAAAGGCACCGGCTTCCGCCATGGACTCCGCTTCGTTTAGATCCCGAGCTAACCCGGCGTGAACGGCCGTTCCTAGAACGGAGCCACGCAAGGCGCCGCAGGCCTCATGCCATCCCGCCAATGGCGGCCCGGCGTGGAGGAATTCCCCATCACCAAGGGACGGAACAAGCTCGCCAGCTTGCTTCAAACCTATCAGCAGTGGAACCGTATTCTGGACAAGCTGTAAGGCTTGCGCATTGGCATCGTTTTTGTCGGCATTCATTCCATCGCATCCACCGCAGGTGTCCAGTAATGGCCTGTAGAGCTACGCACGATCGAAAATAGCTTCGGGGAGAATGGCTGAGACACAGTGGTTCGGTACATTGACCAAGCTACTGATCTTCAGATCGACCGCGACACTGCATATCACGTATGCCTGCTCGCGAGTGAAACCTCGCTCCTGCAGTAGCTCAAGCATGTTCAGCACAGCGTTTCTGCATGCTAGGGTTAGATTCTCTCCGTCGTTGTCCCCTTCCGGCGTAATCGGTATGCCCATTACGCCGATGAAGCGCTGAGGAACCGCGTACTTTGGATCTATAAAGTAGTTTTTGTGAGAGAAGACCGGAGCAGTGAATTTGCGCGACGCAGCTAGCCCTTTATGGACCTTAAACCGTACAACTAAACTTGCCGACATTTCAACGGCCGTGACGCACACCTCTCCATCTCCCTGGGCGAAGTGGGCGTCTCCGCTCGAGAACAGCGCACCGCGTTTGAAGACGGGAAGTATCAATCGAGCGCCCTTCGTCAGTTGTTTGACGTCGAAGTTGCCGCCATTCTCCCGAGGCGGATTTGTGCGAACACCATGCTGTCCACAGATGCCCCCAGGGACGGCACCGCGGGGCTCCGGCAGGAAAACTGCGCCGCCTCTTTCGAGCAATCGCTGTTCTCTTCGCGTCCATTCATCGAGCAGCTTTGCAGATGGCGCAACGCCTGATATGCCCATGAACGGCGCGCCAGGGATACGCACGCCGGGTATTTGGTCCGACGTCGCCCAGCCGTCCTTGATCTTCCAGTGCACAAGGTAAGGTTCCGACAATATGTCCCTTAAAAACCCGACGCCTGGAATAATGCCGCTCCATCCCACTGGTTGAGGAATGATGTCAACGAACTCGATTTCGAGAGCATCGCCAGGTTCCGCGTCCTTAATAAAGACTGGACCGGTCAGAGGGTGGACCAGTCCCAAATCCAAGTTCTTAACTTCCTCGACTGGAGTCGCGGGAGTAATTTGCCCATCGAGAGAATCGCGTGTCTCGATCAGCACTTCTTCTCCCTGACGGACTTCTAACACTGCCTCGATGTCAGGATGGAAGCGGTTATGGCCAAGATGCGGTTCTTTCCCAAGTGGCTTGCTGCGATCGATGCGAATTTCGCGCATAAAACCTGCCCTTTCTCGTGGTTCGATCCGCTATGCAGCGACCATGAGCTTTTTGCGCCCTTGCTCGTACCGGTCGCGATAACGCTTGGTGAGCCATCTAGCAAGACATGCACTGGATTCCTCCTGCCAAGAGAGCCTTCCACGCACGGCATATCGAGATTGGAGGCCCTGCTGCTGCAGTGTGTCGACGTACCGGTCTTGATTGTTGAAATACTGGAACGTTGACTTGTACGCCTGTAGTTTGATGTCGAACGCCGGATCGTCCAACGCCTCCGGAGTGAACAGCCCTCCGGCATCGATCCAAGTTTCACCGACGCCGTTAGGATGCATAATGAAGTAGTAGACCTGATCGGGCGTTAGTGCGAGCCAAAGCGTCGGCGGTAGGTTGAGGAACTTGATGTAAGTCCGCTCCGATTCCGTGAGTTGGGGAAATACGGGGAGCATCGCCTTTTGGGTCGGTGTCCAAGAGCCATCGATGTGAGTCAGTTTGTTGCGGCGCAGGTAGGCAGCATCGTTCTCCTGCCATTCCGCCCAAGTGTTGAGCTCGCTCGGGCAGAAGTCGTGCAATACGCTCTTGTGCAAGCGATTCGCGTGATACCCGTCGTTCGAGTTCTCAAACATAATCTTCCAGTTCCAAGGAAGCTTGGAGAAACGATCGGGTTTCGGACCTCGGGCATTAACGAGGTCGTAATGAGCCAAATCTGGCTCGAAGCGTGCCATGCGCGGTGCGAGAGGCTGAGCATTGAGATCAAAGTTGACGAAGATGAACCCTTGCCAAATTTCGACCTTCAGCGGCGCCAGCGCAACTTCGGATCGGTCAAAGTTTTTCGTGCGCTCCATTGCTGGCGCGCCGGCAAGCTTGCCGTCGAGGGAGTAGACCCAATGGTGATAGGGACAACGAAAGAGACTGCACTTTCCGGCCCCATCGGCGACGAGCATTCCGCGGTGTTGGCACACAGCTGACATACAGCGAATCGTTTCCTTGTCGGACCGGACAACGATAAGGGGCTCGCCGACGTACTCCGTCGTGAAGAACTCACCCTTGGCCGGCACTTGCTCCTGCCGGCCTACGCAGAGCCACTCGTGACCAAAGATCGCCTCCTTTTCAAACTCATAGAAATTGGGATTCGTGTAAATGAACGGCGGCATCACCCGCCCTTCCGTTGTGGGAACGATCGACGATTCGAAGGACTTCAGTTCTTCAATTGTGAGGGAAAAGTTGTTCATCCACTGCGCTCCATAGGTTATGGGTTTAGTCGGCCACCATGTTAGTATATGACATGTTAGTGCCATGTCAATGGTATATTGTTCGACGAAAGATGCCGACTCGCAAATCGGTTGCGATGACGCCCGCTTTTGATTGACATGTTACGTGAGATGTGTGAGCCTTCGTGCTGCCGAAAGCGCAGTCGACAAGACAAATCGCGAGGCCTAACGAGGCGGTTAATTAGGAACTTAGGAGATGCCCCCATGAGAACCATCTATGAAGAACTCGGCGGAGAGGAAATACTCGAGAAGGCCACAGCGAAATTTTTCGAGCGAGCCGTAGCGGATCCGCTCCTCAGCCTTTACCTAGGCGACACTGATCTTTCCAGAGTAAGGCAAGGCTTTAAGCACTATGTCGCGGCGTTACTTGGAGGAAAAGAGGCGTACCGAGGCAGACCGCTCTTCCAGGCTCACAAGGGCACGCAGATCAACGATCTCGCTTTCGACCAATTCATCGCGCTGTTTCTCACCACTCTCAAGGACTTTGGTGTCCGTGCTGACACCGTTTCCAAGGTAGGCGACAAGCTAAATGCTTTGAAGAATGACGTAGTGGATAGCTTCGAATGGACAGGCAGGCATTTTTACGCCCCAGAGTCCCAGCGGCGGTAGCGAAAGCAAGAGCTCGGCGACTATCGATCATGGCCATCCAGACCTCCGCGAACAGACGGAGGTTTTCGAGGCATAGGGCCGGCCGTCAACAAGGGCAAGGAGTCGAATCGCTTCTAAGTAATCAGGCGTATGAACTCGTAAGGAAGGACATTATTCAGTGCCGGTTACTGCCTGGTGCCGAAATCTCCGAAACGGCCCTCACAAAACTATACGGTTTTGGTAAAGCCCCCATTCGAGCCGCTCTGTTGAGACTTTCGCAAGACCAACTGATTAGCTCAATGCCAAGGCGTGGCTACGTTGTCACACCTATAACAATCCGAAATGTTCAAGAGGTATACGGATTGCGCTTGATCATCGAGCCCGCCGCCGCGAGGTTGGCAACCTCGCGCTGCAATATTCCAGAACTTAGCTCATTATGTGAACGACTTCGCCGCGCACGGCGCTCTTCAAACAAACTGGAATTTCTCGAAGCTCATTTCGAGTTTCACGTAGCAATCGCACGTTCAACGGGTAATGATCGGCTGACACATCTCATCTCATCGCTTCTGCACGATATGGCGCGAATCATTCATTTTGGAGAGTTTCCGCCCGGGCGAGTGGCCGAAAAAATAGATGTGGATCAGGGCCAGGAAGAGCACGAGACTATCGTTCAGGCCTTGGCATCCGGAGACCCGCGTGGTGCGGAACGCGTAATGCGCGAGCATGTAGAGCACGCGCTAGCGATGGTCAAAGAAGCCGCCTTTGCAAATAGCTTACCGGTTCGCATCTAAACCCAACGTAGATAGGTTGCAGCCAAGCGAGGAATGTTGGTGCCGAGGGTGATTTACATCTTGCATACCGGCGTCCGACGTGAAGTGGATGTTCCGTCCGGTAAGAGCATTATGAGAGGCGCTGTGGAAAACCGAATCGGTGGCGTCGAGGCGATTTGCGGCGGAGAATGTGCATGCGGCACCTGCCACGTCTATGTAGATCCGCCGTATCTTCAGAAGCTGAAACCTGCGCAGGAGACCGAAGAGGCTTTACTCGGGTGCGTAGCAGCTGAACGGAGGCCGAATAGCCGCCTCAGCTGTCAGCTCATCATGTCAGACGAGCTAAGCGGTATTACCGTTCACTTGCCCCACACGCAGTCGTAACCGCAAGCTGGCGTTACGCAGCTTTCGCTTCTGATTCGCGTGTGATGCGGAGCGTCGTGCTTGAAAAAGCAGCCTTTTTGAACATCATCCAGCTGTGTTCAATATGCTCTCTCATAAGCCGCTCGGCGAGATCGCCGTCATTTCGCCCAAGCGCAGCGACGATAGCCTCATGTTGCTGTTGCTGGACCTTGTGATCTTCTTCTAGAGCCTCGTTACTCCGACTTGGGGCGAACTCACCTAGATGAATAACGCGCGCGGCATCGCTTAGTAACGTCGCGACGATGCGAGTAGCGCGCTCATTTCCCGACGCTTTAGCAACCGCTGTATGAAGCTCGCAGTGCGCCTCAAGGAAATCCAACGGGTTGCTGGCAGCGTTGGAATAGTTAAGGCGCTTTAGCAGGGCTCGAAGCGGCGCTATATCGGCGCCAAGAACCGCCTTCTTTACTAAGGCTGGTTCAAGAATTGAGCGCAGCTGATAAATCTCTTCCACATCCCTCAGGGTGACTGGCGCGACCGTATAACCCCTTCTTGGGGAAGAAGTCAGTAGTCTGTCTTGCGACAGTTTGAGTAGGGCGGCCCGGATTGGTGCTTTTCCGAACCCATACCTCTTTGTCAGATCAGTCTCTGAAACTTCCGCTCCGGGCGGTAAAAGGCACAACGTTATATCCCTTTTAATCAGCTCATACGCCTGGTTGCTCAGCGAAACGCCAGTACGCGACTCACCCCGCCGGTCCGCATCGCGCGGAAGCCGTCTAGTTTGTCGTCTATTCGGAGTGCTCCGGCGACGCATGTCATCTACCAGCAAAAAAGAAAGTGGACGGCAATGCTGACATAGGACACTAACAGTGTAAACCAAGACATGTCACAACTCCGTCGAGCACCGGCAAAAGTATGCGTTTGGGTTCCTCTTTTAGACCAGCACCTTGTACTAATCGGATGAAGACGGCCGCGCGGGGTTGCGAGCACGTAACATCCGGCCGCGCTCAGCCTTGGCGAGCATGGCAAGCGTGCGCCCCTTGCCGTAGTGCGGATCCCCCGGGCGCGCGCCGCCGGGCTTCACGCGCACCGCGCAGTACTTGAACTCCGGGATCTTGCCGTACGGATCGAGCACCGGATTGGTGAGCAGGTTCGCCGCCGCCTCGTAGTAGCAGAACGGGATGAATACCGCGCCCCGCGGCGTGCCGGCGTCGGCGCGTGCGTAGAGCGAGATCTTGCCGCGTCGCGACTCCACCGTGATGACCGCGCCCGGCCGCGCGCCGAGCGCGTCGAGATCGAGCGGATGCAGCGACGCCACTGCCTCGGGCTCGATCGCATCGAGCGCGGCCGAGCGCCGCGTCATCGCGCCGGTGTGCCAGTGCTCGAGCTGGCGCCCGGTGATCAGCACCATCGGGTATTCCTTGTCGGGACGCTCCGCCGCCGGAATGATGTCCGCCGGCACGAACTTGCCGCGCCCGGTGGCGGTCGGGAAATGCGTCTGGAACACCACCGGCTCGCCCGGGTCGCCTTCGTTCTCGCACGGATAGGTCACCGACGAATCGCGCTCGAGCCGCTCCCAGGTGATGCCGCGGATCGAGTCCATGCCCTGGCGCATCTCGTTCCAGACGTCGCGCGGCTGCGCGTAGGTCCACGGCAAGCCCAAGCGCTTCGCCAGCTCGACGATGATCCGCAGATCCTCGCGCGCATCGCCCGGCAGCGCGAGCGCCTTGCGGCCGAGCTGCACCATGCGATCGGTGTTGGTCACCGTGCCGTCCTTCTCCGGCCAGGCGCTCGCCGGCAGCACCACGTCCGCCATATATGCGGTCTCGGTGAGGAAGATGTCCTGCACCACGAGGTGCTCGAGCTTCGCCATCGCCGCGCGCGCGTGCTCGAGATCGGGGTCCGACATCGCCGGGTTCTCGCCCATGATGTACATGCCGCGGATCTTGCCGTCATAGGCGGCGTTCATGATCTCGACCACCGTCAGCCCGGGCTTCTTGTCCAGCGGCTGGCCCCACAGTTGCTCGAAGCGTTTGTTCGCATCGGGGTTGTCCACGCGCTGATAGTCGGGGAACACCATCGGTATGAGGCCCGAGTCGGAAGCCCCCTGCACGTTATTCTGGCCGCGCAGCGGATGCAGCCCTGTGCCGGGCCGGCCGATCTGGCCGGTCATCATGGCGAGCGCGATCAGGCAGCGCGCGTTGTCGGTGCCGTGCACGTGCTGGCTGATGCCCATGCCCCACAGGATCATCGAGCCTTTGGAGGTGGCATAGGCGCGCGCCACCTCGCGGATGGTTTCCGCGGGGATGCCGCAGACCGGCGCCATCGCTTCCGGCGAAAAACTCTTGGCGTTCTCCTTGAGCGCTTCGAACCCGCTGGTCCTGTCGCGCACGAAATCCTGGTTGACCAGGCCTTCCTCGATGATCGTGTAGATCATCGCGTTCAGCAGCGCCACGTCGGTATCCGGCTTGAACTGCAGCATGCGCCACGCGTGGCGCGAGAGCTCGCTCCGCCGCGGGTCGGCGTAGACCAGCTTCACGCCCGCCCTGGCCGCGTTTTTCATCCAGGTTGCGGCGACCGGATGGTTCGAGGTCGGATTTGCGCCGATCAGGAAAACCAGCTCGGCCTTCGCCACGTCGTTAACCTGGTTCGACACCGCGCCGGAGTTGATGCCCTCCATCAGCGCCGCCACCGATGAGGCGTGGCAAAGGCGCGTGCAGTGATCGACGTTGTTCGTGCCGAAGCCGGTGCGCACTAATTTCTGGAACAGGTACGCCTCTTCATTGGAACCCTTCGCGGAACCGAAGCCGGCGAGCGCGTAGCGATCCTGGTCGCGGATCTTGCGCAGCCCCGCGGCCGCCGCCTCGAGCGCCTCTTCCCAGCTCGCCTCGCGGAACACCTCCGACCAGTTGCCCGGATCGACCACGCCGAAGTCGGGCGACTTCGCTACTCCGGGCTTGCGGATGAGCGGCTTCTTCAGCCGGTGCGGATGGTGCGCGTAGTCGAAGCCAAAGCGGCCTTTCACGCACAACCGATAGTGATTCGACGGACCGTCCTTGCCGGTGACGAATTGAATCTTGTTCTCCGCCACATGGTAGGTGAGCAGGCAGCCGACGCCGCAGAACGGGCAGACGCTGTCCACTCGCTTCTCTATGGGCTTGAGCCCGACGCCCCTCGCCGGCATCAGTGCGCCGGTGGGGCACGCCTGCACGCACTCGCCGCAGGCGACGCAGGTCGACTCGCCCATCGGGTCGTCAAAGTCGAAGACGATCTTCGAGCGGTTGCCGCGGCCGGCGTAGCCGATGACGTCGTTCACCTGCACCTCGCGGCAGGCGCGCACGCAGCGCGTGCACTGGATGCAGGCATCGAGGTTCACCGCCATCGCCGGATGCGTGAGATCCGCCTTCGGCTGCTCGCGCTTCGCAAATCGCGGTTTGCCGACGCCGAGCTTCGCCGCCCACTGCTGCAGCTTGTTGTCGAGCGTGTACTCCTGCTCCGGCATGTCGGAGAGCAGCAGCTCGAGCACCATCTTCTGCGAGGTGAGCGCGCGCGGCGAATTGGTGGTGACTTCCATCCCGGCGGTCGGAAAGCGGCAGCAGGACGGCGCGAGCGCGCGCTCGCCCTTGATCTCGACCACGCAGGCGCGGCAGTTGCCGTCGGATCTCTGGTTGCCGCCGTGGCACAGGTGCGGGATGTCGATGCCGTGCTTGCTTGCCGTCTCGATGATCTTCTCGTCGGGCCGGCCGACGACCGTCTCGCCGTTCAGCTTGAACTCGATCGGCATCATCGCGAGCTGCTGGTCGCCAACGCGTTCCATCACTGCACCTCTTGCGGGAAATACTTCATCACCGAAAGTGCGGGATTCGGCGCCGCCTGGCCCAGACCGCAGATCGACGCGTCCATCATTGCCTGTGAGAGCTCCTGGAGCAGCGGCTGGTTCCACCGTTTTTCCTGCATCAGTGTCACGGCCTTCGCCGTGCCCACGCGGCAGGGCGTGCACTTGCCGCACGACTCGTCGTGGAAGAACTTCATCAGGTTGAGCGCCGCGGCGGCCGCCTTGTCGTGGTTGGACAGCACGACGATCGCCGCCGAGCCGATGAAGCAGCCGTGCGGCTGCAGCGTGTCGAAATCGAGCGGGATGTCAGCCTTGTCCGCCGGCAGGATGCCGCCGGAGGCGCCGCCCGGCAGATAGCCGTAGAGCTCGTGCCCGTCCAGCATGCCGCCGCAATACTCATCGACCAGCTCGCGCAGCGTGATGCCTGCGGGCGCGAGATGCACGCCGGGGTTCTTCACGCGGCCGGAAACGGAGAACGAGCGCAACCCTTTGCGCCCGCGCCGCCCCTGCGCGGCGAACCACGGCGCGCCCTTCTCGACGATCTCGCGCACCCAGTACACGGTCTCCATGTTGTGCTCGAGCGTCGGGCGGCCGAAGAGCCCGACTTGCGCGACGTACGGCGGGCGCAGGCGTGGCATGCCGCGCTTGCCCTCGATCGATTCGATCATCGCTGACTCTTCGCCGCATATATAGGCGCCCGCGCCGCGCCGCAGATGGATGGGCGGCAGCGCGCAGGGCGGCTTCGCCTGCAGCAGCGCGAGCTCCTTCTCGAGGATGGCGCGGCAGCCGGCGTATTCGTCGCGCAGATAAATCCAGATCTCGCCGACGCCCGCGCACCAGGCGGCGACCAGCATGCCCTCCAGAAAACGATGCGGATCGCGTTCGAGGTACCAGCGGTCCTTGAACGTGCCCGGCTCGCCTTCGTCGATGTTGAGCGCCATCACGCGCGGCTCGGGCTCCGCTGCGACGATGCGCCACTTGCGCCCTGCCGGGAAGCCGGCGCCGCCGAGGCCGCGCAGGCCGGAGTCCTCCATCACCTTGGTAATGGCGTCGCGCGTGTGCTTGCCCGCGAGGCAATCGGCGATCAATTTGTAGCCGCCATCCTTGCGGTATTGCGCGTAGCCGACGTAAGGCTCCACTGGGCAGGCGTGCTTTTTCGACTTCACCGCCGCGCGCACCTCATCGGCGCTCGCGTTGCCGATCGAGTTCTGCCCGACGACCACGCACGGCGCGACTTCACAGCGACCGACGCAGGGTGCCGGGATTACGCGAACGCCCGGCCCGAGATCGAGCTTAAGCAAATCGTGGGCCCCCGCGAGCTCGCAGGCGATCGAGTCGCACACGCGCACGGTGAGCGGCGCGGGCGGCGTCTCACCTTCCTCAATGACTTCGAAGTGGTGGTAGAAGGTCGCCACCTCGTAGACCTCGGCGAGCGCAAGGCGCAGCTCCTGCGCCAGCGCGGCGAGGTGCGCCGCCGGCAGGTGACCGAAATGATCGTTAAGCCGGTGGAGATGCTCGATCAGCAGATCGCGGCGCCGGGGCGCATCGCCGAGGAGCCGCTGCACATCGGCGAGCGCCGTTGCATCGACCGCCCGGCCCTTAGGAATGGGCCGGACTTTTGGCCCCCGTATTGCAATGACTTTTTGGTCCATTGCCGGTCAGTCAAACAATTTGCTAGGTTCGAATAAAGACGTTTTCTGTTTGAATAGTTCGGCGCAGAAGCTTGACAGCGCCTAGACCGTATCGATATGCGGTGTCGGCGTAACGGTCAGTCTGCCGAGTTCCACAACCCCGACCCGCGCCAGTGATAGGCAACCATTTCTAGACGAGATTTAGGGCTGCTCTTGACTTCTAGCATGTTACTGACATTATAGTGCAATGTCACAGTTTGTGACGAAACCGTTTTGCCTGCCGCTCCAAGTTCTCTCTCGCCTTCCCCCTCCTCCTCACCAGGCCAGAGACCTTGGACGGCAGGCAAGCTTCCTGAGGGGCCGTCGCTGCACATAGCGCGTCTTGTTCGGCTTTGGCGACTACCGCTACCTGGCCATCAACTGTTGAAATCACGCTTCAAAGTTGTCGATTTCTGCTGGGGCTATGCGTCGCGCGACGGCGCGCGGATGACATTACTCCGCGCTCGGCCGCCACGCCGGCAGCCAGCAGAGGGAGGCAAGGGTGCGGCGAATAATGCTGAAGTCGGAGATCACCGCAGCGCGGTGCTGCAGCCGGACGTTCGCCTGCCTAGATAGGCTCGGCGCTCGCGCGACAAACGATGATTGCTCATCGCTCGGCTGATAAACTAATCGGCCCAAAGTGCGCGCAGCCTCGGCGGCACGAGCCGACGAATCGCAGCCGCCCCTTCCGCGGCGAGGAAAGCCGTAAAGGCTTGCGCCACCGGCGGCAGATGCTTGCCGCGCCGATGCACTGTGTACCAGCGCCGGCGCACCGGAAAATCCGCGACATCGAGCACCGCCAGGCGCCTGAGCTCGACGTCGAGCGCGATGGCGTGCGCGGACATGAACGCGATGCCGAAGCCGGCCGCGACCGCCTGCTTGATGGTCTCATTGCTCGGAGCTTCGATCACGATCGCGGCCTTCTGCCGCGCGCGGCGCAGCGTCTGGTCCATCACCTCGCGCGTGACTGAGCCCGGCTCGCGCGCAATGAGTGGCTCGCGCGCGATCGCGGCGAGCGGCAGGCGCCGGGCGCGAACGAGCGCGTGGCGCGGCGCGGCGATCACCACGATCGGATGGGAAGCGAACGCCGCGGCGGCGAACTCGGGACCCTGCGGCGGCTCGCTCATCACCGCGAGGTCGACGAGGTTGTGGTCGAGGCGCCGAATCAGCTCGTCGCGGTTGCACACGCCGAGCGCGAGCTGCACCGCGCGGTGGCGTGCGCAGAACTGTGCAAGCAGCGTGGGAAAGAAATAGTCGCCAGCGCTGATCACGCCAACATT
>JACXTT010003752.1_pt1 | contig 23103 bp, 20 predicted proteins | sample 9270951 | NCBI WGS metagenome assembly JACXTT01 (sample SAMN15532306, study PRJNA645909) | rock metagenome | isolation source: weathered quartz diorite | place: Puerto Rico | collected 2017-06-21
GAAGAAAGACAATGTCGCCGCTCCCTCTTCCCACGCACGCGAACAAGACATTTTGTATCAGCTTGTCCGTGACTTGGCGCGCGCCCCTGATGTCCAAACAATTGCTGACCATTTGTTTGCACGAGCAAGAAACTTGCTTGGCGCCAATCACGGAGGCGTAGGACTGATCACCGAAGACGGCACAGAACTACGCGGTGTAGCCAGTTACGGCCTCAATCTTGACATGTTCCGTCAGGAGCGGGTTCAAATCTTCTCGGAATCGGGTCCGGTTGCACTGGCATTTCGTCAAAAGGCGCCCATTGTTATTCCCAATATTCCTGAATCATTCCTATGGACTGAACGTCTTCGTACTCGCTATCCCTTCATTCAGGATATTTGGTGTGCGCCCCTCATGAGCGGAGAAAAATCAATCGGGGTATTCGTCTTGAGTTACACTGAGCATCGAGCAGCCACAGAAGACGACATTCGCCTCCTCCAGTTGTTGAGCGATGAAGCCGCCCTCGCGATTGAACGCGCTCGCCTCACAGAAGCGCTGCAAGAAAGTGAAACACGATACCGGCGTCTCGTCGAGGACGCCAACGACGCTATTTGCGCGTTCTCCATAGACGGCAAAATCACCAGTGTAAATCACGCCGTAGAAATACTGACGGGATGGAAGCAAGAGGAATTACTTGGGAGTCATTATCACCAGTTCCTCAGCCCCGATTCTTCATCTCTGATTACCGAACGGATCGGCAAAGGACTCCGTGGCGAACCCCTCGCCTCGCGGTACGAAATTACCGTTCTCCGCAAGGATAGCAGTCACGTCCCCGTTGAAATTCGCGGACGTTTTATCCGCGATCAGCAAAACATTCCAATCGGCTATCAGGCGATCCTGCGCGACATCACCGAACGTCGTCGGACAGAAGCGCAAATCAAAGAAGAAGGCGAGGTCAATGCCACCCTTGCTCGCTTCGGCCAAGAAATGCTCTCGTCGCTCAATATCTCCGCTGCCCTTGATCGCCTCTGTCAACTGACAACCGAGATTCTCGATGGTGATTACGGTTATACCATGCTCTGGCAACCGACGGAGAAGGCGTACAAGATTGTCGCCGGCTACGGCGAGACAGCCGAGCAGACCGAGGCCCGCCGCGCCTTCAGCGTCCCGCCGGAACGTTTTGCTCACCTTTTCTCTCACTTGCAGCAAGAAGGTGTTGTCGAACGCCTCACGAAAGACATCCGAGACCCAATTGAACAAAGCATCCTGCGACGCTTTCGGATCGCGACAGTCTTGTATTTCCCTTTATATCACGGCGGCAACATCATCGGCGTGCAACGGGTCTGGTATCGACGAGGCAAACAGATTTACCCACGATACAAACGTATTGCGCGAGGAATCTCGCAAATAGCTTCTCTCACGCTCGCTAACGCCAAACTGTTCGAGGAGTTGGAGCACGCCAATCGCCTAAAGGAAGAATTTGTCGGCTCCGTTTCTCACGAATTGCGCACGCCGCTCAACATTCTTTTGGGCTACAATGAGGTGTTGCAAGACAAAGCGTTTGGCCCCTTAACGGCCGAGCAAGAACGCGTTCTCAGCAGAATGAACAACAGCGCGCGAGAATTATTAGATCTTGTCAACACGATGCTGGATCTCAGCCGTTTACAAAATCACCGCGCCCCTCGCGCCCTCGAAGAAGTCCATCTTCCTTCGCTTTTCGCGGATCTTCAGACCGATATACAGCAGTTAGCGAATGGCTCTGCGTTAACGATTGAATGGCGAACGGAGGATGCGCTTCCGCCATTGTGCACCGAGCCTATCAAGTTACGCATGATTTTAAAGAATCTGTTAACAAACGCTCTCAAATTTACCGAAGAAGGCGGCGTCACCGTTTCCGCGCACCGACAAGACAATGGCGTCCTCGTCTCCGTGCGTGATACCGGCATTGGTCTCGCGCCGGAGATGTTGCAAGTGATTTTTGAACCCTTTCGCCAAGCCGACGCTTCTCCTGTACGCAATAAAAAAGGCGTCGGGCTAGGGCTCTACATCGTCCGTCAGCTGGTTGCCATGCTCGACGGAACGATTTCTGTCGAGAGTAAACTTGGTAAAGGTTCGACCTTTCAGGTATGGCTTCCCTTTGGGCCTCACGCTTCTTGAGACTGACCCTACTCTCCCCCTCTGGCCGCTTGCCATGGCGCTGGTAATATAGTGAGCGCAATCGTTCTCCACAAGGAAAGAAGGCAGTTTACATGGTCAATTTTCAACCAACTGAAGAGCAACAACTCATCCGTGACACGGTCGCCAGTTTCGCTCGGGAGCAAATCCGCCCGGTCGCGCATGACGCGGACGAAAGTGGGAGAATTCCCAGTCATCTCGTGCAACAAGCCTGGGAACTTGGGCTCGTCCAGAGCGTCATTCCTGAGGCGTTTGGCGGCGTCGGAGAAACACCTTCTGCGATCACCGGCGTTTTAGTGTGTGAAGAACTCGCCTGGGGTGACCTTGCTATCGCCCTCCATATCCTCACCCCGCGCCTTGTTATCCAACCGATTGTTGCTCTCGGCAGTGAAGAACAGCAACAGCAGGTTCTACCCGTCTATGCGGGCGCCACATTCACGGTAGGGACTGCAGCCATCATGGAGCCGCGCATTGGGTTTGATGTCAATGAACTCGCAACGATGGCACTCGCCCACAATGACGACGTTATCCTTAACGGCGCAAAATGTTACGTCCCGCTCGCAGCGGACGCTCAACATCTCCTGGTCTACGCCCAAGGCGCTGATGGTCCTGCGGCATTCCTTGTTCCCCGTGACACGCCAGGACTCACGGTCAGCGAACGTGAAAAGAACATGGGCATAAAAGCGGTTGCAACGTATGAAGTGAAACTAGAAAACTGCCTCGTGCCTGCCTCCTCCCGCTTGACCGGCACTCTCTCGTCGATATTCAATCGCACAAGAGTCGCACTCGCTTCACTCGCTATCGGCGTCGCGCGCGCCGCATTTGAGTATGCTCGTGACTACGCCAAAGAACGACGCGCCTTTGGCGTCGCTATTGCGCAAAAACAAGCCATCGCCTTTATGCTTGCGGAGATGGCGACAGAAATTGATGCAGCCCGACTGCTCACATGGGAGGCGGCCTGGAAAATCGACGCTGGGCTCGATCAACCCATCAGCGCGAGCGTTTCCGGTGCGACCAGGGAGGCGTGCTTGGCCAAGAACTATGCGGCCAACACTGTGCTGAAGGTGACCGATAACGCGGTGCAAATCCTCGGCGGCCACGGTTATATTCGCGACCATCCTGTGGAAATGTGGCTGCGCAATGGGCGGGGTTTCGCTACGTTTGAAGGACTAGCTATCGTATAAGCTCATAGCTCGCTCATTTCACTTCCTTTAGCGAACGAGTTCTAAGCCAATGCCGATTTGGAGGCTCCATGATTGATTTCTCTCTCTCCCCAGAAACTGAAAACACCCGCAACATGGTCCACATGATGGCCGAATCAACCATGCGTCCTATCTCGCGCGAGTATGACGAGCGGGAACATGAAAAACCGATGGACTGGATCAACATGATGTGGACCGCGACCAAAGGCATGGTCAGCCTCGACACCGAAAAGAAAGAAGGAAAAAGAGAGCGCAAGCCATCCGAACGTCAAGTGCGCATGGCCGTCGTCATTGAAGAACTCTCGTGGGGGGATGCTGGTCTCTACCTGAGCATTCCCAACGCCGGCCTCGGAGGCGCTGCAGTGATGGCGGCAGGCACGCCCGAGCAAAAGGAACGTTTCATGATGCGTTTTCGCGACGGCGATCCTAAGTGGGGCGCGATGGCGATTACCGAACCAGGCTGCGGTTCGGACTCCGCTGCGATTACGACGACGGCTGTGCGCGATGGCGACCATTGGGTCATTAACGGCACGAAAATTTTCTGCACCAGCGGCAAAATGGCAGTAGAAAAATCGGAAGGATTTGTCGTTGTCTGGGCGACCGTGGACAAATCTGCTGGTCGCGTCGGCATCAAGGCGTTTATTGTCGATCATCATACCCCGGGCATGACCGTCGCAAAGGTAGAAGACAAAATGGGCATTCGCGCCTCAGACACTGCCATGCTTGTGTTTGAAGACTGTCGTATCCCGCTGGAAAATATTCTCGGCAGCCCGGAAGTGCAGCAATCAACCGAAGGCTTTAAGGGCGTCATGGCGACGTTTGACGCCACCCGCCCCATTGTCGCGGCCAGCGCCATTGGCATTGGCCGCGCGGCAGTCGATTTTGTCCGCGAGGCGCTGCAAAAAGAAGGCGTCACAATTCGTTACCACGTGCCGCCTACGAAGTTGACAACTGTTGAACGCGATTTCATGGAAATGGAAGCGAATCTGCAAGCGGCGCGACTGCTCGCCTGGCGCGCCTCGTGGATGATGGACCAGGGCCTGCACAATAGCCTGGAAGCATCCATGGCCAAAGCCAAAGCCGGACTCGCTGTCACACAGGTCACGCAGAAAGCGGTTGAACTACTAGGGCCACTTGGCTACTCGCGCAAGCATCTCGTAGAAAAATGGATGCGCGACGCCAAGATCAATGACATCTTTGAGGGCACCCAGCAAATTAATCTAATGATTATCGCTCGACGAATTTTGGGGTATTCGAGTAAGGAGCTGAGCTGAGGCTCCGGGCTAGACCTGGGATCAAGTTTTCATAAGCAATTCGGCATGGAAACCCTACAGACGCAGCTTACTATTTCTCGCACCTTACGAAGCGATCTTGGCACGAGAGACGTCTTTCTTGAGCTGGACGACCAGCCTTTCGCAACGTTGCATTATGGAGAATCCATCACGCGGGACATTCCACCCGGCCCTCATCGGCTTTATGCCCATAACACGCTCATGAATAAGACCGTGGAATTTAACGCGCGTGCCGGTGAGCACATCCGCTTCGTAACCTCCAACTACGGCGGCCTCTGGACGTGGATAGGGATGTTATTTGGCGCCGGGCCGGTCTATCTCTCGTTGCAACGAGAAGATTAAGTTTTTTTTGTTGACTTTATTTGTGAGGTTGGAACTACCTCCCACTCTGCAATCCCACCAGTAATAACCCGAAATAAGGGATGAAGGTCCGGCTCTTTAACGGCGACAAATTGTTCAAGCCAAGAGGGCGCGCGCGTCTTCAGTTTTCCGATGAGATGCCGCCATTCATAGTGGAGCTGGCCTCGCGTTACCGGCAGTAGTTCGACCTTCCCAACGCGGCCAATCTTTGTCGCCTCGAAGTGATAACCACGCTTTTCAGCTTCGGCATGGACGAAGCGCAGATACGCCGCGATAGCCTCTCCGGGCGCTGGGGCAGCACGGAACCGCAGGAGCTGAGGGTGATATTGGTAGCCTTGTGTCCGTCCCAGGAGAACCGCCTGCGCAAGCAGTCCTTCTCGCCACAACGCAACGAGACCTCGGACGTCGAGATATTGTGGATGTAACGACCAAAGCCGCATGTCTTAGATCATCGAAAGGTCTCACATTATGTGAGGCGATAGTACGAGGCTAAAGCCCTAGGTCCGAAAGCCCTGGGTGGTCATCCGGGCGACGCCCAAGCAGCCAGTGATACTTGCGTTCATTCTCTTTAATGGGCAAATCATTGATACTGGCGATGCGGCGTCGCATATATCCATGCTCGTCGAATTCCCAATTTTCATTGCCGTAGGAACGAAACCAGTTGCCGGAGTCATCATGCCATTCATAGGCAAATCGGACCGCAATACGATTGTCATGAAAAGCCCAAAGCTCCTTGATGAGGCGATAATCTAACTCCTTGTTCCACTTGCGGGTCAAAAACTGCACGATGGCTTCGCGGCCAGCGAAGAACTCCGAGCGGTTACGCCAGATGCTGTCCGGCGTATACGCTAGCGCCACGCGCTGAGGGTCCCGAGTATTCCAGGCGTCTTCGGCCATGCGGACTTTTTGGGCTGCAGTTTGCGCGGTGAACGGCGGTAATGGAGATCTTGGTGGTTCTATATTGTTCATGAGGATGCACCGTTTTCAGCTTCTCCGGAACCGCAAGCGGACGGCAACGCAGTGCGATGGGGACAGGGAGCGCATTGTTCAGTCACGCGCCCCCTTATGAGTGGTGTTAGACAATCATCCACCAAAATAATTGCGCGGATTGTCAACAGTCATAGTACGGATCGTGCCCTCGCTGACACCGGATTTGCTCAGCGCAGGGAGAATATTGCGGCAGATATGCGAATAACTCCAGTTGGGGCACTTATCCATGAAGGCTTGCCAGTCTTTGCTCACGCGCCCCAACCAGCAGCTCACATGATCATGCGAGAGCATGATGCGATCGTATCCAACGGCAAGGAGCCCAATCAACGAAGCGAGACGCATTTTGTCGGAAGCAATCGTTTCCACGCCGAAACGATCAAAGCCAATCCACGCGCCGCGCTCGAGAATATCGAAATAGTAACGCATGTCGCCGACGCCACAGGCATGACCGATCAGCACCCGATTAAAGTCCACACCTTCGTCCGCAAAAATGTCGAGCGTCTCACGACCGAAAGGACCAAGCTCGTCATTGTGACAGAGAATAGGCGCACCGGTTGCCTTTTGGGTGCGGGCTGCCGCGCGCAGACAAGTCTCTTCGTGTTTGCCGATCGTCTTTGCCGTCTCCGTCATACCAGGAATGCCGCCAGTCGCCGTTTTGATGATGCCGGTTTTGATGCCAGTCTTACCGACGCCCTCAGTTAACTCTCGGACGTACACCTCGGCGATATCATCTGGCGACAATGACCGAAAATGCGGCGGAATACCCAGCGCTTCGTTGTAGAGCCCCGTCGCCATGACAATGCGCACCCCAGACTTCTCCGCCACTTCAGCGGCGAATTCGACGTCGCGGCCAAGCTCCATCGGGCACGGATCCACAAAAGTGCTTACCCCGAGGTTTTTGATTTCTTTGAGCTTATCAACCGCCTTCGCCACTTCTTCTTTGCGATTGAAGCTGGTGTTGTCAAACTCAAAACCGGGAAAACCGGCCGAGAGATGTTCATGAATCAGGGTGAAACCAAGATCCTTGGGTTCACAGGGTCCGAGGACCGAGTTGACTGTTGCCATAGCGAGCTTCTTCCTCCTTACAGTATTTCGCGGCCACTGCTTTTCTCTCTATCCTAGATGAGGGGAGGAGTACAAGCGCTCACTCAACTACACGATTCGGAAACAATATGGAAGATTAAGAGCGCGAACACGTGGAACAATGTAAAGTGGCGCTTATATTCGTGAAGTATATAGGCGAGCCAGCTCACTGTGGCCGGTCTTCTGATCGCGCCACACATTGCACAGGAAACCTGAGTTTAATACTCGGTCGGCGCACCTTGAAACACCACGCCTTCAGGCAGCGGCTGCAGCGGCATGAAACACAAACTCAACTTCGCCAATCCGCACCACCATCCCCTCTTTGAGGAGATTCTCAACAATCGGCCGTCCATTGACATAGGTGCCGTTGCGACTCTTGAGGTCAAAGATCACGTAGCCGGGTTTGAGCTTCTTGATCCGTACATGCTCTCGGGAAATAGATTCGTGTGGAATCACCACATCACACGTTTCTCCACGCCCTAGCACCAATTCATCCCGCATGAACGCAATCTCGCGCGGCGCTGTTTCAATAGCGCTTTGTCGCAACAAACGTGCATACGGCGCAGGTTTCTCAGGAGCTGGAGCTACAGGAGGCGTCGCAAATGAGGTTGAAACCCCTGAAACGAGCCGCTGTATCATATCCGCAGAAAGAGCGCCGAAGCGGGCGCGCGCAAGCAAGGGCAATACTGCTGCGGCGAGCAACGGAATGATAAAATTCCACCACGCAATCGGTATCGGCGCGGACGCTGGAGCGCCGCTAGAAGAAGGGACCACCGGAGATACGCGTGCGCCGCCGACTCCGCGCACTTGATAAGAAACCTGCGCTTCTCCTTCTCGTTCTTTATATTTTACCCTGAGAGCAACTTCACGCTTGGTCCCGTCTTCAACGGGCCTCGGGCTCGCGTAGGTGAGAAAATACTGCGAAGCTAACGAACGGCCGATCTCGTTAATCACGCTCGGCAACAAGTTGCTTTCCGTTCCTCGATTGAAATGACGCCCTCCCGTTTCCTTGGCGATTTTGTAGAGATCCGGCGCTTCGAATGGGGGCGGCGCCACGGCAAAGACCGTTAAGTTGGCGCTTTTCAGCTCGGTAATAACGTCGTTCGCAGTCAAATGAGTGACTTCTCGCCCGGAGGTTTTTTCCGATCCGTCCCCTTGGGAATGATTGGGTGCGTCAGTGATGAGGATCACGACTCCTTGCGCTTCTGGCCGGAAAGGAAACCGGCTTGCAACAACCAGGGCGTCAAGCGAATCCTCTGGAATATCTCCACCACCTGCAGCGTGGAGGGCCCCAACCCAACTTTTGAATTCACGGGCGCTACGAGTGAAAACCGTCTCGTCACGCACCACATAATCTTCAAACGTCACCAACCCAAGTCGGTAGTCCCGATTCGCTTTAGCAAGCTGATCGGCAAAATCCATCGTGACTTCTTTCATTGCATCAATGTACGGCTGCATACTTTCCGTCACATCAAACACGACGACAATATCAACAGGTCTCCCTTGGGATTCACCGTGAAAGTCGAGGATCTGAGCGCCTCGTCCATCTTCTTGTACTTCGAGATTATCTGGGCCCAATTGGCCGATCGGTTGCCCTTGCATGTCGGTCACGCCAAAGAAGAGTTCCACGGCGCCGCCATTCCCAAAGTTTCCTAAGCGGGGATTGGAAAGAGAGACCACCGCTGTCTCTGCCGCTTGGACAGGAGCCATGCTCAACAACAGAAAGGAGACGAGGAAGACCGCCACCCGATCACGAAAGAGTAAGAGAGTGCCGCCTATCTCAATGCGGTCGCCGTTCTTCAACGGCACAGGCTGCGCCACCGGCGTCTGGTTCACACGCACCACTCCCTCACTTCGTGTGAGGATACACTGGTTCTTTTGCCGTTCAATAAAAGCATGAAGATTGGCGATCGACTGGTCGCCAAACAGACCGATATCGCTCTCCTCTGCTCGTCCAATTGTTGTATGCGGTTTCGTGAGCGGATACTCCTTGCCTTCTCGGGCATTGCGGCTCTGTGAACGGATGACCATCAGCCAGCGGCGTTTGAACAGTTCGCTAACCAACCCAATGCCGAACCCAATCACGGCCCCGAGGAGGGCAAGGGCAACTCCGCGGCCCACAGATTGCGGAAGTAAAGTGGTTAATATCTCATACAGGACGCCGCCCACCGCGCCGCCTAAGCACCCGCCGATTCCCCCATTCCGCAACCGCGCAAAAGACCGGCCCACCCAGCCAGCGCCTAACCCGGCGGCCAGGCCAAATAATCCCCAGCCTATAATGCGCCCACTCACGCCACCAAAGAGGTCAAAAACCAACTCCCCTATCAGGAGTCCGCCGCCACCACCGAGCAAGCCCGCCAGAGCGCCAAGTTTCGCCCCGGTCCAGACCTGCTGTTTATGGCCCAGGCTGAGGCCTTCGATCACCCCAAGAAACGAGGCGACAAAAACACCAATGACGGCGCCCAGACACACAGCTCGTCCATGCACATCAGAAATCGCCGCTAATGGTTCTGCCGCCGCCCAGCCCGCCAGTCCGCCAAGCAAGCCCGCCCCAGTGAAAAGAATTACCCGTTCTCGTGAAAGTTCCATACTTCTTATGACGACGGACGGTCAATTGCCTTCACCGACCATCGGCCTCGTTCCTCTGAATCACGGGCGCGATAGGTGCCGCTGAGTTGATCTCCTTCACGCCACCCCTCGAAATGATAGCTTTCCCGACCAATAATGCTGTGAAATTCAACCCGCTGCCCATTCGCACGACCTTCCAAGATCCCAGTGCCATAACCGGGTTCACGAATAGTCAAGTTGCCGCTCATGCGACCATCATCTTGTTGTTCGAAATTGAGCGCCAACGCCACTTCACGACCAGAAGCCATGCCGAGCAGACTTCCCGTAAAATACTGCGTTCCCTGCGGCGGCAGCGTTGAGGACGGAGGCGGCGGAGCTGCCGGAGCCGCACGTCCGCGATCGTCGTTCACAGCAAACTCTCTCGATAAGAGCGGACGCCCATCGAGATAGAAATCGACGCGATAGACGCCAGCCTCAAAGGCGCCGCCGGAGGAGTTGCCCAAGCGTGCAGTAAAAGCTACCTGTTTCAGCGATTGGTCCACCGCTTTTTGATCTTCCACCGTCCCGATGATTTGCCCTCGCGGCCCACGGTAGGTTCCTTCCAACCGATGATAGGATGACGCAAGATTGTAGAGGTTGTTCTTGAATTTTACCTCCCAGGCGATGAATCGCACTTGCGTCATATTAAATGCGCCCGAGTCCGACATTTGCAGCTTTCTGCCTTCCTTATCGGTATTCGTCCAGGTGATGTTTATTAAGGAAAGAGGATTTTCACGAGCGATTTCTAACGCCGCCTGTCGCTTCGCTTCGGCGATGAGTCGTTTCTTTTCCTCAAGGGCGGCAAGCTCGGCGGCTGGGTTCGCAACTACGGGCGTCGGCGCTGCAGGGCTCGTCGACGCCTCAGCAACGGTGACCGCTTCACGCGGCGACGCGGATGAAGCAACGGCTTTTTTCGGTTCAGGATCAATCCGTACTGTGTAATTCCCAAGCTTCTTCGTCCCGATATAGAGATTGAGTTGGTAGTCGCCCTTCGCCCGTTCCTTCAACCCCTCCAGTAGCGTCACGCCGCGTAAGGACAGCTCTGGTTCGTCTGGCCTAACAAACCGACCTGCTTCACTTTTTCCCGCAACACTTCCTTCTGGGTCAACAAACTGACCTTCCAAGCGATAGTTATATCCCTCAATGCCCGCCAACCGATTTTTAAACGTCGCCTCCCACGTGAGATATTTTACTTCACTTTCGAGATAGGTTTTTTTCTGCCCAGGCAGCGGCGCGCCATCACGCGAAGAATTAAACACTTTGAGTGAGACCAGCTCGGCTGGATCATCACGCAGGGCCTGTATTCTCTTCTCCCGTTCCCAGGGAAGATTTGCTACGAACTCCTGCAACCATACTTTGCCCCGTTCGGGAAGCCAGGCTTCAACTTTTGCCCAAGGAATATTTTCTCCCCATTGTCGCCACTCTTTCCCGTCCACCCATTGAGGGTGACTCACAAGCTGATACCCTCCGGTCAGCATCAGACCGAGCAAGAGTACGGCAAACAGTCTTCGTTTCCAGCGGCTTTTCCGACGAGGCTCTGGAGCCGGAGGAGCCCCAAGCATGGTCGAAATGTGAGCGTCCAAAGGATTCACGGCATTCAGCGGTCGAGTCGCCGACTTTGCTCCAGCAGCGGCTTTCGGCGCCGTCTCAAGGCCACGCCCATACAAAAACATCTCTTTGAAGGCGGCAGCGCTTTGCGTACGATCTTCCGGCTTATAGGCGAGCGCTTTATCAATCGCTTGAGCAAAGAAGGGAGCAGCTTCAGGCTTGAGCGTGTGCACCGGCAGAAAGGAAAACGGGGGCTGTTTCTCAGGGTCACGACCAGTGAGTAAATAATGCAAGGTCGCCGCGAGTCCGTACACATCGGACCGCTCATCCACTTGCCCAGTATATTGTTCAGGCGGCGCAAAACCGGGAGTGCCAATGAGCGTGGCTTTTCCACGCGGCGTAAAGATGCGCGCAATGCCGAAATCGATTAACATTGCGCGTCCCGCCGGCGTCAAAATCACATTGCCGGGCTTCATATCGCGATAAATGATAGGAGGATGAAACCCATGCAAATAGATGAGGACATCACACAGCTCTCGCGCAATCTCGATCACTCGGCTTTCAGGAAGACTGCCGCCTTGCGCGGCCAGTTCGTCTTCGAGGTTAACCCCTTCAACATAGTCCATCACGAGATAGTGACAGTTGCCTTCCCCAAAGCGATCAAAAATGGCGGGAATAGAAGCATGCTTGAGTTGGGACAGGGTGTCGGCTTCCCGATGAAAATACTCAATGGCGCGCGCCCGCTCTTCCGGATTACTGAAGCGGTCAATCACTTCTTTGATGGCGCAGCGACGGCCAGCGAGCCGCTGGTCCTGTGCAATATAGACGAGACCCATTCCGCCGCCAGCCACGAACCGCTCGACGCGATATCGTCCAGCGAGCACCGTACCTGATTCAAGCTGACCACTGTCATTGCGGGGCATAGTTGATATTCTCACTACTCGTGAAACACTACCACGAGAGAGATGTTGTCATTTCCTCCGTCTGCGTTTGCTGCCGCCACAAGCTCTAAGGCTGCTTCATAAGGTTCGCGATGGCGGTTCAGGATATCGCTCAACGCGCCATCTTCGACATGTCCGGTCAAACCATCGCTGCATAGCAATAACCGAGCGCCGCGCCGCCATGGACAACTCATCACGTCCACCTTCACCTGATCCTTGTTTCCCAAGGAACGAATCAGGACGTTCCGATGTTCGTGCGTGCGCGCCTCCTCTGGACTCAGTTGGCCAATCTCGACGAGCCGCGCCACTAACGAATGATCATGCGACAATTGTTGGAAAAGTCCTCGGTCCCATAGATACGCGCGACTATCCCCCACCCAGGCCAGCGTGAGTTGCTGATCTTCTACGAGCGCCGCCACCACGGTGGAGCCGAGTCCCGCAGATTCAGGATGTTGCTGCGCATACGCAAGAATGGCGGCGTTCGCTTCTTCAATCGCTTCTCGCAAACAGTCTTCGCGGGCGGTTTTCTCTGAGAAAGAGTTTTCACGCCACACACGCTCGATGTGAACGGCAATGGTTTGAATGGTCAAAGTGCTCGCAACTTCGCCCGCTTCGGCGCCGCCCATGCCATCAGCAATCACGTAGAGTCCCGCAGACACATTACCCGCTATCGTCCCCTGTCCATATTCTTTCACCAACACGGCGTCTTCATTATGATCGCGAACTTGCCCGACATCAGTGAGCCATGCAGAACGCGTGCGAGACGAGGCCTGCAACGCTACCAACGCGGCTTTAAACGCGTCAACACTCTCATACCGCGCCTGTGGATCGACCGCCAACGCTTTGCGCAACACACGCTCAAAGGGCGGCGACACCACTTTTTCTGGGTAAAAGACCGGCGGATCAGGCTGCACGATCCACCCTTCCACTGGCAGCCGTTTGCCGACGACGAGAGAGAACAGCAACGCGCCAATAGCAAATACATCCGCCTGTTCTCCCACGTCGCCGGCTTTGTACGCCTCGGGCGCTGCATATCCATCCGTAATGGCGCTGAGCGTGAGAGGCTCAGCTTTGCGACTGAGACCCTCACAATGTGTGAGGCGGATACGCCCTTCTTTGTCAAGCAACACGCCTTCGGGGGGGAGTTCGATACACAGTAGACCAGTACGGTGCAAGGTCGCCACAATCTGACACAGCTGGACGCCCCATAAAATGGCTTCTCGTTCGCTCGTGAGCCCGACGCGCACCGACAGCCGCGTACCGGCAATATCAGGAACCGCGAGGTACGCTCGATCTTCTTGGACGAAAAACCGCTCCGGAAGCACCAAAGCAGGATGAGTCAGGTTAGCGGTCTGTTCAGCCAACGCGCTCAGGATTCCAGCCTCTTCGATTGCTCGTTCTCGTAACACGACCCGCGCGTCAGTCTTGTCTATATGCACAGCGCGATAGCGATTTTCAAACGTGCACTCTTCAGTCGACTCGATTACATACGCATCGGCGAGAACAGCGCCCGCCGAAAGCAAGGTCAGCGACTCTCGAGCAACCACCCCATCAAGCGCCGACCCGCACGCTATACAGTAGGTTTCTTCGACGGGATTAGAGATCTCACATTGTGGACAGGATGTCATAACACCAGAGGTGCAGAGAGGGCTAGGACTTTGTCCGTTTCAACTTGCAGACAAAGAAAGTTTAAAAAACGTCTTGCCAATAATGATTTCATCTCCATTAGACAACACCACAGGCGAACCTAGCTCAAGACGGCGGCCACGATTCACATAGGTGCCGTTGAGACTCCCGATATCTTCGATGGAGACCTGTTCGCCGACACGAATCAGCGCATGTTTCCGGGAAATACGCGCCTCAGGATCATCCATCTCCAAATCGACTTCCGGAAATGCTCCGGAGTCCGGGTCCCAACGCCCCACCAAATTATCCCCGCTTTGCAGGGGAAACTCTTTCCCCACGGAGCCGCCGCGGATGAGCGTCAGTTTTGCTTTTTGAGGAGAGACAGCCGCACTGCTCACCGGCGCCGCTACTGGAGCTACTGGAATGGCGCTCTCCACAGAGGGGGGTTCAACCGGCGCATCCACAGGGACGGTCTCAGTTTCATTCTGCGGAGCAGCGCTTTCCGCAGCTGCCGGCGCAGCGGCTTCTGTCACCGCCGCCATCGCTGGTAGTTTGGCGCCGCACGCATCGCAGTACTCGAGTCCGTCCATATTCTCATGGCCGCACTCAGCACATCGGATCATATCTGGCCTCCTTACATACGCATATTCAAAGATTCTCAGTGGAAGAACGAAGGGGTTTGCTCACTTGCACATAAGGGAGACGCCCCATGTTACTCCAGGAGGCTCACCCTATAAAATGTCAACATACCCTCTTCTATTCCCGCAGCGCGTCTTTCACACTCTCAGGATCAAGTAATTGCGTTTTTCGGAGTGTGGCCTGAGCCGTTAAGAGTTGCGTCTTCGCCGCACGGCTGGTGAGGCTTTGGGTTTTCTTCATTTCACTTTGCAAAGATTCCAATGCTTGCGTCGCTTTAGTATTGCCCAACCGCTGAGAGCCGGCAATCGCATTGCCCAAGAGGCGGGTCGCTTTGTCGATATTGCCAACAGACGCTGCAGCCTCCGCCTGGCTTTGGATTTTCGCAATACTCACTTGATCGACCAGGTTCATGACGTAGGCGTTTGCTTTTCCCAAGGCCGCGCGGTCAAGCGTATACGCAACCACCACTTCTACGTTCTCGCGCTGGTTGCGCAGCTCAGGCGTATCGTAAAGGAACGAAGCCTGCGCAATGCGCACCCGTCCAGGTCTCCGCGGCGGCAACACTAAGACCAATAACGCGGACGTCGCCGTCCCGGCTTCGACATCACCGAAAGACAGAGAGAGCAGACGCTCTGCATCAGGAACCGCAGATTTGAATGGATAGATCTGCGGGCTCGACCGAAACGCTTCTTTCAGTTCTACTCCAGCGCTCAGCCGCACCTCCAGGCGCGCGTTGGTGAGCGCCACACTCCGCAGCCCAGTTAATTCGCTCGAAAAAATGCCAGGAATCATTGCTGGATCGCTGATGAAATGGTAATTCGCGCCACTTCCCTCAGCCATTTCCATCAGCAGTTTTTCATTAAACTCGATGCCAACCCCCAGAGTGCTACAAGCGATGCGCCCTTGATTGCGACGTGCAAGCTCTAAACATTTTCGTTCTTCGTACGTTTGGCCATCAGTAAGAATCAACAAACGATTCAGTCGTGACGGAGCATAATTCTTCTCGACCTCGGCGAACGCAGCTTCCATGCCTAACGCCATCTGCGTACCACCGCCGATTTCCAGCGAATCAATTTCATCAATGGCGTGTTTCACACGCGCCTTGTTCTGTTGTAACTGCTCAGCAGACGCCACCACCTCAGCTTTGTCAGCAAACGCAACGACAGCAGCCCGATCCTCGGGTCCAAGTTGATCGATAAGATACTTTACTGCTTCACTCACATAGTCGAGACGTTTCTCGTCATACATCGAACCGCTGCGGTCTAGGACAATACCCAGATTCAGCGGCAATCGGGACCCTTGTCCTTCCTGAGGTTTGGCCTCAAGTAAGAGATAAAGGATGAAATTTTCTGCGCTACTCAGGACGGCGTCACGACTGCAAAGGGCGTGAAAGCCAATCGAACCAGGCACGTGAGGCACCTCCATGTGGATATTACTGGAAAAATTTATCTCACGTTTTCTATACCGGTTCAAGCCAAGGCGCCGCGATTTCACGCACAAAAGAAAAGCCCCCAGGAAAAAGGAGGAGAAACCTGGGGGCTCGGGTCATCCGCGTCATCGGGGAGAACAGACGCGAAGTGTTATATTTATAGTTTACATGAGATGGACGTCATTCTCCAAATTTTATTCTCTTATAATAAAATGAGCGCACGCTTATCATGAAGAATGACAAGAATGACTGCCTGTATTGATGTCATGTCTCATTCTTTTTTTCTGGCTTGCGGAAATTATCGTGACAATTTTTGCACGCGCCAAAAACTTTCTTCATCTGGGCGCTCACTTCGTCTGCTTTGCCTTCACCCAAAGTCACGACTAGCTGATCACTCTCAGTCTTGAGAGTATCCGCCGCCTTGACGAACTCATCCCATTTTTGCCAAATTTCGGGCTTGGCCTTCGATGCATCAGACGTGCTGCCTTGAGGAAACAACTCAGGGATACGCGTCGAATGGAGGGTAATAGCTTGCGCATTGACCTTGGCGGCGGCAATCTTTCCAGCCTTCACCTTGTCGTTCATCTCTTTGGCGTTATCCCCAACGTTTTCCATCAAATAGGCGCGCAGAGCAATGACATCCTTGCTATCAGGGAGATGTTTCGGATGTCCCTCATGGGCGGCGCTCATACTGAAAGTCCAGAATCCCCCCGCCAACATCACCGCAACAACCGTTAACATTCGCTTCATCTCGTCCTCCTCCTACAATAATGTACTTACTACTTTTCTTTTTTTACACGATTTACGACCGGCGGCACACTCTTCAAGTATTGCGCTACCGCCTCGGCATCCACTTTGGTCATGTTCTTGTACCCTCCTTCCGATACGCCATCAATGACCAACGCCATCAAACCTTGTACGTTATCAAAGTTTGGCTTGAAGCCTGTCTGCAGGAGGGACACAATTTCATCTTCCGTCCAATCGCCGATTCCTGTTTCAACATCTGGGGTGATGTTCGGGGTAATTTCTCCGTCGATCCCATCTTTGTTGCCAGCCAAATCGCGCGCACGATCCAGCGCGCCAGTGAACGTCCTGGGGGAATGACACTCCTGACAGTGGGCCACATGCTCGCTGATATAGCGTCCTCGTTCTACTCCGCTCTGGGGCGCGTAAGCAGGCGCTGCTTCAGAGCGAAAAAATAGCCATTGCCAGGCGCGCATCCCAAGGCTCGCAAAAGGAACAGAGAGTTGATGCGGGGTATTGGCGCGCGCTACTGGCGGCAACGTCCGCAAATACGCAACGAGATCAGTCACGTCTTCGTCGCTCATCCCATTGAAAGCTGGATACGGCATGACTGGACTCAGGACCGATCCATCCGGACGCACGCCAAGACGGATGGAATCGATGATTTGCTTGTCGGTCCAGCTCCCAATGCCGTGTGTGGGATCTGGCGTGATATTGGTTCCGTAAAAGGTTCCGTATGGCGTTTTGAGCGGCCGTCCACCGGAGTTCACCGGCCCGTCTTTCGGCGTGTGGCATCCGCACCCGCCAGCCAGTGCAAATACATATTTGCCATGAGCAAGACGGGCAGCGTTCGTTGGTTCGGCTTGGCTTTCACTAAAAAATGCAACGAGCACGCTCACGGTAAAGATCACGACAGACCATCCAGCCACGTTCCAGCGCTCCCCCTTCTCTTTCCACCAAGCTCATGAACCCTGCTAGCTTCAGCGTTTGCGCTCTTCTTTGTAGAGAGGAAAATTTAGTGATGCAAGAAGAGCTATGTCTGCCCTCCGCTTTTGACGACGGCCAGTATTTGCTCTAGAGATAAGGTGTGAGGCGAAAAGTAAGTCCTGATCGTCTTCTGCGTTGGGCGTGTATGCTGCTCTGCTGTTTCGTTGTGCACTGTGGAGACGATCTCAAAATTGGCGGAAAAAAAGAGGACGGCGTGCGCATAGGGAAAGGCGAGTCTTCGCTCAATTTCGGGTCGCATAGCGGCGGAGGGAAAAGCGGGACTCGACCTGTCGAAAATACTACGGTCCGCGGCAATCTTTTCAATCTTCGTCCCACCACGACGAGGCCAATCGTGGTATTCGTTTTTGTTGATCTCAATGACCCGGGAACGTTTCAGGATTTCCAGGATGCAGAAGTCGCGGTCGTCAAAGAAGATCGGTCCTTCGTGGTCTCGGACGTTGCCGCTGGCGATTTGACCGTGGTTTTTCTACTCGATCAAGCAGGAGTGAATCAAGACGGTACGATCGACCCTGGAGACCCCATTGCTATTTTCCAGGACCCAGCCGGACGGCTGCGGAATCTATCCTCCGCAACAGATATCCTACTTGAAGATATCGATCTCTCATTTAATTTGAACGCGCCAGAAACTGGGGTTGCCCTTGTGCACAGCGAAGGAAACATTCAGATCGTACAGCAATAAAAGCAAGGAAGAACAGACTGCTACGGTTTGTCAGGACAACGACAATGAAAAGGCTACAACTCAGCTTTAATGTTATTGGCTTTCTCCTTCTCGGGCTCGCTTCGTTCATCTATCTATTTGTCACGCTTGGCGAGTTCAATATACGGGGCGGCTGGGAGTACAACTTGTATGCAGATTTCTCGAACGCTAGCGGGCTAAATCCAGGGTCAGCGATTGAAATGGCAGGAGTGCGGGTTGGCCGCATTACCGCAATTGACCTCAATGGCTCTCGCGCAAGGGTCACTCTCAGTTTACGCAAAGACATCCATCTTCAAGACGACACTATCGCATCAATCCAAACCAAAGGATTACTCGGCGAACGTTATGTCGTGCTAACCCCAGGCGGTTCAGAGGACTTTATTGCTCCAGGCGGAAAAATTCGTGAAACCGAAGCCCCGCTTGATATGCCGGGCTTGATGGCGGCCTATATCGCGAGCCGACAAAAAGCTGCAGCAATTAACCCCTCAACGACATCACCGTAACCTGTTTACAAAAAAACTATCGGCCCGCGCCGCGTCGTCCGATTTTCTGCTCACAAATATGAATAACGTCAACAGACACGCCCTGCGCACGAGCGACTGCTTCAGCGCTTTTGCCTTGGCCTAGCTGTTTCCAAACTTTCGTACAAAAGACAGCAGAACTCGGCGTTGTCCGCTGTGGGGACGTAGACGTGGAGTCCGGTGCGTCGGCAAAGGAAGGAAGATCAGAAGCTTGGGCAGGATCTGACTCAGGATGGGTTCTTCCCGATTGGGCGGACGAAGGAAGATCTTGCTCAGCAAACCCTTTTGTCGGACTTTTTCCTGACGGTGTGGTCGCAGGCGAAGCAGCACTCAAACGCGCAATGGTCGCTTCCATATTCTCAAGGGCCTGCACTGTGCGTTGATTGGCCTCCTGCAATCCATCAACTTGTTTCTTCGTGTCGTTCAGTTGTTGGGTGACTCTGGCGACGTGTTCCTGCAGCTTCGCAATTTTTTCTGCAGAATCGTTTTCACAGCCGGCAAAAGCCCATATCGCTACCACATTAACAAGAGCAACTGCTTTCTTCCCCCACATCACCCACCTCCTATCTCCGCACCGTTTCGCCAGTGCGTTTTCTCCTTTTTATTCTGGGCGCGACGGTAGTGAGCCGGTCGCCTCCGTACGATTCGACATCGCTGGCAACGCCACTGTTCTTGTTTATGCGGCCGGTGAGCCTGCAGTAACATTTTCTCTCGACAGCGAGGACAGCGCATCGAATGGCTCGCTTTCTTTTACAGAGTATGGAACATCCAGCAGCTATGGAATACCCCGCGCCATTTCCTAGTGCATCTGCAGGAAACCTGTTGGGGAATATCGTACTCCTCGATGCGGCCAACGCAGAGGTAGGGGCTTGATTAATCAAGCCCTTGCGTGGGTCCGATGAATCGGACCCCTACAATGGTATTCCCCAAGAGGTAGACTGAAACTGCACTAGGCTCTCTTTTCATTACGCAATTGGCCTATCTATCGTTCAGAGCCCCAGGCGTACTTTGACATCTTCGTATTCAGGCGCTTTTGCATAAAGCTTCTCCAATTCTGTCCGTGCTTTTCGAGTCTCTCCTCGACTCTCATAAATGAGAATTCGCTCATAGCACAACGCGTGCAGGAGATCTTCCGACCGATCCTTCTTTCGCTTGAGCGCCCCGTTAATAACCTCTTGTGCCGCATCTGGCAGCCCAAGAGCGTGTAGTGCTTTGGCCTTGTAGAGGAGCAAGGTTGTGTGTACGGCAGATTCGTTCTCCACCTCTTCGGTGAGTTGCAGGACTCGCTGACAGACCTCTTTCGTTGCAGCCTCGCCATCCATCAGCAGCTCGGCCAATGACAAGTTCACGACAATATCGTCAGGTTCTAGCTGCTGTAGCCGTTCCAGACACGTCACCGCTTCAGACTTTTTTTCCTGCGCTTGATACGCCTCCGCCAGCGCGAGTAAGACCCCGCGGATGTTTGGTCCGACATGCACCGTCAATTCTTCTGTTATTGCAAGACTCAGCGTTGCAGCAATTCCCTGCTGAGAGAGATGTTGTCCCAGTTCGTGTTCATGAGCAACAGCCGCAGAAAGATACTGGACCGCCTCAGAGAGCTGACTCTTTTTGAGGGCAAGCACTCCGGCCAGAAATGCGCCATCGGCTAGATGTGTTGCTTTTTGTAAATGGATGAGAGCGCCCTTTTCATCACCATCAGCCAGGGCCCGACAACCAGCGGCTAAGTCCTTGAGATCGTCTGGAGTTGAGAGCTGATCAAAAAAATCGGTTGTCAATTTTTCCTGCGGCGGTGTGGCTGTTGTCCGTTTTTTTGACGGAGAGGCGGGCCGCATCGAAAGAGTTTCTTTTTCTGAAGAGGTCGAAGCAGGTGCTTGAGATTCAGCTTGATCAGAGGGCCATCCAAAGAGTTTGCCCAGTTTTCCCAGAGAAAAGCTCGTCGTGTAGGACAATCCCGTGCCAGGCGCACCCACCGTAACCCGACCACCCGATGTCCCCAACGTCAGTCTAGCTCCGTGTGGACCAACAGACACAGAACCTCCCGACTTACTGAGATTGAGCTGCACCCCCGGCAAAATGCTTAATCGTTTGAAAAACCGAAACCCCATGCCTTCTCCTCAGTGTTTTTAAGAAAGCCAACTCTGCACATCTTGTCTCAAGGCGCCAAAACCAGTCGGAAAAAGACGATTGAGCAGCTCCAAGTTGTTACTCAATCTCTGCGCCGCTGTTGTCGCATGAAGTGTTTTTAGCGCCAATGGCGAGCGGTCTGTCCCGTAAACATCTTTCTTCAAATCAAGCTTTGTATAAGGATAAGATTTTGATTGGAGTCCTAAGATCCAGGTCGTTTCACTCACTCGCGGATCAAGCCCACACCGATACCATGCTTCGATTGCAGGACTAGCCACACCAAGAGCAATCTTGACACCAGGTCTCCCGGAACGAGGACGGAGTTGTTCCTGCACGCGACATAGTTCTCTTAACCTGCATAAACGACACTTCCCATCTGATCCGCCGGGCATTTCGTGTGTAACTCGATGAATCGGAGATTCATCTGAATCTAGAACAGCCACGAACGCATCAGCATCATTGTAGTGAAGGTATTTGAGGATAGCAGGTAAAGTGTTCAGCACCCCACGCCAACCTCGCGTCCGCAACGAAGGAAATGAAACAGGTTGAGTTTTGCTACCAAGAAGACTATCGATCAGAACACGAATAGCCGCTTCGTCCGCACTTGACTCACTGAGTATTGCAACCTTCATTGCTCAGCTGGCACTCCCCCGAGAATACCGCTGAACCAGACTTCACCTAGAGGAGCATCTTCAAGAATCTCCTCGATATCTGATCGCTCAGATAAACGCTCAAACTCGGCCCCATCAGCAGTTTTTTGAGCGATCACAATCTCTTCTGGATGATCACGGTAGAGATCCAGCAGGTAAGGAGAATGTGTAGTCGCGATCACCTGCACTGGCTCGCGTTTTTCACCAAAATTTTCTGGATAGCAAAGCCGGTACAACGCATCCTGGATCTGACGAAGCAGGCGCGGATGAATGCCGCGGTCGGGCTCTTCTAGACACACTATAGACGGAGGGTCCGGCAGATAAGCGAGAGTGAGAATCACCAGTGCTAAAAGCGTCCCTTGAGAAAGAGCTGCTGCTGGAATTTTGTGATGACCTTTACGGGTACGCAGCAAGAACGCGCGATGTCCTGGAGTGGGGGTGTCAAACAAGATGCGGTCGAATTCAGGAAACCAGCGACCTAATTCCTCATTAAGAAAATCAAAGCGCTCTGGATCTTGATCGCGCAGCCGGTCGAACACCCCAGCAAGGTTACCGCCGTTTGACGCGAGTTCCATTCGAGGATTGAGCGCCACCAAGGTGGCAATAGGAACGGCTTCAAGTGAATAAGTACGAATTCGAGTTAGTTTTGCCTGCAAAATTGGTTCTTGTTCAATCGAAAGCTTCAGCCCATTTTCCTGTCTGTGAGAAGAAGAGTATGCCCCATCAGGCCTCCAACAGGATGTTGTCCAAATCCCATCGTAGGGAGCCATCCATTGGACACTGATTTCAACCCTGGAGTTTTTATTCCCTGACAGATCCACAGTAACTACGTCCCTAAAAGAGAATGGACCCGGATTCGTCATTAGCCGTAAAGCCTGCAGCGCCGTACTTTTCCCGCTGCCATTAGGCCCAACGATCAGAGTAAAGCGCTCTAAGGGAAGAGTGGCGTCACGCAGAATCTTAAAATTTTTAAATTGTATCGACTTGAGCATACAGACCTCAGTCAACCTTCTGTCCACTGACAGACATCAAGCCTAGCATGCCGAGCTATCTTCTCAACTAAGCAAAGCACTCTGGGTGCATGACAATTTCTTGGTAAAAGTGTTGTCAGCTCTCCCTGGATTCCCGCCTGCGCGGGAATGACGAACGAGGCAGAGCCGTCATTCCGGGCAAGGCCGCAGGCCGCGACCCGGAATCCAGGATTTTGTCATGCACCCAAGCACTCTCACTTTTCTTCGCGCACACCGCCAATGAGAATATCCAAACCGCGGGGCGAGGCGTTTTTGTAGATTGGTTCGATAGCGCTAAAAAATTGCTCCTCTCCGCGCCAGAAGGGGAAGTTGCCGAGTCGTCGGACGAGAGCTGCGGGCGTAGCAGGAATCTGCACTTCGCCGATCAGATCGTCAGCACCAGCATTGCCATTCCAAAATGCCGCCGCATCATCAACCAGCCGTTACGATGGAACTGGCGCTTCTCGAGGTAGGGCTCCG
>JACXTT010003753.1_pt1 | contig 23096 bp, 21 predicted proteins | sample 9270951 | NCBI WGS metagenome assembly JACXTT01 (sample SAMN15532306, study PRJNA645909) | rock metagenome | isolation source: weathered quartz diorite | place: Puerto Rico | collected 2017-06-21
TTGATTGCCCTTTCTTGAAGTCGGATGGCGAAAAGTTTTGGGTGGCACTTTTCGCATTCCAATAAACCTCGGCGCTTTCGCGGTTGGCCAGGAATCGGCTGTTGCAGGTCAGGAAGACCATTGCGTCGGGTGTGCCAACTGTTGAAGGACAAAGAATATTACCCGACAGCGTGACGACGAAGCCGACTTGTGCCAAGGCCCAGTCTTTTCGCAAGACTTCGTCGAAGGAGCTGGCGAGCTCCTGGGCCCGTTGCTCGCGCAAGAGGGCCATTGTCCGAGTGGTAAAGTTTCGCTGATAATCCGCCAGCTTTGCTTCAAGATCCTTGGCCAGAGCGTCGGCTACGCCCTGATAGAGTAACGATTGCTGCCGTTCCAGGAGGAACTGCTGGTCGCGCAAGGAACGCACTGCCAGCCAGGCCAGCACCAGGCTGGGCACGAACACGGCCAGCACGAATACCAGAGCGACTTTCTTCATAATTCCGGCCAAATCAGATTCTGGCCGCTCTTTTGCCTGCTGGCGAGCAGGTTTCCGCTAAGATTGGAGCGATGGAGAGTTGGAGTAATGGGATGATGGAATGCTGGAGTAATGGAGTGATGGAGTGGAGCGTTGTTCAATATGCCTTGGCTTGTTCAGCCGCTTTGGAGGCTGCTTCTCGGAAAAGGTCCCAGCCGGTTTGAACAACCTGTGGGGCGCTGTTCTTGAGCGCCAATTGCAGCGCGGGTTGGCCGAAACGACCGAGCTTTCTGAGTTGATCCACCGCCTTTTGACGCGCTTGGGCATCCCCCTCGGCCGCGTTGCGGATCGCCTCGGCGAGTTGCTGCTGCGCTTTGGGTGTAATGATCTCTGCCCGGCCTACCATCACGCGCACCAGCTCACGAGGCATCGGATCAAGGGTCAATGGCAATGTGAGATCCGTCCAGGCACGCGGCAGAAGATACAACACTCTCACGCCGTCCTCCTGGAACCATGAATCAGTCCACGTCTTCACCATGGCCGCGGCCTCCCGTGGGTACAAACCGGCACTAACGAGCGACTCGGTGATTCGTTGGCCCAGGCCGCGGGAAAGTTGTTCCATGGGCAAGGGCTGCGCTTTCAAATCGAGGGCGACGGTCCGTTGTTCTTCAGGCGCGAGGCGCTCGATGCGAGAGAATGTTCCCATGCCGTCGCGCAGCTCGAGAAAATACAGGTGCTCGAGTTCCTCCGGGCCGGTGTTGGCCAGCGTAGCTTGGTTTTCGGAGCTCATCGTGACGACCAGTGGCGTCGCGAACTTCCCAACGCCACGGTAGAAAATGAACTTCTCGAGTTCGGGTGAGGGACTTGTGGCCGAGAATGAACTGGCCCGCAAAAAATCCGAGTCTGTTTCACGCGCGGCGAAATAGTGACTGCCGGAGCGATCGTAAGGAAGCGAGTTCGCCAGGCCCAGGTTTTGTTTCCCAGGGAGAATATCGATGTGTGTCCAACGCACACGGCTTTCCGGCATACTGTGGCCAGGCAGCAACGAAGCAAAGGTGAAGGCGGGGCTGATGCCCACGCGATGAGCTAAGGCGTCTATCCTGGCGACAGGTGGTGGAACGGGCACGGTGGAAGGTCCGATCTGCGCGGCCTGGGGATACCATTCGGTGATAAAGCCGTGCGGGAACTGGACTGACACATCGACCGTTTGTTCGCTTGGCGAATAGAAGTAAATGACCGGCGTTTCCATTCGCTGCAAGGTAATCATCCCGGACTTCGGCCCGAGCCCTCCACTGGGTTTTCGGTTTAACCCAGCGTGCGTCCAATCATAGACGAATTTCGGGAGGCGCGAACTTTCCAAGGGCCGCCAAACCAGCAGCACCCCATCGCTGCCCTGGACGGACGTAAACGTGCCCCATTCGTGTGCGACATAATCCGTTGCCGGCTTGGCGGCGACCACCAAGCCTGCCACTGCTGCCACCGCGGCTGCACTGCCAATGAGCACTAACCTATTGACCAACGAATTGTTTTTCATGTTTTACCTCATTTGGAATTACGCACGGTCCACGATTCGCTCTGGAGCGATTTGCGTGTGCCGGCGTCGTACTGGTTTTGTTGGAGTTGATTTGAACGGAGCTTCAGATTGTTGATCTCCTGGCGGAGTTGCGGTTTCAGATCGGCCGGCGCGTTTTGGTACTGGTAATCCAGCGCGTGGGCCTGGCGATCGAGTCTTTCGGCCGCTTGCTGATAGCGCCCGGCGTCGGCATCGGCCAGTGCCTGGTCCTTGACCACCGCGGCGAGGAACAGCTCCTTTTGCGCCGTCACATCGGCGCGCAGAGAATTCAGGGCCAACTGGCGATCCTCGGTAAAGCGCACAGTGGCCACCCCACTCGAGCTCTGCTCAGCGCCGCCATTCAACTCGTCGATGTATCTGATATTGACGCGCGCGATCTCAGTCGCGCGGTGCTCGACACGGCAATGCAGGAAGAGGTATCGGTTTTGAGCGACAGCGAGCTGACTAAGTCGCACAGTGCCGGTTTGTCCGGCGAACTTCTCGGGTCGTCCGAGGAAACCAATCGGCCTCACTCCGTCCGGGCAAATGATCTCAATCCTGATGTCCCGCACGGCGACGTCGAGAAGCTCGCCCAGTTCTTTGGCAAAAATATCCGGCAGCTTCTCGGTGTCTTTGACGTAGTAATAATTCGCATCGCTGGCCTCAGCTAGGCCGGCCATCAAGTCTTCGTTGTAATCGTCGCCGACGCCGATGGTGGTCACCGAGATACCGCGCTCAGAAAGGTGGCCACCCAGCCGGCGCAAGTCTCGGGGCGAACTTGGGCCGACGTTGGCCAGGCCATCCGAGAGCAGGATCACGCGATTGATGCGCGGGGCGGAATAATGCCTTTGAACTTGTTCTGCGCCCAACTCAACGCCGGCATACAGTGCAGTGCTTCCGCCCGGCTGAACATGCTCTATGCGCGCTTTGAGCGCCTCTTTGTCTTCAACTGGCTGCGCCGGGAAGACGACTTGCGCCCGGTCGCTATAAACAACGAATGAGAAGATGTCTTCGGGCGCTAGCCGATCCACGACTTGCATCGCGGCCTGCCGGGCTTTTTCGATTTTCGCGCCGGTCATCGAGCCGGAGCGATCCAGCACCACTGCCAGGTTCAGCGGCGTGCGCCGGAATCGCTTTTTGTGTTCCAACGCCGAGAGGTCAATCTTAACGACGACTTCCTGAGGCGAACCCGCCAGCAAGTATCCTCGATCTGGCTGAAGTCCCAAATGCAGTGATTCTCCGGCGGCGCTCCGAGCCGCCAGTCCCGCCGCCAGGCAGAGGACAAAAATGAATGATTTCATGCTCGCAGCATGCCTCAATCGTCATCGTGAGTTGTCAGGCTGGCGCAAAACAAATGTAAGAACTTTGTAATTTGAATCCGCCCGCCGCCGTCTTGATTCCCGTATCCGTACGGAGGTGTCAGCCGAAGCAAAACACGCGAGAGGTAGTCTGGTGCGGGGTGATTTTTGTTGATTTTTTCGGACGCATGGTTCAGCATCGATGATGTAGCCAGGTTTTATGACGTATCGTAAGGTGTTGGGAGCTGTTGCGGCCCTCGGATTTGCCGTTGGCGCTGCCTTCGCCCAAAGTCCCATCGTTAACCCTTTCAGCCCTGCTCTCGAAACCAGGCCAGAAAGCCAGAGCCTCAGCGGCGCTTCCACACAGTCGTCGAGTTTCATCCTGAATTGGGGTCGGCCCTCGGAGACCGACACGCAAAGCTCCTCTTTGCTCGGCTCATTCAACAACGCCAATCCCAGCCCGCCATGGACTCTCTCTTTGTCGGAATTAAGCTCGGGCCCTGAGAACGCGCGGTTGCCGCAGGGCCTGGTAGTTTCAACGGCGCCCGAACCCTCAACGCTGGCGCTCTTGGGATTAGGCGGCTTGCTGCTGGTTCAATTCATTAGCCGAAGCTCAAAGAAATTTCGCGGGAATTGAGCTCTCGAGCGCTGCGCTCGGGCCTTAAGGTTTCCAGCTAAACTTTGCGCCTCACCGCGCCGTCCTTTCCGAGCTCTGCGACCAGCTCGTAGCGGTCACGTTGAAGGCAGAAGGCCACGTCATCACGCAGGTCCTCGTGGGCGAGCAGACGCCGGCCATTTCGTGACCGGGCGACTGCGGCGGCGAGATCGGCCGCCTCGAGCATGAACAGCCGGTGCGCGATTTGCGCCGAATCAGACACCGCTCCGGTGCTGTAGATTGGCCAAATCAAATCGCACAGCGCCCCGGCGCCCAGGACATCCTCGTAGGCGGCCTGCTCCAATGTGCCGCTGCAGACCAGCAACAACCGCGTGGGAGTTTCGCGCTTGAGCGCGTCGGCGGTCGCGCGAAGGTTCAAGAACGAACCAATTAGCACGATTCGCGCTTGGGCGCATGCCCGCAACGCCCGCGTGCCATTCGTCGTCGTCATTGCAATGAGCCGGCCGTGAACTTTTTCCCGTGTAAATTCCCGCGGCGAGTTGCCCAGGTCAAAGGAGACGCTCCCGGTCTGGTCGCTGTGAATGCGCACACTATTCCGTTCGCCCGCAAGCAGCAGGTCCGGTTGCCCTTGGCGCAGGACCACCGCTTCGGCGATCTCCTCGACCGGAATGATCGCACTGGCGCCGTTGGCCAACGCGTTCACGATCGAGCTGGTCGCGCGAAGGATGTCAAACACAACGCAGGTCGTGTCGCCTAAATCCCGCCGAGCCAAACCGTCGAATTCGGCGGGCGCGAAAAGCACCTCCAGCGACCGGTGCACTTGGGCGTCCGTGTTCTTAGCATCGATATTTGCACTCATTGCTCTGTTGAGTTTTCGCTTGGGATCTCCTCAACGGTCCGCGACTATGTATTGCTCCCATCCTCACATAATGGAACAAGTACTGTTGAGCATAGCCCGCGTTCGGGCCGAAATGAGTCGCGGCGAAGTGCTGGAGCTGCGGGAGATTGACCTTTCGCCGGGCAAAGTAAAGCTGCCGCAGACCTTTGGCGACCCAGACGTCCACAGGGAACGCGGATTGAAACCCGAAAGCGAACAGCAAGGTGCAATCGGCGATTTTTCGGCCGACTCCGGGCAACTGCATCAACTGATCTCGGGCGGCATCCACCGGGACCTTTCGCAACCGCGCCGGGTCGAATTGTCCGTCTGCGATCTGCCGCGCCACCGCCAGCAAGTGCGGCGCGCGAAATCCCATTTTGCACGCGCGTAGCTCCGCTTCCGAGGCCCTTGCCAGGCGAGAGGGCAGCGGAAAGGCGTACGCCGGGCCATACCCAGCGGGCATCGCCAACTGTTCGCCAAACCGTTCACACAGCGATCGGATGATCTGCTGGATTTGCACGATTTGCTTGTTCGAGGAGAGAATGAAAGAAGCGAGACATTCCCAGGGATCCTGGCGCAAGAGTCGCAAGCCATAACAGTACCTCGTTGCGGCGCGCATTGGTTCATCGTCAGGAAACGTGAGCAAGACCTGACTCAGATCCAGCTCGAGTTGCAAATAGTCAACCAGCCACGACCAGTCGGAGACCGGTTCGGCAGTTTCCGCGGTGATTGAAGCCACGTCGGAGCTGAGCCGGACCCAATGACGGCCGACGACTCCGAGCCAGCTCGCACGGTCTTCGTGCCAGCGGAAAGCCTGGCCAGAAGTTAACGTAGATCTCAAATCGTAGTGTTGAACGGGAAATGTCTTACAGTTCATCGGCTCCCCCTTCCGAGCGAATCATCGCAACCCGCGGCCGGCAAATGCTGCAGCCTCCGGAGCACAAGGCCATCGATCAGCACATCGCGAATTCCCATGGCCTGAACCGAATCGACCTCCTCTCGCAGTCGGGCAGGGGGTGACATTGGCTTTCGCCCGTCAGGATTCACCTCGGAGGCGGGCAACCTCTCGCGAGCCGCGCGCGGGTTGCAGCACTGGATTAAGCAGAGACGGCATGATTGCCCACCAAAGCGGAAACCATTTGCGGCCCGCCCCGCGCCATAAGGCATCCAGGGTCCAAACAGTCGCGGCGGCATATCCGGCCCCCAGAACGGCACCGGCCAGGACATCGCTCGGATAATGCACACCGTTGTAGATGCGCGAGAAACCAACCAGCACGGCCATCGGCAGCATGAACCAGAGGCTGCGTCGGTAGTAAACGAAGAAGATCATCGTGGCAGCGAACCAATTGGCGGCGTGTGATGAAGGCATGCTCCAGCTCCCGGCGGATGGGGCTTTGTATTTTGGCGAGGCAGCAGGCGGTGGTTGCCCCATATAACCGTCCTTTCTCCCTGGCCGAAGCACGTCGGGCAGGACCATGAACGGGCGTGGGCGGGCGACCGCCTGTTTGATAGTTCGGCAGACCCAGGTGTCACCGAGCGGCAGAATCAGCGCCAGAAACAGCACGCAAACCAGACCGCGGACGCGGCCTTTCCAGACCATGATGATCCCTGTCGCCACTACCAGCGGAAAAAAGAACACGTTGCCGCTGAGGAACGGCATGACCAAATCGAAAAGCGGATTGGCGAGTCTCTCGTTTAGAAACCGGAAAAGGTCGATGTCCAATGATTGCAGCCACTGCATGACCGGCAGTCTAACCCTGGCGTCCTGCCGTCAAAAGCTCAATACACCACCAGCGACCGAACGGGATAGCCTTTAAGTTTCCCACGCCCGTCCAGGAAACTCAGCTCGATCAGAAAAGAGATTTCCAGGATGCGAGCCCCTAGTTTTTGCACCAGGGCTGCCGCAGCCGCCGCAGTGCCGCCGGTGGCCAGCAGATCGTCGATCAGGAGAACGCGACTGCCCGGTTTGAGGGCGTCCACGTGAACAGCCACCGTGGCGGTGCCGTATTCCAGGTCGTACTCCTGCTCGTGAGTTTGGTAAGGAAGCTTTCCCTTCTTGCGGACAGGGATGAATCCAGCCCGGAGCTTGACGGCCGCCGCCGCGGCGAAAATAAACCCGCGCGCGTCGATCCCGACTACTGCGTCCACTTCTCCCGGCTTGAAGCCGTCGGCGAGCAGATCGATCGAACCGGAAAAAAGTCTCGGATCCGCCAGCACAGGCGTGATGTCTTTGAATTGGATTCCTGCTTTGGGAAAGTCAGGAATATTTCGGATAGCGCGTTCGAGCTCTGAAGGCGCCGGCGGCTGCTGGATCATCTGGATGTTAGGTCTTCGTCGACTCCATCTTTTCGATCATCTTCCGCAGCTTTTTCAAGGCGATATTTTGGATCTGCCGCACGCGCTCACGAGTCACGCCAAATTTCTCGCCGACTTCCTCCAGTGTTTTCTGCGGCCCGCCATCCAGGCCGAAACGGGCCCGCAGGATAGTGGCCTCGCGAGGATCGAGCGTTTTGACCATCTCCTGCAGCATCCGAGTTACGGTCTTTTCTTCCAGTTGCTCGTAGGGCGTGTCGGCGCTTTCGTCCTGGACGACCTCGGCGAAGTTGTTCGAGTCCTCGTCGCCGATGGGAGCGTCGAGCGAGGCGGGCCGGATAGCGGCCATGCGCATCTGCGCCACGCGCGCCGCCGAAATGTCCAGCTCCTCGCCCAGCTCTTCATCGGTCGGTTCGCGGCCGAGCTCTTCCTGCAAACGCATCGCCGTGCGGCGCATCTTGGAAATCTTGTCCACGAGGTGCACTGGCAGGCGGATGGTTTTAGACTGATTGGCTAGAGCGCGTTTGATGGACTGCTTGATCCACCAGGACCCGTACGTCGAAAGCTTGCCGCCTTTGGACGGGTCGAAACGTTCGACCGCCTTCATCAGCCCGATATTTCCTTCGCTGATCAAATCCAGCAGCGGCAATCCGATGCCCTCATAATCACGAGCGATCTTTACCACTAGCCGCAAGTTGGCTTTGATCATCTGCTCGCGGGCCTTCTTGTCACCCTTCTTGATGCGAGCGGCCAATTCAATTTCCTCCTGCGGCGTGAGGAGTTTGACCTGGCCGATTTCCCTTAGGTACAGCTTGATGGCGGTGTCGCCGTCATAACCCGAGCGTTCGCGCCCGCGCGGTTCGGCGGCGTGTTCCTCGGACTCGGCCCCGGCGGTCGCCGCGGCCTCTTCCATTTCCTCCGCCTTGAGCAGCTCCTCCTCTTTCGCCAGTTCCTCTGGCTTGGGCTCGCTTTCATCCGGGGCCAGCGGCAATTCCTTGCGGGCTGGCTCCGCTTTATTGAATCTCGGAGCTTTGGCCAATGGCGGGGCTTTGGGTACGGCGGAGCCGCGCGGCGGTGCCACGCGGTTCTTCTTGCGCGGACTCACTTTGCGGAGTCGGGTCTGAGTTGCCATAAAGCCGGCTAAAAACTCATGTCTCTGTTCGTTGGCAACCAAGCCGATGGAACCTTCAATCTTGTTCATAACCTACACCCAAGATCAAGAAATGTTTCGCCGATGGCCCGGGAGTCTTGTCCATTGGACGAAAATAATGACTCAGGGCTTCAAATTTGCCTTATTTAGCGCACCATGGATCTGGAGACTTCGAGAGTTTCCCACATCCACCAACCGTCTGTTAACTTTGAGACCGCAATTTTTGTTGTCCTGTTCAATCGAGCCAGTCTAATGCCAAGAGCTCTCGGCTTGACTTGCAGCACATTACGAGTTGCGCGCGCGCCTCGACAAGGCGGTTCGCGACAGCACGGCGCGTCCCATGCCGGTCGCAGGGGCCTTTTTGGCGCACCCGGCTAGCCCCGAAGTTCGTAACATCGCGCATTCCACCCGGGAACCGGAAATCCGAATTCCAAAGCGAAGTCGGATTTAGGAGTTCAGGCCTCTTCTCGCCGCGCTGGCGCGCCTTCGCAGCGAGTCGGGCTTCGGATTTTGGCATTGAGATTTCTGGTGCATGGACGCCTGGCCCCCGAAGAAACAAATTCAGATCTCCAGGACTTTTTCGAACCGGGTCAGGTTTCGCGGAGCTTTTTCCGTGACCACAGCGACATCTTCCAGGCGCACACCACCCAACCCGTGGTAGTAAAGCCCGGGTTCGACCGTTACTACCTGGCCCGGTTTGAGGTTGCCGGCTGAGTTTACCCCCATGCGAGGCGGTTCGTGGATCTCAAGGCCAAGGCCATGGCCGGTGCCATGAAAGAAGCCCTGCATCCGACCGTTGAGTTTGCCGGTCTTGTATCCCTCGTGAGCAAAAAGTTCCTGCACCGTCTTGTGGACGTCGGCGGTCGGCACGCCGGCACGCATTTTGTCAATTGCCGCCTGCTGGCCCTTGAACACTGTCGAGTAGAGTTTGCGGACTGCTTCGCTCGCTCGTCCACGCACCACCGTGCGGGTGATGTCGCCGAAGTAACCGGTCTTTTGCGAGCGCGGGAAGATGTCGATAATGATGGGCTCGTGTGCGCGCAAGGGGCCATGGCCCGTCTCGTGCGGATCGCAGGCCTGGTTGCCGCCGGCGACGATGGTGTGGCTGGCCTGCCCACCGGCCTGGACGATGGCGGTGTCGATCGCCGCCCGAAGCCGCTCGGAAGTCAGCGGCGCCTTCCGAAGTATTAATCTGCGGTCCCGGCCAATTTTCGCGGCCCTGAGTGTCCGCATGGCCGCAGCCATGCCCGCTTCCGCAATGGCGAGTGCGTCGCTGAGCTTTCTGATTTCGCCAGCAGATTTTTGTTCACGCTCGGGAAAGAATGCGCCATTCCTGGTTTGGACGCCGATCCGATTCCGTTGCAATTCCACCGCCAGCCCGTGCGGGAAATTGCTTGCGACGACCACGCTTCTGATGCCTTTTTCGCGCAACACGCGCGGCAAGACCTGTTCGACGCCCGGATACTTTACGCCTTCGCGGCGGAGCCTTTTTTGGCGAGAGCTCAGGGAAAGGACTTGGCAATGAGGGGCTTGTTTGCGCGCGCGATCGAATTCCAGGTCACTCAGCACGACATAGCTTCTACCGTGGAGCCGAAAATAAATGAACGGGTCAGGAACGAACATCCCGACGGCATAAAGCATATTAGCATCGTGGTCGCTGTCGGCCACGAGCAGCAATGTCTCGGAGTTTTTCATTCAGGCCTTTTCGGTGGTGGAACGAAGGTGTCCCAGGTCCGCCCGCTTTGGCGCTGGACGCGAGTAAAACCGGAGCCGGCGGGCGGATTGGGAATATTGATCAGGTGATTGCAGGAGGGACACTGAATTTGTCGCCCGGCAAACTGCACGCCGCATTGGAGGTGTTGCTTGCAGTGCGGGCACTCAAATTTGAACTCGCTGGGATCCATAACCGATTATCTAACCACCGATTGGTTCTCTTGTCACACTCCAAAGAGCCGGTCGCCAGCGTCGCCCAAACCGGGAACAATATAACCCCTATCATTCAGCCGCCGATCAATTGCGGCGGTAAAGATCGGTAGTTTGGGATAGTTCAGCCGCACGCGGCGGATGCCCTCGGGCGCGGCCACCAGGTTGACCAATCGAACGCGCAGCGCATCCAGCTCCGCCAGCAAGTCCAGGGCCGCCACCGCGCTGCCGCCGGTCGCCAGCATCGGATCGATGAGGATCACTTCGTACTGGCTCAAATCGGGCGGCAAACTTTTGTGGTAAAACACCGCCCGCAACGTGGTTTCCTCTCGCTTGAGCCCAATAAAACCGACGCGGGCGTGCGGCAAGAGCTGGAGAATCGAGTCCAGCATCCCCAAACCGGCGCGCAAAACCGGCACCAGCACGACTTCGCGGCGCAAATGAAACCCGGGCGCTGGGGCCAGCGGCGTCCTGACTGTGGCCGGCGCGACGGCAAACGACCGGGTTGCCTCATACAGCATCAGAGCGGCGATCTCGCTCAACACGCGGCGGAATTCCTGCGGTCCGGTCCGCTGGTCGCGCAACCGGGTCAGGTTATGCTGCACCAGCGGGTGCGTGATGACGGTCACGCCTTTCACCGTTTAGCGCGCGAATACGGGTGAGAGGAAATAAAGCTGGCCCGCCTGGAGTTTCGGGGCCTCAACTCCCCAATCAAACTTTACAACTTTGCTTTCGCTTTGGCCAAAGAGCCGGAACAGGTCGGAAATATCGTAGCGCTGTTGGAACTGCACCAAATTGGCGTTGCTGATGCCGGCGATCCTTTTGGCGCGGCTGACCGCATCGTCGAAATTACCTTTTTCATCTACAAAGCCCAGCTTGAACGCTTCCGTGCCCGAGAGCACCCGGCCATCGGCGTACTGTTCCCAATCCGCGTCCAGTTTGCGGCCCTGGTCGGTGGAAGGGTTCCTCTTGTTTTTTTCGTGGGCCTCGCCGCGGCCTTTCGCCACGATGCTCTTGAACTTGCCGTACGTCTCGTCGATGAGCGACTGGACCATCTCACGTTCCTCCGCCGGAATCTCTTCCGGATTGCGCTCGCCGCTCAGCATGTCCTTGAATTTGCCGCTCTTGTATATCTCCGGCCGCAAGCCGACTTTGTCCATCAGGCCGCGATAATTCCATGCGTGCAGGATCACGCCGATGCTGCCGGTGATCGTCAGGTCATTGGCCACTATCCACTGGCACGGCGCCGAGACGTAGTAGCCGCCCGACGCCGCCAGGTTACCCATCGAGGCAATCACCGGCTTGCGTGCTGTCTTTTGGAAATCGGCAATGGCGTGGTAAATGTCGTCCGAGGCCAGCACTTCGCCGCCCGGAGAATCGACTTTGAGAATAACCGCTTTGACTTTGCTGTCTTCCTCTGCCCGTTTGAGTTGCGCCTTGATCAGGTCCACCATGCTGTGGCCGCCAGGGTCAATCGCGCGGCTGGTGATAATCCCGTCAATTTCAACGATGGCGATTTTGTCGCTGGCATCGTTGTCCTCAGTGATGACCTCCTCGAGCCGCGGGCCGCCGGCGCGGACATGTTTGCCTTTGGTGTAGAGCAGGTTGCCCATCAGGCTGCTGAAATTTCCCAGCACGCTTAGGCCCAGCAGCACCAGCAAAACGATTGCGAAAATCATCCATCCTCGGCCGCGGCGCGACGGCGGCGTGGCTGCGGGCGGTACAATCACCGGTGGCGGCAGCATGGGAGGAGGAGGAGGAGGAGGAGGAAGAGAGGGTGACGACGAAGGTGGAGGCGGCGAGGGCGAGACAGGCGGTGGCGATGCGTTTTCTTCCATCATGAAACGCAAGCTAGCTCAGGCTCGGGCAACCGGCAATCAGAATCGGGCGCGGCCAGTCGGAATCCCCAGCTGGTGTAAATTACAAACTTGAATACAGAGTGAAATTCCTTACGATCCGAAACTGCTCCATGTTCGAAAAGCGCTTCTACGTCGAAGGGCTGGCACACGCCTCGTACTTAATCGGGGATTCTGGCCGGGCGGCGGTGATTGATCCCAAGCGAGATGTGGACGATTACTTGGCGACTGCTGAGCGGGAGAACCTCAAAATCGTCGCGATTTTTGAGACACATCCACACGCAGATTTTGTCTCGGGCCACGTCGAACTGGCGCAGCGGAGCGGGGCGAAGATTTACGTCTCGCACCGGGCTCCCGCGAGCTATGAGAGATCGCTCCTGCGCGATGGAGATGTGGTTCAAGTCGGGTCGCTCGAAGTGGCGGCTCTGGAGACGCCTGGCCATTCGCCCGACAGCATGAGTTTTGTCATTCGCACGGCGGGCAAACCGATCGCCGTGTACACGGGGGATACACTCTTTGTCGGGGACGTGGGCCGGCCCGATTTGAGGGATGCCGAAGAGAAGCCGACCCGGTTGGCGGCGGCGTTGTATGATTCGTTGTTCGGGAAACTGCTTGCGCTTCCCGATGACACCAAAGTGTATCCCGCTCATGGCGCCGGTTCGATGTGCGGCCGTAAGATCTCCTCTGTGCCGTTCACGACGATTGGCCAGGAGCGCTTGTTCAATTGGGCGCTTCAGCTCAAAGACCGCGAGACGTTCGTCCGCACGATGGTCGAGAACCTGCCGGATCGGCCGCCATACTTCGCGCATGACGTGCAAGTGAACCTCGCGGGTGCGCCGGCGCTTGGTTCGCTGCCAGCAGTTCGGGCGCTGACAGAAGCCGAACTGAAGGCGGAATCTGGCCGCGGGACCATAATGCTAGACACACGTAGCGCCCCCTTTTTCGGCGCGGGCCATTTTCCAGGCAGCCTCAACATCGGTCTGTCGAGCAACCTGTTCTCGACCTGGGTCGGCTTCCTGGTTCCGTTCGGCAAACCGGTGGCGTTGGTGGTCGGTTCCCCCGACAGCGCCCACAAGGCGCGATTGGAGCTGGCCAGGATTGGTTACGATGACGTCGTGGGCTTCTTGGAGGCAGACGCGCTGACCCAAACCCGGCAACTTTCTCAACTGGGTGTGGACGAACTGCATTTCTCGTTGAAACGCGGCGAAGGCCCGCGGCTGCTGGATGTGCGGACCCGCGGCGAATGGGAGGCTGAACACATCAGCGGCGCGGCGCACATTCCTCTGCCGGCACTGCCGCGGCGTCTTGGAGAGCTGCCACGAGAGAGCCCTCTGGCGATCATTTGTGGCAGCGGTTACCGCAGCTCCATTGCCGCGAGCCTGCTGCGGAGTGCCGGATTCAGCCGGGTGCAAAACGTCATGGGCGGCATGGGAGCGTACTTGGAGACACGCGTGACTGAGTTTCAGCCTTCGGATCTGGTATTCATCGGGGAGAATATCTGATCCGCGACACTAACGCTCCGCACGAAACAAAGCAACAGCCCAAGCCGCAACCAGGAACATTATTGAACACGGATTACACCGATTGCGCGGATGCTTTATATCCGTGTCATCCTGCCATCCGTGGTCAAAGACCTTCGCGACACACGAACAAATTCGGCTGTTGCAGTGCAAAGAATGCAACCGATCTGGAACCTCTGCGCTCTTCGAGCCTCTGCCGTTCCGCGGGTGGAAATGTCAAGCACTTGCCTTCGTCCGTTTTTTCGTCCTTGGATTTGGCTTGATCGCGACAAATCTCAGAGGCATAATTGCGGAGCACAGTCGTACAGCGCTGCGCGCAAGCTTTGGTGCGTACCGGCTGAGCAGGTTGCCAATAGCGGTCATCCCTTGTGGATGAATCGGAAAAACAAACGACAACAACCGAAAGGAACAGGCCTTATGGCAAAATTCATGTGCACCCACACCATTCCGCCTGGGAAATTCTCCCAGGACCAGCTCAATCAGTTCGCCCAGGCGGCACAACAGGATCCGACGGTCAAGGGCTATCGAAGCTTTGCGAACCTCGCTGAGGGCAAAGCCGTCTGCATCATGGAGGCGGCGACGAAGGACCAGATTGCGGCTTGGTTCACTAAAATGGGCATGCCGTACGACACCATCACGAAAGTCGAGCTCGAAGGCGACCGCGGCACCATTCGCGCCGCTTGAGCGCGTCCATGATTGTTCAGCGCCCTTGAACGTGGGGCGAGTTGCCTCACCGCTCAAGGTGCGGGGATGGCCTCGTACCCGACGTCTTCACACGAAACGTGGGTGGCGGGGCAGACCGTTAGTTGTGGAAAACGAAGACTGACTTAGTCGGGCTAGCGGGGACTTTATGCGAGGCTGACTAAGGACCCAAAAGGGCAGGCAGTCGAGTCTGGATCGTCTAACCAAAGAAAGAACTGTCCGATGTGGATCCCCAAATGGCAGCGTGATCAGCAAAAGGGCGTAGATTCGCCCATCCCGACCCAGGTCGTTTCAACCGAGGAGTTCATCCCTCGCCCGCAGAACGAAAAGCAGAGGCAATGGGAACACCTCATTGGCGAGCTGGCCGACGAGAAATCAAAGCGTCTCGGCATGACAAAGCGCGATTTTCTGCGTAGCTCCATGGGCATGGCTACGGCGTTCCTCGCCAGCAACATGGTCTATGGCCCGTACTGGAATGTGGACGCGGCGGAGACGCTGGAAGGCGCGGCCACGGCAGAGAAGTTTCCCAAGGGTGAGTATTTCATCTTTGACGTGCAGACGCATTTTACCGACGGCGTGCCGCTCGGGTTTCGGAACGCGCCCTTCGTGAAGGACATGGGCTTCAAGCTTGATGAGAACCCGGCGACCTACAGCTTCAACAATTTCGTGAAGGAACTGTTCTTCGACAGCGAGACGAGCATGATCGTGATCTCGGGCGTGCCGGGTCGCGAAAAACAGAAGGACAACGAAGGAAAGCCGCTCGAAGGCAGGGCCCGGGGCGGTGGCGTCCTGCCGAGTTGGCTCATGTCGAAGCGCAAGAGCGAGATCAATGAGCTGGCCGGCGGAAAACGCGCGTTGTGTCAGGGCAACTGCGCCCCGAACCATTACTGGGATCGTGCCAAAAACCAGCCGGACTTCCCCGCGTTGTTCGAGCAGATGGAGCGGGAGAAGAAGCTCTACGGCATCGATTCCTGGAAATGGTATTGCCACACCGATCCGGGCCGCTCCGGCAACGGCTTCCGCCTCGACGACGAAAAGATGACGTATCCCTTTTACAAGAAGTCAATCGAACTCGGTCTGAAAACTTTCAGCATCCACAAGGGGTACTCCTCGCAATCGCAGACCCTCGGCCATTTGGCCCACCCGGGAGACATCGAGAAAGCGGCGAAAATTCATCCGGAACTCACGTTCATCATCTATCACTCGGCGCTCAAGCACAGTCCCTGGGAACCGCAGTTCAAGGAAAACAACAATTACGATCCGACGACCGGCGACTTCCTCTGGCACGCCGACTTGATGAAAATCAAAGAGCGCAATCCGGGTATGAACAACGTTTACCCGGAAATTGGCTCGGCGTTCGGCATGTTGTTCATCGCGCACCCGGAGATGTGCATGCACCTGATCGGCCGCAACATCAAAACCTATGGCGTGGACCACGTCATTTGGGGAACCGACTGTCTGTGGTGGGGCTCGCCGCAATGGGTCATCGACGCCTTCAAGCGGTTCCAGATCACGGACAAGTTGTGCGAGCAGTTCGGCTACGCCAAGCTCACTAAGGAGGACAAAGCCAAGATCTTCGGCCTGAACGCGGCGAAAATCTATGGCGTAGATCCGACTGCACAACTCAAAGCGCTTCCGAAGGACGCCCTGTCGCGGCTCAAGACCGCCTTTCTGGATCGTGGCGGACAACGGGAGAACGCGGTGTATGGTTGGGTGCGCGCGGAGGCGTAATACTGGTTCCAGTGTGTGCCAGTGGTTGAAATTGCAATCTAGGTTCGCAACTGGGCTATGAGCGTTTTCTCACAGCGCGGAAGGCTTGGTCTGAGCGACAGGAAAAGTCCGGCCACGGTGGACTTCCCAGCCTCGGGTTTGGCGAGAGAGTCGCCATGAAACTCCAAATCGCCGATTTTGTGTTATCTTCGCCCTATCTATGAGAGAATGCATCTGCCTAGCAATCCTTCTTGCGCTAAACCTTAATGCAGCCTCTAATAGACGCGAGCTTCCTGATTTGGGGAAAACCTGGCTGAATACGGTGGTCGTCAACGGCAGCGGCGCCGTCACCTCGGGGCAGGCAGTCGCAGCCGACGCAGAAGGTCATTTTTATGTCGGCGGCCATTTCAAGGATTCAGCGCGCTTTGGAACCAACGTGTTCACCAGCCGACATTCCTTCGACGCCTATTTGGCCAAGTACGATTGGGAGAGAAATTTTATTTGGGTGATAACGATCGAAAACGCCGCTGCGTACGCCTGCACGGTGTATCGGCCCGAAGCAGTATTTCTCACAGGTTATGTTCACGGCGATACACTATTTGGGAACACGCCCTTCAAGTGTCTTGGTCGGGGAGATTCCTTTCTAGCCAAATTCGACGCGGCCGGACGTGTGCTCTGGGTAAAGCAAGCCGGCGGCCCAGACGGTGCCCAAGCCATGGATGTTGCTGTAGATGCCGCCGGCAATAGTTATGTCACCGGTGGTTTTGGTCGCGAGGCTATATTCGAGGAAGTGAAACTCAGTTCACAGAAATATCGTGATCTTTTCGTCGCTAAGTACGATCCACACGGGAAATTGCTTTGGGTTAAGCGGGACGGCGGAGTTTTTTGCCAGGCGCGAGGGATCGCCGTAGATGTGACAGGCAGTGTTTACGTCACAGGCGTTTTCAAAAAATCCGCACAGTTCGGCGTCGAAACACTTTCCTCGATGGAGGGCAATGACATGTTCCTCGTTAAGTATGATAGCGACGGCAAATTTCTTTGGGCGCGCTGTCCAGGTGGGGCGCCCGAGCGCTTGGGGCTCAGATTAGCTGTGGATGGCCAGGCAAATCCGCATGTAGTCGGGCTTTTCAAATCTTCGTTGGACTTTGGCCCCACGAAGATCCGCATTGTCGAGCCCAAACACCACACTAACCTCTTTCTAGCAAAGTACGATTCCGAGGGCGCTTTTCATTGGGTGCGACAGTTTCAGAGAGGCGACTTTGACTTTAGCAAGGTCGTTGCTGTAAGAAGTCATACCATGGCTCGGGCGGCGCAATACACCACGGCGGCATCAGCTCTCAATTCGAACCAGGCTTCCGAAGCCAAAGCCGAAGCACTCAAAGTAGCTCTCGCCGAGGCGGGAACAAAGCTGGCGACCGGTCCCCCGTCCGGTCCGATATTGCACCTCATAAAAACTGACGAGTTCATAATTCTATTTTGGCCCAAGGAGTTCGCCAAGTTTGGCTTGGAAAGTTCGGAAAACCTGACGCCGTTTCCTATCTGGGAAACGGATTTACAGAAGCCAGAACTGGTGGGCGAGCTCATGGTCGTGTCCGTTCCAATCAATGGTGCTCATAACTTTTACCGGCTCCGCAGCACGGAACGATGAGCAGGCGCTGCCGCTTTCCCATGATGTGATATTGGCAAGATGCACTCGATCACGGGTTCTGTTCGCGTGGCACATGGCGGGGGTGTGCTTCGCGGTTTGGGCACTGCCGCGTCCGGCGGCCAGCACGCCAGGAGAGGTGGATCCGGCAGCGTGGGGTTCTGACCACGTGGGCAAAGCCATGCCGGAATCTCTCACCGGCGATGAATGCCTGTTCTGCCATCGCGTGAAGATCGGTCCCACATGGCCTCAAAACCGTCACCAATCCACCATCCGTAACATCGACTCCGGAGCGCTCGCGTTGTTGAAGGCCTCGAAGAGCCATGCACCGTTCGCAGAAGCGGCGGAGTATCTTCTCGGCCGCACAAATCAGTGGCGCTTTCTGAAGCGCTCCGAGGCCTACGGCCGACTCGAGATGCTCTCGACACCAGCTCATCCGACCGGAGTGCGCCCGTCCTCGGGCGCAGCGACGTCCAAAACGCCACAGTCGCCACAAGGTTCGCGCGATCCCGCCCTGACTGAGCTTGCTGTGCCCGAGGACGGGCACACTCCGCTAAACGAGTACCGCGTGCCGCACTGGGAAGCCGATACATTCGCAAACCAATGCGCGGGCTGTCATTGCACTGGATTCGATTCGCGCAGCAAAACGTTCTCCGTCATCTCGGTTGGCTGTTTCTCCTGCCACGGTGAAGTGGAGCTCGAGCATACCAAGGACACGAGCAAAGTTTTGCTGGCGCAAAAGCGGCAGGACCCGGCTCGCGTCGTGATGTCCATTTGTGGCTCATGTCACGTTCGGACTGGTCGTTCGCGTAGCACCGGGTTGACTTTCCCCAACAACTTCGTGCCAGGGGACAATTTGTTACGCGACTTTGCAGTGGATTTTTCCGGCGCCGCGCTCGCGAAATTGAATCCAAGGGATCGTCACATTCTGCAGAACGTCCGCGACGTCGTTGTCCGGGGCAAAGAGGAACAGACTTGCCTTTCCTGCCACACAGTTCATGGCAGGTCGAGTTCGCGCCACCGCAGGCTGCCACGAAACGAGCTTTGTTGGTCCTGCCACGAGGGAGATAATCTGGTGCCGGACTGGTCGCATGTAAGCAGCGCCACCTGTGGTTACTGAAACCAGTTTGTAGCCGCCGTATCAGGTAACGAGGCTCTGATCTGTGCCAGGGTGAGCATTCTTTCAAATGAATTTGAGCCTCGTTACCTCGGCTGCTACGATTTTTCGGACTTATGACTGATGAAGAGAAACTTCGCTTCGAGCACCTGCCGGCCGGCGTGCCGATGGACGAAACGGATGTGAGCCTGCGGGCTTACCTTTCGCGGCTCAGCAATGAGCATCTTGCCCAGTACGATCCCGGCTGGACCGATGAGCAAATCATCGAGTGGGACGGCAACTTCAAGTCGGATGGCACTCTCATGCTGGTCTGTTGTGAACGCGACGTGGACGTGACTGATTTCCGCCGCGTGCTGGAGGAGCACATGAAGTTTCGGTTTCCCGGCAAGTAACTGTTTTGATCCGGCGCGGTGTGAGGCGGCAGCTGCATCGTGTATAAACTTTTTACAGTTTCAAAATCGACTCCGCTCAAAATGCGAGGACACTGATGCAATACGAGCACGCGCAGAGCATTTACGCCAGCCGAGTTCCTTGCGTGCATGCTCTAACCGACGGCCACCGAAACCAAAAAATAAATGAAGGTGAACCTCAAAAGAGCGATCGGCTTCACGACGGTTTCCCTGCTCCTGCCGTGTGTTGTGCTTTGCCTGCTAGCCGGTTGCAAAACCAGCCAACCAACCACTGCAGCATTAAGACGTCTCCAGGGCTATTGGGAAGGTGGAGGCTCCGGAGGAATTAAATGCTCAATAGCCATCAGAGGCAACTCGCTCCACTTTTATTCGCGAACGGACTTTTGGTATGAGACGACCTTTACACTGCCCGCAGGCACAGACCCACAGCAGCTACGCGCTACAATCAAAGATTGTGCGCCACCAACGAATTCCGTCGGCCAGGTGGTCGTCGCCATCTTCAAGATTGAACAGGGGACACTGAGCTTGGCCGTGAACCAAGACCCCGAAGGGCCGCCGCCGAAGGCTTTTCCGAGCGACCCAAAATCAGTGATTGCTCGCTACGACCTCAAAAAGGCTCAACCTCAAAAGAAGAATGCCAAGGCACCCACATTCGTGAAGCACCCCGCCGAGATTGCAAAGATTGTCTCCGGGCCGGACTTGGTTCCAGTTCCCATCGTCTTCCAAGACAACAGCACGGGTATTCGGAAGATTTATTGGCTCGCTCTTCCGTGTCCCGGCTTTCCAGGAAAGCCAAACAGGCAGCTTGCCATTTCTCAGTTGGTCAACGACAGTCTTCATGAACCCAGAGCACATGATCGAGCTGAAAGTCAATGGTGCTCGCCGACAGTTCGACGGCGACCCCGAAATGCCGTTGTTGTGGTACCTCCGCGACGAGCTCGAGCTGACGGGCACAAAATACGGGTGCGGTGAAGGCTTGTGCGGAGCCTGCACCGTTCATCTGGATGGCGCACCCGTGCGCAGTTGCCAGAGGACCATGGACACTGTCGGGGGCAAGGAAATCGTAACTATCGAAGGTCTAAGCGAGAGCACCGCGCATCCTTTGCAGCAGGCGTGGAGGAAGGCGAACGTGCCGCAGTGCGGCTACTGCCAGAGCGGACAGATTATGCGGGCCGCAGCGTTGCTGAAAGAGCATCCTAAGCCGACCGATGATGAAATTGACGCGGCGATGAAAGGCAACATCTGCCGCTGCGGCACTTATCAACGCATTCGTGAGGCGATAAAGGCTGCCGCGCAGGCGAACAGCATTCGAGGCAAGCAATGAGCCAAATCGAAGTCCTCAATCGTCGCACCTTTCTGGGAAACATATTTTCCGCAGGGGCCTTTGTCCTGGCTGCTCGATTGTTGCCTGAAGAAGTGTTCGGCGCATCCAACTCGAGCGGCGCGGGCAGTGCCGGCCAGGCGGCCAACGCTGCCTGGTCACCGAGCGTCTATTTGGGAATCGAAACTGACGGTACAGTAATCATCGTTACGCACCGGTCGGAGATGGGCACGGGCATTCGCAGTGTGCTGCCGAGAGTGTTGGCCGATGAATTGGAAGCTGACTGGAAGCGCGTGAAAGTCGAGCAAGCCCTCGGCGACGCGAAGTACGGAAGTCAGAATACGGAAGGTTCCTGTTCAATCCGCGACTTCTATGACGCTATGCGCCAGGCAGGCGCCAGTGCGCGGTTAATGCTGGAGCGCGCCGCCGCCGAAAAATGGGGCGTGGCCGCCGCTGAATGCAAAGCGGAAAACCATCAGGTCGTGCACGCGAGCGGCAAGAAACTCGGTTACGGAGAACTGGTCGCAGATGCCGCCAAACAGACTGCGCCGCAGAAAGAGGATCTTAAGTTCAAATCCCCGTCAGAGTTTCGCTACATCGGCAAAGAGTTGCCGACGATTGATGTCGAGGACCTCTGCGCCGGCAAAGGCACTTTCGGCATTGATGCCAGGATGCCGGGAATGGTCCACGCCTCCATCGAACGGTGCCCGGTTTACGGCGGCAAACTGAAAAGCTTCGACGATAAAGAGGCGCGCGCCGTCAAAGGCGTGCAGCAAACGGTTGTTCTGCGACCGCTCACGCCACCCTATGGGTTCAAGCCTTTGGGCGGTGTTGCGGTCATCGCCAACAGCACGTGGGCCGCGATCAGGGGCCGTGAGAAACTCAAAGTCGAATGGGACCCGGGCGAAAATGCTGCTTACGATTCGGCCAAGTACAAACAGACCCTGCTCGAAACCGTCCGTAAGCCCCAAAGGGCTGTGCGCAACATCGGCGACGTGGACGCGGAGTTCGCCAAGGGCGGCAAGACGCATGAAGCGGAGTATTTCGTGCCCCACCTGGCTCATGCGTCGATGGAACCGCCCGCTGCCGTTGCTGATTTCCAAGACGGAAAGGTCGTCGTCCATGCCGCGACGCAAAATCCTCAAGCGGTGCAGGAGACCGTCGCGACGGCGCTGGGCATTGACAAGAAAAGCGTCGAATGCCACGTCACCCTGCTCGGCGGCGGTTTCGGTCGCAAGTGCAAGCCGGATTACGTTGCCGAAGCGGCGCTGCTTTCAAAGGAGATCGGCAAACCGGTCAAAGTCACGTGGACGCGCGAAGACGACATTCGCTTCGATTATTTCCACACCGTCGCGGCGATGTATCTGAAGGCGGCTCTGGACGATAAAGGCAAACCCACCGCCTGGCTTCAACGGTGCGCATTCCCAAGCATCGGTTCGATGTTCAATGCGGCCAACACCGCGGCACAGCCATTCGAACTAGCAATGGGCTGGAACAACCTGCCGTTCGACATTCCAAACCACCGCGCCGAGAACGGCCCGGCCAAAGCGCATGTGCGCATCGGCTGGCTCCGTTCGGTAGCGAACATCCATCACGCATTCGCGGTCCATTCTTTCGCGGACGAACTGGCGGCTTTGGCAAATCGCGACCGTGTCGAATACCTGCTCGACATCCTGGGCCCGCCCCGCAAGGTCGATATTGGCGCCCGCGGCAGAATGGCGGAAAAATTTCCCCTGGACTCCGGACGTTTGCGGCGAGTGATCGAGCTGGCGGCGGAAAAAGCCGGCTGGGCCAACAAGAAGCCGACCAAAGGCCACGCGCTGGGCGTTGCCGCACACTGGAGCCTTTGCAGTTACGTCGCGGCGGTCGTCGAGGCGGACGTGGACGACGCGGGCAAAATTCGCATTCCACGAGTGGACATTGCGGCCGACGTGGGTACGGTTGTCAACCCGGACCGCGTGAAAGCGCAGTTCGAAAGTGCTTCGGTCTTCGGGGCGAGCATCGCGCTAATGGGCGAGATCACTGCTGCGGAAGGCAGGATTGCGGAATCAAACTTCGACAGTTACCGTGTGGCGCGGATTCATGAGGCGCCGCTCATTACCAACGTGCATCTGGTGCCGAGCACCGAGCCGCCTGCAGGCGTGGGTGAACCGGGCGTGCCTCCCATGCTTCCGGCACTCTGCAACGCCGTCTTTGCAGCCACTGGCAAGCGCGTCCGCGACCTTCCGATTCGCCACCATAAATTGAACGCTTAAGGGCAGCGCGGGCTTCACTGCAGGTGCCAGTCCACCCGTCAAGAAGTTCTTGAACAACAGCCGACGCAGGCGTAAAGTCAGCTACCATGAACTCGCCGCAAAGGGAACCGCTATGAAGCGCAAGGCATCAAATTGTAAACTCCTATCAGTTCTAATCACGCCAGGTATCGGTGGAGCCTTAATTAGTTGCCTCGCCTTGTTCGGAACGGTCTGGCCGGTTCAGGCCGCTGACACATCTCTGAATCTGAAAGAGTCGGCAAAGACCATGGTGGGCCATCGCGTTTCTAACTTTAAATTAACCGATCTCGAAGGGCGCAAGGTCGCTCTCTCTGACTTTAGCGGCAAGAAGGTCATTGTTCTGTTTGTCATGGGGAAAG
>JACXTT010003754.1_pt1 | contig 23089 bp, 17 predicted proteins | sample 9270951 | NCBI WGS metagenome assembly JACXTT01 (sample SAMN15532306, study PRJNA645909) | rock metagenome | isolation source: weathered quartz diorite | place: Puerto Rico | collected 2017-06-21
GACTCTACGGCGATACCCGTGGGCACTTCAGTTGACGCGGCGTTCTTATTCTCATCGCCGCCACAGCAAGCGATATGCCCTCCTCCTGCGCTGGTGTCGATGATCATGCCGCGCGGCACCTTAACCGTTAAGGTCTGGTGACTATGATGGGCAGGTTGGCCCTGATTGGCTTCACCGTACATCTGACCTGTAAATGGAGTGAACCCGGCAGGTGCTTCGGCTCTTACCCAAGTGCAAAAGAGCAATACAGCGGCTGCCAGCAAACAGAGGTAACTTTTCATCGTGGATTCTCCTTGGTGCCAAGCAGAAGGGCCTCGGGGTCCAGAGAGTAAAGCCGCAAAAGTTCTCTGCCGGCGGACCGGAGGGTATCACGGAAGATTGATAAATGGAATACTATACATGCACATGAATCATTGCGAGGTGAACTTACTCTCGCGCTACGCCAGAAGAGGTGCTTGATAAATATCTTGAGTGGCTGTAGGTCATATTCCCAGTTACAGTCTTGTTGCGAATCAGGGTTGGAGGAGAGGAGGTAACATCGCTGTGATTATTGGGGATAGGCTTCGTGCTGTGCGTGAAGAAAAGAAGTTTTCGCAAGGGGATATCGAAAAGCGGAGCGGACTACTTCGCTGCTACATTTCGCGCTTCGAAAACGGCCATACAGTTCCGGCAATTGAAACGATAGAGAAGCTGGCTCGCGCGTTGGAAGTTCCTCTTTACCAGCTTTTCTATGACGGCGAAGAGCCGCCCAAACTACCGAACCTTCCAAACCGGAAGACCTCGGATGATATTGCCTGGGGTAGTTCTGGGAAAGATGCTCGTCTCTTGAATCAGTTGCGTCGGCAGCTTAGTCGGATGGACAAGGACGACCGTCTGTTGCTTCTCTTCATGGCGCAAAAGATGGCGCGCCACGGAGCCAGTCAGTCAAATTGCAGGAACTGATGTCGAGTACCGAGACAGATTTAAACTCATTGAGCTCTGCCCGCAGATCGGACGCTGGGTTCGCCAATGAGCCATGCAACCTCTACGGCGGGAAATTAATCAGAAAGGACAGATACCCATGCCTCTATGGGGCTGCAAGGGGTGAAAAGATGGACTTGCGATGCCCGAGTTGCAATGGCACTGACCTTAAGAAGTTGTCCCTGGCCTATCAAGAGGGGCGAGTCCGAGTGGATACACGGACTCGATTGCGCGGTGTAGTGGTTGGGGAGGGCGGGCCGAATGTGGTGGTCGGCAGAGCGACCACTCGCGGATTTCAGGAGACGGAGCAATCTAAGCTCCTCAGTCCCCCCAAAAAGTGGTCGTACCTAAAACTCGTTATTTGGTCGGCATTCGTCTCCCTTGTAGCTCTCGTCGTTTATGTTCGTAGCGTGATGTCGAGTCCTCCCCCTGCGTCTTCACTACCCGTAAAACTCTATGCGGTCCTCGCTCCCATTGCCTTCCTTCTCCTTGTGGCTCTCTTCTGGCGGCACAATCATTCCACGTATCAATCGCAATACGCTCTGTGGAATCGGTCTTTCATCTGTGAAGGGTGTGGGACGGTGAGTCAACACGACATTCCCTAGCGCTTCCTATTCCTAGTTCCGGCGGCATGCGCTTCGCTTCTAGCCCAGTAATGTTCTTAACCCCTTTGGGATCAATCACCGGGTACTATGAGTGCTACCTTGACAGGGTAGGCGCGCGCCATGATTTCCCGTGACCTGCCACTTCAGTGGAAGTCAAATCCACTGCGTCTGCGACCGGATCTGCTCCGGTACCTGTGATTGGCAATTTGAATCAACTCGATGCGCCGGAAGTGGGCCAGCTGTACATCTTCAGTCTGCACGTTGCTGACGATGCGTTGGCTTCAAACTCATTGCCATTATTGATTGAGAGAATAAACAGCGCGTTGAGTCACGATACCGAAGCCACTACCTTGTTCTCCGAGCGTTTGGCAAAGGCCGGATATCACAAAGCCTCTTCGATACTGCGACGAATCGGCCGCGCAGCGACTCAGTCCTGCCGGGCAACGGATTTTGCCATCATTCTGGAGACCAGAAAACATCACAGAAATCACCTGAACGTTTGTTATTTCTAAATGCTGACGCTACCGTTTCAACGGGCGTGAGTTCTGGAACGGGATCAAACAGTTTCCTCTGGCGTAGCTCACTAAATTGCGATCCAAAGTATTTCCTTCTACTAAAATGAGAAATTACGCATCCACGCCGAATCCCAATCGCGTTCGCTATTTGGTTCTCAATCTCCGGCCTGATTGCACTATCGAAGCGGTGTTCCCGCAATTCCCCCTCAAAGGCGTCAAACACAGCCTCGTGCGATTCCCTCAGAGAATGATAGAGCTGATTGTTCGCAATTCGATGCACCAACTCTCGGGTTTGTTCGCTGGACTCAAGCGCAGCATAGGCCTCGTTGTCTGTCATAGCCAAGAACGCCTCTGCCTCGTGGGACTCCTGGAGGCAAAGCTTAAGAGCGCGTGTAAGCATTGCTTCAGCAGCAAAGACTGCCGTCGTATAGATATCCTTCCAATAGACGTCCTTTTCTTTCTCCCAAAACTCTTCAACCAAATCAAATCTTGATGATTCTATAAAGACGTCGCCGCGGTGTACCCGAAACAATTCCACGATTCGATCAGGGCAAATGCTATCACGACCGAGATGAACTAGAGTTCTGTGATTTCCTTCGACCTTGTCGCAATTAAGGGGCGAATAGAACAGCTCCTGTAATGGTTTCGCGGCCCTACGAGATTGAAGTATTAGATTGCTGACTGCCTCTGAGACAGTGTTGGTTTCCGAAGCTACCAAATGTGCTAACGAGGTTCCGCTAGGCGCAAAGCGATTACTCTGAACAAAAAAGGCGGACAGGAGCCCTTGGTGATAAAGATTCAGTCTCTCCAGCAGAAAAGGCTCCGAATTGTGGGAGAAGGGAGCGTGTCCAATGTCGTGGAGAATATGAGCAATCACAAATGCCCGCTCCATTTCCGCTGGCAACTTGATGCGCCGTGCCAATTGCAGCGCCAAATGGCTGACAGAAATGGTGTGAACGTACCGATTGCTCGGCTTCGCCAACCCGTAGACCCAATCTAGCACTCCCAAAAAGCTGACGTGTTTCAGTCGTTGTAAGAATATGCTGTCGAGATAAATCGCATAGCCCCGCTCGCGAAGGTCATCCTCTTTGGCGAGGGCTATTGAGTCTGAAAAATATGCGTCTGTGAGCGTCTTATCCATCGAGACCCTCTATTGCACGCTCTAGCGCAATTAAACGTTTCGGAATATCGCCGGCAACTGTCACATAAGGAAGAGAAAATTCGTCTAGGAACTCCCGCACCTGACGGCTCACTTGCTCTCTATACGTTTCGTCGAGTGGACGGAATGGGTCGAGGGCCATTGGGAATTCAGCCGGGCAGTATACGAACAAATTGAACTGCGAAGCTTCCACGAGTGCAATTTCCAGCAGCATCTCGACAAAATAGTGCGGTACCGAGGGGCGAGGCAGTGTCGAATTCACTTTTGCGTACGACGCAGCGTCGAGGACGGTACGGTCGGACAATAGGAGGCTAGCAGCGTCGAGTTTTAATAGTCGCTCGGCGCGTAGCTGATCGCGGACATAGTTTGTGAACGAATCAACTGTTGAATTCTTTTCCAAGGGGAAACCCCGTTCGATGATGGCCCGTGTTATTCCTCTTATCTTGTGAATTCGCATCGAAGGATGCTGGCGACAGTAAGCGTCAATGAGTGATGTCTTGCCGCTCGAATGGGTGCCCACCAACGCCAACGCTTTCATCTGCTCGTCCCCTTTGGGGCAGGCGTCGGAACATTCGAGAGCAACGCAAACAAGAACTTGGTTGCGTTTTGCATTGCAAGGGCCCGAATGCCACCACACTGAATGTTATCAAGTTCCTTCTTGCGCTCGTCCGCATAGTCCGAGATGCCCCGAATCACGAGATGTCGGATGCCCGATGCTGATTCATGAATTGCGAGCGCTGCTCCGGCAGATTCCATTTCAAGTGCGAGGTATGATCGATCCCTCTTTCCTTTTAGCCAGGTCGTAAAGGCCGTAGCCGCGCCTACGACTGGGCCACTCGCGATGTGTCCTTCTTCAAGTCGCGGGCTCAAGCGGAGGAGGTCTTTATCGATAAGAGCGTCCTTGTTCGGCGCTAATGCCTGATCGTACGAAGTCGAACAGTCTTCTTGCCATTTGAGAAAGATTCCAAGATTAGAAAACTCGATGTTCTGCGCCGCGTTCGTGAAATAGACATCAGTTTTGAACGGATCTCCGGCGAGGGCGAAGTCGTATTCTTCGGCTGAAGCCTTAGGCACCGCTTTGGCGTCGGCTAAATAGTTGTCGACCTGACTTGCCACTACGACATCCCCGAGCCTCACGTCGTCGTGAATTCCCCCTGCAATACCCAAGCTAACGAGCACGCTAGGTTGGACATCGCTATTTAGCTTATGTGCCCAAAGCGCACTACGCTCATTTCCCATTCCGCCGATGAGTAGCGCCGCCAGACTCAGCGGCCTTCCGATCGCTCCAGGCAGATTAAACCGGTACGAACTCTTTCCGGTGGTTGGATCGTTGTCTGCTCTGTACGCTCCGAGGATCGCTAAAAAGGCACGGAACTCGTCCTTTTTTGCAATTAGAATTGCGACATCACAAAAAGCATTGCCAGTTCTCATTGACGAAGTGCTCCTGCCAGCTTGGGCCAATAGGCTGCTTTGCGGACTAGTTGGAGTGCTCCAAGGCAATGTGGAGAAAAACTGCCAGGCTCGCTTAGCGTTGGTCGATTTGTTGAGCTTGCCAAGCAACTCGATGTCCGCGCGCGATAGTTGGGAAGCGAAGGCTCCTTCTACGGCAATCTGTAGTATTGGATCATCAGATTGATTTGTCTTGCTAACCAGAGATGATGCGAAGGTCTCGTCGGCGTGAAGAGTCGGCGATGATGCCGCGAGATAGATTAGCGCGGAGAGAATGATCGGGCTAAGAGCATCGTTAGCACATTTCAAGAGAAAATCATGGACTTCGCGAGTAGCACACACCGGCAACAACGAGCGGAGTATGGCGTCACGGCAAAAGTCGTCAGTCTCTTTCGCGTAGTGTTTGATTAGCCGAGGATAGACATCTGGGGCACCACTTGAAGCTAGAGCCTTTATTGCCCACTCACGCACCCTTGGATCGCAATGACCGAGATTTGATTCCAGGATCGGCACTGCTGTTGGGGGAACCCTCTTTGTAATTGCGTGTTCAGTCCATTCGAGAACCAAAGAGTCAGGATCAGTCAAGTGTTCCAGGACAAGTTCGTCAGGCCTGAAGTCTTCTTGTGAACCAAGAGAAAGAGAGGCCCAGCGGCGAACGCTTGCGTCCGGGCTCTCCAATAACTCGCGTTGCGAGGACTTGGTATGCTTCCGCACACGAGGGTTGCTCCATGCGAGCACGAGTCCGTCTTTATTGACCTTGTGATCGCTGCTCTCAAGTCGCGCAATCACGTCTTGATCCGTAACAAACCCACGCAATAGGTTTAGCGACACAAGTATCCAGTCGCGCAGATCGCAGTCTGGTAACACTTTCAGTCTCGCTTCAAGGACTGCGATGCTCTCTTTACCGCCCCCTGTTTTTCCTAAGGCCAGGGCTAGCCATTTTGCAACTCCCGGCTCTTGCTCAGATCGAAAAGCGTCTCGAATCGTTCTGACCGCGCGTCGTGGTTGGAGAGCACAGAGAGCTTGGGCCCCCAGTTTTCGGATGGCCGGGTCTTGGCTTGTGATCTGGAAAAGGGCAACTTCCAGAGCGGATCGACGCTTCAAGTGACTCCTCCTGGCCCAGGTCGCCGAAAGATTATCGTTCCGTTTTGTCGCGCCACGATCTCCGGGAGGCCTCTAAGATGACGTTCGAATGCTCTATACTTTACTTGATCGAATACCACTCCATCGGTCCTGGAAAGAATCCTGTAAGCGGCAATGCGAATTGCATCCGACTCCCGCCATTTGCCAATGTTGACGGTTCCCACTGATCGAACGAGCTCGATGCTTGCTGATGAATCCAGTCGATGGAGCTCTCTCGCGACAAACTCTGAGCATATGGCGGGACCGTTCTTCGAGCACACAAATCGCGAATAGAGATCAAAGAGCACACACCTGTTCGACCACACAGTAAGAATCAGGACTCCCGAGGGAGCCGTGTGGTGTAGGAGAAGCGGTAGTGAGTGCTTTATATCATCGAGGTAGTAGAGTGACTGTGTCGCAATCACCACATCAAAGGGCGCGCTAGGGCAGTATTTCAGATAATCGAGTTGAAGCAACGATGAGAGACTGGGCGCGGCCTCTCGGAGTTGTGGAGAAATGTGCAGGTCTACCCCTGTCAAATGAGCAACATAGCCAATCTCTGAAAGCCGTCTCACCACCTTGAGAATAGCATTTCCTTCACCGATTCCAACATCAAGTAAACAGAGGTCGCTTGGGACACTATGGTTCGTAATCGCTGTTAGGATTGCGGTGACCTCATTGCCCGAATCAAAGGTGTTTTTGAGCAAACTCAGGTCTTCTAAGTAGCGGGTGTCCATCACAAAAATCCAATGCAACAATATTTTGCGCTGAATTACCGATAGCGCCCGAATGATCAGGGTTCAGCACAGCGAGGCTGATTCAGGCGCAAAAAGTAGACGATTTACACTTGCTATTTTATCAGATTCGCCAATTGAACGCTACTTTACGTGTGCTTCACGTGATAGCGACTGAATTACGTACAAGCTCGTGGCTAAATAATCTGTTGCATATCACACTCAGGGTGTGACGCGACGACTTTCATAAAGATTTTCTTCCTGCCTCTTTCGCTCCTACCCGATCCTGATCAAAATGACTTTCTTCGACTATCTAGCGCCGTGAATTTCTTGGCTTGCCCACCATCAGGCGGGCGACGCGGACGATTCGTACGCGCTGATGGCATTGAGAATCCGGGCTGTAGTCAGCTAAACGTGTTCCAGGCTCTCGTTGAGGAGCCTCGCGCCGCCGATCCCGTCTCGAGGCCGATTGCGCTGCACACGACAAATGCGACGGCCTCGGCTTCGGTCTCGCGGATGCGCTTCGTCGCGCTGCTCCGGCGCGATGTCTTCGGAGTATTCGAGCGCGATGCCCTGGTCTGCAACGAATTGTGCAAGCCGGTCGCGATACCCGCGCGGATCCCCGTTCACCGTGTCGTTTTCGGGCAACGGCTGGCCGTCCGTCTGGCTAATGTCAAATACGCAGGCGGCGCGGAACCCGACTGCGACTGAGGATTCGTCCGGCTCGGTTTCGGCGTTGTTCTCGGACTTCTTGTGAACGATCGGCGCGATAATCGGGATGCCCTTCTCTCCCTTCTTCACGAAGCGTCCCAGGTTGTGGCAGGCCTCGGAGCCTGCGACGTGCGTAGCGTTCGGCTTCTGCGAAGCGTTGGCAATATATTGTCCCCGGCCAGAGTCTAGCGGAGCCGATGCTCCGCTAGGTCGAAGTAATGCTTGGAAAGCTCAATGCCAATAAACCGCCGACCTAGTTGTTGCGCTGCTACCAGTGTAGAACCCGAACCACAGAAGGGGTCGAGGACTACATCCCCCGGCGCAGAGAAGCATTCAACCAGAGGCGTCAAGATGGATACTGGCTTTTGAGTCGGGTGAAGATTGTTGCCTGTGTATTTCCATTCCAAAACGTCCGGTATCGTGCAACTCGGTTTCATCGGATTGCCCTTCGCCAGCAAGTAGGCGTTTTCGTGCTGGTAGCGAAGGAAGCGCTCGGTCGAGGCGTATTTCTTGATAAAGGTCAAGTGCCCGGCTATGCGGAAGCCCGCTTCGCGCCAAGCAGCAAGGAATTTGTCGGCCTTGTTCCAGCCATAAAAGCTCACGCAGAAGCGATTCCAACGGAGCACACGATAAATTTCCATGAATGCCGGTTTAACCCAGGCGTCGTTATCATCGTTGGGGACGGTGCGCCCATCGCTGGATGAATAGTTGACCATGTACGGCGGATCGGTAAGCACGAAGTCGGCACTGCCTGACGATATTCCGGCAAGCAATTCCACGCAATTGCCGTGCAACAGAGTGTTTGAGAATCCTTTGTTGATTTGAGAATTGATTTGTTCTGATTTCATTTTCTGTTCTCCTGTTAGGTGATTTGGTTCCCTCAACCAGGAAGAGGAACCAAAGCGCCGCGCCCACAGGAGGACGGAAAGGCGAAGCTATGTCTTAGGAGGCTGGAGCGGATGGCAATGGGTGTGACAGGAGAGAAGTTTGCGACTGGCGCAGCCGTGTGCTAGCGCAGGCCGGTAAGAAATTAATGTGTCGCTTCCGTGCTGATTTTCTATTGCGGGATGGAAAGCAGGCGACTTGTAGCGTGCGGGAGATTTCTGCGCACCTCCAACTCGTCGACTAGAACCACAGGAAGGGATGGTTTGTCTTTTAGTTCGCTAAGGACCGCGTCTGCAGGAACATTTGGAGTAAGTGGGCCTTCGATACCGATTGCTCGCTGTTCGCCGTTCTCGTAAGTCGCAAGGATCGGAACTACTACTTCTCCTAACCCCGGTATGATAACTCTGGCGTCTCTTTCAAACGTTGTTCCGTCAATGTGTTGGCGCACGAGGTCCTCATGAAGAAGGTCAGTACTCTCTCGTATCCTCTCTAGACTGAGTTTCACGGACTCGCCCGTCAATAGGTGCCGTAACAAGGCTGCTCCCAGATGTCGGTCAAGAAGGTCGTGCTCGAACTTGTTTTTGTAGCTTCTAAGGCAGCGATAACAAGATCTGTCGCACCGTTCAGGACACTGTTCCAATAGTGAGAGTGCCTTTTGGAAAAGAGAGAGCCTAAGTTGGCCCGCCTGCGCAACGAAACCGGCACCACCTGGGAGCGTGTCGTAGAGGTATATTTCCGCTTGGGTTCCAGATTTCCCGAGTGCAGTCAGAGCTGGGCGATATTCAGCTTGAATCTCCGTCGCTTCCAATTCCAGTAACGAAGTGGCGGCTTTGGAAAGTGCTTCACTCAAGGTACGCAGAACAATATCGGTAGCCATCAAGCCGGGAAGCAAGCTGATTGGCCTCTCAACCGTGAGCAAAATCAGAAGGACATCTGTAATGAAATCAGTTCCGAGAACTATTCCTCTGCTAGTGCCACCGCCAGGACAGACTGGCTCCTTATTATCTGGGAACGGCTTTAAGTGACTGCCCAGAACCTTACTGACGGGCGATGTCGATGGTTCGATACGGCCACATTTTGTACAGTAGGAATATCCCTCATGCTTTGGGCCTCGGTTTGTGACCAATAGATGGTCTTTTAGGTGGTGGGCCTTCAACCTCTGATTGATTTCGGTCCACCTTCCCTCAACAGATGACGTCGGCGCAACCAACTTGGCCCTGGTTGCATAACTCCTGGTTGGCTGGTCATCCGGGGACGTTTCTTCTTCGAGATCGACCGGGTGCGCGAACCCTGGCGGACGGAGCCAGTATCGTCCCGGCCCAAAAGTTCCCGCTCCTCCGCAAGCCTCACAATCTAATGATTCACCGCGATTACCTTGTTCCACAGGCACTGTATGACCAAAGTGACAAATACTGCACTCGAAATAAAGTCTCTTGTTCTGCCACGCTTCAAATCGATCATCTCCGATAGGAGAATAAATCGCTCCCGATGAGAATCGCTTGCCAGCTATCCATACTTCTTTTCCTGGAGCGTATTGACTTAGAGCTACGGAAAGTCCTTGAGATGGAGTGAACTGGAAGACGGGACGGAATCGTGAAGATCTATCGGCATCAAACACATAAAAAGTTGCCACGTCTGTCGGAAACGCATAGCGAGGCAACACGCCTTTGTATAACAAACGGTCCAACAAATTCTGCGCTGCAGGGTCACCACTTGGAGCTTCCTCGTCAGCCTCCGCTGGTGCCTCCTGCACAACTTCGTCGCTCGCATCTTCGTTTTTGGTCTCAAGGGTCACCGACACGTCGGGATCGCTTTTCACAAATTCAATTGCAGCATCGATCGGAAGCATAGTGTCTAAGAGTAGCTTTTCTAGAAGCAAGCTTCTGTGAGCAGGATTAAGTTCAAGCGGTAGCCAATCTGAAACTTCCGTTCTGAGGTCATCCAGATTCTCAGTAAGCCATTTTTCGAGGTCATTGCGATTCAGGAGTGACTGGGAATTCTTAAATTCGTGAACTGTGCCAAGAACTGCAAAGAGGTGCGGCTGGTCTTGAGGGTCAATGTCAGGTAGGCGGTCGCCGTGATAGCGCTGAAGGAGATATGCCGTTACGTGTCTTCTGGCAATCTCATAGTTGTCCAGGGTGAGTTTGGGGTCCAGAACCTTGCCACGAATCATTTCATCGGGCTTCGAAAAGTAATGCTCGTCATGACTGTCCGCACTGCCAAATGCTGTGACTGTCGCCACGGCATTGCCACGTCGGCCTGCCCGACCTGCACGTTGCTGGTAGTTGGCTCGTGCGGGGGGCATGTTCCGCAATGAAATGCCCGAGAGATTTCCAATATCAATTCCGACTTCCATTGTCGTCGTACAGGAGAGAACGTCGATTGCTGGGCGCTCGCGCTTGGAGGAGTCCAGGCCGAGGTCTATATCTTGAAATAGCAATTCATGCTCCTCTGCCTTGGAGAAGACGTCCTCCGCCTGAGGGCTATTCAACTGCGCAGTATGTTCTGCGGCAATAAGTGCGATTGGAGGAGTCGGTGGTTTTCTCAGCGCCTCAACAGTGCTTGCTCTGTAGTAGCCCTTCCGAGCCGTGAACACAGGATCATTGTCGGAGTCAATTGGCAGAGCCGAAGACCGTCCACAAATTGAGCACACGGAGCGCCCAGGGTACGGTCTCTGGACAGTCCGGCATACCTTGCAATAGGCCCATTCGCCGCCAATGTGTAGAGATATCTCGCTTCCCTTCAATCGGAACTGATTACCAGACACCGGTTCGGTAAAAAGCTCTAAGAGTCGAGGAAGCCAATTGCGCTCAAAGGTTGTGCGCCAGCCCCTTTCCGTCAGCACATGCTTTAATGCGGCGAATTTACCGGACGCGTGTGCTCTCACTCGCGTCGTCCACCAAGCGGCGGGCATCTTCTCCAACCAAAAACCGTTCCTCTGCCATTGCCAATACCGAAGCCAAACCCGTGTCAACGCCAGTTTCTTTTCTGTGGAATCGGCTATCTCGGGGATATCTGGCAGGCTGATGAGCGCGGTCGTGTGAATCGGTCGCTCAACAAGAGATGCCAATGCAAGTGACTCCAAACCGTAGTAGCGATCCGAAAGCGCGTCGTAGACCGCGCTCAGAAGCGCCTCAGGCATTGAGGAGGACCGTAGTTTTATATATAAGCCAAGCAACGCACTCTGATTCTTGAGCACTCCGCTCTGAAGTGCTTGTTCGACGAGGTTTTCCTCGCTGAAATGCTCACCTGTTTTCAACTCAGGGCGAAGGCGTACACCAAGATCCTTCGCTGCTAACAGAACCGCAAAATAGAGATCTTCGAGACATAGATGCTCTCGGAGCGCCTCTAGTTCTTGGAGTTGTAGGAAGCCGAGTATAATGATGGGGCGAATGGCATCTTGTGTCGAATAGCGCTGCAAGTTTGGTGCAAGTCGGGCTGCCGTTTGCCGGGAATCAGAGAATATGAGGACTTTCCGTCCACGGAGGGGGGCCAAATGCGTCGCAACCCCGGAATTTGGAGGTTGAACCTGAAGCTGTTTGGTGATTAATGCCTGGAATGGTTGATCTCCCTTCGTTTGGTGGTCTTGAACGGAAGTACGCCCAAAACTTGCGGTCTGATCGCATACAGCGCAAGGACGAAACTCTCCGGGGCGAAGGTCCCCCGGTGGTTCGTCTTCACCCTCTGGCTTTGAGGCTACAGTTCTGTCCTTGCGGAGAAATACCCTCCGTGTCCGTGCTCCAGCGTGAGAAGGGTTTAGCCTTCCGGTAATTATGTCAAAATCGGCTGGCTCGACATCCACGGAAACCGGTGGTTCCAAAAGGAGGTCAAGAGGTTCGAGTTCTTCCAGCTCACCGCGGAAGGTTCTTAATACAGAACCAGGCTCAGCCCACAAGAAATTAGGCTCCGCCACACTATCTGTGTAAGCCCGCGCATAGGCGGTGCCACAATTGCGGCAGGTGTAAAGTTCTAGGACACGGGCACCACACCGACAGGTCTCGCGTGGTTGGGCATATAGTTTTCCTGCTGGTCCCCCCTTCTCCGCCATAGTCAGCTCTGAGCAGCCGGAGTCCATGCAAACCCACAACCCCGGAAGTCCTCTGTAAAAGGCGTGGACGCGGCAAGGAAGAAGCCCAGGCTCATTAGGTGACTTGCGAGCTACGCTGCCAAGGGCCATGAGAGTAGTTAAAGCGGTGCTAGCAAGTGCCGGGTTAACTCCAGGGAAAATTTCATCGCCGAGAAGTTGTAACGGACGCGCTTCTTGCATAGTGGTATTTACGAGGAGGTTCATGGGGGGAAAATCAAATAGCGCCTCGTGCAAGGATTTTTCTACGCCGGAAGCCTTGGTTGCCGAACGATATTCCAGAAGGGGGAATAGCTCTTTCAACCTTAATTCCTCGGATGCATCGTAGAATCGCGCTAGATCAACACGAGCTAGAGCTTCGGCGTCCGCTTGTGTACCTTGATGCACAGACTCCCGAAGAAATAGCTTTCCCTCCACAGTTACAAAGTCAGAAGTATGTTTGCCCGTCAGTTGAGCTGCGAATTCAGCAGCGGAGCTGGGATCGCCAAAACTCGCACTTGTACAAATAACTTGCAAGCGAGATGTGGTGAGCCCCAACCGCTTTCTCAATCGCCGGACTAAAAGCGCAACTTCGGCTCCTGCTGCACCTCTGTAGAGGTGGGCTTCATCTATAACCAAGATCAGTTTCTCATCCGGGTTTTGTTCAAGCCAATTATGGGTGCTCTCGAAGATCGGGCGCTCGAGAGGTCTCATGAGCATGTACTCCAACATGGAATAGTTTGTGACGAGGATGTCCGGTGGGGCCTCTTGAACCTCGTGACGCGTTAGTAGCTCAGGGTCTTCGGGTAGTGTTATGCAGCGACGGAATGCGCCGGATTTGTGGTCTTGCCATCGCGATCCGCTCTTGCCAAACCAAGCAAGAAGATCCGGCTTCGCTGGCCATTTGCCGCGAATCTTTAGCGCATTTACAAGTTTCAACGCTGCAGCTTGCTGCGGTGACGCCTGCTCAAGGGATGCCTCAAGATGTCGAACGTAGTAGTCCGCCAACGATGCCAATCTTTGTTGATCTCGTTTGGCAGTTCTCACACCTGGATACAGAGTCCGGCTTGTATACCGCGCGAACCGGGCCGGACGCCCGGCCCAGCCCATGAATTTCTTGACTAGACGAAGGTCGGAAAAGAGAAGTCTCAAGCGCCCGAGTTGGTCGTTTACAAGTGCGTTCATCGGATATAGGACGATGGCTCGGAGAGCTGACGATTGTCGAAATGTGGTCGGGTGATTCTTGGCTTCAGACGCAAGTTTGCCGAGTATAGGAAGAAGAAAGCATTCGGTTTTTCCAGAGCCGGTTCCCGTCATGACGATGAGGCTCTTCCCATCAACGAGGGAATTGCGGACGGATTCTGCCTGATGCTCAAATGGGGGGTCGTGGATCACGACAGGCAGACCATCGGATGCAATCGATAAGACTCCAAACACCTCTGTCACTGCCTTGTCGAGACCGCGAATCTCGCGGAATTCGGTTCCAGTTCGGTAGCGCGGCGTGCTCTCGATGTATGGGGTTTGATGGATTGTTCCAACGTGATCCAAAACCTGTCGTCGCTGCTCAACGAGCACAGGATTGCTTACGTGATAAGCTGCCTCAATGTAATCACGTAGAGCACGGTGCAGCTGCTCAATGGTTTGGCCAATAGTAAGAGTCAAGATTTCACCTACTCGTCTTAATTTCTTGCATCCAGAGCCTTTCTCTTAACACTGACTCTTCCTCTTCCATTGCAGCGGCAGGAATTGTATAGGAAAGTAAACATCCCGTGCTCAATACTGGCTCGCCGATATAATCCAATCGACGCTGCATCCATCGAGGTATGGGTGAGAACAATTCAAGTATCTTGACGCGCTTCGATGGACCAGACCGCACCCTGTACTGTTGCGGACTACCTTTGCACGCATCGATTGCGGCCAGCAACCGCCACGCCTCGTCGCATGCACGCCAGCGAGTTTCGATAAGGGGCAAGTCGATCAGCCTCGTAGGCACGCCCGTTTCCAACTCTAAATAACACCACAAATCAGCCCCATATAGTTGGCGTCTTCGAGCGAGAAATCTCCCCGTGCGCGAGCGCGGTTCCACCCATCTCCCGCGATAGTAACGTACTGCCTTGGATGGGTCGAGTATCCAGAGATCCATGACCTCACCGGCGCGAGAAGATGCATTTAGGGCTTCATCAAAATGTGAGACGAATTCTTCAGGACTGAACGACCCAGGAATATTCAGCCATTGGTCTAGACTGATTTCAAATAAACCGTAGTGTTGAAGTTGAGACCTAAGTTCCTCGTGCTCAGGAGGTCGAAGTTGACGAACATGTTTAGAATATTCGATTCCTTGGGCAAGTACTCTAGGGAGGGGCACTGACTGGTCAGGCGTGATTCCTATCAGAAATGCACTTCCATCGCGGCGAAGCACGAAAGTTGGGGGCGTGGCGTAGAGCAGAGATTTTGCACGTCCTCCATCAGTCTGTTCCTGGTTACACTCTACCAAGTCTCCGTATGCGACCATCGCCACCAATGTGTCGTCTATTAGCCCGCGAAAATCGGCGGTCTCCTCGTGCACGTGGACAAGTGATTGAAAAACCACATCAATCAGCGCCCTGGAGGAACAGGGACAGAGAAAACTGGCCGCCCGGCGAAGCGACGCAGCAATGCACTCGACGCTGGAAAGGTCGAGAGCGGACGAATCGAGACCGAGAGCAGAGGTCGCAAGCTCATGGACTTCTGACTTGATCAGACGTCTCATGGCCATCCCCACTGTGACGTACGAATAATGGGTGAATTCCTGTTACTTGCTGGAGAGGCAATACAAAGAGCCAAGACCCGAGCTGACCGAGGGAGTTGGGGCCATTTGAAGATATAGTCCATAGCTTCCTGAAAGCGTTGTCGAGACCAAGCGGGCACGTTATGCGGTGAAGTCACGAGTCGCAAAGCGAACTCGGCTATCCAATCATCTGGGCTTCCTAGTGCGTTTTCCGTCGGCTCGAAAACAGGAAGATGCAAGTAATTCCGTACCAATCGCGAAAATTCTTTGACCCTCTCCGAAGTCGTTTTCCCTGCAATTTCATCTCTCTTCGCAAAGAGGGTCGCACCTAAGCTAGCTCCAGGAGGTTGGTTCCAGATTAGGGTTTTCAGTTGCGCGATTCGGTCCGGGTGCAACAGTAGCGATTTCTCAACCTGTACCCATTCCGTCCCACAGATGGATCGCAGAATTTCAGTCATTAAGCATTCCACCACCGCCTTCTGCCAGCTTGAAGATATGGGGTCCCCAGTGATTCGGGCGTCCGCCCAAATGTTCCGCAGGGACAAGAGCTGGGCAAAGGGTTCCGAAGAGCCCGGATGGCTGGACAGATGAGGATGGACTTTAAGTTCGCCCAGACCCCTAATGACTGGGGGAACCACCATTGCCGAAGTCGAACACGAGGTAGAGGCAACAAAGAGCCCCCCCGCTTCCAGGATGCGGTGCCCGACATCCAGAAACACTTTCGCCTCCATCACGAGAGAAAAGTCAGGGCGTTCGAATTCGTAGTGAACGACACGCACACTTGGTTCGCCGGTGTCATCGAATAAGCGCAGCACATAACAATGATTTTCCCAGCGTATTGACCAGCGGAGCGGCGATGATTCCTTCTCACAAATAAGACGAAATTGACCGAGTTCTTCCGCGTTAAACAATATCTCCAACCTGACAGCATCATCGAACGCATATTGCAGTGCCCTATCTTGTTGGACTTCCTTGAAATACGATTGCCAAGCTGAAGCGGTGACGGGCAAGGAGAGTTTTGGCATTGTCATTCTGAAGGAGGGTTGCGCGCTGACTCGTGTTTGAAAGAACTGCATCTGGGGAAATACAGCGCGATTGGCCGGCCCGTGTAGCTCGATACCAACGCCGCCTGACCAAAGCCGCTCCAGAGATGGATTGGGTGGATCAAGGATTACAAAAAGAGGGTTTTGTTCGGTCAACCCTCCTGTCCACACACGAGGATTCCGAATGGTAAGGTCGAGGAGACCAGAAAGAAAATCGTCTGGAGAGTCTGAAAGTTGAAGAAGAACGTGGAGCTTATGATTACCAGGGGGTAGTTCTTCTAATTCGAAAAACAGCGGCTCGCGGGGCGAATCAACCGTGAGTTCAAGTGTCTGTGGGTTTGGACCTTGCAAGTTGAGAAGAATTCCTTTCAGCGGACGATCTCCCGAGAGACAGATGCATGGTTTGTCGGTAGAAAGCCATTCAACGCGACCCTCCCCGTCCCACTTTGCGGGCGGTATCCCCACGGGCGAGATCTGCAAGCGGGTCGCCGGGTTCAAGCCAATGTGGGCAAGTCGTTGTAAGCCAGGCTCGTCTAAAGTTGATGGCAGGTCTATCAGGACGGCTGAAATCCCTTCACATTGAATATCCAAAGGCTTACCGCCAATCTCTTCGGGGATGGGGCCGTCGTTCTTTAGAAGGATGTACCTGCAGCCTGGTCTGACGGCTTTGCCTTTAATCTCGTAGGCGTAGCCATCAGGTGAAATCTTGTGGAGCCAGACTGGTCCTGGCCTGAGCATGCACTCGGCGCTGAGAAGATACTCTATTTCGGGGCAGGACTTCTCAAAACGAAGCAATATTTCACTCGGGGAAGGCCATCGGTTAAGTGCGACCATCTGTGACCCAAAATGAAAGAGTCTTCCTCGTGCCAATGGGCGGCCGCTCGACCCGGAGACCCAGCATAGTGATTCGTCAAGAGACCCTCGTAACGAGGGAAAATTAGAGAGGAGTGGCGCCAAGTCAGGAATCTCAAGGACCACCTCCCATGAACCTGAAGCGGGGCGCAAGAACACAGAGGGTTCTAATCCAAGGGATCGCAGTTCGTCGGAAGCAGATCTCTCTTCAGTTTCTTTGGCTCTAACCGCAGACTTGAGCACCCCATGTAGGTGAGCACGCGCCACGCCCTGTGCATCTTGCAGCCACTCCCTTTCGCGCCTTCCATTGTCTAAATCTCTGGCGATGCGCACCAGGCAAGCGGGAAGGATCAGACTACGGGCGCGCTCATCTTCTCGAAGAAGCAAGGCTGTTGCGATCTGGCCCAGGAGAAGTGGCTGTTGTGCAAGAATTCTGAAGCGCGAACTGAACTTCCAGCTGCCAATAGCAATTTGTTGGCCGAGCAATTCTGGGGATTGTAGAAGCTCGGCTCGAAATGAATACCTCATTTCATAAAGGCTCTGAGCTAGCTGGCGCTGTAGGTCAAGAGGCAGAATTGCATGGGTGATGGGCCAACAGATGATTGAAAAGTGGTCTGCCCATCGTCCTGTAGGTATCGCCCCATTAAACTGCTTGTGAAACTTCCAAAAACAATCTCGAATCCAGTCACGAGAGCCACGGAGCGTCCAGCCTGGCGTTCGTCGTTCGAAACTTTGCCAATACTCTTCCCCATCGTAGTTGTAGCCCAACTCTGTTGTATAAACTACCCAGGCCAGCCAGTGATCTTCCTCCGGCCAAGAGTCGGAGATCCGGGCCCTAATTTCGTCGGCGAGGGAACCACGCTCAGTTTCAGATAGCCCGTGCTCCAAAGCATAGACAGGCTGATCGCCCAGATCTCGGGTACGGTTCTGGCGCAGTTCCTTAAAGTGTGTGTCCAGCCGCAGCTGCCAGTCGTCCAAAATCATCGATGCCCTATGGCGGCAGAGGAACTGGTGAGAGGAATCATTTGCCCCCCAATTGACGATAACCGATATTCTCGATTGTCGATATGGGATAGTCGCAGAAGTGATACTCCCGCTCTAGCAGCTAGGAATACGCCGAAACCCCTCAAGACTATTTGATCCCAGCAATCCTAATTTGCAGCGGTGGACTTCATGCCGTTGCACAAAGCTGGATTGGCTCTTCGACGTGAGGAGCGTCAGGCCTCGAACGAAGATCCAAGAGGTCTAGAATTTGTTCGCGAGTCCAAAAGTGAAATTCCGGTCTCCGCTCGGCTCGGGGTATCAGCCATCGGTCTCTTGCGAGTTCCCCTATTTCTTGGACCGTCAGCAAGCCTCGGTACTGAAAATGGCGTACTTCACCTCGTAGAACACGCTCGGTGTTTGTCGCCAACTTACAAGCGAAGACTTCGCGCATGATACCGTGTCTAAGTAAGTCGGAGTTGTACCCCAGATCGTCCAATACCGCACGCACCAACCTTAATTTCCAATTGGGACCGTCGCCATAGCGATTGCCTTTTGCGTATGGGTGCCTCTTCAATCGCATGTATTTTCGCATGTCAGTGAAGAGCGGTGCAGGTACATGGAAATGCCCCCAGCCGGTTGTGTATCCGATCGAATTGAAATAAGTGACGCCGTTCAATTTCAGCCGGTTGTAAATCGAAGATCGTCCCAGGGAAGACGAAGTTGTAATCATCCCCAATGACGCATATTTTTTCTTCCCCGAGATGATGCTTTTTCTCTTTCCATACTTTTTTGAAAAAGAATCCCGAATCTCACGACTACGTGTCAGGCACGCAATGAGCTTCCCACTTAGCAATTGACTGTAAGGAGGTAAAGCACCCAAGACGTATGCGTCCATCAAGTTTACTAAGCGTTGTTCCCGTTGCGAGACATTCCAGCCGATCATTTGATCCCGCACCCTCAAGTTAAACACTGGGTCGCCCAGTGCAATCAGGCCCATGAGTTTTCCGTTGCTGTTGTCCCATACGAGAAATCTCATTCGACGGCCATATCCCTGGGAGACTGGGACGCTCCAGGTTAAACTCGCCAACCGGAAGAGATCTGATTCCATTGTTCCTGATTCCACGCATTGGATTCGTGGTGAGATGCGGGAGGGCACGACTTCTTTGCCCTCAGCAAAATATTGGAGAAGCCTTGGGGTCGCATTCTTGAGGAACAATCCTTCGTCGGATAGATGCTCTGCCCGATGCAACCGGTGCATTGCCCTGAGGCCTTCTTTGCTTGAGTCCGGCGGTCGGAGTCTTCCGCCTCCAGCGTCAATAAATCCAAGTTCGTTCAAGTGTTGCTGGAGTCTTTTGTGAATCCTCCGCCCAAACCTGGCAATCCGGGCTCTGGTCCATCTCGGCATCGCCAGGCTCCTCCGTTGAATCGCATTCAGAAATCGTCTCGATAGCGCGCTGAATCAGCATAGATTAGTTGCTGCAAGACTATATAGCTACTGTTTTGTAGTTCGCTTTATCGATATTCAGGTGCGTCATTCTGAGCCGAGATCAACAGTGGTATGCTATCAATGCGCGGAGGACGATGTGCGGCGGACATTTGAGAAAGCAAATGATCGGCCTAAAGTTACTGGAGGCCAGCTCTCGCGTGTGATTGCTCGGAGTTGGAGCCGGGAAACGTCTTATGATCCTCCTGGCTGGTCCGAATTCAATTCGGCCTGGGGCCAATGTGCCGTGTCTGCTTTGGTCGTGCAGGATTTACTCGGCGGGGAATTGCTTGTCGGGAAGGTAAACGGAATTGAGCATTTCTGGAATCGGCTGGGTGATAACCGAGAGTTCGATCTAACCAGGCATCAATTTGGTCATATCAAGACCTTTGAGGGGCCAACACAAGTAGACCGCGAGTTTGTACTTTCGTTCCCGCATACTCGCAGGCGTTATGAGCGGCTGCGGCGAAGGGTGCTTGCGCAGCTGGAGGCGTCAAACATCGCCGGTGGCGAAAAGAAGCTGGCCACGGGAAGGGGCTGATTCACACAGGCTTCTTGAGCCCGAGCACCGCCACGAGGGCAGTTACGAGGGCTAACAGCGCGAGTGCCGCGACAATTCCTTTCGAAACGGCTCCCTTTGCTGCGGCTGAAAGATACTGTTGGGCAAAAAGAAGTACCGCGATTGCAGCCATGAGCGCAAACGTCCGAAACCAGGCGAGTTTTATCTTAATCGGTATGAAGAGTTCAGGTTGTGACGCAATCGCTTCGCCGGAGTCCTGCGTTGCTCTAATAACAACCGATCCAAACCTGCCGGTGGTGGTCGGTGCCGTGCGGAAGTGAAATCTCTTGAGATCGTACGGAGAAGCGATTGGCAATGTCGGGGAGGTCACGGCCTCTAGCTGCGGCTGGGAGACATCCACTTTGATCATACCCACTGCTACTGACATTGGGCGTTTGTCGGCATCTGGGTGGAAGTGGAATAACAGGATGATATGGTCGCGTTCTGATCGAAGTGCAAATTCTCCATTGATGGGTTCACGGGGCTGCCCTCCGCCTCGAACGTAAAGTCCTTCGACAGCCAAAAAGAACGGTTCCTTGGCGAAATCGTCGCTTTTGCTGAGGAGCCTGATCACATTCTGCCAGCCGTCCAATTGTCTTTCCTTTCTGCATGTTTGTTCGCCAATTCCCGACTCGAAACACCAATCTCCCATGACTTCGTTGGTTGCAGTCCAATGAGGCCGGTCTCCCGAGACTTGCACTTGAAAGCTGACGGTGTCTTGACAAGGAGCAAACTCCTCGACTCGAAACTGGAGAAAGTAGAAGTCCCCGACCTTATTGGAAGTTACCAAAGTTGAATACCGACAAGGCGTTATCGGGCAGTTGCCATCCGGCTGGCGTGCTGAGGGATTACAGTCCACGTGCGCGAGGAGGACCTTGGCATCGCGCAATGCATTCTGAGCGAGTGCGGCCCTCAGAGTCTTTGCTATGATTGCCTCTTCGTATCGGAACTGAATGTAGGTGCCTCGTGGCAGCGCGAGCAATCTGAGGATGTCGAGTCGGTACTGCGGAGTGAGGCCAGAACTCAAGCACAGAAATGATTTGGCAGGCATTTATCGCTCCCTCCTAAGACGCGATTACAGATAATTACCGGCATCAGCATTATATTCGGTGACGATTGTCCTGCATCGAGTTGGCTCGTAGCAAGGCCTATGCTTGGTTTTACAGGTTTGTGGTAGGGGCGGCGGGAGTCCAAGCCCCATTCTTTGCCCAATGCATCTCAAATGGTTTGGACTCTTGGATTGCTTTGAGCGGAGGTAGAAGAAACTTCTTCAAAACAGTGATTATCAACGCAAATCCGGCATCTTGGAAATTGAGGCCACTCTTAATCACGAAAGCGTTCCACTGCTTTGCTTTCGTTTGGTCGCCAAAGAAATCTTCAGTGAGAGCAAGCGGAACGGTAGTGGGTACTTTCGTTTTTCGCCTTTCGAATGTGGCTTCGATTGCCTTGCAAAGCAAAGGACCGCTGAATTCGAATTCGAGCGCTAATATCCAGAGGTCGCAGAAGTCTTTCATGCGGGTGTTGACCATGCCCAGTTTTACGAGAGCCTCAAGCTTTTCCGCAACTACAGTCTCTCTTGGATAAGCTCGGAGAGTGGCCTTTGGAAAATCCAATATCCCCGGATACTCAATCTCCTGCGGAGCTGGCACGATGGCATCGCCGAAGCCAATATCGACCTGGAGCGATATTCGGGCACGCTCCAGACGAGCCAAGAAATTGACTCGCAGCCCTTCGTATTCCTGTTCTTCTTTGATTCTCGTTATTCGGATGGATGCAGGGTCGAAGACCAATCCATCGTCCTCGACAGCCTGAGCGATGACATCTCCGAAGACTTTCTTCATTCGGGCAATGGAATTATCTCCCTGCCCCGAAAGGTCCAAGTCACGTGTCGGTCGGTATGGTCGGTGCGTCCAAAATTCGAAGAGAAGGGCACCTTTCAGAACAAACTGATCGTGATGAATTGATTGGCTAAAACGATAAAGGAAACGTTCCAAGCCGTACTTGGTCAGGACTAGGCCGAAGTCTTCATGCCGGTCCTGCGCCCGATTGAATAACCGTTGGCGAACAGAGGCTGCAAGGTTGTGTGGCTTTTCCCGGCTCACGATAGGGATTCCAGGTAGGGACGCATGATATTCGCCACGCGGCATATTCTGCCAGCTTTCCAGATTTCATCTCTAGTTGCCTTGCGCTCTCGTATGCACTCCCGGAGGGCTTCAAGCGCAACGTCCAGTCCTATCTTATTTCTGTAACGAAAACAGTCTGCGACCGTCTTCGGTGGAGAGAAAATATTTACGGAGACGCCCTCGATCCGGTGCTCCTGAACACCATACGTCAGCGCCTTGCCGGAGAACCGCACGATGCGAAGTGGAGGGTTTTCGAACCTCGGAAGACGAGCTTTTTCTCCAATGGCAAGCCATACCTCAAAGGGTGACTGAGTTGTGAGATTGTGGAAGCGAAGTGCCGAAAGCAGACATACGACACCTTTGGGCACACGCTTCGAGGCTTGTGCGAAGCTATGGTGCTCTGTTGGCTTTGCGCCACGAGGAACATAGAGTCCTCGTCCCACCCGGACGATGGCTCCCTGGTCGAGAGCCATGCGCAGGTACACGCGAGGAATGCCATGTGAATGGAGATCGCGCGGTCGGAGTATTCCTACTCGCCGCACGAGATTCACAAGGTGCGTGATGCGTGGATTGGTCATAAGGGTTTTACTAAACGTCGGGGTATATACACAATGCCCGACATATTGTAAACCAACTCCAGGCTCTGAGCCAAGTCCAACAAATTGTCCGTGTATCCCACTGAAAGGTGCACTAACCAGGGTGAATGCACGCGCTCCGGCAGGCCGAAAGACGTCTCTCATAAGATGCGTATGTCGTACGATCCCGTATGCGAATCTGAGGCCAGGGCACCATCTCGATTGTGCCAACTTTTGTGCCCACCCTACAGACAGATAGGCACAGTTGCGCACAGCCAGCCACATGCTACAAACTCTGCTAAGTTGTTGTTTCTCAGCAGCAACGCTGAAGATGGGACGGTTGTTTTGAGTGGGCCGCCTGCCTTGGGCGCAGGAGGTCCCCGGTTCAAATCCGCGCGCCCCGACCACTAGCTTCTTCTTTCTCAATGTACTTTTGATGATGCGCTCCCTTTCATTCCTACCGGCCGATGGCCTTCTCGTGCGGCTGAAATCGTAATGGA
>JACXTT010003755.1_pt1 | contig 23084 bp, 24 predicted proteins | sample 9270951 | NCBI WGS metagenome assembly JACXTT01 (sample SAMN15532306, study PRJNA645909) | rock metagenome | isolation source: weathered quartz diorite | place: Puerto Rico | collected 2017-06-21
CCCCGTAACGAGGTTGTGCTGTTTTACGTGGAACGAACCGTCTATGCAAAGATGCTCGAGCTGGGGAATAAGCCCGAAGCGCAAGGCCGCCTGGAAAACCTGGATGGGCTGGCGAGCGCCGCCGCCGAAGCGGCCGAGAGGGGCGAGACCGCCGCGGATTTTCTAGATCATGCCGCGCTGGTCGCCGATGCCGACGCCGTCGATGAGCGAGCGCAGGTGAACCTGCTCACCCTGCATAACGCCAAGGGCCTCGAGTTTCCCATGGTTTTTCTCGCCGGCCTCGAAGAAGGCCTGTTTCCCCACAGCCGGTCCTTCAATTCCGAAGCCATGCTCGAGGAAGAGCGCCGGCTCTGCTACGTCGGTATGACGCGCGCCGAAAAAAGGCTCATCCTCACATGGGCGCGCTACCGGCGGCGCTTTGGAGGCGGCGAGCAGGAGCGCTCCATTCCCTCGCGCTTCCTCGGCGAGGTGCCGGCCAACCTGATGGTCAACCTGGGCGGTGACGATCGCGCCGCCGGACAGCTCGATCTCACCGCCGAGCGCTACGAAGTTCGCGAAAGCGTGAAGAAGAACCTGTTCACCGGCAAGACCTACAACTCGCTCGAAAACATTTCGCAATTTTTCACCGAGCGCGGCATGCAATTCCCGGCCAAGCCGCCCCTGGCCAATGCGCCGCCCGCCCGCCGCAGCCTGCCGCAGCCGCCTCCGCCGCCCAAGAAGCCCGCCCGCACCGGCATGACCGTCGAGCACCCCAAATACGGAACCGGAACCGTCGTCCGGCGCGAAGGCGAGGGCGATGATGCTAAGATCACCGTGAGCTTCCCCCGCTACGGGCTCAAGAAGCTCGTCGAAAAATACGCTGGACTGAAAAAATCCTGATGAACACCAAGAAGATTACCGACAAAGCCGAACGCAAGAAACTGAAGCGCACCGCGCGCAAGAAGGCCACGCCCAAAGCCAAGCGCGCCGCCGGGGTCGCCCGCGGCTCGCTGAAGCGCAAAGTCAGAAGGATTGCCCAAGGGCAGCGCAAGCGCTAATCATCACGCCGCGGCGTGCCGCATGAATCAGCTCCTTCGCACCAAGAGCATCGATGCGCTGATCGCGAGCTCGGAAGATCCCGCGGTCCGCCTTCGCAAGACGCTTGGGGTTTGGAGCTTGATGGCGCTCGGCATTGGCGCCGTCATCGGATCGGGCATTTTCACCGTCACCGGTACCGCCGCCGCCGGCGAGCACTTCCTCGGGAGGTCGGTCTTCAAAGCCCCGGTGCTTGACCTGCTGCTCAATGGCGGCAACGCTGCCACCCTCACCGGCCGCGCCGGCGCCGGCCCCGCCATCTCGCTTTCCTTCGTGCTGGTTGCGATCGCCTGCGGCTTTGCCGCGCTGTGCTATGCCGAACTGGCGTCGATGATCCCCATCGCCGGCAGCGCCTACACCTACGCATACGCGACACTTGGTGAGATTTTCGCCTGGATCATCGGCTGGGACCTGATCCTCGAGTACGCCTTCTCCAACATGAGCGTGGCGGTCGGCTTCTCCGCCTACTTCAACGACATCCTGGATAATCTGTTCGGCTTTCACTTGCCCACCGAGCTTTCCCGGCCTGTGATCGTCGAAGGCCAATTCACCGGCAGCTGGTTCAACCTGCCGGCGCTCCTGATCCTGCTGTTCCTCAGCTACATTCTTGTGCGCGGCGTGCGCGAGAGCGCCGAAACCAACAATGTCATGGTCGTGATTAAGATCGCCGCCATTCTGCTGTTCGTGTTCGGCGCCGCGAGCGCTGTCAAGACCGCGAACTGGCATCCCTTCATGCCCAACGGCTATTCCGGCGTGCTTACCGGTGGCGCGATCGTCTTCTTCACTTACATCGGCTTCGATTCCGTCTCGACAGCCGCCGAGGAATGCCGCCGGCCGCAGCGCGACATGCCGCGGGGTATTTTCGGGACCCTGGTGATCTGCGCCTTGCTCTATGCTTCGGTGGCCCTGGTCCTCACCGGCATCGCCGACTGGAAATCGCTGAATAACGACGCCCCCGTGGCCAACGCGCTCAAGGCCATCGGCATGAACCGGCTGCGCCTGGTCGTTACCGCCGGCGCGCTGATGGGCATGCTGTCGTCGCTCCTGGTTTTCCAGTATGGCCAGGCGCGCGTTTGGTTTGCTATGTCCCGCGACCGGCTGCTGCCTGCCTTGTTTTCTCGCGTCCATCCGCGCTTCCAGACCCCGCATGTCAGCACCTGGCTCGCCGGGCTCCTGGTCGGCATCCCCGCGGGCATCTTCGATATCAGCTGGTTCGCCGATCTCTCAAACATCGGCACCCTGTTCGCTTTCATCGTCGTGTCCGTGGGGGTCATCGTGCTCCGCAGGAAGCAGCCCGAGCGCATCCGGGGTTTTCGCGTCCCATGGGTGCCGTTCATGCCCATCGTGTCCATTGTCTGCTGTCTGGTTTTGATGGTCAGCCTGCCGCTCGAAACCTGGGTCCGCTTCTTCGCCTGGCTGGCTATCGGTCTGGTGATCTACTTCACCTTCGGCCGCCACCGCAGCGCTCTGCGCGAAGAGTCGCGCGCCTAAAACCGGAAACTGAACGAAATCGTACCGCCGCGCCGCCCTTCCGGTACCGCACCGGCTTCCGTTGTGGGGCCGCCCAATCCAACTGGCTAGATTTGATCTCCCTCTCTCCCACAGTAAAATAGCTTTAATGCCTTCTCCCCCGGACAATTTCTATCGCATCCAGAAACTGCCGCCCTACGTCTTCGCGGTCATCAACGAGATGAAGGCCAAGGCGCGTGCGGCTCAGCAGGATGTCATCGATTTCGGCATGGGGAATCCCGACGGGGCAACGCCGCGCTCCGTGGTCGCCAAGCTCGTCGAGGCGGCACGCAACCCGCGCAACCACCGCTATTCCACCTCGCGCGGCATCACCCACCTGCGGGAGGAGATCGTCAAACGTTACCGCAAGAACTACGGCGTCACGCTCGATCCGGAATCGGAAGCCATCGTCACCATCGGCGCCAAAGATGCCTTAGCGCACCTGCTGTTCGCGGTCATCGGCCCGGGTGACGTCGTGGTCTCGCCCAATCCCGCTTATCCGATTCACCAGTACGGCGTCATCATGGCCGAAGGCCAGGCCTGTGTGCTGCCCATGCCGGATGCCGCCACTTTTCTGAGCGGCCTCGAGGACCTCTACCGCGGCTCGACCCGCCCCAAGGTGATCCTCATTTCCTTCCCCCACAACCCCACCACCACTTGCGTGGACCTGGATTTCTTTCGCGAGGTGATCCGCCTTGCCCGCCATCACGGTTCCTACGTGGTGCACGATTTCGCATATGCCGACCTGGGCTTCGATGGCTACAAGCCACCCAGCATCCTGGAAGTCGAGGGCGCCAAGGACATCGCCGTCGAGATCTTCTCGATGTCGAAGAGCTACAACATGGCGGGCTGGCGCGTGGGCTTTTGCCTGGGCAATTCGAAAATGATCGGCGCCCTGGCGCGCATCAAGAGCTATCTGGATTACGGCGTGTTTCAGCCCATCCAGATCGCCTCCATCATTGCGTTGCGCGGATGCGAAGAGGAGACCAACAAGATCCGCGACATCTATCAGCGGCGCCGCGATGTGCTGGTGGAGGGCCTCAACCGCGCCGGCTGGCCGGTCGAGTCGCCGCGCGGCACTATGTTTTTGTGGGCGCCTGTGCCTGAGCCGCATCGCGCCGGGGGATCGCTCGAGTTCGCCAAGCTGCTCATGAAGGACGCGCTGGTTGCGGTTTCGCCGGGCATCGGTTTCGGCCCGCTGGGCGAAGGCTTCGTGCGCTTTGCCCTGATCGAGAACGAGCACCGCACCCGTCAGGCCACGCGCTCCATCAAGCAGTTTTTAGCCCGCAAGCCGGTGCTGGCGGGAAAGTAAAATAGAAAAAGCCACTCAACGGAAAGGTAGAGTTATCGCGATGCGGGGATACATCTCGATTCTTTTGATCACACTATGTTTGCTGCTCGCTTCTTGCGCGCAGAAGGACACCGGTCCGGCGCCGCATGCCACCATCGTCATGCGCGACGGCACGCAGTACACCGGTACGGTTACGAGCAGTTCGGCCAGCGAGGTCTCGCTCAAGGGTGACGACAACACGGCCCACACGCTCGCCATGAAGGACGTCAAATCGATCGAGTACGACGACACGCCCGCGCCGCCAGAGGCTCAGCCGCCTCAGACCGCGCAAGCGCCTGCTCGACCCGGCGCGCGCCGTTTGCGCGAGCGCAGCCACGAGGATCACTATCATCCCGAGCAGGCCGCCATCACCACCAAAACGTATGAGCTCGCTGTCGGAACCGAGCTGCCTGTGCGGGTTGAGGAAACCATCGATTCCGGACAGGCGGCTGAGGGCCAGACCTATGCCGCCGAGGTTATCCGGGACGTGCTCGATGCCAACGGCGACGTCGTGATCCCGAGCGGCGCGAATGCGCAGGTCGTGATCCGCTCCGCATCCAAGGGCGGGCGCTTCCGCGGCTCCTCCGACCTGGCGCTCGACCTCGCCTCCGTCTCCGTCGGTGGGCGCAGGTATCAGCTCAGCACTGCGGATCTCGTGCAAAAGGGCAAAGCCGGCGTGGGCGCGAACAAGCGAACCGCCGAATACACCGGTGGCGGCGGCGCCATCGGCGCCATTATCGGCGCTATTGCGGGAGGCGGTAAAGGAGCTGCCCTCGGAGCGGCATCGGGGGCCGGCGCGGGCGCCATCACACAGATCGTGACCAAAGGCGGCTCCATCAAGGTGCCGGCCGAAAGCGTGCTGACCTTCAAGCTCGACCGGCCCTTGCGCGTAGTGGCCGCCCAGTAGTTGCCGTCATTTGCAACTGAGTTGCAAAATTACGCCGGACTGCCATATTATGGAAACTTGATTCTGAAAGCGACTTTTGTCTGGGCCCTCGCTGGCTCGTTATTTGCAGCAGAATGGCCCTATTTCATCACGTACAGCCACCAGATGGAGGAGCCTGGCAACCTCGAAATCTCCTCGTTCAATGTCGTGGGCAGGCCCACCTCCGGCAACTCATTTGCAGCTAGTCTGCTGGAAATGGAATATGGCATCAAGGCCTGGTGGACCACCGAAGTCTACCTGGCCGGCCAGACTACCGCGGGTCAGAGCACGCTCTTCACAGGATGGCGCTGGGAGAACCGTATTCGGCCGCTTATGGGCGAGCACTGGATCAATCCGGTTCTTTACGTCGAGTTCGAGGATCTCAACGGCGCCGACAAAACACTCAAGGAAGTAGTGGGTTTCGATTCCCAATTCGACCAGGCGGAGCCGAACGCCACCACCCGGCGGGAGCGCAAGCACGAGTTCGAAACCAAGCTGCTCCTTTCCAGCAATTTTCGCGGCTGGAACGTTTCCGAGAACATGATCGCCGAGAAGAACCTCGGTAATGAGCCCTGGGAATTTGGCTATGCCGTCGGTGCAGCGCGGCCGCTGCGCCTCAAAGCCAGTCCTTATGCATGCAATTTATGCTGGGAAAACCTGAGCGCAGGCGTCGAAATGTACGGCGGCCTGGGTACACGCCATGATTTCACTCTGGCCGGAACATCTCACTACGTCGCGCCCACGGTCGCGCTGGATCTTCCCAGCGGCACCACCTTCCGGGTCTCCCCGGGGTTTGGGGTGACCGGCGCGAGCCATCCCTTCCTGCTGCGTTTTGCCGTCTCCTGGGAAGCGCCCGCGTTCGGCCGCAGGGTGCGGGAGTGGCTGCGATGAAGCGACCTCTCGTCGTGTTGCTGCTGACGGTTTCTTGTCTCGCCGGGGAACCGAGCGGCTCATGGGAGCCGAAAGTACCGCCGTCTTTTCGCGCGCTGGATAACCCGCTTTCGAGTGATCCCAATGCCACGCGCGCCGGCGCAAAACTGTTTCAGCATCACTGCTCGGCTTGCCATGGCCAGAACGCGCAGGGCATCGAGAAAGCGCGCGCTCTTCGCTCGCCGGTGGTCAGCGACGCCTCGCCGGGATCGCTGTTCTGGCTGCTCCGCAACGGCATTCTCCGCCGCGGAATGCCAGCATGGTCTCACCTGCCAGCCGAGCAGCGCTGGCAGATCATCACCTGGCTCAAGAGTATCCAGTAGCTATTGAATCTCGACGGGCAGCTTGATTTCCACGTTTTTCGGTGGAAAGCACATGGTGGTATTGCACGCCTGGTAGCGCAGCTTGCCCGCCAGAATCGCGAGCCCGGCGCTTGCGTCCGGCGGCGCTTTGAACCTGGTCGAGATCTCGAAATTGCCCGTGAACACCGCAAGCGGCTGTTCGGAGAATTGGTACTTCTCGTCGTGCGCCTTGGGATAAATCACGGTTTCGACCTCGAGCGGAGCCGCCGTCCAGGTGAGTCGCAGCGGAATCAGATATGTCTCGTGCGGCGCGTTGCTGTTGACGTGGTAGCCGGGGCCGAGCGTCACCGCGATCTTCGCCGTCACTTCCGCATTCCGCTTGGCGGTCACCTTCTGCGGCGGCGCGACCATAAGAATTGCGCTACTTTGCCCGAACAAGCACGGAAGGAAGAGCAGTAATGCCGGAAGCTTTGAGGAGTTCCTGTATGTCATCTTCGAAATCACTTTTGTTCGACAGTCCTACATGCGTCGACGCGATCCTGCCGCCGCGATCGATCAGGAACGTGGTAGGCAGCGCGTCGATGCCTCCGTTGGCGTACAGGTCTCCTATCGTATCGTCGCCAACCACCACACGGTAATTGATTCTCATGTGCTCGGCAAACGGTTTCACCACGTTCCAGCCCTCTTCATCCATGGCCACGCCGATGACCGCGAATCCCTTGTCCTTGTACTGCCGCTCGAATTCCTGGAACCAGGGAATTTCGATTTTGCACGGGCCGCACCAGGTGGCCCAAAAATCCAGCAGGACCACTTTGCCCCGGTAATCCGAGAGCCGCACGGTGTGGCCGTTGGCATCTTTCAGCGTAAAATCCGGCGCCTGTTTGCGCTCCTTGTCCGGCTTGACGGTGGCTGCCCTGACGGTTCTGGGTGACGGCGAACACCCCGGCAGAGCCAGCAGCGCTGCGACGACGGCGGCGCTTATTCGAACAACGTACACAAATTCTCCTTTACTTCTAATTATAGTCTCAGCCGGTCCTGGATTAAACTGAAGCATGATGCGACTGCGCTATTTGCTTGCCGCGCTCCCCTTCCTGCTCGCTCCGGCGCCGGCTCCCGCCCAGGAGGTGCCGCGCCCCGCTGGCGAGTTCGCCATCGGCCTCAATGACGGCGGACAAATCCTGGTCAGCCAGTATTCGGGCAAGGTGGTGCTGCTTGCGTTTCTTTACACTACTTGACCGCACTGCCAGAAAACCGCTCAGGTTCTGAGCGGCATTCAGACAGATCTCGGCCCCAAGGGTTTGCAGATTCTCGGTGTCGGATTCAATCCCGGCGCGGCCCCGCTGGTACCGGATTTCATCCGAACCTACGGCGTGAACTTTCCCATGGGCTTTGCCACGCCCGAATCCGTGCGGGAATATATGCAGCTCCCTCCGACCAAGCCGGGCTATGTTCCGCAACTGATATTCATCGACCGTAAACGCGTGATCCGCGCCGAGTACATTGGTAATGACGACTTCCTCAAGGATCAGGACACGAACATTCGGGCCTTGGTCGAGACGCTGCTCAAAGAGCACGGCGCGGCGAAAAAGAACACTCGCGCGGCGCGAGAAGTCGTCATAGACGGTTCCTTTGCTGATTTGGAACCTTACCCGCCCGCTGCGCTACACTGGCACTATGCGGCTTCGTCACAAGCTTCCCGGGCTTTTCCTGGCGCTTGCGGCCGTCGCGGCTTTCGCACAGCAGGTGCCGCGGCCCTCAGCCGAGTTCGCCCTCAGCACCAGCGACGGCGGCCAGATTCTGCTGAGCCACTATTCGGGCAAAGTGGTCCTATTGGCGTGCATGTTCACCACGTGTCCGCACTGCCAGCACTCCACGCAGATTCTGAATGCGATCCAGAAAGACTACGCGGATCGCGGACTGCAAATCGTCGGCGCCTTTTTCAACGAAAACGCCATACAGCTGGTGCCCGGCTTCATCGCGCAGTTCCACCCCGCGTTTCCCGTTGGATCGGCCTCGCGCGAGCAGGTGAATGAGTATCTGCAGCATCCGCCCGGCAAGCCGACCTACGTTCCGGAAATGGTGTTCATCGACCGCAACCGAATCGTACGGGCACAGTACTCCGGCGAGATCGACTTCTTCAAGGATCAGGACAAGAACATCCGGGCCATGGTGGACTCTCTGCTGAAGGAACCGGTGGCGTCCAGGAAGAACGGCCGTTCCGCGCACAAGAAGCCTTCCTAGCCATGGACCGCCGGGAGCTGCTCAAGAGCAGCGCCGCACTAGCCGCCGGCGCGATAGCTACGCGTGCTCAGCAGCCCCTTCCTCCCAAGGCCAAGATCACCAGCTCGGTAATGCTCTGGACCCTCAAAGGCTCGTTTGAGGAGAAGCTCGAAATCGCCGCGCAATCCGGCGTGCAGTCGGTCGAGCTGGTGGGCGAGTACGCTGATTGGACTGATCCTGATATAGCCCGCGTGACAAAACTTGCCCGCTCGTTCCGGCTCGGGATGGACGTGCTCATTGCCACGCCCGACTGGCAGAAGCGCCCGGTCTCCATGGTCGATCCGGCGCAGCGCGATAATTTTCTAACCGACGTGCGCCGCGCTATCAAGGTCGCGCACCAGCTCGAGATTACGCAGATTCTGCTGATGAGCGGCAACGCTATTGCCGGCCGCACGCACGAGGAGCAGTACGCGAGCCTGCTCGAAGGGTGCAAGCGCGCGGGAGACCTGGTGGCCGCGGCGAATCTCACCGCCATCGTCGAGCCGCTCAACTCCCTGGTCAATCACAAGGGATTTTTTCTGACTACCTGCGTGGAAGGCGCGAAATTGATCCGCCAGGTGGACAACCTGCACGTCCGGCTGCTGTTCGATATTTATCACGAGCAGGTGCAGGAAGGGAATGTGATCCGGACGCTCACCGAGGCGGCCGATATCGTGGCTGTATTTCACGTGGCGGATAACCCGGGCCGTAACGATCCAGGCACGGGCGAAATGAATTATCAGAACATCTACAAAGCCATCCAGAAAACCGGCTACAGCGGCTACGTGGCGATGGAATATCTGCCGCTAGGCGACCCGGTGGAGAGCCTTACCAAAGCCCTGAATGAATTCCGCACGGCCCTGGCATCATAGGCTCGCGGACGACGATTCTAGGCGGGACCCCTCGGGAACTTACCTGAACTTACGTCTCCCCTGAACAACCCGGGAAATGTAACTTTTTTCACATTAGATAATTTTTGCAGGGAAAAATTGCAGATGAGGAAGGATTGGGGCGGGTAGAACCCGCCCCGTTTACTACGTTTATCTACTTTGAGGCTTGCGTTTGCGGCGCCTGCTGGGACATCGCCATATTCTGGTCGGCGCTGAACATGCGTATTTCTACGCGGCGGTTCTTAGCGCGAGCAGCGCGATTCCGTCCGGTATCGGCGGGCTTTTCGTTGCCCAGCCCTACGTCCTGGATGCGGAATACAGGGATGTTGTGTTGCGTGATGAGATAGGCCATTACATGCGACGCGCGCCGGCGGCTCAGTTCATCGTTATAGGACCTGGTGCCGGTCTTGTCGGTAAAGCCTTCGATGGTAATGAAATAGCGCTTCGAGTTGGAGTGTTCGCGCACGAACTGGTCCAACTGTTCTTTGGCTTCGTCAGTCAGGTTGTCCTTGTTAAAGCCAAATGGCACTACGGTTTCCGCCTGGAGCTTGTAGTCGTCCAGATTGCCCAGGGTCTGCTGCAACCCGTTAATGGCCTGGGTGTTCTGCTTCGACATGTCTTGCGCCTGCATGGCGTTCTGATCGGCCTTCTGGGCCGCGGTCATGGCCTCTGCGGCGTGGTTATCAGCCGACATCGCGCGCTCCTTAGCGGCGTTTATGCCAGCCTCATGCCTTTCGAGGTCCTTGCCATGCCCTTCGATGGTTGTGCCCTGCTTGTTCGATTGATCGGCTACCTGATCGACCTTGGTCTGGATAGGAGCGGCGGTCTGCTGGACGTATTTCTTCGTCGCGCAACCACCCCCAAGCAGCGCCCCGGTCAGGATCATGGCTATGCCAAAACTTTTATTCATACGGTCTGTGCCTCCCACACGGAAGAGTTAGCAATTTGATGGCCTTTCCTCTGGGGCCGGCCGAAGAGTAGAATGAATTCTCAAGATTTGCTCACCCCCGGGGGCTGTGGAAAGGCACAAATAATGGTTGAGAACGAGGTAGCGGTAAACCGTAGAGACTTCATGAAGCAGGCGGCCGGCGTCGGCGCGACGCTGGGAGTAGCGGCGAATGCATTCGCCCGACCGGCGGCGAAAGCATCTGCCGGAAGAGTGCTTGGGACCAACGACCGCATCAACGTTGGAGTGATCGGCGTGGGCGGCAGAGGCTCTTACCTGGCGCGCACGTTTGCCGAAATCGGCGAGCGCACCAACGATTGCAAGGTCGTGGCGGTGTGCGACGTCTATGAAAAGCGTAAGCGCGAGAACGCCGAGAAGCTGAAATGCGAGGGTTATCTCGATTATCGCGAGGTGATCAACAAGCCGGATATTGACGCCATCGTCGTCGCGACACCCGACCACTGGCACGCCAGGATTGCGCTCGAGGCCATGGACCACGGCAAGGACGTGTATCTCGAAAAGCCCATGTGCCATACCATCGACGAGGCCAAGCTGCTTTCGAGCACCGTGCATGAGACCAAGCGGGTGCTACAGGTAGGATCGCAAACCACCTCGGCCGAACAATGGTGGAAGGCCAAGAAGGCCATCGCCGACGGCATGATCGGCCAGATGCTCATGAGCCAGGGTTCCTATCACCGAAACTCCGTCGAAGGCGAGTGGAATTGGCATATCGACGTCGAGGCTGGGCCAGAAGGAAAGGGTGAAAATTACATAGACTGGAAAATGTGGCTAGGTTCGGCGCCCAAACGCCCCTACAATGCCGACCGCTTCTTCCGGTTCCGTAAGTACTGGGACTACTCGGGCGGCATTGCCACCGACCTGTTCTTCCACGTGGTGGCCCCGCTCAACATCTGCTGGCCCGAACCCCAGTTCCCCTATCGCGTGATGGCCTCAGGCGGCATTTACGTTTTCAAAGACGAGCGCGAAGTGCCCGACACCTTCAACCTGATGGCCGATTTCGAAAAGAAGCACTCGCTGATTCTGAGCTCCTCGATGGCCAACTCGCAGCACATCCCCGGACTCATTCGCGGCCACGAAGGCACCATCATCATGGTGGACCACGGAAAATTCGAAGGCGAGACCGACCACATCACCGTGATCCCGGAACGGCGCGTCATCAACGACGCTTACAAAGCCAAGTGGGGCGACGATAAGATCACCATCCCGGTGACCGAGAAGCCCGAGTGGGCGCACATGCAGAATTTTCTGGAGTGCGTCCGCAGCCGCCAGAAGCCGGTGCTGGATGTGGATACCGCGTTCCGCGCGCAGGTGACCATCTCGATGTCGGTGCAGTCCTACCGCGAAGGCCGCGTGCTCTACTGGGACGACAAGGCCATGAAAGTGGTCGGCAAGCCTCCCAAGGCGTAACGAAATTGCGGGAGTGGAGTGAACTCCGTCTCCCGCGAACTTATCTGTGACGGTTCTAATCCCCGCCGCCTTCGCGCTTGGCTGCTTCGGCGTCAGAGGCCAGATCCATTAACGCTTCAAAGAACGCCGGTACTTGACCGACGAAAAGCCTGTCGTTGACAAAACCCTGCGCCGCGGCAATGGGGCCGCCGTTTTGCGACAAGGTAGGCCGGATTATGGAACAAGCCGGCAGGTTCGGGCTGAGGAACTGGCACGGCTCGGGCATGATCAGGTTGGTCTGGAACATCTGACTGTTGCCTTGCTGGTTGGCTGGATCGTTAAAATTCAGAAAAGTCAGCCCGGTCCCGGGGTCGGATAGCGGAGCCAGGGGATCAGCGAACGCGTTGCCCATCTTGTCGTGCCAGATTGCAAAGTGGTCGATCTCGACTCCGCCGATGCTTAAAAGGATGCGCAGGACTTCCGCGTCGTTGGCCTTGAGAGCCAGGATGGGATAAAGGCTGGACCCTCCCTGCTCGATAAACGCAAAGTGGATGGCCGCAATGTTAGCGATCGCCTGTATGGTGGACTGCGGGTTGTTGTCGACCAGCGGAATGGCCGGCTGCTTGACGATGTTGATCAGCTGCGGAAAGCTCGCCCCTAGATCGGGGTTCAGAGTACTGCGGTATCGAAAATACCAACTGGTGTCTACCGTCAGGGTCTGGAGGTTTGTAAGCCGCCCCTTGCTCTGGTCAGCTCCCACGACCTTATTGGGTGGCAGGGTCTCAAACTGCGTGAAGTCCACCGGCTGTGCACCTTTAGACTGCAAGTACATGTTCAGAAAGTCACGGTGGCTGATCTCATCGTCGGTGTTATCGGAAATATACTGCGGCATGTCGCCATCGAGATTTTCAAGCGCGGCAATATAGGCCGCATTTCCGGAGTTGGGATTGTCGTGCGCATCCACCGCGCCCCCCAGTTCGTTGTACTGCTGCCACAGATCAGATTCGATGACTTCAGCCGCGGCGGCAAAACGCAGGAGTGCCGCGTCGCCTTTGCTGATTTTTTTGTCTTTTGCGAATAGCTTGGCACCAGGCAGTGCTGCGCCTGTGGCGGCAACGCCGCCGACGCCCCGTAGGAAGGAACGGCGTCTGAGTACCTTATGCCAGCGGGAGTCAAGCTCTCCTTCCGCCGATTGAGTTGGCTTTGTCTCGGATAACACGTCAGAAAGACGCTTCTCTTCTCTCATTGTCAATGCTCCTGTCTTTTAGCTGGTGCGGGACCGCATCTCGTGTTTCAGCTACGAAAGAGTATCAACCTGAGATCCGACTAACTTGTGTAAACAGTGTGTAAACTAGTAAGTTGTTTTGTAAGAAAGGTTACTAACTCATTGAAAAAAAGAAAGTAGTTCCGATTGGCTTCAGAGATTCAGTAACTCCCCGTGTGATCTTACTCACAATCGGTGCTGTGTTCCGCGGACTAGCGGACCGGCGCGGTAGCTGGCATCAACTTATCGATCGCCTTCAGAACGTTCTCCGGCCGGGCACGGACGCGCACGTCGTCGGTCAGATTCACCCATCGGACGATCCCCGACGCATCCACCAGAAACTCGGCGGGCCGAGCGATGTCGTGATCGTCAGGACCGGCCCGCGGGTGCAGAATTCCGTAACGGCGGATCACTTCAGCTTTGGGATCGGAGAGGAACGGGAACGTGTATCCCTCGCTGGCGCACAGTTTCCGCGACTCTTCATTGGTATCGACAGTGATCGCCACCACCGCCACGCCGCGCGCCCGAAAGTCTGCCAGGCGCTTCTCGAAACCCCGCAACTCGGAGTTGCAGAACGGTCACCAGTAGCCGCGATAAAAGATCAGCACGGCCGCCCGGTTACTCTTCAAGATTTCGGAGAGTGTCACCGGCTTCCCGCCGGTGTCGGAGAGCGTGAAGTCGGGCGCTTGCTGACCGGCGCGAGGCGCCCCGGGGGATGCAGGCAGATCTTTGCCCAGCGCGAACGTCATGTAACAAAACAGCGCGATCAGTAGACCGCTTACCGCGGTCAGCACCAGGCCGCTGATTTTGCCGCGGTAGCGTTCCGGCTGAAGGAACGCCCGGGAAACTCCGGTCCACAGCAGGCCCGTCGCCACCACGAAAAGCACAAAGGTGGCCCACGGCACGTCCCGCGTCACAGGAAAGCGGAGAAAAAAGAAGAAGTAGCTCAGGATGGCCAGTACGGTGACCGCAAACCCGCCCCACACGAAAGGATTCCAGCTCCGCTTCATCTTCTCGACCTCGATTCGCAGCTTATTAGTCTAACTCGACGGCCCCGGTTACCCGTGATGATCCTGCTGGTGATGCCGCCGCAGCCAGTCCTGGCCGAAGTCATTCCCGGGAACACGCAGGACGGTGTGAATATGGTTCGCCCCGGCGCCGGAGGCTGGGTTGAGGGCCGCGCGGTTTTCATATTCGATCAGCAGCGCGGGGCCGTGAACCCGGTAGTAAACCGGCTTGCCCATCTCCGCGGCGCCCATCCAGCCGAAATGCAGCTTGTCGAATCCGGCCTTCTGGATCGCGGTGCGGTATTCGCGCGCTACCTCCGCGGGGACATTGCCGAGATACTCTTCCACCAGCGACTCGAGCAGGTCGCGCTGCCGGCCCTGGAGGGCCGAAACGCCGGCCGGGACCTTCAGGGCATCCTCGCGGCCCGGCCCCGTGAAGATGTCGTCCGGCACCGCTTCAGCGAGCATCGCGCGGCGCAGCTCGCCCGGCGTGAGCGCATTGCGCAGCGCGAAGCCCTTGCCGGACTCCCCGCCCAGCACCTGCCATCCCGCGTGCCGCCCCGTTGGAATGGTGGCCGGCTCGGCGCCCAAAAATGTGGGCGTCACGGTCACCGCATTGCCGATGACGGTGACGTTTACCGCACAGTGGTGCCCGTCGAGCTGCACGCCCCACGGCGCGTCTCCTCCAGGCTTGCCGAAGACATCCAGAAAGTAGAACTCCGAACCGAATTTCGCTTCGCCGGAATCCCGGGCCCCCGGGTGCTCGCCCAGAAACTCGTCGCGCTCCATGATAGCCAGAGCTTTGTCATAGCCCTGTGCCGACAGGATAGTTTGCAACAGGCCGTGCGCGGCCGCGCGTTCCTGCGGATTGAAATCGCCGAAGCGGGCGCCCTTTCTGGGATGCACGAAATGCGGCACATTACTCCAGTCCCGGCGCTCCGGATCGTCGAACGCGAATTCCAACTGGCGCCGCAGTTCGGGACGAAAAACGGCCAGAACGCTGTTGGCGGCGTCCGCGATCGACCGCGCCAGTTGTGCGTTGGTGGCCGTCCCGTTCTGTGCTCGCAGCCGGGAAGCACCGAACAACACTACGGCGCCCCCAAGAAAATTACGACGGTGCATATGGCAGCCTCCGCGACCAGGATTTGGAAGGGAACCATTATAGTCAAGCGAAACGTCTCGATTTGGAAAGCCATGGTCGGCGGACATTGCCGCCGGCCGCGCACTGCGGGGGCACCCTGCATATTGGCGGGTGCCGTTTGCCGACCATGAAACTCGGGAGCACGCGATGTCCCTCCTTCCCAAAAGGTATCGGCGACACTCCTGAAGCAGCGCGGTACAATACCACCTAACTAAATACCTCACCTTCGGAGGGGTAATGGCCCAGTTCCTTCGCGGATTTGTGCTGTGTGTGTTTGTGCTGCCATGGTGTTTGCAATGTCAAACGCGAAGTACAAACGGCCCGGACGACGCGACGCGCCTTCCCATAAGGCGGGTTGTCTTATACAAAAACGGGGTCGGGTACTTTGAACATCTCGGACGCGTAAGCGGCAATCAGGACGTAGCCATTTCGTTCACCTCGGGCCAGCTTAATGACGTGCTTAAGTCAGTTACGGTGCTCGATCTCAACGGTGGCCATATCACCAACATTGCTTATGGCTCCGCTGCGCCCGTCGACCGCCAACTCGGCGACCTGCAACTCCCCGCTGGCGAGAAGACGTCGCTCACCGAGTTGCTCGGGGCTTTGCGAGGAGCGCGGTTGGAAGTCCGCAGTGGCACAAATTCCATTACCGGGCGGCTCCTTAGCGTCGAGCGCAAAACCCGGATCGCTGGTGGCACGACGTTGGAAGTGGACTACCTGTCGCTGATCACGGAAACCGGCGAGTTGCGCACCACTGAGTTGTCTCCTTCGTTCTCGGTCCGTATGCTCGACCGCGGCTTGGCGGGCAAGATCGAACGGTTCCTCGATATCGTGGCTGCGGCTCGCGAGTCCGATGTTCGCCGGATGGTGCTCTCTGCGTCGGGCTCTGGCGATCGATCGATCTTCGTCAGCTACATCAGCGAGGTGCCCGTTTGGAAGAGCACCTATCGTTTGGTCCTCAATTCGAAGGCGGATCAGAAAGCTCTATTGCAAGGTTGGGCCATTGTCGACAACACCGTCGGTCAGGATTGGGAAAACGTGGAACTCTCACTCGTTGCTGGTGCGCCGCAATCATTCGTCCAGAATCTTTCCCAACCCTACTACGCGCGCCGGCCGGTGGTTCCACCGCCGGAAAGTGCAAACCTCGCCCCGCAGACTTATGAATCGACTCTGATCCCCGGAGGCGGTCGTCTTACCGGCCAAGTATCCGATCCTTCGGGAGCGGGAATCGCCGGCGCTACGGTCAAAGCTTACGAAGCGAGCGGGCGGATCGTCGGAGAATCCAAGGCGAATGTGGAAGGCGTCTACGATCTTAACGGTTTGCCGGAGGGTCCCCTCCGCCTGGAGATCGAATCGCCGGGATTTCGCCGCGGCGTGATAACGGGCGTGACGGCTTCGACGGGGAGGACAAACGTGCGCGATGCCCAGCTGGAGGTGGGAAGTGTGAATCAGACGGTCGAAGTCAGCGCTACGGTACCGGCAGCGGGCGTGCAGACTGAGTCCGCGGAAGTCAGTTCGCGTACCGTAGGGAGCGGCCACCGCCTGGGTACCGGCGAGTCATATGCAATGAAGAAGGCTCCTCCGCCTCCTCCGCCTATGTCGGTCCCGCCGAGGAGGTTAGACGTGGGAGCGCTACGAGCCCAGGCGCAAGCAGCGGCGCAGGCGCAAGAACTCGGTGACCTGTTCGAATACAAGCTGAAGCAACCGGTCACGATTCAGAAGAACCGGTCAGCTCTTGTGCCCATCGTTCAATCGCAGATCGAGGCGGAAAAAGTTTCCATCTGGAACGAGCAGGCAGGCCTGCCGCGTCCGCAGCGGGCCATTTGGGTGAATAACTCGAGCGGTCTCACCCTTGATGGCGGCAGCTTTAGCGTGCTGGAGGAAGAAACTTTCGCCGGCGAGGGCATTTTCGAACCCATCCGTCCCGCCGAAAAGCGTTTGATATCTTACGCGACCGATCTTGCTGTAAATGCCAGCTCGAAAAACTCAACAGAACGCGAACGCGTTTCCCGCGTGCGCATCGCTCACGGCGTGTTAACGCAGTCGAGTGAGATCCGGGAGAAGAAAACCTACACCTTCCGAAACGAAGACAACTCCCCCGCACCGTGATCGTCGAACATCCCGTCCGGCCGGGCTACCAGCTGCGTGGCGACGCCAAGCCGGCCGAAATAACATCCGCATGGATGCGCTTTCGAGTGGAAGTGAAGCCGAAGGAGACAGCTTCGCTCGTTGTCGAGGAAGCAAGACCTTTAGAAAATACCTACGTTCTTACCAACATCACCAGTGATCAGGTTGTCCTGTTCGCCCGCGAGCAGTCGATCGACAAGACCATTGAGGAGGCGTTGCGTAAAGTCCTTGCCCAGCAGAAAGTGATTGAGGATCTGGAGGCTCAAAAGAGTGCGCGCGAGGGCGAAGGGCAAAGGATCTTCGACGATCAGCAGCGGCTACGGGAGAACCTGAAAGCGCTCAAGGGGAGCCCAGAAGAGAAAGCGCTAGTGCAACGATACACGCAACAATTAAATCATCAGGAGGACCGTTTGGAGACCCTGCAAAAGGAAAGTCAACAGCTCGATGCCAGGGTGGAGAGTGCACAGGGCGAACTCGATCGGATGATTCAGGAGCTGTCCTTTGATGTCAAGCTGTAGCGTCTGGACACTGGTTCAGTGGAGCCCGGTTACGGAATTCGCCCGGCGCGCGGTCTATTCCGCCACTTCGATCTCGCCCTTTCCCCACACCGTCTGCCGGCCCACGCCGGTCCAGCGGGCGGCGCGCAGGTAGGGGAGGAATTCCGCCAGGTCGCCGCGGTATTCGGCCTCGCCGGTGAAGCCGCCCAGCGGGTGCATTTGGCCTGTGCGGCTGGAGCGGCGATTCACGCGCTCATGCTCGATCTCGCAACGCGTCATTTCTACGCTTGCGGCCCGTTCGCCCATTCCGCGGAAGTCGATATCGAGAGGGCCCGCTCCGTATAGAGCGCTGAGCGCGCTGAGACGGTCGCGGATGCGCGCGAATAGCGCCGGGAACTCGGGACGCACAGCCAGTGTGCCGCCGCATTTGAGTTCAGTGGGCGTCAGGAAACGGATGCGCACGTGGCCTGTGGGATCCCCGTTCGCCTCGAGCGTAACGGAGATTGGATCGAGCCTCTCATCCGACGCTTGCCCGCGTACCAGGCCGTCTGCGTCCAAGTGCTCTGCCGAGGCGAGCCTGGCCTGCCGTCGCAACCGCCCGAAGCCTTCGCGGGCGATGAGGGAGAACGCGTCCACGAAATACGGCAGCCCCGGTTCGCGGAGATCGAACAAGTGCACGTCGATGCTAAAAGGTTCTCGGGGAACGAGAATCTGGCCTTCCAGGTGGCTGGTGCGCAGGACAAAAGGCCGCGGCCGCTCGGCGAATCCGCTGGGGCCGGTGCCGGGAGCGGTGCGCGGCTCGAAAATGCGCGCATAGGCGCACTCGTTGGTGTGTACGTCCGCGCCGCACCGGCATCCCACCTGCCTGAGAGCGTTTCCCAAAGCGCCGCGCAGGATGTTGGCTGTCTCGTGGGAGGGGAACCGGAGCGGATCGATGGCTTCAAAACGGAAGCGGAGCCGGAAGAACACAAACTGCACGTCCCCCAAGTATATCTGTGGCAGGGCTATCGGACGCCGGGGGAGTTTTGGGTATAATGTTTGTGCATTTGACTCTTACCGTCTTTTCTGCCAGTTCCGGGAATGGAGTCGTGGTGTGTCCACTTGCGGCTCCAGTCTTTTTTTGGTGGGTGCGGTAGAAGTTCGGACTGCAATACAGTAGAAAAGGAAGCACATGAAAGAAAAAGGCACAGTGAAATGGTTTAACGCAGCCAAGGGCTACGGATTTATTCAGCGGGAGAACGGCGAGGATGTATTCGTGCACTTCTCTGCCATTCAGTCGGACGGCTACCGTAGCCTCGAAGAAGGCGCCAAAGTGGAATTCGAGGTGACGAAAGGACCGAAGGGGCTGCAGGCGGCGAACGTAACGATGATGGGCTGACCGCGCCCTGCTGCAGAAACTGTGCGAACCGGCGGGTGGCCGCCTCCGCCGGTTCCAAGCAGTAGAAAAGGATTGGATGAGCAAAGAAGACAATATTGAAGTGACAGGAACCGTGCTGGAGAAGTTCCCCAGCGGGCTGTTCAGCGTGCAACTCGAGCATAACCGTGTAGTTCTGGCGCATTTAGCAGGCCGGCTGAGGCGCAACCGCATCCGCGTGCTGGCGGGTGACCGCGTCACGCTCGAGCTTTCCCCCTACGATCTCACCAAAGGCCGAATCACCTTCCGCCACAGATAATCGTTTCCCACTGCCCCTTAAATCCTGAGAGAGAGTGTCGGCTCGCGGGACTTACCTACAACGCCACTTATGCACAAAGTCCTGTTCGTTCTGGGGACCAGGCCGGAGGCCGTTAAACTCTGCCCTGTCTTGCTCCACCTGCGCCGCCGGACCAGGAATTTCGAGGTGCGGGTCTGCGTCACCGCGCAGCACCGTTCCATGCTCGACCAGGTGCTCACCGCGTTTGCTGTCGAGCCGGATCATGATCTTGACCTGATGCAGCCGGCGCAGACTCTGGCCCAATCGACCTCCCGGATGATGGCGGCTCTCGAGCCGGTCATGAAACAGGAGCGGCCCGGCCTGGTGGTGGTGCAGGGTGACACCACCACTACGCTTTGCGGCGCGCTGGCGGCATTTTATAGCAAGGTGCCTGTGGCCCACGTGGAAGCGGGCCTGCGGACGGGGGACCCCGGGCGGCCCTTGCCCGAGGAAATGAACCGCGTGCTGACGGCGCGCATGACCGATCTGCACTTTGCCGCCACCGCGCGAGCCGCGCAAAACCTGGAAAATGAAGGCGTGGAGCGCGCCCGCATCCACGTGACGGGCAATTCAGGCATCGACGCGGTGCTACACGTCAAGGCGGGCCTCGAAGACGGGCGCCTGCGGGGAGCTGAGTGGCCCCAGCTCGATCCGTCGAAGAAGCTGATTGTGGTCACCGCCCACCGGCGCGAGAGTTTCGGCGAGGGCTTCGAGAATATCTGTGCGGCGCTGGCTGAGCTGGCCGGGCGTGACGATGTCCAGATTGTCTACCCGGTGCATCGCAACCCCAATGTATTGGATCCGGTGAACCGGACGCTCGCGAACCGGGACAACGTTTTTCTGGTGCCGCCGCTCGATTACGTGCCGTTTGTGGACTTAATGCGCCGGGCCTACATCCTGATCTCCGATTCGGGAGGCGTCCAGGAGGAGGCGCCATCGTTGGGCAAGCCGATTCTGGTGCTGCGCGACACAACCGAGCGGCCGGAGGCAGTGGAGGCCGCGACGGCGACGCTGGTGGGGACCGATCCGGTGCGCATTACCGGCGAGGCCAACCGGTTGCTGGACGACCCGAAAGAGTACGCCCGCCGCGCCCGCATTCACAATCCTTACGGAGACGGCCGCGCGAGCGCCCGGATTGGCGATGCAATCCATTCATTCTTCGAGGTTAAGAAGGGTTAAATCGGGTTTCAGAAATGTCATCGCAGGAAGAAATCGATAACGGATCGCATCCCACGGGCCGATATAATAGGAAGAGCGCTATGGTCGATCGAACCAAGAACCCCCAAGCGGCTGCCCGGCCCAAAAGGCAGCCCGTTGAACCGGCCGAGAACCTCACGGCCATCCTCTCGCAGAAAGTGGTAGGCCAACCGGCGGCCACGCGCGTCATCGTTCCGTACATCCAAATGTTTCAGGCGGGTCTGGCGCCCGAGGGGCGGCCGGTAGGAGTTTTCCTATTACTCGGTCCGACCGGGACGGGCAAGACCAAGACTGTCGAGGCTCTGGCGGAGATCCTGCACGGCAGCGAGAAAAACCTGCTGAAAGTGGACTGCGGCGAATTCCAGATGGAACATGAGGTGGCCAAGCTCATCGGCGCGCCTCCGGGATACCTGGGGCATCGCGAGACGCAGCCCATGCTCACCCAGCAGAAGCTCAACGCCGTGACAACCGACCGCTGCGCGCTTTCTCTGGTGCTGTTCGATGAAATAGAAAAGGCGGCGCCATCGCTGACGCGGCTGTTGCTGGGCGTTCTGGACAAGGGTATCTTGCGGCTGGGCGACAACTCCACCGTCAATTTCGAAAAAAGCCTGGTGTTTCTGACCAGTAACCTGGGCGCGCGCGAGATGATGAAGGAAATCAACCCGGACTTCGGCTTCGGCGCTGGGGCGGGGATGGAGCGGTCAGACCTCACCGGCAAGCTGCAGAGCATCGCGCTGGTGGCGGTGCGCAAGAAGTTCTCGCCGGAGTTCGTGAACCGCATCGACTGCGTCATCACCTACCAGCCGCTCACGCCGGAGTCGCTCTCGGCCATTCTGGACCATCAGATTTCTGACCTCCAGAACCACGTCAATACGCGGCTGGGCCCGCGCTGTTTCACCATCGAGGTGCCGTTCGAGACGCGGCAATGGCTGCTGCGCAAGGGCACCAGCGCGGAATACGGCGCCCGGGAGCTGAACCGGACCATTCATCGCAGCCTCACGCAGCCGCTGGCCACCATGGTGGCGACCGGGCAGGTGGAGCCGGGTTCCCGCGTGCGCGTCGAAATGACAGAAGACGCGGAATCGCTGGTGTTGCGCACCACCGGACCGGATGAAGCCGAAATCCCGGCGCATCCCACGGTGCTGCTAGTGGACGACAATCGCGACCTGCTGCGCTTCCTCGAGCGGCTGATGGAGGAGTCGGGTTGGAAGCTGCTGACCGCCGAATCAGCCAGCAGCGCGCGCAAGCTACTGAATTCCGCCAAGCCGAACGCCGCGCTGCTGGATTACATGCTACCGGACGGCAACGGCGTCGAACTGGGAGTGCAGTTGCGCCAGAGCGCGCCGCGCATGCAGGTAATTGTCATGACCGGATCGGTGCTTCCGCCCGAAGAAGAGGCGATCTGCGAAGAACACGATTTCCCGGTGCTGCGCAAGCCGTTCCTGGCTTCCGACGTCATGAACCAGATCCGCAGCCGGCTGACGCCCGCGGCCGGCGCCGGCGGACGGTAACCGCGAAAGCGGTTCAGCGCGAGCAGACCGCCAGGATGGACTTGCCGTCGGAGCCTCGGACTTCCTCCAGAATCTTCAATCCTGCATGTTTGGCGAGCAGCCAGCGGAACGCTTCCGGCGTGTAGGCATAGCGGAAGTTCAAAAAGACACGTTCGCCGCGGGGCAGCGTAGGATCGCCGGGCAGCGCCAGCGTCAGGTCCCGGTCGGCGCGGAAATAGCGCGTGATGAGATGCAGCCCCGAGTGCCGGTCGTCCCGCTTGTGCTCGAATTTCAGCTCGCCGTCATCCTCTGCGATCCCCACCGTGGCCAGCGGCGCCAGAATGAAGCGGCGAACCGAGGGCTCCTCGGCGCGCGCCAGAATGGCTTCATGGGAAGTCTCGCCGTCGATGATCAAACGATCGTCCGGGTGCATGCATTCGGCCAGGTGCCGCACCTGATCCAGCGGATCAAAGCCGCCCAGGGTATTGCCCGCCATCAGAAAAACCTTCGGAGACTCGGCCGCATCGGAAGCCAGTACCAGATGCATGGGACTCGATATGTCGGCCTTGATCCCCGTGGTTTCGATCTCGGCGTCTTCAGCCGCGGCGCTGGCAAGCTCGAGAAGCGTCTGGCTGGCGTCTACCGGAAAGTACTTAACGCCATGGCCGGCCCGTTCCAGCGATTTGATGAGCGCACGGTCCTTGGCGCCGTCGCCTGAGCCAAGACTCACCACCGAGACCGTAGCCTCCGCGCTTCCCGCGACATGGGCCGCAAGGCCCCCGCAGTTCTCCCAGCACTGGCGCAGACCGGCGGTAACCGGGCTTTGCGTCAGTTCCAGCCAGGCACGAACGGAGCGCGGAAACCAATAAAAAAATTTCTCCGGCAAATCGCGAGCCTCGATCGACTCGACGAACTCTTGCGCGATTTCCGCCTCTGTGAGAAAAACCTCGATATTCATAATTTGGGCGACCTTACCAGTGTAATGCGCCGTACACCCGGATTCTCAATCGGCAACCGGAGGCCCCTCCAGGCCGTCCATGAGAGATGGAAAGGGGAAGCCACAATTTTGATCTTGGAAGAGGTAAACCTGGGGTTACA
>JACXTT010003756.1_pt1 | contig 23077 bp, 17 predicted proteins | sample 9270951 | NCBI WGS metagenome assembly JACXTT01 (sample SAMN15532306, study PRJNA645909) | rock metagenome | isolation source: weathered quartz diorite | place: Puerto Rico | collected 2017-06-21
GACCTTCCCGGCTACGGTTACGCCAAGGTATCCCGTGAAATCTCGCAGGACTGGGCCCGGTTTGTGGACCCCTATCTGCACCAACGCTCCAGCCTGACGCTGTGCCTGGCGCTGGTCGATGCGAATGTTCCTCCCCAGGCATCCGACCGGCAGCTGATGGAGTTCCTGGATGCGGCGAGACGGCCGCATATCGTCGTCGCTACCAAGTGCGACCGGCTCTCGGGTAATGAACTGCCGCGCGCGTTGAAGACCCTGGGGGAGGAATACCCAGGTGCCACCATCATTCCCTTCTCGGCCAAGACGGGAGCCGGCAAGGATGACCTATGGGGGCTCATCCGGGACTCCTTGGCGACTGCGCCGGCGATCTAAAGTTCGTCCCAAAATCTGACGATCATAAGAATGGATAGCACTGTTTGGAGGCAGCCACCGGTGGATCCCAACTTTTTTGCAGAACAGCCCGGATTAACGCGAGACTCGCAGAAAACCGAAGACGGCGCTAATTATCTGCGCCGGCTGAAGGGGCAACCGGAGGGAGAAGAACAACCCAACACGGCTGCAGGCGTTGGCCCCGCGTCCGTGGCACCCACGAGTTCATATAGCGGTAATGAACGGCGTCGCAGTCCGCGCTATCGATGTGCCGGCAGTGCGGAGTTCACGGCCGAAGGCAGCAACGTTCGCATGTGGGGGACGCTGACCGACATCAGCTTGCGCGGGTGTTATGTCGAGATGACCACCACCTTTCCCGTCGATACGCGCGTCGAACTGGTTCTGGATGCTCTGGGAGTCCGGCTTCGGGCTCACGGCGTGGTTCGTATTTCGTATCCGTTTTTGGGCATGGGAATTCTGATCACGGAGATCGCACCCGACCAGCGAGTGCTTCTGCAACAGCTACTCTCCACGCTCGCCAACAGCAACACGGTCGCCATCCCCGAAGTGATTCGGGACAGCAGCGGCGTTGACATTCTGACGGAGGCCGAGCCGATCGCGTTCCTGACCGAACTCAAGCACTTCTTCGATGGCAAGGGGCTTCTTTCCCGTGAAGAGTTCTTTCAGATCGCCAAACGGTGCCGGCGATCCTGAATCTCATGACTTGGGAGTAAAATATGACCGGAGGCCGTTATGCGTACCTTCGGCCCAGCCAGCCTTCTTTCCCTGGTTCTGCTCGCCTCCGGATGCGGTAATGTTTTTGTCCGTGCCAACTGGAACGGCGGCAACCAAACCGTCAGCGGCATCGTTTCGATCGTGCTGGTGACCGTCGTGATCGACAGCAACAACGTCGCGACTCAAGTCACAATCGTCACCCTGCTGGAAAATCCGGGAGCATCCAACTTCACATTCTGCGGCGATCAGAGTACGAGATTCCCGCCCAACCAGTTTGCGCAGGCAACATTTGCGCCCGGCCAGCCCTGCTCAACCCTGCTGACTGTCGTAATCACAACCTGAGTCGGCGGGCCCGTTACTCCGGTGGCGACACCCGGCGCCGAGACTGCGGGCCGCAGCCTTTCATCCGCTATGATGAAAGGGTATGGCCAAATATCTCGTGACCGGCGCCGCCGGCTTCATTGGATCCTCCCTGGTGCGCGCTTTGCTGGACCGCGGCGACGAAGTACGGGGTATCGATAACCTGGCCACCGGCAAGCGCGAAAATCTGAGCGACGTCCTGAAGCGGATGGATTTCCGCCAGGTGGACATCCTTGATCTCGATGCGACGCGCCAGGCCTGCGAAGGCGTCGACTACGTTCTGCATCAGGCAGCGATCCCGTCGGTCCCCAAGTCGGTGCTCGACCCGGTGGGCAGTCACCGTGCCAACGCGGACGGCACCCTCAACGTGCTGGTGGCGGCACGCGACGCCAAAGTGAAGCGCGTGGTGTATGCCGCATCTTCGTCAGCGTATGGCGATACTCCGACGCTCCCCAAGCACGAGGCCATGAATCCGAACCCGATTTCGCCGTACGCCGTGGCCAAGCTGACCGGCGAGTACTACATGATCTCGTTTTACCGATGCTACGGCCTGGAGACGGTCAGTCTGCGGTACTTCAATATTTTTGGGCCGCGGCAGGATCCATCGTCGCCATACTCGGGCGTGCTGGCAAAGTTCAGTATGCAGATGCTGCGCGGCGAGCAGCCGACGATGTTTGGCGACGGCGAGCAGAGCCGCGACTTCAACTACATTGACAACGCGGTCTCCGCCAATCTGCTGGCTTGCTCGGCGCCAGCCGGGGAATGCGCCGGGCGCATGTTCAATATCGCCACCGGACGGCGTTCTACGCTGAACGAAACGTTTGAACTTCTGAAACCGCTGACCGGGTACACCGGAACAGTGAAATACGCCCCAGAACGCGGCGGAGACATCAAGCACTCGCTGGCGGACATCACGCTGGCGCAGAAACATCTTGGCTACAAGCCGCTGGTGAGTTTCGAAGAAGGACTTCGCCGCACGGTAGAGTGGTATCGGGCCGAGGCTCGATCCGCGAGGGCAGGACAATTCAGCAGCGCACCAGTTCGCTGAGCTACGACGCGGGCCGCTGCGCTTCGGGCGCAGCCGGAGGCTCCGGTCTCCGGGAGCGCTCCCAGGCAATCAGTTCATTGAGATCGTAATGAAACGGGCCATAGGAGCGGAAGTTTTGCTCGTCGAACAATCGCTTGACTCCGCAGCCAAGGCAAACCTGGTACGAGTGGTCCTGGGAACGCACGGGCCAACTCATCCGGCGGTGCCAACAGCCGCGCAGCAAGAACAAAGCGACGCCAGCCAAGCCCGTCGCCATGGCGCCGGCTGGCCATAACCAGTTGGATTTCTTGGGGTTTTCGGGTTCTTCCTGATGTTCGGGGTCGGCCACAGAACTCCTGCTTCCTGATCAAAGCATAGGACGAAATGGACACAAGAGCAAATGCAGTTGCCGGCAACCGGCTGCTGGGTCCAGGCCACTGACCCAAAGGTGCCACGCGCCCTTGTACCATTGGACATTGCGGTATGTGCTGGAGGACATTACCCTTAGATCAGAGCGCGTGCGTGTGCCGGTCGAGCCAGAGGGAACCTGGGTTCGCTTTGAACAGACGGCAAGCCGCAAATATCATTCACACGTAGTGCACGCTCTCTCTGTACTCCCGGCATGAGTGCCAATCCAACCCGCGTTGACTGGGAAGCGCCAGCGGGCGCTGCCGAGTCCGCCTTCCCGCTGCAAGAAGGAAATCGTGTGCTGGAGTCGCTCGCCCGGCAAGAAGCCTTGGGCGCCCTGCTGTCGTTCTCCGATCTTCATGACCGGATCCGGAAGCGCCGCAAGGAGGGCACCGCCTCCGCTTCTGATCTCGATTTGTTTCAGACCGAACGCTTCGTCCTGGACGAGGTGCTGCAGCTGATCTGCGACCGGGCGTTGGCGATCACACAGGCTGACGCTGTCCTGATTGCGTTGGGTGAAGGATCCGACGTGGTTTGCCGCGCCGCGGCCGGCACGCTCGGAGGTGAACGCGGAACACGGTTGCCACGCGAATCCGAGTTCCTTCAGGATTGCCTGGACTCAGGAAGGATCTTACGCTGCGACGACTGCGACGTGGACGCTCGCGTGGATCTCGATTTCTCCCGGCAGATTGGAGCCCGCAGCACCGTTCTGGTGCCCTTGCGCGGCCAGCGCAGTCGCTTTGGCGTACTGCAAGCGTTTTCCAACGTTCCTTACGCGTTCCGCGATGACGACGTCCGCTTCCTCGATCTGTTCGCGGAGTTAGTGCTTTCGGCTCTCAAGCCCGAGGATCAGGACCGGCGACTGAATTGGCTGGCGGATGTGGTGGATGAAGTCCTGTATCCGAAGCCGGCGGCAGCGGAGCCCCCCCTGACCAGCAGCAGCGAGGAAGAAGTTGCACCCGTTGCTCCTGAAACCTACATTTCGACTGCAATTGCTTCCCTTCCCGAGGCGGCCAGCGAGTTGGACGATGACGCCGTGGCGCCCGAAGATTTCGCGGCCCTGCTCATCCCGACAGAAGCATCTCAACCTCAGCCCTACGAGTTCCCGGTCCCAACGTTCCTGCCGAGCCTGGCCACTTCACGGACGCCGAATCCGGGACTGAGCGTGGTCCTGATCCTGATCGCGGTTGCCACTCTGTTTTCAGCGGGGGTGTGGTTTGGCATGCGGAATCGTGCGATGGAAACCACACAGGCTCTGAATGCGCCGCAGCTGTCCGTCGCACAGCCATCGCCAGTTTCTAGCACTCCCGCCGCGGTCTCCGACCATCTGCTGGATACCGCGAAGCTTGACGCGGGAGCGACCTCGATCTCTTCCTCACCCGAAAGCAAGTTGGCGGTGCTGCCCAAGGTCACCGGCATTCGCCACTGGTCAACGCCGATGGGGAGCACTGTAGTCATTGATATGCAAGACCAGGCCCCCTACGAAGTACATCGCTTGATGTCTCCCGAGCGCATTTACTTCGACCTGCATGACACGGCACTGGCGCCCGACCTGGAAGGAAAGACGATCGACATTGGCGACGTTTCGTTGACGCGCGTGCGGGTGGCGCAGCCGGTCTCCGGCGTAACGCGGGTCGTGCTCGACACTCGCGACGGTTCGAATTTTTCGGTGAGCATGGAATCCAATCCGAATCGGATGGTGGTGGAGCTCCGGGCGAATGATCGGGCGCTGGCAACGAATCGCGCCAGAGTGCCTGCTGTTGAGGGAAGCACGTCAGCAAAAGCTTTGTCATCGCTCACCTTAAAACCCGAAGATGAGCAACTGCGCGCCAAGACGGGCAGGTTCCGTATCGCGCTGGACGCAGGTCACGGCGGTTGGGACATGGGTACCGTCGGACGCAAGGGATTGCTGGAAAAAGATCTGGTCCTCGACGTAACCCGGCGCCTGGGCAAACTGCTGCAAACGCGCCTGGGCTCGGAGGTAATCTTCACGCGCACCGGCGACGACTACCTCGCACTCGATCAGCGCGCTGACTTTGCCAACCAGGCGCAGGCCGACCTGTTCGTCTCAGTACACGCGAATTACAGCAGTTCGGCCTCGGCCCGTGGCGTGGAGACTTATTACACCGATACCTTTGCGCCACCGGGATCGCGGGAAATCGAAAAGCGAGAAAATGGGAATGCCCCGCAGCCGACACCAGTGGCGCTTTCCGCCGGGGAATTGCATGAGAAGGTCGAAGAATCACAGCGTCTGGCGGCCAGTGTCCAAAGATCACTCCACGCGACGTTAGCCGCGAGCAGCCCTGGCATTCGCGATCGCGGCGTCAAAGACTCACAATTCCTAGTGCTGACCGGCACGACCATGCCGGCAATCCTCACGGAAATTTCCTTCGTGAGCAGCCCCGCCGATGAACGCAATCTGCAAAGCGAAGCCTATCGCCAGCAGATCGCGGAAGCGCTCTACAAGGGGATCGCGCACTACGAAGCGGCCGCGCATCGTATCAAGATGGCCGAAGTGCAGACGAACGCGGCGCGGCAGTAGCGAGAGGGCGCGCCCGTAACGGGAGGGCACGGCTTCAGCCGTGCCGATTCGCTCTCTCTTCCCTTGTCATCCCGAGGGCGCCGCGAGGGATCTGCAGTTCCCCGGCGACCACAGTACATATACGTAGCGGGACTGCACGATTCCGCGCCCAAGTCACTCTGTCCCCACTCCGCCATACTTGGTCAGCCACTTCAACTCTTCGCGCACCTTGATCTTCCCGTGCCAGGGATTCTTGCCGAGCCCGTGCCCTTCGCCGGGGAAGATCAGCAGTTCGCTCGGGATATTCAACTCATGCAGAGCGCGGTCGAGCAGATAGTTCTCCAGCACCGCCACGCGAATGTCGTCTGCGCCGCCAACGATGTGCGTGGGCGTCCGCACTTTGTTGATCTGAAAAATTGCCGCCTCGCTGCGATAGCGGTCGGGGACTTCCCAGGCGTGGCCGCCCAGGAAATAGACGTCGTCGAAACCGGTGTCGTCGTTGCCCCAGTCGGCAACGTGCTCCACGGAACCCGCCCCGGTTACGGCGGCTTTGAAGCGCGCGGTCTGGGTTATCAACCAGTTCGTCATATAGCCGCCGTAGCTGTAGCCGCCGACGGCGAGGCGGTTGGGATCGGCGATGCCGTCTTTCACCAAGGCGTCCACGCCGGTCAGGATGTCCTTTCCGGGACGCGACACTATCTCGGGCACAATTTGCAACGCGAATTTGTCGCCGTAGCCGGTGGAGCCGCGGTAATTCGGCTCGAATACCAGCCAGCCTTGCGTTGCAGCGAGACGGTCCCACTGGTACCAGTCGGCCTCAAAATGGTTGCCGTCGGCGTCTTGCGGACCGCCGTGGATAAAGACAAACATGGGCAGGTTCTTCGCTTCGAATTTTCCCGGCGGATATATCAGCATGCCTTCGACGGGCGTCCCGTCGTCGGATGTCCAACGATAGGGTCTGGCTTTTGGAAGATCGCGCTCGGTGAACAGTTTGTTGAAGGACGTGATGGGCCGGGCCTGCATCAGCTTGTCGGAACCGTCGGCGATATAGACTTCTGTCGGTCGCTCGATCGCCGAATAGACGAATGCGATCCGCGAGGATTGAGCCGTAGAGGCGGGGATTTCGTAGTGCCCCGCCCATCCCTGGCGCTTGTTGATGGGCGCTTTCGGATTCGACTGCGAGTAAATCTGCACTTCGGTTCCCTCACGGCATGCACAAAGCACGGACCCATCCGGCATGAGAGAGTAGCTGACGACTTCGCCCTTGTAGTCGGCAAACCAGCGTTGCAGTTCACCGCTGGCGGTATCCACCCAGTACAGGCGCGGCTGATTATCTTCGTACTTTCCCTCCGCCGACCCCAGCACGGTGCGGAAAAAGAGGTGCCGGCTGTCGGGAGCCCATTCCAAGTTCCCTTCTTCCGCTTCATTGCGGGTGACGCGGGTCGGGGACGCTTCCGCAGCGCCGTTCCCCAGGTTGACGACGTAGAGTTCGAAGTCTTCGACTTTCTCATCTCGCTGCGAAACGGACGTGCTGGCAAACGCCAGCCGGCTGCCATCGCGGGCGATCACGATCTGCTCGGCACGAAGCGGGGTCCTGGCGACGACTACTGCTCCCGGTGTTGCGCCGGAGTCTTTCTCGGCTTCGTCAGCCTCTTTTGCGCCGAGCGCCACGTGGCGTGCCAGGGCGTCGTCGAGTTTCAGACGGAAAATCACGTCGCCCCGCTCGTCGCTGCGGAAACGGATCACGTCTTTCCAGTCTTTCTTGTGGGCGTCGTTCTGATCTTTGGTCCAGGGCTTGCGGGTCGCGAAGTAGATGGACCTTGAATCCGGGGCCCAGGCGAAAGCGTGCACTTCCTCGTCGCCGGAAGTAACGGCGAACGCTTCGCCGCCGTTGGGAGAAATCAGAAACAGCTGCGCGATCTCTTTTTCTTTGTCGCCTGCCGCTCCGTCTTTTCCGCCTGCGCCCTTGCGTTCGGAGAGGAAGGCAACCCACAGTCCGTCGGGCGACCATTGCGGGGCGGTGTCGTGGCCCGACTGCGTCAACTGAACCAGACTGCCACTGCCTCCACTGATGCGGTAAAGCCACAGCTCTGAGCGAAAGATCTGCTGATCCCAGTCGGCTTTCTCGATGTCGAATACGACCGAGTTCCCGTCGGGAGACATTTTGACGCTGTTGAAGCTGACGGACTTGAAGAATTCATCAAATCCGATTTTGGGCTTTGCCTCTTGCGCAAAGAGCAGGACTGACGCCAGAAGTGACCCGAGGACAAGAATTGGTGTGCGCATAATTTGATGTGAGAGAGATATACACTGCGCGCGTTGGTCGTGGCAAACGGGGAGCGATGTTCGTCGTTCGCTGTTCGTCCTTCGCCCGCTGGAGTATTAGCTTCCCCGAACGGCGAATAGCGAAAGGCGAACAGCACTCAGGGCCTCATTCCCGCCAGGGCCTCCAGGTCATCTTTCAGCCCCAGATACTCCCAGCGTTGCAACGCGATCGGAATATTGCCGTTGAGCCACAGAAAATTGTCAAAGGCCTGCAGGTCAAATTTCTCTCCTTGCTGGCGGCGCGCTTCGGCGAGGAAGCGCATGATTTGCGTCTTGCCGATCTGGTAGGAGATGGCTTGCCCCGGAGAGGATGCGAAGAACGCAGCTTCAGCATGGGCGGTGTGTGAGTCCATGGGGACCGTTCTCTGCAAGTAGTCGGCCCCTTGCGCAATCGTGAATTCGCCGAGGGCGAGCTTCACGTCTACTTCGACCCGCAAGGCCCGCAGGCGCACCATGTTGTCGATGATTTCGCGCGAGCGCGGGCTGTTGTCGAACAGGCCGGCCTCGAGCAACATTTCTTCGGAATAAAAGCCGATGCCTTCGTTCGCTCCGGAGTCGTAGTAGTGACGGCGGATAGGATCGGGGTGGGCCCAGGAAAGCGCGAGCTGAAAGTAGTGGCCCGGCACGCCTTCATGCACAATGCCGGTGCGCGGGTCTTTGGCATCGGCGAGCGCGAAGTATCCGAGATCAGAACTGGGCGGATCGATGTAGCGGACACAGTTTTCTTTCAAGCGGCTCTCTGACGTGAAGTCATCGGCCTCGCCCGTGCCCTCCAGGGGCTTCATATAAGCCGGCATGGGCTGCCACGTGTAGTGCTGCAGCCAGGACGGGACAGACAGAATGTGCTTGTCCTGAAGATACTGCCGTATCGATTGTTCGTCCTGGCGCTCACGACCGATCTCCTCTTCGATGGAAGAAGGAATCCGCAGCTCGGGCGCTCCCAGGTTGCGATGCTCTTCGTAGGTTTGGAACGACACCGAGCGAGCCCACTCATGGCGTCCGATTTCGAGAAGCTGCTGCGGTGTGTAGGGCAGGAGAGCGACATTCTTCAGGAAATAAACGTAGCCCGCAGCTCCAATCGCGGTTTGCGCCGACATGGAGGGGAGCCTCGCCGTAAGCCAGTCGCGATAGCCTTCCAGAGCGAGAGCGGCAGAGTCTGCGGCGGCGTCAATCTGCTGCTGTGATTTTGCATCGAGCAGCGGCTTCAGTTCGCGCGCGGAAGTGAGCAGGCGCGGACGAATGTCCTTTAACTGATCCAAGGACAATTCCGCGAAAGGGCGCACTGGCTCGGTCAAATTCTTGCGAGCGTTCTCCAGTGTTTTGGGTATCGCGCCGAGAGTGGCGACGATGTTAGCTCCGCGCTCACTCGAAAACGGCGGGGGTTGGAGGAGAAGGTGAAAGTATGCCCCCACAGTCTGGTCCAGATAGAAGCTGGGGTTGCGGCGCCAGCCGCGCGACAGCTCCAATTCCCAGTGCGCTCGAGCAATCGCCGAGCCGATCAGCCGATAGTCCACTTGCCGGGCCACGGGCCACTTCGAAGCGTCAATCGCGTTCCAGCGGCGATCGAACTCTGCAACCTGTTTGCGATAGGACTCGAGCGCCGCGGGAGACCAATCGGGAACCCAACCCGCGGGGCGTTCGAGGCGCGGAATATCGTCGGTGGAGACGGGCATTTCAGCGGCGCGCCATGCCCAGAAGTCGCGGGCTAGATCGTCGAGAACGTCGGCATGTACAACCGGTACGAGAAGGATGGTCAGCAGCAAAACACACACTGGGCGAAGCATTTTCATATTCGGAGTCAGTCCTCTCTCAGGGTGCAGGTTGCGCGGTGCGGAGAGCGTCGTCGAGCGGTTGATTGTTTCGCATGGGCTCGGTCTGAACACGCCAGCCGTCGTCATAGCTGCGAAATCCCGCAGTGGAGCGGTAGCGCACGCCGCTGTCGTACAAGGCGCTGCCGACTTCGTTCATGGCCACCCAGTGCCACAGAAATTCAACGTCGGCAAAGTTGCCGGCCTTGCTGATTCCGGTGATGTCCACCAGTTCCCGGCGCGCGACTTGAATCGGCACTACGGTTCCACCATGGGTTGATTCGGAGATCAGCGAACGGAAAGTGTCCACGCCATGGGGCGAAAGCACGACATCCCAACACGGAGGCGGATCGACGCCCGAGGGACATTTCTGCTGCGTGCCGATGATCCATCCGCGGCGCTGCAGAACGAGGGAATCGGGAGAGTTGAAATCTTTGTTGGAGACGGTGCCGGTTCGAAGCCAGAAGGTCTGCGGCGCTTTGAATGCGTCCGACGCGGAGATGAGGTCGGCGGCCAGGCGATGGGTGAGGAAGTCGCGCGGAGAACAGCCGAGCGCCGTACACAACATTAGTGTCAGCAGAAGTGCTTTGAGGGTCCCCATGAATGATTACGGTCGCGAGAGGATTCTAACCAATTGTGCACGCTGGCGCGGAAGAAAAGGGCTGGCGGCGATCTGGCGGTCGAATTGCCGGGCCCACCGGCCGGGAAGTGACGCGTGGCAAGCCGGGCAATTGCCCTCCGGCGTGAGACGATACTTTTCGATCAGATAGCCGTAACGCCGGATGAGAACTTCGCCGCATTGGTGGCAGTGTGTGTCCTCCAGATCGCCGACTCGACCAGGAAGATTCCCGGCATAGATGTAGCGTAATCCGGCTTCGCGCCCGATGGCGGCCGCGCGCAACAGGTCTTCAGCACGTGTGTCGTCCGGCGAGGTCATCTTGTAGTCCTTGTGAAAGGCGGTCACGTGCCAGGGGATGTCCGGTGAGACGCTGCTCACGAATTCGGTCAGTTGCCGGAGTTCGTCGTTGCTGTCGTTGAAGCCGGGAATGAGCAACGTGACGATCTCCAGCCAGATTCCCATTTCATGCAGGCGGCGGATGGTGTCGAGGATGGGCTGCATGCGACCGCCCAGTTGGCGATAGTGGCGGTCGTCGAAACTTTTTAAATCGACTTTGTAGAGGTCAACCCACGGACGCAGATATTCCAGGACCTGGGGAGTGCCGTTGCCGTTGGAGACGAATGCGGTCAGCAAGCCAGCCTCTCGCGCTGCACGAAAGACCGCGACGGCCCACTCGCTGGTGATCAGCGGTTCGTTGTAGGTGCTGACGAGAACCTTCGCGCCTTGAGCCAGTGCGTCCTGGACGAGCAATTCGGGAGTGGCCTCGAGCGGCGGCGAAACGGCATTGGGGTCGCGCAGCGCCTGCGACGTCACCCAGTTCTGACAATACGAACAGTGCAGGTCGCAGCCCAGCATTCCAAAACTGTAGGCGAGGGCTCCGGGGTAGGCGTGGAAGAACGGCTTCTTTTCGATCGGATCGCATTGCACCCCGCCGACGTAGCCCCAGGGAACGTAGAGAGTCCCGCCGCGGTTGAAGCGAACCTTGCAGACGCCCGGCTGGCCCTCGGGGATCGGGCAGCAGTGTCCGCAGGAGTAGCAGCGGATGCGGTTGCGGTCGAGTTTCTCGACAAGGTGGGAGTCGGCCTCTCGAACGCGCTCATTCAGGATGTCGCGAAGGGTGGCCATGAGTTCATTCTAAGCTTTATTCTTGCGTGGGAGGTAGGATCACGGTGACGGTCTTGGGTTCGGCGAGGCCATGGAGGTTTCGAGGTGCAGCTTCACCACGTTACCTACTCCCAAGAGGCTGCTGAGAGACTGCGCCCCTAAGAGGGATCGACATTCCTACGCACGGGAAGAGGGAACCTGCGTATTTAACCCGGTGTCTATTTAGCATGAGAGCGGAGTAGCCAGGAGTGTCGTGGCGCTAATCCTCGATAACTTCTATCCGTGGCAAGCAGGTGGTTGTGAGCTGAGTATCCGATACTTGTGGCGCGGAATGAACTGGATTGCGCGCCTCGATGTCATCGTGCTTGCGCTCATGCTGGCTTATATCGTTGCTGCTGTCATCCGCGTTTCCTACCGCTACCACTTGGCTCGAAGTGGGCAAGGGATTGGCACTGACAGTCGAAGTCTGAGGAAACTCACCGCTGACCTGCGCATTGAGGTCGCCAATCTCAAATCAATTGCTTCTATCGCCCCATACCTCGGACTTGCGGGCACATGCGTCGGCATTATGGGCGCATTTGGCGGCATCGGGATGGAAAAGCATGCTGCAGAGATAATGATCACGTCAAAAGTGTCCTTAGCACTTGTCACAACCGCTGCGGGGATACTCGTGGCTGTTCCCGCAACATGTTTCTATAATTATCTCCGCACACGTATAGATTTGCTTGAGAGCAAAGTAGTTGATGAGGCGATCGAGCAAGGAAGCCCCTCCTCTCAAGTCATCCAGAGGCTCCCACCAGCGAGACGATTCTCGCAACTCCCAGCGTTCGCGCTAATCGCTGCGCCCGGTCTGGCGATTCTCGTCGCAGTTCATACGCCGTTTTTTGCCCCTCGCCGCCCAACGGGCGTCGGCATTGATCTAGCCTCCGCCCGCTGCGAATATCGTGGCAACTACCGGCTCATCGTGCTGCACCTAACCGATGCAGGCAAAATCTTTATTAATACTCAACAGGAAGACTGGAACGGTCTCGCAGGTCGTTTGTCAGAGATTTACAGCAAGCGAGTGCAGCGAACGCTATATCTAGTTGCTGACAATGGGGTTCCCTTTCAGAGCGTAGCTGATGTGGTCGACGTCGTACAAAATACCCCGATTGCGATGAGGTGGAGTTCGCCAGACATCACGATAAGGTTGATAACTCCAAGAGCGATAAACGCTCATTGCCGGGAGCCCGTCGTGACTCGTTCCAGCCAGCATGATGCTACCAGATAGTTGTTGAAAGTATCGCCGTCGCGCTCACATCCTCGGCGCAACCTTCCGGGGTCGGCGACACCAAGCTAGTAGGAGCCGATCCGGTTTCGGCAAAGCGATCACTCGCGTCCGACCTGAATGACTCTAAACCGATGAAACTGCGTTGTGGTGGTCTAATAACAGTTGTCAGCGGCTAAAGCCGGGTTGAAGAGTAGCTTTCAATGCAGCGCTGAAGCGCTGCTCCACCCAAAGCTACGCTACATTGAGTTGTTCTGTAGCTTCCCGAAGAAACCTTCACTTCCCCGCGCGGTGCTGGCGGAGCCAGTCATCGGCTTGCTGCTGGGCTGCCGCGACTTCGGCGGGCGTCATCTGTGTCGCTAGTCCTTGCAGCCGCGACTCGCTGGTTTCGTCCCCTTGATTAGCGGCAAGAACCGACCAGAAGTAGGATTTGGACAGATCCTTGGGAACGCCACGTCCGGCCCAGTAGAAAGCGCCCATGGCGTTCTGCGCGTTGAGATGCCCCTGATCGGCGGCCCGCTGAAACCACTGCGCTGCCTTGACATCATCCTGAAGAACGCCCTCACCGTTGCGGTAGCGGAACCCCATATCCCATTGCGCTTCCGAGTCGCCCTGTTCGGCGAGCTTGCGCAAGTCGTCGAGAGTCCTCGGTCGCGGGACACGTGCAGTCGTGGCCGGCGCAGTGCCGGACGGGGCCGCCGTTTGATTACTGGCTGGCGCTGGCTTGCTCTGCCAGAGTTTCTCAATCTTGGGAGCGAGCAAATACCCCGAGACCATAGCCAGCACGGCGGCAATCATCACCAGCAAGATCAGATGGCCGAGTCGAACAGGAACGCCCTTCAGCGGTTCCTGCGCAACTGCGTCGGGTTCCCACAGCGCTTCGCGACCAGCATGCGCTGTGGGATCAAATTTCGAAGCTCCCATCGGCAGTTCGCTGCGCCCTGTCTTCGGCGCCGCCTTCGCCTCGGGCTCGGTTGTTTCCGATTTTGGTTTGGGAACAATTTCGACGAGCCGGTCCAGTGCCGTTTCGTGCACTTCCGTGAAGGCTCGGGCACGCGGCGAAAAGACTTCGAGCAGGCCAACCACACGGAAATCCGAGAAGATCGGAGACGCCAGGATCGAACCGATGCCCAGCGTGCGGCAAAGCCCCCCATCCACTCGCGGATCGCTTTCTGAGTCCTCGCAAGCCACCATGCGGCCATTGCGAATACACTCTCCAGACAAACCTTCCCTGGCGTCCACGGGAGTGCCGAGCGGGAGACGTGGCTCTCCGGCGCTGGCACGGCAGATCATTTTGTCGCCGGTCAAAAATGCCAAGGCGGCACCGCTCGCTCCGGTCAGACTTAATGCGCGTTCAGTGATCAGATAAAGAACCGCGTTGAGATCATCGCCCGCAGCGCGAACCTCGCGGCGGACGGCCTCCACCGCCGATAACATTCCGGTCAGATCGGGAACCGGAGTGGAAACCGGAGGTGGTACCGTTCGCAGAGTGGGCGGTTTCTCTTCCTCCGGCCTAAGCTCTCGCTTCGTTCGTGCTACGTGATTCGTGCAGGCGATCAAGAGGTTGACGAACAGCCACTCTTTGAGTTGGCGTCGCGCGTGGTCGGGGAGGCCAGTGAATCGGATGCCGCCGCGCCCATTGCCATCGCTCCACACCACCTGACCGGTGCCCTGAATGTAAGCTTTGGTTTCAGGCAGATCCAAAGAAAGATTCACGGTGCGGTTTACTCTTAACGGCGCACTGGTTTGAACCGCGAAGCCTTCCTCGTGAAGGTCGAGCAATTCGCTGAGGTCGAGCACCATGCCGGTGTTGGGGCCGTTGAAACTCGCGTAAACCGGAGTGTGGAGCTTGTGGCGAATGCGGCGTCGGCGTTCGACGATGGAGCCCCCGGGGGCCGAATCCTGCAGCCTGATAATGCTCAATTCCATGGGCTTAGAACCATGGCAAGAAGACGCCTTACATCTTAACTCAGCCGTCAATCAGCAGTGATAGGGTTTCCTGGCAGGAGTGGGCCTAGAGATTGGCTGCCAGATACTGAATATCCTGGTGGGCTTCGGTTTCAAGGACTTGCGGCGAGGTCAGCACTCGGTCCAGCGCGTCGGCCAGGGCGGCAGGAAATTCCGAGGTGATGAGGTTTACGTCCAGCTGAAGGTCGCGCTGACTGTACACGCGGTACACGACCAGGGAGCCGCGGCGGCGGTTTGAAGTGGTCACCAGATCGAGGGCCAGCTTCCACGACGGCATGCTCGAAAGCGAAGCAATGTGAGGAAACTTAGTCCAGTGGAAGGGCTTCTGCACGTCTCCAAAACCGAGCTTGTCTTCGGGCAGAGACTTTACTTGCAATTCGAAAGCGTCGAAATCGTTGCTGTCAAAAGCCGCCAGCAGGATGCTGCGCACCTGGCCGTAATCGGTGGCTGCTTTCAGCTCCTCGACGGCGCGGCGGATCGAGAGATTGTTGATGACGATCTGGCGCTGCTCCATCGTGCGCTGCGCCACTCGCCGCAGTTCGCCGAACTCCAGGTAGTTGAGGTGCTGTACGCCCAGCCAGATGCCTGTCCCGACGACGGCCAACACCAAACCCAGAGTGCTTCCTGTCGGCCACAACAGAAACAGGCTCAACATGGCGAACAAGGCGGAAACCGCGTACAGCACGATCACGACCTGCCGGTGTGACAAACCGCGTGCCAGAAGTTTGTGGTGAATGTGTTCGCGATCAGCGGTGAAGATTGGTCGCCCGCTGATGAGCCGCCGCAAGATGGAGAGCGCCGTTTCCAGAATTGGCAATCCAAACGACACAACCGGAATCGCAACCGCCACCAGGGTCGGCGCTTTCTGCGCTCCAGCCAGCGAAAGCGCGCTCAACAAGAATCCAATGAACAGGCTGCCGGAGTCACCGAGAAAGATCGTCGCCGGATTGAAGTTGAATCGCAGAAATCCCAAAATCGCCCCGGCTAGCGCCACGCTCATCAGCGAACCGAGCCAGGAGTGGTTGACCAGGGCCACGATGAAAAACACGACGGTAGAAAACAACGCAGAACCGGCGGCCAAACCATCCAAGCCGTCAATCAGATTGAAGGCGTTCGTGATCGCCACCACCCACAGTACGGTAAGCGGCAGCCCCACGTACCAAGGGAACGTATGAGTGCCGAACAGAACCGGCAGGTCGAGAACGCGCATGCCGCCCAGGAACAGCATGGTGGCCGCGATCGCTTGCACGGAAAACTTCAGAAACGGGCTCGCACTGTGGAGGTCGTCGTAGATGCCGAGACAGAAAATCAGGCAAGCCGGGACATAGATGCGGAGAAGCGTCGCTGGGGCGAGTCCATCAAGCAGGCGGGGATAGAGCAGCGCCAGCGCCAGCCAGAGGATCAAACTGAAGGAGAACGCCAGGAAGATCGCGACGCCGCCGAGCCGGGGAAGCGCTCCTTCATGAACATGGCGTCCATCTTTCGGAAGCGAAACCCATCCTTTGCGCGACGCCGTGTCTCGAACCTGGCGAGTCGCCGCAAAAGACACGACGAGCGAAACCGCAAAGATCCCTAAAAATAAAAAAGTCAAAATCCGACAATCCTTCCGGCCAGAATTCGATGTATTTCAAACCGGGTGCGATGTCGCGAGAATCTTGTCCAATGCCAACGGGAAGCTTTTCTCTCTTCGATCTTGCAACTATACAACTCGTGGTTGCGCGTGAGCAATGTCCGCAATCACGACTCTGTGGAAAACTTGATAGCTTGTTCCAAGCTGGTAAACATGCGGCCGTGGTGTGAAGCGCCGCGACCAGCCTGTGCTAGACTCGATGTCACGCGTAAACCCCAGGAGCCAGGTTATGTTTCGGCGGACCCGCCGTTTCTGTTTGCAGAGCTTGCCTCTGTTGGTTTTCAGTCTGTTAAGTCTGCCCCTGTTCGCCCAGACGCCGGTCCCGGGAGACGTTCCGCCATCGCCGCCCGCGAAAGACGCAACCCCGGCGGACGCGTCCGCCTACTCCCCGAGCACGACGGTGAAGCTGGGCATCGGCGACCTGATCGAGTTCAGCGTATACGGAGTCCCCGATCTCAGTACCAAAGCCCGCATTGGCAACAGCGGCGACGTGTACCTTCCTTTGATTGACTACGTTCACGTTGCCGATCTGACCGTGGAAGAAGCGCAGGAACTGATCCAGAAGCGGCTCGAGGATGGCGGCTTCGTCCGTAATCCGCATGTTTCGATTTTCGTGGATGAATCGGCCTCGCAAGCCATTAACATGCTGGGAGAAGTAACCCGCCCCGGACCCTACCCTGCGATCGGAGAGCGACGGCTCTTCGACATGATCTCGGCGGCGGGCGGTCTGACGGACAAATCCGGCCGCAACGTCACCATCATCCACCGTCAGAATCCCGATCAGCGAGTAGAACTGCACCTGGCTTCGAATCTGGCCGAGGACACTCAGAACAATGTGGAAATCTTCCCTGGGGATACCGTGATCGTGTCGCGCGCGGGGATTATTTACGTAGTCGGAGACGTGGCCCGTCCCAGCGGATTCATGATTGAGGACAACACTCTCACGGTGCTGAAAGCGCTGGCGCTGGCCGGCGGCGGGACCCGCACTGCTTCGCTCAACAATTCCAAGATCCTACGGCAAACTCCGAATGGCGTACAACAGATCCCCGTCCAGCTCAAGAAAGTGCTCCAGGCCAAGGCAACGGATATGCCCATGATTAAGGGGGACGTATTGTTCGTGCCCAGCAGCGCTGCAAAATCCGTGGGCTACCGGAGCGCGGAAGCTGCTATGTCAATGACGACGGCCCTGGCCGTCATCGCGGTTCATCCTTGATTTCTGCGCGCTCAGCGTAGTTGATTTCTTCGCAGATTCCCCAGCACGGCGATGTACGTTTGAGCCGTTTGCTCGCGCGAAAGCCGGCTGACGATGTACTGTCGCCCCGCGATACCCAGGTGGTGGCAGCATTCCGGGTCGGCGGCGAGAGTTCCGACCGCTGCGGCGAGCGCGTTACTGTCCTCCGGTTCGACGAACACTCCGGCGCCCGCTTCCTCCATGATTTGGCGAGCCTGACCGTCGACCGCCACAATCACCGGCTTCTCACATGCCATGTATTCCAGGAGCTTGGTGGGAATGACGGTCTTGAACAAATCGGTCTTCTTCAACAGGACCAGGCACACGTCGGCGCCCGCAATGTACGCCGGGATACGCTCGCGGGGTCGCTGGTCGAGGAAGCGGATGTTGGTGAGGCCGCGAGCCGCAGCCAATTGCCCGATCCGCTCTTTTTCGGCCCCTTCTCCGATCAGCAGGAACATGATTCTTGGCAGCGTCTGCTGTAGTTGCGCGGCTGCGGCAATCAGGGTTTCAAGGCCGTGCGCCATTCCCATGGTGCCGATGTAGCAGATCACGAACCGGCCTTCGGTGCCCGGCACTTTCTCCGGCGGACATGCGCGGAAGAGGTCGGTCTCCACTCCGTTCTCAACAACGGAAATCTTCTCCGCGGAAATCTTCCAATGTTGAATCAGGTAATCTTTGAATGCCGCGGTCACAACCACGATATGGTCCGAGCGGGGATACAGAAATCCAGCGATTGCACCGAGCGTGCGATGGAGTGCGCTTCCCTCTCCTCCGGCGCCGACGGCCGCCAGCGACTCCGGCCACAGGTCACGCACTTCGAAAACGAAGGGCACGTGCTTCCACCACGCCAGCCACCATCCTGCAAGGGCGACCAGCAACTGGGGTGAGCTGCCAATCACTACATCCGGCTTCTCCAGACTTAAACCGCTGAGCGATGCCGACAGCCAGAACGAAGCGTAGTTGCGGATGCGCTCATGTGCCTTGCGGTTGGGGAGCGGCCAGAGCCAGGTTCGTACGACGCGAACTCCGTCCACGGTTTCTTTGTATAGGCCGCGTCTCAACCGCGAGCGCCATTCCAGCGGAACGACACCCGTTGGGTGATTCGGGAATCCGGTGAGGACGGTGACATCGTGTCCCATCCGGACCCAGTGGCGTGACAACTCGGCGGCACGCGCCGCGGGCGCTCCCATCTCCGGAGGGAAGTATTGCGATACGTAGAGAATCTTCACGATCAGTAATAGAGCAACTTAAAGGCGCTTTTCTCAACCAAGGCGCGGCCGCGATTCGCGCGGCTTTGGGCGTAACGTTCCCACCGATCGGCTACCTCGACGAAAAAATCTTTGCCGGTTAGCCTGGCCATCACGCGCAATTGGACAATGTGCAGCCTATGATAAAAGAGGCTCGCCAACATCTTCAGCCGGGTTCCCGATTGTTCATAGAGCGACCAGTATCCGGTATCGAATCGCATCAGGCTGCGCTCCAGTGTTGCCACTCCACGATCGAAGACATCTTTACCGGAAGTGTCCGCCCGCGCCAGCCAGAAATCGTACACGCCCCAGAGCGCCCACAGGAATCCGTTCAGGATGTGGGTGGGCGGATCGACCAGGTATTCTTCGATCCACAGATTCTTGTTTTCGTCTTCAACGAGAACCCCGCCCGCGCTGACGAGTCGTGTGAGCGGGACAAACGCGCGCTCGGCCGCTTGCAGATATTGTTCGTTCCCTGAACGAGAGTGCAGCCGCAGCAAAAGCGAGACTCCTTGCCCCTGGGCGAGGCCGGAGTACCAGGGTGACTTGAGCCTGTCGCGATACTCCCAATCAAAATGATGGTTCCAGACCCAAAGACCGTCCGCATTTTGTTCGAGGTTGGAGCAGAGCCAGTCTGCCGCCCTCAGCGTCTTCTGCCAGCGACTGTTGTCATCGCTCTCGCAGAAGCGGTTGTAGTTGGCAAGGCCCCATTGCGCGATCGCGATCGGGTTGTACTGCAACCCGATGGCGCCCCGATAGTCGAGCATCGGGATGCCACCGGAGTCGTAGTGCCCGGCATAGTCCGACTTGTTGCGGAACAGCATGTAGTACTCGCTCAGCCGCTCGGTGCGCGCCCGCGGATTGATCTCCGGCACTTCGTGCCAGAAGGTCAGGTGGCTCTTTCCGGAACCGAGATAGGCGTGGAAGATGCGCCGGTAGTAATGCCAGCGAGTGCTCGAGCTCATGGAGATGGATGCCTTCGCACTATAGCACTCGCTCGCTATTCGACTTGCCAGAGCGTTGTGGTCAGATCGTCTTGCTCCACCGCAATCGTCGTCACGGCGAGAATCTGTGTGCCGTTGTCCCCGTCGGGCAGAATCGCGTTGCCGTACTGGAAATAGCGCATCGGGAAGATGTCCTTCTTCCACCGCAGGACGGGCTGCCACCGCCATCCCCTTTTTCCTCCCACTATATGCACCTCGCGGTCAACATTCACCGTGCTGGGCTCGACCATAGTCGAGAAGAAAAGCGCGCCACCTGCGTGACAGCCGTACATGGAGGAACTGTTCAAAGTGCCGGTGCGCTCCAGCCGGCCAGACCGGTCGAGGCGATAAATGTGGTTGCTCTCGTATGGCGTATCAGTCGAGATGTAGAGCGCATCATGAGTTGGGATTGCGGCCACCGCCCGAGCCTGCTGGTCGCCGGAAATCACGGGCTCGACAGTGGCGAAATCGCACGAGGCGCGTAGGATCCGGCATTCCGCTCCCTCGTCGCCAGTCAGGATCCAGAGGCAGTCACCCCAGCGGTCGTGAACGATGTTGTGTACGTGCCGGATGCTGCCCGCGGGAAAGGTGTACGCCACGTGCCAGGTCGATCCGCGATCCTCTGAAACGTAGATGCGCACTTCCGCGCGTTCGCGGTTGTCGAAATATTCACCCCAGTAAATCCTGCCGGAGGGGGTGCGCGTGACGTGTAAGGGCCGCGTGCCCCGGAGAATTTTGTGCGAGACGTGGAACTCCGCGCTCCCCGGAGGACACGTTACGATGGCTCCAGGAACCACGCCGACCAGGGACCCATCGTCAAGGCACGCCAGCGAATGAAAACCGTCCCGCACCAGGCGATAGCTGAGGTTGGTTCGTGAGGTCAGCCTTCTCCACCATGCAGACGTGAAGTGCGCAACGGTCTCCCAGTCGGATGTGCCCGCCCGCAAGCGAATGATCTGGTAACCGCGACACGCGTAGAGAAGTTCGCCGTCCCAAGTCAGGACGCGAGTTTTGGAATAAGCAGCGACTCGCCGCAGCGTCACGACGGAAGCAGAAGCCACCGCGACTGGGCTTCGATCCATGCTGGTCTGGTCTCAGTTCTCGGTCTTGCGGGCGAAGAAGGGACCGATGGCGAGCACATCCATCTTCGTCCGCTGAAAGCAATCGATCGCTTCTTTGGGCGTGCACACGATCGGTTCATTTTCGTTGAAGCTGGTATTCAGAATGACTGGTGTTCCCGTCTTCTTGCCGAACGTTTGGATCAGATCGTAGTAAAGCGGATTCTCCTCGCGCGTTACGGTCTGGAGCCGCCCGGTGTCATCCACGTGGTTCACAGCCCACAAACGTTTTCTCTTGTCCGGACGAATTTTGTACACATGCAGCATGTAGGGCGACGGATGATCGTGCTCAAAATATTCGTGCTGCGCCTCGGCAAGTATCGCGGGCGCGAACGGACGAAACCACTCGCGATGCTTGATGCGGGCGTTGAGTACGTCCTTCATATTGGGCAGGCCAGGATGCGTGACGATGGAGCGGTTGCCCAGCGCGCGCGGTCCCCATTCCATACGTCCTTGAAACCACCCGACGACGTTGCCCCGGACCATCTCATCGGAAACGGCGTCGAGCAGCGGACCGCGTTCGAGCCGCTGATATTTCACGCCCGCACCCTTCAAGTCCGTAGCAATCTGCCCTTCGGAAAACTCTGGCCCGAGGTAAGCGTGGTTCATCTGCTCGCGGCGTGGCTGTTTCAGAACCGAGTGATAGGTGTGTAACGCCGCGCCAATGGCGAGGCCTTCATCACCAGCGGCGGGTTGAATCCAGGTACGCCGGAAAGGCGTCCGCGAAAATAGCTTCCCGTTCGCGACGCTGTTCAGAGCGCAGCCCCCCGCCATTGCGAGATTTTCTTCCGGCACCCGTTGGTGCAGGTCGTTCAGCAGGTGGAAAAACGCTTCCTCGAAGCAGTGCTGCATGGCATACGCGAGATTCATGTCGCGCTGCGTGATTTCCGTGTGCGGCTCGCGAGGAGTGCCGAAGAGCTTTTCCATCTTGTCGGAGAAATGCCGCGCCAGGCGCACGGTTCCGTCGGGCAGGACTTGCATCCCCTGGTTGCTGCCGAGCGGCTTGAAGTATCCGAGATTGAGTTGAAACGCACCGTTCTTGAGCGCAAGGATCTTCTTGATCTGCTCGACGTAGGTATCTTTCCCGTAGGGCGCCAGGCCCATGACTTTGCCTTCGTCGCCGTATTTCTTGTAGCCGACGAACTCGCAGATCATGGTGTAGAAGCTGCCCAGCGAATGCGGCAGGAACACGCGGTCGAGCACGTGAATGTCATTGCCCTCGCAGCGCGCCATCATCGTGGAGACAAAGTCACCGGAGCCGTCGTAGCTGAAACCGGCAGCCTTCTCCCACGGCGAACAGTAGTACGAACTGGCGATGTGGGCGATGTGGTGTTCGAGATGATGCTCCTGAAACTTTAGCGTTGGGGTGTCGACATCCAGAGCTTGAGATAACAGCGAGCGCACGTCGCGCATGGATTCTTTGCGCTGGCGCATCTTGATGAAGTTTAGAATTTTCGCGGGATTGGCCAGCGCATACTGGACTTTCTTGGCGAGATGGGCATCGCTGTCCTGTCCAACGGCAACGTGGGCAACGTCGGTGATCTTCGCGCCGACCGCGTCGAGGCAAGCCTTCACCGCGAGCGATGGAAATCCGCCGTAATGCTTGTGCCGATTCAGCCGTTCTTCAGCGACTGCGAAAAGAATCTTGCCGTCGTCGACGATCGCCGCGGAGGCGTCGGCATGAAACATGTTCAGGCCCAAAATCAACATTTACTGGTGATCCCCTTCTCTGTCGCCACATGGGATTTGATGGAGGGCGGACGCCACGAACTCGCTCAGGGCTACCGTCTGTGGATCGCCGGTCTGGCATGAGTTCTGGAGCCGCAGTGTGGCGAGCATAGAGCCAACGATCTGTTCGAATGAAATGGGCGCAGGGTTCGGGCCGCGTGCGGCATCGATGAATGCCTGCATCTCGCGCTTGTGCCCTTTGTCTTGGCGCCACCGGGCGCGTGTGACTTTCCTGCGGCCGTGGCGCACGAGTTCGAGATAGCGGAAGTCTTCGAGGATCGCGACTGAACCGCCGCCAAAGACTTCCACGCGCTCCTTGGAAGCTGACTTGTCGCCGTTGGCGAGATACGTGATGGTGCCCAGCGTGCCGTTGGCGAACTTGAGCGTCGCGATGACGTTATCGCCGCTGTACTGCCCGGGGTTGCCCAAGCTCCGGCATTGCACCTCCACCGGACAGGCACCGGCGAGGAAACATAGAAAGTCCACAAAATGACAGACCTCGCCCAGGATGCGCCCGCCGCCTTGCTCCGGGTCGTTGACCCAGTGATCGGCAGGGATATAGCCGGCGTTCACACGGTATTGGATGGCGAGCGGTTCGTTAACGTCGGAGACGAACCGTTTGAGTTGAA
>JACXTT010003757.1_pt1 | contig 23070 bp, 14 predicted proteins | sample 9270951 | NCBI WGS metagenome assembly JACXTT01 (sample SAMN15532306, study PRJNA645909) | rock metagenome | isolation source: weathered quartz diorite | place: Puerto Rico | collected 2017-06-21
TCCAACTTACCGTCGGGTGTGGAGGTGTCATTCAATCCTCCGTCCGTCGGCCCTGGAACCGCATTGTCGACTCTCACATTGCCTGAAACAGCAAGCGCCACTGACGGCGTCTCGGTCATCGGAATCGGCGGAACGATCGGAGGCACTTCACGAAGCACTGGTGTTTTGCTGACGGTCGGTTCTCCTCCGGTTCCGATCGGTGCCGGGCAGACCATTCGTGGGAATCTCTCGGCTACGAGTAAAGTGTCGCTGGAGCGGCCGGGCAAACACGCTGACTTCTATGCTCTGACACTCAGTTCGTCCACAGCAGTCACGATTGACATGAAGTCCCGGTACTTCGATGCGTATCTATACCTGCTGTCCTCTTCAGGGACAATTTTGTTTTTCGACGACCAGACGGGGGGAAGCAACAACGCAAGAATCACCCAAACATTAAGCCCGGGAACCTATTTCATCGAAGCGACTTCCTTTTTGGATGGCGGATTCGGGGAATACACGCTGTCGATCAACACGCCAACTCTTTCCTTTGTGACGCCTCCGTTTGCGGTGCAGGGTTCGACTGCAACCGTTACTCTCTCCGGTACACGTTTTACTTCTCCGATGACACTCTCCGTCGGGGCGGGAATTACCGTGGGCACAGTTAACGTGCTCAGCCCGACGCTCGCCACGGCTATACTTACGATCTCCAGCACTGCAGCCTTGACGGCGCGTGACATAACCGTGACGACTGCCGACGGCACGAGCAACCCGCTGACCTTTGCTATCCCTACACCTATTGCTGTCGGCCAGCGAATTTCCGGGACGTTATCAACTACAGATTATCCTTCGCGGAATTTCTTCTATCGCTATGGAGAGCTCTATCAGTTCACGCTCACCTCACGCACGCCGGTCACAATCGACATGCGATCGGATACGGTCGATGCTTATGCCTTCTTGCTTTCTTCAACAGGATTGATTCTGGCTTCCGACGACCAGAGCGGAGGGAACAACAACGCGCGGATTACGACAACGTTGGACCCAGGGTCGTACTTTATCGAAGCCACATCGTTCTTTTCCTTTCAGACGGGCGATTACACGCTTTCGATCAACCTGCCGGTCCTTGCCAGCATTTCTCCCGTTTTCGTTGGCCAAGGTTCCACAGTAGGCATGACCTTGATGGGCACTCGTTTTGCCGCGCCAATGACGATCGACGCCGGAACAGGAATTTCGATTGGTGGCGTCAACGTGGTAGGCACCACTACGGCGACGACGACGTTCACCGTCGCCGGAAGCGCGCCCGTTGGACCTCACAATGTGACGGCCACGACACCCGCAGGGATTTCGAGCACGACGACGGTCCGCGTCGTTCCGCCGATTCCGCAGGTGACTCTAGGCCAGCCGATAAATGGGGCGCTCACGACAACAGACCCGCTTACGGCGCTGCCGGTGGGGGCTGCATCAGCCGGTTCTTATGCCGACGTGTACCAGATTGCACCCCTGACCACGAGTACTACGGTTACGATCACCGTGCAGTCAGCGGACTTTGATACTGTGCTCGCCGTGTGGTCACCCATTGGTCTGTTCGCTTACAGCAATGACACGCCGGGCAGCAGCAACTCGAGAATTACATTTACACTCGCCGCAGGTACGACCTACTTCGTTGAAGTGAGTTCGTTGCTTCCGGCAAAGACCGGCAATTACACTTTGTTGGTCAGTCCGCTTGTGCTCTCTTCCGTCAGTCCGAATATCGGCGCTCAAGGCGCCACTGTGAATGTCACGCTGTTCGGAAATCGGTTCGTTCCTACAATGACGATCGATGCCGGCCCAGGTATTTCGGCCACGGTGCTGACGGTGCCGGGTGCGACGACGGCTACGGCAACATTCACGATTGCCGCGAACGCGGCGCTTGGTGCTCGCGACGTAACGGTGACCACGTCGGAAGGTACGACGAATACCGCCACATTCACGGTCATTCAAGCCATCGCCTCGATGCCTTCCATTGCAGTTGGCCAAACGTTATCCGGAACGCTTGGGCCCACCGATCAGCCGTCGCCTCACCGGTCCGGCCAATACGCGGACTTTTATCAGTTGACGGTGACGGCGACTACTGCCGTTAACATCGATATGAAATCGACGGCATTGAATTCGTATTTGTTCTTAGTGTCGTCGACCGGATTCGTGATGTCCTTCGACGACAACACGGGTGGCGGCACCAACGCTAGAATCGCAGCGACACTTACGGCGGGCACGTATTTCATTGAAGCAACCTCATCAGTCGCCGGTATCGGCGATTACACGCTCTCGGTCGCGACTGCTCCACCTGTGATCAACTCGATCACTCCCGCCAATGGTGCGCCGGGCAGAACAGTGAGCGTCACACTTACAGGACAGCTCTTCGTGGCTCCAATGACTGTCGATGCCGGTCCAGGAATTGCCGTCAGCGCCGTCAGCTTGATCAACTCCACGTCCGCAACGGCCGTGTTCACCATGGCATCAAGTGCAACGCTGGGCGACCGCAATGTGACCGCCACAACAACGTTTGGTACGGGCACTGGCGTGCCCTTTACCGTCACTCCACCTTCATTCTTGAATTTCTCGCGATCGTTTACGGCCTCGGATTTGACGACCACCGGCTTTGCGATTGTGAATCCCGGTCCAGTCGATGCTCTCGTGACATTCACGCTGTACAACACCAATGGCCAACAATTGTCCGCTTCCAACCAGACCATACCGGCGAAGAGCCAGTTTGCAAAACTGGGCAGCGAGCTGTTCCCCAACGTCACTCAGTCTGGTTGGGTTCAGGCGACAAGTTCCGTGGCGGGCTTGCAAGCGTTTTGGATCGGCGGTGATTTCAGGAATAACCTCGACGGAGCGGACGCGGGACCGGTTGCGCGAGAACTGATCTTCCAGCTGGTCACATCGTTAACCGAAATCAATATTGCCAACATTGGATCGGATACCAATGCGGTCACGCTCCGGATTTATGGTGCGACCGGAACAGAAGTGTCTCCGGCGGCAACGGTGAATATCCCGCCAAACGGAGTTCTGAAGGCTCTGGCGCCGAATCTGTTCCCACTCTTGCTTGGTACGCCCTATTACATCCGGGCAACGGGAACACGAAATATTTCCGGCACAGCCGTAACACCGAACTATCCACTGGGAGCTCCCCCCGAGTGGACTGTCTTAAACGGTATCGACCCCTCACGACCGGTGACTGAAATCGATTTTCCGCATGTTCCGAGTGGACCGCAGGACGGAAGCCCGGCATGGACATCGATTATCGGTGTCACAAATCTCTCCACTTCCGCACAGGTCGTGACCATTACCTTTACTCCGAACACGGGCAGCCCGATGTCGACAACGCGAGTTCTGCTCGGCAATGGCTCGTTGCGCGAATCGATGGACAGTCTCTTTAATTTGTCCACGGGCTACCAGGAGGGCTGGGTGAGGATTACGGCCTTCCTGCCCATTAATGGTTTCATCGCTTATGGCTTCAGCGGAACTGGAGGTGCCACGACGGTCGCGGGACAAAGCACAGCGCGGTCTAGCGTGATCTTTGACCATGTCGCGAATGGACCTCTGTGGAGCACAGGGCTTGCGCTGCTCAATACCACTTCCACGGACGCGAACGTGGATGTGTACATCATGCGGGCGACTGGAGCGCTTGTGGGAAAGGCTTCGTTCACGCTGGCGCGGGGAACTAAAATCGCGAAGCAGTTGACGGAACTGATTCCCGCCTCCACCGCGGATGATGGGTTCGTCTACGTGCGTACGACGAACAATGTTCCAATCTACGGCATCCAATTGTTCTACAGCCGGGATAACAGGCTCATTGCTAACATTCCGGCGGGCGCAATCGATCCAAGCATCACGTACACGCCGCCGGAACCGTGATTTGAATGGAGATGCCTTGCCCCTCCTCGAAGGAGGGAAAAAAGCACAACAAGCACAAAAAAAGCGGCGCGGTTAACCGCGCCGCTTTTTTTGTTGGTGTGTCTTACTGCAATTGCTTCCTTTTATTGGCGATGAAATCTTCCATTCCGTCGGTACTGTCGTTGTTCTTCGTTTTCCAGAGTTTGGTCAAGACATCTTTGGCCTGTCCGGAGGCTGGGCCACCGATAGCGGTTGCGACAGCCAGTGCGTCCATGGCCTTGTCCCGATACATTTGAACATCCCCGCCGAGACCGGAACTTTTTGCGGAAAGTTCATCGATGATGGGCTGTTCCGCTCTTGCGGCTTTGGCTTTGTTTTCCGCGTCCACGGCAGCCATGTATTCGCCTGACGCCTTCGCTGCCAAAGCCTGGTAATCCAGGCCCATATAGAAATGAGAGACGTCATCCTTCGGGGTCTTCTGAATAGCTTGCTCGTATTCTTGGATGGATTTCATGTAGTCCACGCGATCATACGCAACCAGACCGAGCGTGGCATGGAGATTACCTTGGACGGGAACCAACTGAGCTTTCGTCGCTGCATCCGCTTTCGCCATCATTGTTTCCACGCCGGCGAGGCCTTTCTTGGCAAGGTCCTCGGCTTTGTCGAGAGCCGCTTTTTTGGGGCCGTCCTCCGTAGGTAACTTAACCGGAATTGCGCCGGAAACCGTGACCAAGGCCGCGAGATTCGTGGGATCCAATGCGAGAAGCTTGTCACCATAGCTGATGACCTTGTCGACATTGTTCGAGTTCTGGCCGGCATTCATGGCGTTGGCATTCGCAAAGATTTTCAACTTGTTGTCCGCACCCGGAAGTGCCACGGCTCGATCGGCCGACTCCATGACCTTGCCCCAGTTCTTCGCGTCGGTGTAAGCACTGATGATGAATATATGCGCCTGTGGGATGTAGTCGGATTCCTTGAAGTCTGTGATGAATTTCTCACCCAATGCCGCCTTCTTGACCGGATCCTTCTCGTTGTAGAAGCCAAGATAGGCATCATATTCTGGTCTCGTCTTTGCTTGCGGTTGTTTGTCCTGTGCGAAGCTTGGCAGCGCGGATGCGGCCAAGGCAAATAGCAGGAATAGGGATAGTCCCAAATAACCGGTTCGTTTCATTTGAAAGTTAACCTCCTCACAAACTTCAAGCCGTCCCCATTGGTTGGAACACATACTAGTCGAACTTTCACCGGACGCGCAATGAATTGCAAAATGACAAATTCGTCAGTCGTAGTACTCCATTCCCAAGTGCGTAATGAGGTCTTCTCCTCTTAGATACCGAAGGGTGTTCTTAAGTTTCATTAATTGTATGAATAAATCGTGCTCGGGGTAGAGACCCGCCGCATGCATTGGACTCTTGAAATAAAAACTCAACCATTCCTGGATACCGCGCATTCCACAACGCTGGGCCAGATCGAGGAACAGCACCAAATCCAGAACAATCGGCGCAGCCAGAATGCTGTCGCGGCACAGGAAATTAATCTTGATTTGCATGGGATAACCAAGCCATCCGTAGATGTCGATGTTGTCCCAACCTTCTTTATTATCTCCTCTCGGAGGATAGTAATGGATACGCACCTTGTGCGTGAAATCCTTGTAAAGATCCGGATAGAGCTCCGGTTGAAGAATTTGATCCAAAACCGAAAGCTTACTTTCCTCCTTCGTCTTGAAGGATTCGGGATCGTCGAGGACTTCGCCGTCCCGGTTTCCGAGGATGTTCGTTGAGAACCATCCGTTCAGTCCTAACATTCGCGACTTCAGACCCGGAGCCAAGATCGTCTTCATCAAGGTCTGTCCCGTTTTGAAATCCTTTCCACAGATCGGCATGCCTTTTTCTTGAGCCAACTGCGTCAGCGCCGGGATGTCCACCGTGAGATTGGGCGCGCCATTGGCAAACGGGATCCTCTTGCATAACGCGGCGTACGCGTAAATCATGCTCGGCGCGATGGCTGGGTCGTTGTCGCGAAGCGCCTTCTCGAATGCTGGAATCGAAGCGTGCGCCGCTTCCGGTTTCAGATAGGCTTCGGTGCTACCGCACCAGATCATGACCAATCGAGAGAGGTTGTTCGCTTTGCGGAACTGCTCAATGTCATCCATGACTTGTTCGGCGAGCTCCATCTTATTCTTGCCAGTCTTGACGTTCGGACCGTGCAATCGTTTGACGTAGTCCTGATTGAAAACGGCGCGCCATGGCCTGATTTTTTCGATCTCCGGCCGGACCGCGTCGAGAAGAGCCTTCTCGAGCACGCCTGCTTTACAGGCGCTCTCGTAGCAGTTGTCTTCATAAATGTCCCATCCACCGAACACGAGATTCTCGATCGGGGCGAAGGGAACAAAGTCATGGATTTTAGGAACGCGGCGTTCTGTACGTTTTCCGAGCCGTATCGTTCCAAGTTGGGTGAGCGATCCAATGGGCTGCGCGATCTTCTTCTTGATGGCTTCAACGCCAGCGATGAATGTTGTGCTGACGGCACCAAGTCCCGGAATCAGGACCCCTAACTTTCCGGATGGAGCTTCGATTTTGACACCCTTCTGTACCACTTGACCTCCTGAGAAACCGTAATTTAGCCACAAAAAAGCACAAAACGCTCATAAAAGGTTTTGTGATCCTTTGTGCCTCCTTCTGGCTACTTCTCCTGGCTGACGGAGTCACCCCGTTCAGTCCAGCTTGCGCGAAGATAATCGCGGTTCATTCGCGCGATAACTTCGAGTTTGATTTCCTTCGGACAAACCGCTTCGCATTCTCCGATATTCGTACAACTGCCGAAGAGTTCCTGTTTGACCTGTGCCACCATGTTCAGCGCACGTTGAAAACGTTCCGGCTGGCCCTGCGGAAGGAGGCCGAGGTGACTCATTTTTGCTCCGGTGAAAAGAGCGGCTGAGGCATTGGGGCACGCCGCGACGCAGGCGCCGCATCCGATACAGGCTGCGGCATCCATGGCGAGATCGGCATTCTTTTTCGGGACAGGAACAACGTTGCCGTCGGGCGCGCTGCCCGTCGAAACCGAAATGAATCCGCCCTTTGCGATGATCCGGTCGAAGGCGCTTCGATCCACCACGAGGTCTTTCACTACGGGAAAAGCGCGGGCGCGCCACGGCTCGAGATAAAGGACATCACCGTCTTTGAAATGACGCATGTGAAGTTGGCAGACTGTGGTTGCCGACTGCGGACCGTGAGCCACTCCATTAATCATGAATCCGCACATGCCGCATATTCCTTCGCGGCAATCGTGATCAAAAGCGACCGGCTCCTCACCCTTCGCGATGAGGTCTTCATTGAGCACATCCAGCATTTCCAGGAACGACATGTGTGGACTTACTTTCGTGTGCTCATACTGGACCATGCGGCCGGCTTGATTCGAATTCTTTTGCCGCCAAACGTGAAGAGTCAATTTCATTACTTGTAACTCCGTTGCGAGGGATGGACATAATCAAATATCAGGGGTTCTTTGTTCAGGATCGGTGAGTTTCCGGCGCCGGCGTATTCCCACGCCGCCACATAAGCGAAGTTCGTGTCGTCGCGACGGGCCTCGCCCTCGGGTGTCTGGAACTCCTCGCGAAAATGACCGCCGCAGGATTCATTGCGATGCAACGCATCGAGACACATCAACTCGCCGAATTCCAGAAAGTCCGCAACGCGGCCCGCGTTTTCGAGGGCCTGATTGAGTTCTTCACCGCCACCAAGAACGTTGACGTTTCTCCAAAACTCGTCGCGCAGTTCGGGAATGCGCCGCAATGCCTTTTTCAATCCTGCTTCGTTCCGAGCCATACCGCATTCGTCCCACAACAACTTGCCCAGTTCGCGATGAAAGGCAGCCACGGTTCGTTTGCCTCGAATCTCGAGCAAGCGTTGCGTCTGCTTTGTGATACAGGTCTCGGCATCGCGAACGGCGGCATGTGAGGCATCGACCCGTTCCATTTTGGTTGTCGCGATGTAATCTCCGATCGTGTACGGAAGAATAAAGTAGCCGTCCGCCAAACCTTGCATCAACGCGCTGGCGCCGAGCCGGTTCGCGCCGTGGTCGGAGAAATTGGCTTCCCCGATCGCATACAGACCTGGAATCGTCGTCATCAAGTTGTAATCGACCCAAAGACCACCCATCGTGTAATGGATGGCCGGATAGATTCGCATCGGCACTTCGTAAGGATTTTCGCCGGTGATGCGTTCGTACATGTCGAACAGATTTCCGTATCGCTCTCGAATGCCTTTCTTGCCGAGACGTTTGCTTGCATCGGCGAAATCCAGGTACACGCCGAGTCCGCCTTCACCAACCCCGCGGCTTTCATCACAAACCGCCTTCGCGTTGCGCGATGCAACATCGCGAGGCACGAGATTTCCGAAGCTCGGATATTTGCGCTCGAGATAGTAATCGCGCTCGTCTTCAGGAATTTGATTCGGCGGCCGCGTATCGCCTTTCTTTTTCGGAACCCAAATCCTGCCGTCATTGCGCAGCGATTCACTCATCAAAGTTAGTTTTGATTGGTATTCACCGCTGACCGGAATGCATGTCGGATGAATTTGCGTAAAACAAGGATTTGCGAAGGCGGCGCCACGCTTGTGCGCGCGCCAGATCGCGGTGCAGTTCGACCCCTTGGCGTTCGTCGAGAGATAGAACACGTTGCCGTAACCGCCTGTGCCAAGCACGACAGCATCAGCGAGGTGGGATTCGATCTTGCCGGTTATGAGATTTCGAGTCACGATGCCGCGCGCCCTGCCCTCGATGACGATCAGATCGAGCATTTCGGTTCGGGGAAACATCGTCACTTTGCCTGCGGTGACTTGCCGCAGAAGCGCTTGATAAGCGCCGAGCAGAAGTTGCTGGCCCGTCTGCCCGCGCGCGTAGAACGTGCGCGAGACTTGTGCTCCGCCAAACGATCGATTGGCCAACAAACCGCTGTATTCACGAGCGAACGGAACGCCTTGGGCGACACATTGGTCGATAATGTTGAGGCTGATCTGAGCGAGGCGGTAAACATTCGATTCGCGAGCGCGGAAGTCCCCGCCCTTGACGGTGTCGTAAAACAAACGATAGATGCTGTCGCCGTCGTTTTGATAATTCTTTGCGGCGTTGATTCCACCTTGAGCCGCGATGCTATGAGCGCGCCGGGGACTATCCTGAAAACAAAAACATTTCACGTTATAGCCCAGTTCCGCCATCGATGCTGATGCAGACGCGCCGGCCAAGCCGGAGCCGACGACGATGATGTTGTACTTGCGCTTGTTGGCCGGATTCACCAGCTTCAAGTCAAACTTGTGCTGGTCCCATCGCTTCTCGATTGGTCCCGACGGGTTCCTCGATTTCAACTCCATTCTCTACCTCACCACGCCTGTCAGAACCGCCACAGGAACAGAAATGAATCCCGCAATGAGGACCCAAGAAAAGATCGCCGCAAATTTCTTCACGATTGGCGTGTAGCGCGGGTGGTTCACTCCCATCGACTGGAACATGCTCCAGATGCCGTGGCTGAGATGGAAACCTATGAAAATCATCACAACGATGTACACAATTGCGAACGGCACCACGAGGAATCCCGTGACGAGATTCTCATACGCGTGCAGCTCGACAAATTGCGGGTGAATGGTACCGGTCGTCAAGTGCAAGAGATGGAATATGACGAATGCAGCAACGATCGGTCCGCTGAGCATCATCGATCGCGATGCCCAAGTCGAACTCACGTTCGCCCGCTTGATGTAAGCGACCGGTCTGGCGTCTTTCTTGATCATTGTCAGTTGAATGGACGCCCAAATATGAAGCAATACCGAAATGAATAAGATCGTTCGCGCCGTCCAGAGCAACGGAGGGTTGCCGTGCAGCGTTTCGGCATAATGGTTCATTACGGCGGGCCCGAGAAAGATTTGAAGATTGCCGAGCATATGCGCGATCAGGTATCCGAATAGAATCAAGCCGGTCACCGCCATGATGGCTTTTTTACCGATCGTGGATTCATAAAATCGCGCTGCTCGCATCAGCTGTGTATTGGCGAGTACAGTGCTCATGAATGATTGCTACCTTTCTTTATGAATAGAGAAACAGATGATTGTATCGGAAATTTGACGATTATTTGAAGGCGGAGATGTTTAAGGCAAGTTGTAGCCGCGGGCTCAAAGGGGCTGTTGCCCAACCGTTAGGCAACACGCCCTAAAAGCCCGCGAACAAAACTATCGGCAATCGCCGTAAGCGGATCGTGCAGTATTCACTTTGAATTCCCGGAGTCCGTTGGCCGGGCGAGGTCCTAGCGTCCCCTCGACTTCAACGAACATGTTGCGCCACGGCGACATGTCGATATCCGTCAGCCGAAGATCGACCGGTGGCTGCGGTGGTGGTGCCGGCGGAGCTGGGGCAGCAGCCGGTGGAGCTGCACCGCGACCTGCTCCATCAGCACCGCGCGCGCCGCCGTCGCCGCCACGTCCTGCGCCTCCAGCACCGCCGCGGCCGCCTGCTCCAGCACCGCGACCTCCACCGCCACCTCCGCCACCGGCCGGTGCGGGAGCGGGCGGTGCGGGTAGAACAGCACCTCGCAAAGTCCACGGATTCTCCTTGGAGCCATTGCCTGCCAGACAACCACGCACTTTGATCGGCTCCGCTGTCTGAGTCTGAGCAGGAACTATCTGTACCGCGATCGCAAAAATGGCCACGGCCATGATCGTGACGATAACGAATTTCATCGTATGTATCCTTCCTCATGAGCGGTGAATAATCTACTACGACACTACAACCGCCGGTCAATGAATCCTGACAAGCTCGCTACAATCGTGAGCAGCTCTCCCGGTTCCACCGGTTTGGCGATATGCATCTGATATCCCGCGGCGAGCGATTTCACGCGGTCTTCAATTCGTGCAAAAGCTGTGAGCGCCACGGCCGGAACTTTCTTTCCGAGTGGGCGCTCGTATTCGCGGATGCGGCGAATGAATTCGTATCCATCGACGTCCGGCATACCGATGTCTGATATCACGACCTCAGGTTCCCACGCGCGGAAAAGGTCGAAACCGGATTCCGCGCTGATTGCCGTTTGCACAACGCCTCCGCATTGTTCGAGCGCGGTTCGGATCATATCGCACGTATCGGGATCGTCATCGACCGCCAGAATTTTCAACCCGGCCACTTCGGGCGGGCATTCCAAGGAGATCTCGCTCCAGCCGGCTCGCGGATGGGCGCGGTCGAGCGAGATTTCGCGGCTGATTGGCATTAACGGAATGTTGATAGAGAACGTGGCGCCTTTTCCTTCGCCTTCGCTCGATGCCGAAATCGTCCCGCCATGCAGTTCCATGATCGCCTTTGCGATAGCCAGCCCCATTCCAAGTCCCCCATACGTTCGCGTCGTAACTGCTTCCCCCTGGCTGAATCGATTGAAAATGTACGGCAGGAAATCCGGTTTGATGCCTCGGCCGGTATCGGTGATCCGTATTTCGATATGCGAGTTCACGCGCTCCAATACGATTTGGACGCGGCCGCCTTTCGGCGTGAACTTAATTGCATTCGAAAGTAAGTTCCACAGTACCTGCTGCAGACGCTCGAAGTCGCCCGAAATAGGACCGGCATTGGAATCGAGCACGGTTTGAATGCGAATCTGACGCGCGTCCGCGGCAAAGCGCAGCGACTCAACGGCCGCCGCAATGACAGCCGCCGGCTGTACAGGCCGGACATCGAGTCGAAGTTTTCCCATTGTGATGCGTGAGATATCGAGCAGGTCTTCAATCAATTGCGCCTGAGAGCGTACGTTGCGGTCGATGACCTCGAGTGCTTTGGTCTGTGTTTCGTTGTCAAGCTTTGCAGCCCGAAGCATCCGCACCCACCCGAGTACAGCCGTCAACGGTGTGCGCAGTTCGTGACTGATGGTCGCGAGAAATTCATCTTTGACGCGGTTCGAAAACTCCGCTTCCTGCCGGGCTTTTCGCGCCTCCTGCAATGCTTGTTGACGCTCCTCTTCCGCCTGCTTCTGAGCCCTGATATCACGTGCGATTTTCGAGGCGCCGATGATGTGGCCGGACCGGTCACGGATTGGTGAAACGGTTAGGGAAACGGGAATAAGTTCACCGTCTTTGCGTATACGATGCGTTTCAAAATGATCAAGCCGCTCGCCCCGCAATATGCGGGCCTGGATGTCCTGCTCTTCAGCATGTAGTTCGGGTGGAATGATTCTTAGGATCGACTGGCCTACCATCTCCGAAGCCGTGTAGCCATAGACACGCTCGGCCCCCACATTCCAACTGCTGATTATGCCTTCCAGCGTTTTGCTAATGATGGCGTCTTCGGCCGAGGCGACTATTGCGGCCAGATAGAATTGCGCACGTTCCGCTTGCTCGAGTTCCGCGATACGCCGTTTGAGCTCCTCGATTTCCTTTCTGAAGTAGTCTTGTCCCTTGCTTGTCATGGAAATGCCAGATTGTCAACCTCCAGATCTACGAGCGCAAGACCAAAAATCGAGGCCGTTCCGCACCGTGACTTATAATCGACGTTCGCTTCCGCGACCTGATCTATGCAACAACTTTCACCGGAACATCTAGTGCAGGGCTTGATCTGGTACATCGTGTTTTTGTTTTCTACGACGTGTCACGAAGCGTCCCACGCATTAGCGGCAAAGCTTGGAGGAGATCTAACGGCATTCCACGGCGGTCAGGTCACCTTGAATCCTGCGCCCCACATGCGGCGGGAGCCTTTTGGCATGCTTGTGGTGCCCATCCTCTCCTATCTTCTGGGAGGATGGATGGTCGGTTGGGCAAGTGCTCCTTACGATCCGTTTTGGCAGGCGCGACATCCGAGGCGCGCTGCTTGGATGTCGCTGGCAGGACCCGGCGCGAATTTCCTTTTGATGATCATTGGAGCGATCGGCATCCGAGCCGGGATCATTGCCGGAGTTTTTCAGCAGCCATCACGTGTAGGTTATGCGTCGATCACCCAGGCAGCGCAACCCGACACAGCTCTTGCATTCGCCGCAACGTTCATCAGTGTCCTGTTTTTTGAGAACCTCCTGCTGGCTACATTCAACTTGCTTCCGGTGCCTCCACTCGACGGCAGCACCGGCATCACAGTCTTCATGAGCGAACGCGCCGCGTTGCGGTTTCTCGAATTCGTCCGCGATCCCACGTTTTCGATGGCCGGCATCGTCGCGGCGTGGTTTTTGTTCGGTAGGCTTTTCGAGCCGATTTTTATCTTCGCTCTAAACGTGCTGTACCCCGGGGCGGGATACCGGTAGCGCAAGAGAAGGCGGAGGAGGAAGTTGAAATTGGACGAATCCTGCATCTCAAATCCGAAATCGCAAATTGGACCGGTCCAATCCGAAATTTCGAATTTCGGATTGGAGATGCGGGATTCGTCCAATTTCAATTTCGTTGGTGCCAGCTGCGCGTCCTTTACTGGTCTGTCTTCACCGCTTGGCCTTCGGGCGCCCCCAGTTTCTTCAGCAGCGCGACCGTGCTGTCATGCGGGACGGGGAGCTGCCCGACGGTAGATTTGCCGAGAGCGAAATCCAGAGATGTAAGCCCCTGTTTCGTTTTGGCATTGATGTCGGCGCCATGCTCGACCAGGTACTGGACGATGGGATCCGCGCCGCGAGCAGCAGCGCCGTGAAGGGCTGTTTCGCCTTTCCCGTTTGCTTCACGGATGTCGAGTCCGGCTTCCATCATGACTTTGAGAGCTTCGAGCGCTTCCGCGTCGGTTCCGCGTGTGTACTTGTCGCGATATCCCACGCCGGCGGCGAACATCAAGGCGTTGTTTCCGTCGGTTGTCTTGAGTTTGGGATTCGCGCCCTTTTCGAGAAGCAGCCGCATCGAAACGGCGTCTCCGGATCGAGCCGCCCGCATCAGTGGTGTAGCACCGGTATTGAGTGATGTGTCGCCGGAATCCATGCCGCTGCGGCCAGGAAGAGGTTTCGTCAGAGCGGCGTCAAGCTTCGCGCCGTGTGCGAGGAGTTGCTTGAGGACATCGAGGTTGGGCGTCGGATCATCGCTGCGCCGGTTCGGTAGAGTCGACCAGTCTTCGTTCCGGATATCGACGATGGCATAAAGAGCCGTGCGGCCGTACGCGTCAACGATGTTGGGATCGGCTCCTCGCTCGAGGAGGAAATTGGCGAACGTAAACTGCTTGTTCATGATTGCCACAACTAGGGGGCTTGTGTTGTCGATATCGCTGTAATCGACATCCACTCCCGCATCGAGCATGACCCGCGCCGTCGCGACATCGCCCTCGCGGGCAGTGAATGCAAGCGCCGTGAAACCGCCACGCGCAATCGGCGAGATCGAAGAAGCGGCGCTCAACCGCGGAGGTTTGGTTTCACGATCCACGGAACGAATTCGCCAATCAGCGCCGTGTCGCAAAAGCAGCTTCACGATATCGGTGTGGCGCTCGACGGCAGCCCACATCAGCGCGGTTTGGTTCTTGTAGTTCTCTCGTGCATTCACCTCGGCGCCGCGATCCAGGAGAAGTTTTACGGCGTCGATGTTTCCTGCACGGGCCGCGGTCATCAAAACCGTTTCACCGTCTTCCGTGGTCCGCGTTTTCACGCTGGCGCCGGCGTCGAGCAGCGCCTGAACCATCGCGGCGTTTCCGGTGACGACGGCCTCAGAGAGAGGCGTTGCTCCGTAACGGTTGGGGACGTTGACCTTGGCGCCCGCACTAAGCAGCAGCTTCACAGTCTCCAGATCGTTCCAATGCGCTGCCCAGTGCAGAGCTGTCGTGCCATCGGGTTGCGTCGCATTGACGTCGACACGTTGCCGGAGCAAGGTGCGAAGCGTCGTCATATCGCGGCTCTGGACCGCGTTGGCGGCGTCGGCGGCTGCACCTGCCGCGTAACCGGCGTATGGCAGCACAACAACAGCCGTCAAGCACACCGCGGCCCACAGACCGCGAATCTTTTGGTGTCGCATCATGCTCGACATTTACTTAAACCTCCGATAGGAAGCCGGTGCTGTCCCCAACACTCTCCTGAGGAATGCCGGCCTTGTCCAGAATAGTCATCAACAAATTCGACATCGGCGTGTTCTCCGGATATTTCACGTGCCGTCCGCCCTTCATCCTTCCGGCCGCGCCGCCGGCGACTAATACCGGAAGCGGTCCGTGATTGTGGATGTTGCTGTTGCTCATCGCGCCGCCGTAGAGGATCAGCGAATGATCGAGCAAGTTCCCGTCGCCGTCGGGAGTGGCTTTCAGCCGTTCTAGCAAATGCGAAAGCAACGCGACGTGGTACGCGTTGATCCTCGACAACTGTTCCAAGCGAGCCGGATTGTTCTGATGATGCGATGCCGGATGGAACGCTTCCGAGATACCGAGCTTCGGGAAGGTCCGATAGCTCACTTCGCGGGCCATCATGAAAGTCGAGATGTGCGTGATCCCCGCCTGGAACGACAGAGCCATCAAATCGAACATGAGTTTAGTGTGCTCTTCATGATCGTCTGGAACACCGCTGGGCGATGCCGGGACCGCGAGCTGAGTATTGCTGTTCTGCTTTTCCGAGATTTGGATACGGCGCTCGATCTCTCGAACCGTGTCGAGATATTCAACCATTCGGTTGCGATCGTTGGGGCCGAGATTGCCGCGCAGGCGCTGGATCTGTCCGTTGACTTCGTCCAGAATGCTGCGCTGGCGTTGAATGCGAAGGAGCCGCTCCTGCGGTGTGGCCCCATCGCCAAACATGCGATCGAAGACGACGCGAGGATTGATCTCCATCGGCATCGGCGTAGTCGGCGTCCGCCACGAGATGGTATTCATGTAGGTGCAGCTAAAGCCTACATCGCAGGATCCCACGAGTCCGCTGTAGTCCTCGACAGCGAGTTCGAGCGAAGGCAATAACGTGTTCTGTCCGATCTTCTGAGCGGCAATCTGGTCGATCGTGACTCCAGCGCGGATATCAGCGCCGTCTGTTCGTTTAGGATGCACACCGTTCAAGAAGACGGCGGGGCAGCGCGTGTGGTCGCCGCCGTTGTCGCCGGGTCCCTGAGGGCCCGCCATCGCATGATAAAGATTGCTGACAACCACGACCTGATCCTTGTACGGCTCCAGTGACAACAGCGTTGGTGAGAGTTTCAGCACGCCTTCCTCTGCCGGCGTCCAATTGGCCATCACCGCGCCGTGCGGCATGAAGCACAAGCCGAGGCGGATTTGCGGATTGGCGGCGGTTTTAGCCAGCGGCGTCTGCGCGGGCACCATGGACTCGAGCAGCGGCAGTGAGAGCGTCACGCCCATTCCTCGCAGGAACGTCCGGCGGGAAAGGTGCTTCTTGGTAATGATGCTCATTAACTGATGGCTGCGCCCTATCGGGCTTGCATTCGCTCCGCTCATTGAGCCTCCTTCATTTGAAACGGCGTGCTTGTCACGATTCCCGTAACCAAGGATGAAAACCGGAAGGCGTTATTCCGGGCTTCCTGAACAATCTTGCGAACCGCGGGCATGTCGTAATACTCGAGTCCGCGGCCGAGTGCGTACGTCAACATCTTCTCCGTCATCACACCGACGAAAATGTCTTGTTGATTCACGAGAGCCTGCCGCAAACCCACAGCTCCATCGAGCGCGGCGCCGTTGAATAACGTTCCGGACGGATCAATCTTTCCGCCTTCATCGTTTGTTCTCCAATGACCCACTGCGTCGAAGTTCTCGAGGGCGAATCCGATCGGGTCCATCGATTTGTGGCAACCCGCGCAGGCCGGGTCTTTCCGATGCTGTTCCATGCGTTCGCGCAGGGAACGCGGCTTTCCGTTTTCCGAGTTGTCCTGCAGCGGCGGAACGTTTGGCGGAGGCGGCGACGGCGGCACTCCCAGCAAATTGGTCAGAATCCATTTTCCGCGTTCTACGGGCGACGTTCGATTGGGATACGACGTGACAGTCAGGATGCTCGCTTGCCCCAGCAAGCCACGCCGTTCTTCACTAGGTGCTTTGATGCGACGGAACTGGCTTCCGTAGATGTTGGGAATTCCGTAGTGCCGCGCCAGACGCTCGTTCACAAAAGTGTAGTCCGCGTTCAACAGATCCACGACGCTTCGGTCTTCGCGCATGATGCTGTCGAAGAACAGAGTCGTTTCTTCCTTCATTGCGCGGCGGAGGTTGTCGTCGAAGTCCGGGAAGACTTCGAGATCCGGCACTGACGATTTGAGATTCCGCAGAAACAACCACTGCTCCGCAAAATTTGAAATCATCGCGCCGGAGCGTCGATCCGCCAGCATCCGCTTGATCTGCTGCTGAAGCACTGTCGGGTCTTTCAGTTTTCCTTCGCTCGCGAGCGTGAGGAGCTGGTCATCGGGAATGCTGCTCCACAGGAAAAAAGACAATCGCGAAGCTAACTCAAGATCACTGAGGCGGTATGGTGTGTTGGGCGCTACGTTCGCAGGATCGGGCTCGAAGCGAAACAGGAACTCGGGACTTGCCAGGATGAATTGCAACGCAGATTCAATGCCGCTTTCGAACCCCGCGTTATTCTCGCGGCCCCGGCTGTAGAAGCCCATCAGTGTTGCAAGCGCAGCGTCGCTCAGAGGTTTGCGATAGGCCAGGCGCCCGAGGCTGGACAAGATTTTCGTGGCGCACGCCGTCTCCTCTTTGGCCGTCGGGGGTTTACAAATAAAGATTTTGCGGCGGGATGGAGTATCGCCGGATCCTACTTGTCCGAAGGGCCCTTCGATCGTCACGCGATCGACCGAAGGATCGCCGGTGATATCGAGGCCGTCGATCGTTGTGCGGATGAACGGTTTGATCAGGTCGTCACGCACTGCATGGCTCCTCAGAACCGTGGCTGCTGAAATCGTGTGTGCGCCCGCTTTCACTGGAATTCGCACAGTCAGCCGTCGATCCAGATCTGCGCCGAAGGTTCCGGGATTCTCGGACATCGTGGCGAAATCCTGTTTGCCGCCAACTCGAACTAACTGAAGCCGCACCCCGTCCATGGCGATTTCAATTTCGTGAGGATCGTCCATGCCGCGCATGAGATCGAACGTGTTGCGCCAGAGCCGGACCTTAATCGTGTACTCGCCATCGAGCGGGAAGGTATGTTGAACCAGAATTCCTCCGCGCGTTCCTAATGGCATGCCCTCGATGTGTTGGTCCTGAGACAGGTCTGGCCGCACGCGATAGGTCGCCATGCTCGGCGCGATTGCCGGATTGCCGACAGCGGAGCGGCTGATGTTCCACGATGCGGACAGATATCTTTCCATTAAGGATGGCGGGACATTGAGAACGTCGGCAATGTTATCGAAGCCGCTGCTCTCGTCATCGGGAGGCAAGAGGGCCGTCGCATCCACATCCATGGCTAGCAGATCGCGAATCGCGTTCGCGTACTCCGTCCGATTGAGCCGATGCGCAGTCGCACGTCCAGGCCGTGGTCTGGCGGCTGCCGCGCGGTCCAGCGAAGTCTCCAAAGACGCCGAGAAGTTGTCCAGTGTCGCCTTGTCCGGTCGCGGCATGCCCGGTGGGGGCATCATGCCGGCCCGTACTTTGCGGATGACCTTTTCCCACGTTTCGGCACCCTTGGGAATATCTTCAAGATCGGCGCTCTGCAAGGAAAGACCACCTGTGCGAGCTTTATCACTATGACAGGTGACGCAGTAAGTGCCGATAACAGCCTTCGGTGTGGTCGAAGCGGTTTGCGTCGCTGTGATCGGCCGCTGCTGTGCCCGAGTCGGACTAAAGGACAAGCCGGCCAGGACGATGCCCGCTATAACTAAGGATGCTTTGGGAAACAAAATGAAGAGCCTCCGCGGCGAGTATATTCCGCGGCTTTGGTCTCTTGCCAGCCATTTTACAGCCGTATGTGAACGCGGGCTTTAGAAGCTGTGAATGAATTGGCGGAAGGGCACAATGTCAAATGTCACGTGGACTTGATTCAGAGCAACTGGGCCAGCATCCGGATCGTTTGGCGGACGCGCGGTACCTTCGTCTTGATCTCCTTGAGGAGCAGATTATCCTCATTGACCTGCAAGCCTTCCCTCAGCGGCGCGGGAGTATCGGGCGGTCCGAGCGCTCGGCACTCCGGATCAAGGTAGCCCGTTCGGCGGGCGTACCGAGTGCAGTGGGATCACTGCCATGATGCGGCCGTAAGCGCCACTCCTTCTTCGGCCGAATAAAGGGGCTCATAACCGAAATCGGCCTGTGCGCGTTGGCACGAAAAGTAATAAGTGCCGCGCGCGAGGACAAGCGTGGAAGGTCGGAGTTTGCGAAGCTCGCCGAGGCGATGCTCTCCGGCACCACGCGTCGCCCATACTACTGCGCGCGAGGACCACGCGAGCGCCGATGGCAACGGCGTCGGGGCGAGCCGGAAACGCCGGCCGAACGCTGCGTAGAGCCGGCAATTGAATTCGAAATAGGACTCGCAGCGCGGCCCTTGAGGCGAATAATTGCTGAGGAAATAGGCCTTGCCACAAACCGGCGCGCCGGGTACCAGGCGTCGTTCGAGCAACAGAAATGCGTGGATGACGTTCTCGACGTAGATGTGATCGATGATGTTGTCGGCGAGCCCAACACCGGGCACTCCCCCGCGTGCACCGTGGCTGATCAGATCACGCGGTCCGTACAGCGCGCCGGGGCGCAGCGCTGCCGTAAGCAATTGCCCACGGCCGTTCGCAGCGAGCACGGCGCGCTCGGCCAGTATCTTGGTCGCCACGTAATGACAGAGAAATGGCTCGCTCGCATACGGCGCTGTTTCATCGGCGAATGCGAGTGGATGATCGAGCAGGTCGCGCGGCACGACCACCGTGTTCGACGAAGTATGAATAAGCTGTCGCACGCCCTCGCTGAGACATGCCGCCACAACGTTCTCGGTGCCGGTGACATTCACCGTGTGAATGACGTCATATTCGAACCGTAAATCGTGCCAGTAGTTGACGGACGCGGCCGTGTGGAATACGGCGTCAACCTCCCGGCACGACCGGCTCAGCGCCGCGACATCGGTGAGATCGCCCAAGTGAACAGTAACGGCGCCCCGCGCAATTTCCTCCGCGAACAGCGGCGAAGGTACCCGATCGAAAATGTGTATTTGGTCCTCGCCGCGGGCAAGCAGGCCTTCCACGAGATGGCTGCCGAGAAGACCATGGCCGCCAATGACGAGATATCGCCTACCGGTCTTCTTTGTTGCGATCCGAGTCGGACGATAGCGACGATGGCTTGGGTTCGATTGACTTCCTTTCATGCGTGCTGCTGGCTTCCCCGAGCCTGTATACCATATGACTTTTGCGCCGCAATACGTATTACTTAGTCCGCCGAAGTGTTCCGTTCGTCGGAGTTGATGAGGTCGCCCGCCCGAAATTCTGCTCGTAAATCCGCCGCGCCTGGGCTCGCCGCCACCCGCAAGTTGATATAAGCCGCATTTATGTGACGGTCGATACCCGATCCACTCCACTTGAAATGACTATCCGCATTTGTTTCGAAAGTAGACCCCGACAATCAGGCTTGCTATAGGAAAAGCGGTTTTCTGCTACAGTTCAAGGCATGAAATTTAGAGAGCGGCGCCGTCAGAGCGCAGCTTGGCGCTGGTACGGCGGTCCGGAACTGGCGGAAGGCGTCAAGGCGCGCATTGATGCGGAGCTTGAAGAAGGATGGAAGCTAGCACGAAAGCACGCCGCAAAAAGGAAACGCCGGCGGAAGAAGGCCGCATGATCGCTCAAGGAGTCACCTTCGATACAGGGATGCTGGTCGTCCTGGAGCGCCGAAAGCAGCGCGCGTGGGAAGTCTATCGAAGAGCACGAGAAAGTTCGAGATGTAACGACGACCGACGCCTTCGTGATGTCGATTGCCGCTCTTCGAGGCGATGTCGTTTACACAAGTGATGTGACGGACATGGAGAAACTGCGCCGCTTTTTTCCCGGTGTACGGGTTCTCTCAATTTGAGAGGTTGACTCGCTAGTGCGAGGAGGTGTCATTTGCGTATCAATATATTCACACGCGTCATCGTTGCATGCGTCCTGGTAGTGGTGCCAGCCCAAGCGAAGGTGAAGAAAGTTCAGATCACCTCGAAACAATTGCCGGCTTTCGGTGGTTACTCGTGGCCGGGTGTCGGTCAGTACGAAAAGATCGTTGGTAAAGCCTTCGGTGAGCTCGATCCCAATGACCCGAAAAACAAGGTCATCGTGGATCTGCAGCTTGCGCCGAGGAATGCCGCAGGCAAGGTCGAATACTCGTTCGATTTTTATATCCTCAAGCCGCTCGACCTCAGCAAGGGCAATCACAAAATGTTGTACGAGCCGCCGAACCGCGGACGGAAAACGATCGCTGCTCTTAACCGGGGTGTTGGCGGAAACGATCCAGGTTCTGTCACGGATACAACGCTGCTCGGCAACTCATTCCTGATGCCGCAGGGCTATTCGATATCGTTCAGTGGCTGGGACGCCTCTGCGGAAAAGAATGGGAACGATCTCAGCACGACCATCACACTGCCGATCGCAAAGAATCCCGATGGCTCTTCGATTACGGGTCCGTCCTATGAGTACATCGTTACCGGCGGAGCTGCATACGAGCTGACGTATCCCGCAGCGACGCTCGATAAATCGAGAGCGAAGTTGACGCATCGCGTTCACCTCAACGATACGCCTCAAGTCGTTCCCGACTCCGGCTGGCAATTCGACGCGAACGGCAAGTCCATCTCGCTGCTCCCGGCCGGCACGAAATTTGTGGCGAACGACATCTATGAATTCAGTTACACGGCGAAAGATCCGACGGTCAACGGTATCGGCTTTGCCGCCGTTCGCGATTGGAACGCGTGGCTGCGGTACGAAACGAAGGACGAGGCCGGCACGCCGAATCCGTTCGCGGGAGACATTATGAGGATCTACACCGAAGTCTCTTCGCAGCCGGGCCGTCTGCTGAACGACTTTCGTTATCTCGGTTTTAATCAGGCGGAAAACGGAAAGCAGGTCTTTGACGGCATGATGCAGTGGATTGCCGCCGGTGATGGCATCAGCATGAATTACCGCTGGTCGCAGCCGGGCCGAACCGAGCGCAACCGTCAGGATCATCTGTTTGTCGAAGGCCGATTTCCATTCGCGAATGTGACGACGACGGATCCGATTACGGCCAAGACCGATAGCCGTTATGCAAAATGCGAAGCGACTCATACGTGTCCGTACGCCATGGAGATTTTTTCGGCGAACGAATATTGGGTGAAGGCCGCATCGCTGATGACGACCGATCCGACCGGCACAAAAGATCTGCCGGACTCGCCTTTCACCCGGATCTACTTGATGTCCAGCATGCAGCATGGAACGGGGAATGGCGCGGCGAAAGGTGCCTGTCAGCAGTTTCAGAATCCGCTCGATTCACAGGCCGTTCAGCGAGCACTGTTCGTCGCTTTGGATAAATGGGTGACCAATGGAACCGAACCGCCGCCCAGTCAGGTTCCGAAGCTCTCGAATGGCACGCTGGTAAAACCCGATCAGACATCAACCGGATTCCCACAGATACCAGGTGTCACCTATTCGGGTTTCAAAACGACGCGGTACCTGCTGAACTACGGTCCGAATTTCTACACGAAGGGAATACCGACAATCAACCCTCCAGCGTTCAGCACCCCTTACCAGGACAATCCATCGAATGGTCCGATCTATCCGAGCTTTGTTCCGAAGACGGATGCGGATGGCAATGATATCGCCGGCCTTCGTTTGCCGGAGGTGCAGGTGCCGCTCGCAACATACACCGGTTGGGCGCTCCGCGCAGGGCCGCATGCCAACGACGGTTGTGAAGGTTCCGGACAATATATTCCGTTCGCGAAAACGAAGGCGGAAAGGCTGGCCAGCGGCGATCCGCGTCTCTCAATCGAAGAGCGTTACGGGAACATCGAGACCTATTCATCCATCCTGCAGAAGGCGATCGATGGTCTCGAGCGATCCGGCTTTCTGTTGCCCGTCGATGCCAAGGCGGCGCTGAACAAGAATCTGGACAACGTCGTCAAAAACAATCTGCTGCCAAAATAGCCTTTGGCCATGCTCGGCTCTGCCGTTACACCGAAGTCCGCCGCAGAGGCGCAAGCCGCAGTGCGGGACTTGAAGGCGGCTGGCGTCGACGCGATCAAGATCGCACGTGACGACCTCAATCAAAAGCGGCCAACTCGCGTGCTAACGACAATCTCTTGGGCTCATTCTGTCGGGAGCACATGAAGATGGCCGCTTTTTGTAACACACGAGTTGGCCGTAGTTCACTACAAAGTTCATCAACGAACACCCACTGAGGTCCGAGTTCTTTCTTGCCTGGATTTTTTCT